>TARA_R110001592_G_scaffold363323_1_pt1 | contig 188382 bp, 167 predicted proteins | sample TARA_R110001592 | Tara Oceans TARA_R110001592 (sample SAMEA4398387) | marine metagenome | biome: Polar Biome; feature: [SRF] surface water layer (ENVO:00010504); material: water (ENVO:00002006), including particulate matter (ENVO:01000060) such as... | depth 5 m
AGCCTGTTCCGCAGGGAGCGCAAGCACCGCTTGCGACCTGTAGTAGGCCAGGATACTAATGACTCAACCAGTTCCAGCAATCAACGCTCAAGCTCAGATGTAGCTCAGACTGCGGGAACTCCCAGGTTTAGCCGACCGTGGTGTCAGTTGGTGCGAACCGAAAACCGTTTTTGCCCGATTTTTTGACCTTGTACATGGTTTGATCAGCATGTAGCCTGAGAGTGCGCTCATCGGCGCCGTTGTCGGGGAAGACGCTGATACCGATACTGAGACCCACACTCATGCTGTGATCTTGATATTTAAACGGCATGGCCGATAACTGCGTAAGGCGTTCTGCGACTTTGCCGATCTGTTCCTCGCTGCCAGCGTGGCCCAACAGGACAATAAATTCATCGCCGCCTATGCGAAATATAGCGTCTTCTTCGCGCAGAACTGACACGAAGCGCCTTGCTTGTTCCTTCAGCATTAAATCGCCGCACTCGTGGCCGTAGGTGTCATTAACGGATTTAAACCCGTCTAAATCCAGAAACAGAAGCGCTATACGTTGTTTATAGCGCCGGCTTGTGGCGAGCATAAAGTTCAGACGATCTGTCAGCTGGCGGGGCGCCAGCAGACCTGTAAGTGGATCGCGGTTAGCTAACTCTGTGATCTTATTGCGTTGAGCCGTAACTTCCTCAAACAGATCATGCGTCGCGGACTGTAGTGATTGCACAGCCTGAAATACAAAAAAAGGCATTATAGAGGTGGCAGTGATCAGGGTTATCCAGGATGACCAACTGGTCAAATAGGTATTTGCGTCAACTGAGACGGTCAGTATGCCATTGACGAAACACCAACCTACAGCCAGCACGCCCAGCACTGTACAAATAGTAAAAATTAGCCCGGATATTGGTTTGTGGAGGATGCTAATGAGCAAGCTCGTTACGACCAGCCACCACATGCCGACGCCCAAAAGGCCCAGTTGTAAAAGCCCTGTAATACCCACGCAGCTGAACATGCTGATCACGAAAGTAATTTTGAATCTGATAGACAGCTTATGGCGCATTAAGTAAGCGCTAATGGCCAAAACAGCCAGTATCACATGGACCGTATATACGGGTAGCCAACCTGTCATTGGATATCTTGAAAGTGAGGCGGGAGCCCCGAGTATGGCCAAAATGAATGCGCCGAGGAGTATGCGATCCACCACATCCATGCGAATCTTTTGAGTTAATTCATACTCGGTAGTATTTTCCATTTTCTGAGTCTTTATTTTTCTCTCTCAGGCACGGTATTGCGAGAAAGTATCTCAGATGCCTCGTTTTTTTGCACTTATTATTAGGGGCCGGCATAAGGCCATGTAGCAGGTCCAGGTACCCTGTCATTTTGCTTCGCCAACTATCACACGGGGGAATGCCGGCATATTATAGATAGTGGAAGGCGTGGCTTGAGAAACGACAGGGCGCTCAGCTGACCCTGTTTGTGCTGTGGTATCCGAACACGACCGCTTTTTGTTTTCGGAAAAGCAAAAAAAAACCGCACTACAAGAGTGCGGTTTTTCAAGCCCCTGCGACTAGCCAGGAGCCAACAGTTGACCCATCAAGGGTCTTCGGAATCAGATGTTGGCGCCGGTTCGCATGGGTAACTCCTGGTATAAGATTCTCCTCCCTCAACAGACAGGGTGATGTTTAAGGTCGGCGGTACACCATCATCTTCTACCTCCCCGGCGGTGTTGATATCCGTAAGTGTGTAGGCACCGATTCTGGTGGTGTTGGCCACGCTAAAAGTGGATTCACCAACCACTGCACAACCACCCGCTGTTGAAAGTGAAACACTCGAAGTGGTTGGCGGTCGATTGTTGTACAGATCGGAGATATATAAGGTGTAGGGCCCACCTAAGTATGACACGCCTGCTGTCCGGTTTCGGCCCTCATACAGATCTATGTACCACACTGTGGGGTCAGATAGAATAACCTCTATATCGGCACGAACATTGAGCAGGTCTCGTTTACACCACACCCCATCGCCCTCTGGTGGGCAGAGCAGTCCGTTGTATAGCGCTGGATCGTCATTTTTATCGAATTTGCCGTTGTCATTAAAGTCGACAAATATTTCCTCCTGGCCCGCGATACACTGTGGGCTTTCAGCGCCAGCGCCCTGACACGTAGTGGTCGCAGGGTTGAAGATATTGTCTTCGTTGCTGTCCAGATAGGCCTCGCTAAGATTCGCAAACAAGTCCCGTTCATCCTCATCCATTATGCCGTTGCCGTTTCTGTCGATAAAAGATTCCTCGCCGATAGCGGTAACCAGTATGGTAGAGCGCCCGCCTCTGGTAAACCCGAGGTCGCTTGGGCAGGGCCCTGAACTACTGTTGGTTTCGGGGCATTGGTAGGGGGTACTGTTGATGGTCCTGATGAATTCTGTGCCGGTCAGGGTCGGGAATCGCGGTGCCTGGCTGCGCCAGGTAACCGAACAGACCCCATCCACTGTTTCACAGGAGGATTCAATAGCGCCGTACTCGGTAGTGAACACGGCGGCAGTGCCGTCAGTGACCGGGTTGTTGAACTTGTCCGCCATGGCCACATTGATGGTTCTTGTTACTCCGTCCACAATAAAGCCATTCTCAATAACAAAACCGCCATCGCCGACGGAGATACTGATGGAATTCTGATCGGGAAGCCCTGTTGTAACTGTCAGAATATCCGATACAGTCGACACTTCCTGCCCAGTGCCATCGCCTGCTGACGCTGTGGCGATTACTCGCACCACCGTTGGGATATCGCCAGAGGTAACATTTGTTTTTACCGTTCCATCACTGGCGCTAACTGCAGAGCTTGGGCTGAGTGATAGGCCGCCCATGGTTGTGGTAAGTGCGAAATCGACGCTAATACCGCCTATTGGGCTGTTATTACTGTCGATAACTCTGAACGAGACGGTAGACGATTCCGACCGTTCAGGAGTGCCGCCAGTGCCGCGCAGTACGATGGTAGTGGGTACCGCGTCGACGAAGGTGAAGCCGTTGGCTGTTTGCGGTGCGATTGAAACAGTGCCGAATGCCTGTGCAGTGGAACCTTCCAGGCTTGCTGTAATTCGGTCGTTCCCGGCGCATCCAGCGGCGATGTAGGATGCGTTCACCTTGCCATCCCCTGAAATAACCGGACTTTCCGGATCGAGTGTCGACTGCGCGGCGGAAAGACAGCCGCTATCGAAAGCGACGGTCTGTGAGCCTTCGGCCATGTCGCCGTTTTCATCAAGTATTACCAGCGACAATTGCGCTACCGCCTGTGATGCAATAACGGATCCCGGCTCGATACCGATTTCGTTTTCGATGAAATTGCCGTTCTCGTCCAGATATCCCAGCCGCAGACCGCTGCTGCCGATCTGGAAGTTGAGGGTGCCTGTAAACGAACCAAATTCATTGTCTGCGCCGGCAAGAAGTGTCCCTGCGCCCTTGGTATCGGCATCCACCTCAATTCTGAAGGTTGCGATGCCGGAGCTATCCGTCAAGGCTGTCCCGCTGGCTGGAGAAATGGTTCCCGCGTCTGTCTCAAGGGAAACCACGACATCGGCCACAACCTTGCCGTTCTTGCCGTTTTTGGTCACCTTTACCCTCGCGGTGGTCGGTGCTCCGGAAGTAACAGTGGTGGTCTCATTGTCATTCGCGTCAAACAGGTTGACGGTCAGGAAATATGTTTCATCGCCATCCGGGTCGGGAACAAAACTGCCGCCTCCACCGCCTCCGCCGCCACAGGCCGTCACAGTAAACAGGAATGCAAAAGCCACCAGCAGGCGGCCTGAGAGTGAGGCAAACCGAGTAATCATTTCTATCCCCTTTTGCCCGCTATAAAGCGGGTCTATTTTATGATCCGTCGCTTCCCGATTCTGGAGAGTTCAGCCAGAGAGTCAACAATTCAATCCACTTTTTACAGCTTACCACGCAACAAGTCAAAAACTCGATAAATAACATGGTGATAGGCCCTATTTGTGATTTTCTACACAAAGTAATAATCGGTCGCTTACAGGTGAGCTTTATATGTGAGCATAAATATCTCGTGTATTATTCGATATGGTTATATCAATGTACTGGGCTGCCGAGATAGGGCTGGAGGGAGGGGGAAAAGTCTAAAAAGGTTATATTTTGCGGTGGCTTCCAGCTGATAAGATGCGCGCCATGGAATTCAAGCCCGCCAACCGCTGCCGCCTGTCGGTATCAATCGTATTGCACCACAGCTCCCTCGAGATGCTGCAGAGGGTACTCCAGAGTCTCTCTCGCTCAGCAGCTGTGGCGCACGCGGCGGGGTGCGTAGATGCGGTAGTCGTGGAAGTGCTGGACAATTCCTCCGATCAAGATTTTCGTCAGCGTGCAGCCCAGGTGGTACAGGGCTGGCCAATCAATGATTTTTTTCGTGTGGTGTACAGGGGCCTGCAGGAGAATCAAGGTTTTGGCGCCGGCCACAATGTGAGCATTGCTCAGTTGGAGAGTGAATTTCACCTGGTGCTGAATCCGGATGCGGAACTGGCGGAAGAAGCACTTAGCGTGGGGCTATCCAGCTTGCAGGAGGACCAGAGTATTGTGCTGGTCAGTCCAAAAGTGCGGGGAGAGGATGGCGCGCAGGAGTTTCTCTGCAAGCGTTATCCCTCACTTCTGGTGCTGTTGTTGCGCCCCTTTGCTCCACGGTTTATTCGCCGCATCTTTCGCAAGCGTCTTTATCGTTATGAAATGCGCGATGTGTGCAGCGAAAATCAGGAGGCGGATATCTTGCTGGCAAGCGGTTGTTTCATGTTGGTTCGAACGGTGTCACTGCAATCCGTCGGTGGGTTCAATGACAAGTATTTCCTCTATTTTGAAGATTTCGATCTCTCCATCCGCTTGGCTAGTCAGGGACGACTGGTGTTCAACCCGGCAATTCAAATTGTGCATCACGGCGGCTATGCCGCCCGCAAAGGTCTGCAGCACGTGAAGTATTTTATACGCTCGGGATTCACATTTTTCCGTGAACACGGCTGGCGTTGGATATAGGTCGGTGCACAAAACTGGTAGACTCGCCTTTTTGGATGGCAGCACTCGGCTCCCATGGATGAGTTAACTCGATCCAGGTATTTGCAGGCCCTGGGTACAGACAGCTATATTTCACGCGGCCAGTTGCCAGGGGCGGCTGTTACCCTGCGCCTGGCGATTGTTCAGCCATCAATCCGGCCTTTGTCGCAAGACGCGCCTGCCCTGGCGGAGAGTGTTGCCCGCGGCCCCGCTGTGCCTGTAGAAATGCCCCGATTCGCGACAGCTCCCGCTGTTGCGGCCCAGGAAGCCACTATCAGCCGCCCGGTTGACCAGAGGCATAACGATCCCGAATTCAGCCTCGTCGCTATCCATTGTGGTGGTTGGTTGTGGCTCGAAGAGCAGGGGGATGCTGGCCTGCTCTCCGAGCAGTTAATGTTGGTGCAATCCATGGCGGTTGCACTGGGGATGATTAAGGGCGACGCGGACAAGCGAGCCTCTTCTGCCCGGTTCGACTGGCCGATCCATAAAAACAGGCAACTGGATCAGGGAGAGGATGCTGCGCGCTCAAGTGTGGCGGGTTTTATTCAGCGCAAGTTGGAACAACTCTGCTGTCAGGGCCTGATATTGCTGGGTGCGGAGTGTGAGGCACGTTTGGCGCTGGACCAGCTGGATTGTGCGCGGCTTGCACGGACAGTCAGCACGGCAGATATGTTGCGCAACCCCTTGCTCAAACAGCAAGCCTGGCGTGACTTACACCCGGTTTCCCAGCAGACGTGAGAGTCGCCAGCCAGACACTGGCGCGGCCAGGCGAAGTCGCTGATGCCCCGGCACTGGCAGCCATTGAGGAACGGGTAAGCCCAAGCCCCTGGAGTGAACAACAGTTCTTGAGCGCCTGTGCAGGTGAGCACAGTCGGGAGCGAGTACTGGTAGTCGATAGCAGCCGGCAGATACAGGGTTTTGTCATATATTCTCAGGTGCTCGATGAAGCCTCTATTCACAATATTGCGGTAGACCCGGACGCGCAGGGTAATGGTCTGGGAGAATTATTGCTGTCTACGGCACTTGCTCAGCTGCGCGACTGTGGCACTCGCCGTTGCTTCCTGGAAATGCGTGTCTCCAACGAAGCCGCTCACGGCTTGTACCGCAAGCTCGGGTTTCAGGCTGATGGCTTGCGCAAAGACTACTATCCAGCGGCATGCGGCCGCGAGGACGCCGTGTTAATGTCGCTGGTGCTAAGCGAACAGGAGTGAAGAAATAGACTATGAACGTGTTGGAGACAGAGTGGTGGACTATGGCCCTGCCACCCGAGTGGTGGGCTGACACTGAAGAGGACAGTATCCTTGTGGGTGATCGGGATGATGTGGGGTGCATTGAAATTTCAACCCTGCATAAAGAGCAGGGGGAGTTCGACCTCGCCGAGGCGGCGGAAATTGCTCGCTCGGAATCAGCTCAGGCACTGGAATGGAGCAAGGTCAGCCTGGGCGACTTTGAAGGCGTGGTCAGCCAGTTTGTAGAGGAGGGTGCGGCAATTCGCGAATGGTATGTTGTTCGGCGAGGTATGTTGTTGTTTATTACCTACAGCTGTGACGAAGACAATCGCGGTATGGATGATGCCGCAGTCGATGAGTTGCTGGATACGCTGACGCTAGTGGAGACGCCCTAGGAAATATGCCCGGTTACGCGGACCCGCTTCGCCCCCTTCACCGGTCTGGCCTTGAGTGCATCCTGACGCCGCTTGATCTGGGCATCTACCAGGTTTTTGCCGGCGATTATCAGGCCGGTAAAAATAAAGGCACCCGGCGGTAGGATTGCCAACAGGAAATTGGGGTAATTGTCGATCATGGTCAATTTCCAGTTTGCGGCCCCCGGGCCGAACAGCAAGTCCATGTTTGCGAAGAGGGCGCCGGTGCCCAGCAATTCGCGCAGGGCTCCCAGTAACACCAGTACGAGACCAAAGCCTGCTCCCATGATCAGGCCGTCGTAAGCGGCAGGCGCAAGCCTGTTGCGGCTGGCAAATCCATCTGCCCGGCCCAGAATCACGCAGTTGGTGGTAATTAACGGCAGAAAAATTCCAAGAATCTCGTACAGCTCATAGGTGAATGCCTGCATGAGTAGTTCGATGCATGTCACGGCAGAGGCGATAATCATCACAAAGGCGGGCAAACGTATAGCGTCAGAAACAATGTTGCGTATCAATGATACCGAGATGTTTGAGCACACCAGCACCATGGCCGTGGCAGCAGCCAAGCCGATGGCATTGACCACACTTGCGGTAACCGCCAGTAACGGACACAGGCCCAGCAGCTGAACGATAGCGGGGTTATTTTTCCACAACCCGTTTAACGAAAGTTCTCGGTAGCTGACTTCGGCCATTATTCTTCTCCAGCAGCGGGGGTCGCTGTCACACCTGCAAACAGGCTCTTATGATTTGCCTCGGCGTACTGTAATGCGCGGAGGATGGCGGCGACCACTGCCCTTGGTGTAATCGTGGCGCCGGTAAACTGGTCAAAAACCCCCTTGTCTTTTTTGACCGCCCAGCCAGAGAGCCCGGGGTTTTTCAGTGAGCGGCCATTAAAGCTGAGTATCCAGTCCGATTTCCTGGCATCTACCTTGTCGCCAAGACCCGGGGTTTCCCTGTGGCTCAGAGCGCGTACCCCGGCGATGCTGCCATCACTGTTAACTCCTACAATCAATTCAATATCGCCTGTATATCCGTCGGGAGCCGTTACCGGGATGATGGCGGTCACCACCTCCTCGCCTTTGCGCGCGATATATATGCGCTTGTCTTCGGCGAGGCCGAGGCCTGCAGTTCCCGGACCTACCACGATCACATCATCGAGCATGGAATTGTCGTGGCGCTCTCGCGGCACAATCTGTAACAGTGCTTTCTCCTCGGCTATACGCTTTTGTTCAGCAATGCGGTCTTTGGTGAGCAGGTAGGTACCGGTAATCAACAGCGTGGTGCACACGGCGAACATGGCCAGTAGCACGCTGTTGCGGGTAATAGACTCCCTCAGCATATTATTTATCCCCTTCGCCACGTTTGTGGCCGTAGGTGCGGGGACGGGTATAGTTGTCTATCAGCGGCGCGGCAAAGTTCATGATCAGCACGGCAAAAGCCACCGCGTCGGGGTAGTTCCCCCTTACCCGGATAATGTATATCAGTGCGCCAATCATTGCCCCGTAAACCAGCCGGCCGCGCACGGATACGGCAGAGGTGACCGGATCTGTCACAATGAAAAAAGCGCCAAACATGGTCGCGCCGCTGAGCAGATGGAACAGTGGTGAGCCGCCGCTGGCTGAGCTGCCTCCGTCGTAAAAAACCGCTGCCATAAGGGCCAGGGTGGCCAGCATTGCAAGTGGCGCATGCCAGGTAAAAATACGCTGGTACAGCAGCCAGGCGCCACCCGCGAGAAAGGCGAGATTGACCCACTCCCATCCAAGACCTGCCCAGCGCCCGAACTGCGGTGTTTGTGCCCACAAGTCTTCTACCAGAAGACTGCTGTTCTGTTTCATCAGATCGAGGGGCGTTGCCATGGTGATGCCGTCGTAGCTTGACGGCCAGAAGCATGCTCGCAAGGCATCTAGCAGGCTGGGTAGCTGATCCAGGCCCCGGGGTGGCGCCCACGCGGTCATTTGTAAGGGGAAGGAAATGAGCAGGATCACGTATCCCGCCATGGCGGGATTGAAGGGGTTGTAGCCGAGGCCGCCATACAGGTGTTTGGCTAACAGGATTGCACAGGCAACCCCGGTGGCGATAAGCCACCAGGGAGCGTAAGGCGGAAGCGATATGGCCAGTAGTGTCGCCGTCACCAGCGCACTGTAGTCCTTCAGGTAGAAGCCAATTGGCCGCCGCCGTAATTTGAGGGCGAGCGCCTCGCAGGCAACTGCCACTATGGCAGCCCATAGCAGGTTAACCAAGGTGCCGAAACCGAAGAAATGGGTGAGGGCGATGATACCGGGCACGGTTGCCAGCAATACGTTCTGCATGACCCGTGGTGTGCTCATGGGGCCGTGGGCGTGGGGTGACGTGATACGCAGCAACGCCATATCAGGCAGCTCCGCCGGTGTCGATCTGTTCTCTGGCCGTGTGTATTTTCTCTTCGAGGCGCGTGACGGTGGAGGTCAGAGCATCCACAATCTTTTGCTCTTCACCGCTGTTCTGGCTTTCGGCGAGCCGCGCCCGTGTTTTTTCCAGACGTTGTTCCAGGCCTTTAAGGCTCTCCCGGGCCTTTTCCTGCGGGCTCAATCCTGCATCCACGGCGCGTGCTGCCTTGGCTTTGGCGATGGCGGCGGCTGCCGGGTCGGCAGGTGAATCTTCGCAGCTGGCGGCTGTACTCGATCCAATATGCTCCCGTAGCGCCTTTTCAGCGGTCTCCAGCTTTTGCCGGGTCTTGTCTACCCCGGTCTGCAGGGCGGCCACCAGGTCGCTACCCTCAGCCTGGGCCTGGCTCAGTTTGGCACTTGCGGTCTCCAGTCGTTGCCGTGTGGTGATCACCGCCTTTTCCAATTTTTCCCGCTCGCTTACCCCGGTATCCGCCCCGGCCTGCTGCGCGGCTTTCTTGGCTTTGGCGCGATCTATCGCTGCCTGGATCGGATCTTCATCGCCGCTACCGCCGGCGGCAGCCATCTGGGCGCGTTTCTCTGCCGCCAGTTTACGAGCGGCGCGCTTTGCCGCCTTCTCCGCATCCTCGCGTTCTATGCGTTGTTGGCGTGCCTCAAAGCGGGCGCGCGATTGTTCTGATCTCTCGTGTTCGTGGCGCAAATGCAGAATTTCCGCTTTTGAGGCGCGGTAATACTGTACCAGCGGAATATTACTGGGGCAGACCCAGGAGCAGGCGCCGCATTCTATACAGTCAAACAGGTTGTGCTGCTCCAGTTTTTCGAATTCCTTGCCCTGCGCAAACCAGAACATCTGCTGCGGCAGCAGGCTGGCCGGGCAGGCCTGTTCACACATGCCACAGCGAATGCAGGCCTGGGCGGGGGGAGGCGGGGGTAACTCTGTGTCGGTAGGGGCGAGCAGGCAATTGGTCGTCTTCACGATGGGGACATTGGGGTCCGGGACCGTAAACCCCATCATGGGGCCTCCCATCACCAGGCGCCGGTTTTTGTCTGGCTCATACCCGGCCTGTGCCAGCAGGTAGCTCATGGGAGTGCCCAGCAGCACCTCGAAATTGCCGGGGTCGCGCAGCGCTTTGCCGGTTACTGTGGTAATGCGTGAAATCAACGGTCGCCCGTGGCATAGCGCGTCATGAATGGCAACAACACTGCCGACGTTCTGGCAGATCACACCCACATCCAGCGGCAATCCACCGCTCGGTACCTGTTTTCCCGTAAGAATCTCGATCAGCTGTTTTTCCCCGCCGGAGGGGTACTTGGTGGGAAAGGGGACTATTTCGATGCTGCTGCCCTCAGCGGCCAAATTCAGAGCCGCTATGGCCTCGGGTTTGTTGTCCTCCACGCCGATCAGGGTGGCGTCCGGCTTCAGCAGCTGCTGCAGGATTTTAATGCCCTCGATAATCCGCTCGGGTCGCTCCCGCATCAGTATATCGTCGGCGGTGATATACGGTTCACATTCGGTGCCGTTGATAATGAGTGTTGTAACGTGGCTGCCCTGCCTGGTGGACAGTTTGACCGCAGTGGGGAAGCCGGCACCGCCCATACCGGCAATACCGGCATAGCGAATCTGCTCCAGCAGCTGCTCTGGCGTCATGGTCCGGTAGTCTGCCGTCGTTGGCCGCGCAAGCCATTCGTCCTGGCCGTCGGTAGCGATCACAATACACATTGCCAGCAGGCCCGAGGGGTGGGCGATCAGCCGTTCCTCGATCGCCGTAATCGTGCCTGAGGCAGGCGCGTGTACCGGCACACTCACAAAACCCAGGGGCTCGGCAATCATCTGGCCTTTCAGTACCCGTTCACCTACCGCAACTACGGGGCTTGCCGGTGCGCCAATGTGCTGGGACAGCGGCAGCACCAGCTCCGGCGGGATACCCGCGTCCCGTATGGGACGAGCCAGCGACAGTTCTTTATTTTCCGGTGGGTGAATGCCGCCGTGAAAATCGAATATTTTTCTCATGCGGCGCGGTCTTGTGACTGGTCAGCGTCGGTGGCTATGATCTGGGGTTCGCGACTGGCCGGGTCCGGCAGTGACCAGTGCCAGCTCTGCAGGGTTTCTTCCTGCGGGATCATATCGATGCAATCCACCGGGCAGGGCTCCAGGCATAGGTCACACCCCGTGCACTCACTGGCGATGACTGTATGCATTTGCTTGGCTGCGCCGAGTATTGCGTCTACCGGACAGGCCTGTATGCATTTGGTGCAGCCTATACATTCGTCTTCACGGATAAAGGCAACAGCCTTTACCTTTTCTTCACCGTGTTCCTCGTCCAGCGGAATAACCTCGAGATCAAGCAAGTCAGCCAGCGCCTGAATTCCCGCCTCTCCACCGGGCGGACATTTGTTTATCGCCTCCCCATTGGCGACGGCCTCAGCGTACGGCCGGCAACCGGGGTATCCGCATTGCCCGCACTGGGTTTGTGGCAGCAGCTCATTGATCTGGTCGACGATAGGGTTGCCCTCGGTTTTGAAACGCACCGCGGCAAAACCCAATATTGCACCAAACACCGCGCCCAGGCTCACCAGGGCCAGCAGGGCGGACAGCAGAGGGTATTGGGCAATCAGTTCAAGCACGCGTCATACCAGGCCGGCAAAGCCCATAAAGGCCAGCGACATGAGACCAGCAGTCACCATACCGATAGCCGGACCTTTAAACGGTTCGGGTACATCGGCCACATTCAAGCGCTCGCGCATAGCGGCAAATAGCACCAATACCAGGGAAAAGCCGACCGCGGCGCCAAAGCCATAAAACAGCGACTGCAGGAAGTTGTGGTCCTTGTTGATATTGAGCAACGCGACACCCAGGACAGCGCAATTGGTGGTTATCAGGGGCAGGTAGACTCCCAGCACCCTGTACAAAAGCGGGCTGCTCTTGCGTACCACCATCTCGGTAAACTGCACGACTACCGCAATGACCAGTATGAAGGAGATCGTCTTGAGATATTCCAGCCCCAGTGGCAGCAGCAGGAACTGGTAGGTCAGGTTGCTGCAGGCGGAGGCCAGGGTCAGCACGAAGGTGGTTGCCATGGACATGCCCATGGCGGTTTCGAGTTTGTTTGACACACCCATGAAGGGACACAGTCCCAGGAACTGTACCAATACGAAATTGTTGACCAGAATCGCCCCGATCAACAGAATTGAGTAGTCTGCCAGCATCGCTAGCCTCTCGTGGCGACGACCCCGCCGGGGTCATCAAACTAATACATGGTATGAAACGTTTTCTTAATAAACAATAAGTTAATGGTTTTGTGGGAGGACCCGGTCGGCTATTTTACCTGCATGCCCGGCCGCGCTCCCGGGTGCGGTTCCAGCAGGAACAAATCCTTGCCGCCCGGCCCTGCGGCCAGCACCATGCCCTCGGAGACACCAAAACGCATTTTACGCGGCGCGAGATTCGCCACCACCACGGTGAGCTTGCCCACCAGATCCTCGGGTTGATAAGCCGAGCGGATTCCGGCCAAGACCTGCCGCTCCGAGTCACCCAGGCTGACCGTCAGGCGCAGTAGTTTGTCGGCTCCCTCTACCAGTTCCGCCGTGACGATCTCCGCGATGCGTAAGTCCACCTTGGCGAAATCCTCAAATTCTATAGTGTCGGAGGCGTCGGAGGTTTCTGTGGCTTTGGCTGTCGCTGCTTTGACCTGTGGAGCAGCTTCTTCCCTGCTCGCTTCTACCATGGCAGCCACACGCTTGGCGTCTACGCGGGTCATCAGTGTCTGGAATGTGTCCAGCGGATGGCTCAGCAGGGGCTGCTGTAGTTCGGTCCAGTCCAGAGAGCATCCCAGGAAGGCCTCGGCCTTCTCTGCCATGGCGGGGAGTACCGGCTTGAGGTAAGTCATGAGCGCCCGGAACAGGTTGATGCCAACGCTGCAGACGGCGTGCACCTCGTCGGCGCTTCCTTCCTGTTTGGCCAGCACCCAGGGTTTTTTCTCGTCGATGTACTGGTTTGCCCGGTCGGCCAGCGCGACGACTTCGCGCATGGCCTTGTTGAACTCGCGCGCCTCATACAGTTCTGCGATCTCATCCCCGCGCGCTATAAACTCGCCTACCAGCTCGGGTTCGGAGCAAACGGCGGTTAACGTGTTGTCAAAACCTTTGGCCAGAAAGCCGGCGCAGCGGCTGGCGATATTGACGATCTTGCCGACCACGTCGGAGTTAACCCGCTGCACAAAATCCTCGAGGTTCAGGTCAATATCGTCAACAGAACTCCCCAGTTTGGCGGCGAAGTAATAGCGCAGGTACTCGGCGTCGAGGTATTCCAGGTAACAACTGGCATTGATGAACGTGCCCCGACTCTTGGACATCTTGGTGCCATTAACCGTCAGGAAGCCGTGTGCGAAAATCGCTGTCGGTGTGCGCAGCCCTGCTGAGTGCAGCATTGCCGGCCAGAACAGGCCGTGGAAATTAATGATGTCCTTGCCGATGAAATGGTACAACTCGGTATCACCACCGGGTTGCCAGTAGGCTTCAAAGTCCCGTCCGGTGCGTTCGCAATAGTTCTGGAAACTGGCAATGTAACCGATAGGCGCGTCCAGCCAGACGTAAAAATATTTGCCCGGCTCTCCCGGGATTTCAAAGCCGAAGTAGGGTGCATCCCTGCTGATATCCCACTCCTGCAGGCCGCTGTCCGTCCACTCTCGCAGCTTGTTGGCTACCTGCGGCTGCAGCGTGTCCGAGTCCAGCCAGGACTTGAGCATGGCTTCAAATTCGGGCAGCTTGAAGAAAAAATGGACAGAGTCTTTCTCTACGGGGGTGGCCCCTGAAATGGCCGAAACCGGGTCGATCAGGTCCGCGGGTGTGTAGGTGGCGCCGCAGGCCTCGCAGTTGTCGCCGTATTGGTCAGGGGTTTTGCAGCGGGGGCAGGTACCCTTGATGAAACGGTCGGCAAGAAAAAGCTGCTTCTCAGGGTCAAATGCCTGGGTGATGGTGCGCGAGGCTATATGGCCGTTGGCCTTGAGGCGAGCGAAGATTTCCTCGCTCCAGAAGCGGTTTTCATCCGAATGAGTGGTGTAGAAGTTGTCCAATCCGACCAGGAAGCCGGCACTATCGCGTTCGTGATGCCGGTGAATTCGGGCGATATGTTCCTCGGCCGTAATGCCCTGTTTTTCCGCTGCCAGCATGATGGCCGTGCCGTGGGCGTCATCGGCACACACATATACGCAGTCGTTGCCGCGCGATTGTTGGAAGCGCACCCAGATATCCGTCTGTACCTGTTCCAGCATGTGGCCCAGGTGAAGCGGGGCATTGGCATAGGGTAGGGCACTGGTAACCAGGATTTTGCGCGGGGGGGCGGCAGCCATGTTGATTGTAAGTCCGTATGGGAGAAAAAGGGGCGCTACTATAGCGTTTTTGCCACGGCTTTTCATCCGCAGATAGCGTTGTGCCGGTGGCGTTGTTGAACCGCGGGCATGTCCTTATACTAGCGCCGGTGCGCCGGGCCCCGGTGCCGCATTTTTTACCATTACTTCAGCAGCGGGTATTCATGAACGCAATCAAACATATTATCGCCGTAGCCTCGGGTAAGGGCGGCGTTGGCAAGTCAACCACCGCCGTCAATCTGGCGCTGGCCCTGAAGGCCCGCGGCTATAAGGTGGGGTTGCTGGATGCGGATATTTACGGCCCCAGCCAGCAATTGATGCTCGGAGTCGCCGAGGGCACCAGGCCCGAGCAGCAGGATGGGCAGTACCTGGTTCCGGTTGAGGCCCATGGCCTCAAGACCATGTCCATGGGTTACCTGGTTACTGAGCGAACGCCGATGGTCTGGCGTGGTCCCATGGCAGGTGGCGCACTGGCGCAAATGCTGGAGCAAACCCTGTGGGGGGAACTGGACTACCTGGTGATTGACATGCCTCCGGGTACCGGGGATATCCAGCTGACGCTGTCACAAAAGGCCGACGTGGCCGGTGCGGTGATTGTGACCACACCCCAGGACATCGCCCTCATGGATGCGCAGAAGGGCATTGAGATGTTTCGCAAAGTGGATATTCCCATCCTCGGTGTGGTTGAGAATATGGCCGTGCATATCTGCAGCGAGTGCGGGCACAGGGAGCATATCTTTGGTGCCGATGGCGGGCAGCGTATTGCCAGCGAATACGGTGTAGCCCTGCTGGGTAGTTTGCCCTTATCGCTGTCCATTCGGGAGCAGACAGACTCCGGTCGACCCACGGTGATAGCGGAACCCGAGTCGGTGGTTACCTCCATCTACCTGGAGATTGCCGACGCGGTAGTGGCAACTCTGGCGGCCGGTGCCGGTGAAGCGGACCTCGGTTTTCCCGCAATCAATATTTCCGACGACTGAGGTATAGCGTGAGTATCAAATCAGATAAGTGGATTCGTCGCATGGCGAGCGAGCACGGCATGATCGAACCCTTTGAGGCGGGGCAGGTGCGGGAAGATGGAGGCAGGCGGCTGATCTCCTACGGCACTTCAAGTTACGGCTACGATGTTCGCTGCTCCCGGGAATTCAAGGTTTTTACCAATATCAATTCGGCCACGGTTGACCCCAAACGTTTTGATGAGGACAGTTTTGTCGACGTCGTGGGTGACGTATGCGTGATCCCTCCGAACTCTTTCGCGCTGGCGAGTACTGTTGAATATTTCCGCATCCCCCGCAACGTGCTGACGATCTGCCTGGGCAAGTCAACCTACGCCCGCTGCGGAATCATCGTCAATGTGACCCCGTTGGAACCCGAGTGGGAGGGCCACGTTACCCTGGAGTTCTCCAATACCACCACCCTGCCGGCGAAGATCTATGCCAATGAAGGTGTGGCCCAGATGCTTTTCTTCGAATCTGACGAGGTTTGTGAGGTCAGTTACAAGGATCGGGGCGGTAAATATCAGGGCCAGCGCGGGGTGACGCTACCCAAGACCTGAGGCAGAGACTGCAACACGCGGCAACTGGCCTGATATTGGCGGGTCAGGGGACAGATTGATTTTTGCTTGGCGAACAGGACGTTCTATGAAAATAGTAATCGTGGGTGGCGGTGCCGGTGGCCTGGAACTGGCGACGCAGCTTGGCCACAAGTTAGGGCGCAAGGGCCGGGCTGATATCACCCTGGTCGATCGCAATTCTATCCATGTCTGGAAGCCATTGTTGCACGAGGTTGCCACCGGGGCGCTGGACGCGGGCCTGGACGAGGTCAGTTATCGTGCCCACGCGCGCCTTCATGGGTTCAATTTCCATTGGGGGACACTGCAGGGTATTGACCGCAGCGGGCAAAATATCGTGCTCGCTGCCATCAATGACGAGCACGGCCGCGAGGTGTTGGCTGAACGCAGCCTGGACTACGACTATCTTGTAATTGCCCTGGGCTCGGTCTCCAACGATTTTGGTACACCCGGTGTGGCTGAGCAGTGTATTTTTCTGGACGCCCCCCGCCATGCCGAGGAATTTCACAAGCAAATGCTCAATGGCTTTCTGCGTATGAATGCACGTGCTGATCAGGGCGGGGAGTTCCGGGTCACCATAGTGGGCGGGGGTGCAACAGGTATCGAGCTGTCGGCCGAGCTCTACAATGCTGCGCATTGGCTGACCTACTACGGGCTGCCGAATATCCGGTCAGAACAATTGAAAGTCACGATTGTTGAGGCGGGCCCATCCATCCTGCCAGCCTTGCCCGAACGTATCGCCACGACAGCCCGAGCGGAGTTGATAAAACTGGGTGTAGACATTCGAGAGGGCACCAGGGTATCAGCGGCAGAACCTGGCGGTTTGCGCACCGCAGACGGCGAGCTCATAGAATCTGATCTGATGGTGTGGGCAGCAGGTATCAAGGCTCCCGACTTGCTGTCAGATCTCGCGGGCCTGGAAACTAACCGTATCAATCAGCTGGTGGTGAAACCCACCCTGCAGACGACGCTGGATCAACGTATCTTCGCCATTGGAGACTGTTGCGCCTGCCCCATGGCTGATGGAAAAAACGTTCCACCCCGCGCGCAGTCTGCCCACCAAATGGCTAGTCAGGTGGTCAAGAACATACAGGCTCTGCTAAAGGGCCAGTCGCCGAAGGATTATCGGTATCGTGATTACGGTTCACTGGTGTCTCTCAGTCGGTATAGCGCCGTGGGTAGCCTTATGGGTAATCTGTCCAGCGGGAGTATGGTGGTGGAGGGGTATCTCGCGCGCGTAATGTATATATCGCTTTATCGTATGCACCAGATTGCTATTCACGGTTGGCTGCGTACTTTCCTGTTCGTGCTCAGCGAAAAAGTCGGTAGAGTAATCCGCCCGCGCCTCAAGCTGCACTAAACGGCTATACGGCAAGAGACCCAGGGCACTCGCGTTTGACAGGAGGTCAGTGTAGGGAGGGTGTCAGGGGCCACCCGGGTGGCAGTCAGTTGATGACCACAACCTCGCCATCCAGCGTGGCAGCGGTTAGTACCATTTCCACCGGGTCGCCGTCTTCGATGTGGACCATCCTGACCATCAGATAGTCCCATTCCGGAGCCAGCCAGAAGTCGGACTTTCGGTCCGGGTCGTCGTGCAGTCGTTCGTAGTGAAGTGTCGCCACCGGCCCCAGCGGCGTATTCTGCGTCTCCTCTCCTATAAGAATCAGTTGAGAGTTTTTCAATCTTTTCCCATCGGCTATCCGCAGGGTGATGTCACCTACCTCCGTCGGGTCCTGCAGTAGCTCAAGGCGCAACTGCTCCATCTGATTCATTCTGTCCAATGTGCGACCATTGTCCGGCAGATCGTACCAACGGTCTTTGTACAGGCTGGTAATTTTGCCGGGCTCTGCGTCGAAGTGCAGTTCCTGTCTGCGGCTTACCAGGCCTGTGCCCTGGTAGATATAGGATATTGAGCGGATTTCCTCGCCCTCAACCCGGAACACGCTGATTTCGTGGAAGCCCACCACCAGTATCTTGCCGCCGTTGGTCAGAATGAAGTGGTTGTTATCGTCTGCTTCCAGCTTGCGAGTGACGTTCAGGTCGAAGCCCCTGGCGGTGGTTTTGTATTCGGCTGTGTAAGGCCTGAGCTCAGAGCTGGGCTGCTCGGAAGCTGCCACCTGGAGGGTCACTGCGCCCACCAGCGCGGCCATAACCCACAATAAAAGCCCTTCAGCTCTCCTTTTGCGGGTAATCAATGCCGGTTGCCGGTATCGGCTCACCATCCAGGCTGGCTCCATTGTTGGTTAGCTGCAGGCGCCCTTCAACAAGCCATTGCGCCGCCAGAGGATAAATAAGATGCTCTTTTTCGATGACCCGATCAGCCAATGTCTGTGCTGTATCACCTGGCAGAATAGGTACTCTTGCCTGGATGATAGGCGGTCCGCCGTCCAGTTCCAAGGTGACAAAATGCACTGTAACGCCACCTTGACTATCCCCGGCGTCAAGCGCCCGCTGGTGCGTATGCAATCCCGGATACCTGGGTAGCAGCGAGGGGTGAACGTTCAATAAACAGCCGCTGAAGGGTTGGATGAATACAGGGGTGAGAATACGCATGAATCCTGCCAGGATGACGGCGTCCGCAGCCCAACTTTGCACTTCTTCAAGCAGCGCCGTGTCGAAAATCTCACGGCTGGAATAATCGCGGTGATCAATACAACGGGTGGGGATGCCGGCGTTTGCGGCTTTTTTCAGGCCTTCTGCGTCGGGGTTGTTGCTGATGACAACCGCTATTTCGGCGTGTAGGGTCTGGCACTCACAGGCGTCGATAAAGGCCTGTAAATTGCTCCCGCGGCCAGATATAAGGATAGCCAGCCGGGCCCTGGAGTCCGCTTTCACGGCAGCAGCTCTACCTCGTTGGCGCCCTCGCCAATACGCCCTATCTGCCAGGCCTGGTGGCCTGCGGCTGTCAGTTGCGCAATGGCAGTATTGCTGTCCGCTTCAGCCACGCAAATAACCATGCCAACGCCGCAATTGAAGGTGCGGTACATTTCCCGCGATGCCACGTTTCCCTGCTCCTGTAGCCAGTGGAATACCGGCGGCCATTCCCAGCTGGCGGTATCGATTTTAGCGCTGCAGCCGTCGGGTAACACCCGGGGCAGGTTTTCCAGCAGGCCACCGCCGGTGATGTGGGAGAGGGCCTTCACGTCAACCTGTTGGAACAGGGCCAGCAGGGCTTTTACATAAATAGTGGTCGGCGTCAGCAGGGCCTGTCCGAGAGTCGATGCACCCATGGGTTGTGCCAGGTCGGCACCGCTGCGCTCCAGAATTTTGCGGATGAGAGAGTAGCCGTTGGAGTGTGGACCGCTGCTGGCAATCCCGAGCAGTACATCGCCCGGCGCCACCGTGCTGCCATCAATAATTTTCGATTTTTCCACTACCCCGACGCAAAAACCGGCCAGGTCATAGTCTTCACCGTCATACATGCCGGGCATCTCGGCCGTTTCCCCGCCCACCAGGGCGCAGCCGGCCAGTTCGCAACCGGCTCCGATACCGGTGACAACATCCGCCGCGGTATCCACGTTGAGGCCGCCAGTGGCGTAGTAATCCAGAAACATGAGCGGCTCGGCACCGGCCACTACCAGATCGTTGACACACATGGCCACCAGGTCAATGCCGATAGTGTCATGTATGCCCATGTCCATGGCCAGTCGCAGTTTGGTGCCGACACCGTCAGTACCTGCAACCAGCACGGGCTGGCGATAGCCCTCGGGAAGTTCGCACAGAGCGCCGAAGCCGCCAAGACCCCCCAGCACTTCCGGCCTGGTGGTGCGCTTTGAGATCTTCTTGATCCTCTCAACCAGTGCGTTGCCGGCATCGATATCAACGCCGGCATCCTTGTAACTGAGAGAGCTTGGCCCGTTGGTGTCATTCATGGGAGCTTGTTTCCACTGGCGTTTGGGAGAAGGGTGAAAGGCGGCTATTCTAGCGGCAAACCCGATCCAGATCATCCCGTGCGGGATAATTTTGCTCTTTCACGGCTGGCAGGCAGTCCTGCTACAATGCGCTTTTGCTATTGGGCTGGGAGAGAAGTTTGAGCGAGCTGCTTATGCGCTATTTGGGGGTCGCCCTGGCGCTATTGTTTTTCACCGGTTCTGTCAGGGCCGAGTTGATTCGGGATATGTACTCAGCCGAGGTGGCTGTCGCCGACCAGTCGTCTGCTGAACTGGTGCGCGCCTCCAGATTGGGCCTGTCCGAAGTGTTGGTGAAGGTGTCCGGCAACGCTGAGGTGCTGGGCAACCCGGTGATTAAAGAGGCCCTGGGCGGGGCCAGGGAGCATATTCAGCGCTATGCGTACAGCCGCAATCCTGCATCTGGTGGGGCGCTTCAGGTAAAAGTGCTGTTTGACAGTAGCTATATCACGCAAATGGTTATCGCAGCTGAGCTACCCCTGTGGACTGCAAACCGGCCAGTGGTCCTGCTCTGGCTGGTTGAGGAGGATGCCGGTGGCCGCCAATACGTCAACGGTGAAACTGCACCGGGGTTGGTAGCCACCCTGAGAGCTGAATTTTCCCGCCGCGGTGTGCCGGTACAACTGCCACTTTACGACCTGTCGGATTCCGCTGCGCTAGGCGCCAGCCAGGCCTGGAGTCTGGATAGCACCGCACTGTTGCAGGCTTCAGCCCGCTATAATCTTGAAAACGTCCTGGCGGGCCGGTTGGCCCGGCTTGCAAACGGTCAGGTAGCGGGTGAGTGGGTCTATCTGCGGGAGGATGAGCGGGTTGCACGACCTGTAACGGCGGAAAATGAGGAGGATTTTCTGCGCCAGGGCGTTGCCCTGGCGGCAGAAGCGATGTCCGCGCGGTATGCGGTGGCTGCGACGACCAATGACGGCGGCCTGACCCTGTCGGTAGCCGGTGTGACCGGGTACGCGGATTACGCGGCGATTGTTGCATGGCTGGAGGGGCTGGAACTGGTGGAGCGCGCCAATATAGAGATGGTGCAGGGGGATACCATTCTATTACGTCTGCAGGCTCAGGCCGATGCCGCCCGGTTGGCCACGCTCATAGAACTTAATAAACGACTGATTCCCCTGCCAGACGTGCTACCCGGCACTGTCGGCACGGCAGAACTGAACTACCAGTGGCAGAAATAGGCCCTGAACCGGTGGGCCTGGTGAATCGCTGGTCCATTGCGCTGGCTGTCGGCGCGGTCGCGGCGCTGTTGTTTTATCTGTTGCAGCCGATACTGCTGCCCTTTGTCCTCGGTTCATTGGTTGCGTACCTGGGCGATCCGTTGGTAGATATGCTGGCGCGGCGGCGTATCAGCCGCACTCTGGGGGTGGCGATAGTCTTCTTCGTGTTCTCCACGTTGGTGGCAATCGCTTTTGTTCTCGCCGTGCCTCTTCTATTGCATCAGTTGGACTTGCTGTTGGCCAAGATACCAGCAATATATTCCTGGCTCACCCAGGAGACGCTGCCATGGATACAGCGGAAATTTGATTTGCCTTTGGAGCGCCTGCCACAGCTGAATTGGTCTGGACAATTGGCTGATCACTGGCAGTCCCTGGGAAAATTTACTGCCCAGACTCTGGTGAAACTCTCCGGCTCCGGTGCGTCTATGCTACTGGCAATGGCCAATCTGGCGCTGGTGCCCGTGGTGGCGTTTTATCTTATGCGTGACTGGGACCGGTTGGTGGCGAAAACGCTGGGTGTGCTGCCACTGGTGTGGCAGGACAAGGTGTCCCACATAGTCGCCGAAGCGGACGAGGTTGTAGGGGCGTTCCTGAGAGGGCAGTTTCTGGTGATGTGTACACTCAGCGTCGTCTACGGGTTCGGTTTGTGGCTGGTTGGCCTCCAGCTCGCGCTGCTGCTGGGTGTAGTCGCTGGCCTGGCGAGTATTGTTCCCTATCTGGGGTTTACCGTCGGGGTTGTGGCCTCCTGCATTGCAGCCTATGCCCAGTTCGGAGAGTGGAGTGTGCTGCTTTGGGTACTGCTGGTTTTCGGCATAGGCCAGGCAATCGAAAGCATGATACTGACTCCGGTATTGGTGGGGGATCGCATCGGCCTGCACCCCGTTGCTGTAATTTTTGCCTTGATGGTGGGAGGGCAGATGGCGGGGTTTGTTGGTGTGGTGGTGGCGCTGCCGGTTGCGGCCGTGGTCATGGTGTTCCTGCGACATGCGCTCAGTCACTACCGTGCGAGTGATATTTATGGTGGTAGTTGAGTGAGTATTACCAGTCAGCGGCAACTGCCCCTGCCGGTGCGGCTTAAAGACGAGGCTACCTTCGACAACTTTCTGCCCCAGCCTGCCGCGCGAGCACTGATTGGCGCATTGCAGCAGCAGGTCTCGGCAGCAGGTGAGGCGATTATTTATCTTTTTGGTGGCGCGGGATCGGGTAAGTCCCACCTGTTGCAGGCGAGTTGTCATCTTGCGGGAGGGAACGCCATCTACTTGCCATTGGGTGAGTTGGTGGATTATGAGCCAGCGGAAGTGCTGCAGGGTATAGAGACGCTGGATCTGGTTTGCCTGGACGATGTGGACCGGGTGCTGCAACGGGCAGACTGGGAGCTGGCGTTGTTTAACCTGTGCAATCGGGCCCGCGAGCAGGGATGCAAGCTGCTGGTCGCGGGTAACGCTGCCCCCCGGGCCCTGGCGGTAAACCTGCCGGACTTGCGATCGCGACTGGCCTGGGGGATTGTGTATCAGCTCAGCGAGGCGCAGGACGATGAGAAAATCGCAATTCTGCAGTTTCGAGCGGCCCGTCGCGGGCTTTCCCTGAGTCGCGAGGTATGCAGTTATATCGTGATCCGCTCCGCCAGAGACACAGAAGCGCTGCTGGATCTGCTGGACAAACTCGACGATGCCTCGCTGATTGAGCAGCGAGCGCTGTCAATTCCCTTTGTGAAGGGCATTCTCGGCTGGTAAGTGGGGTGTGGTCTCGTGGATTTCGATAGCGTAATATAACCACAAAAATAAACTGGAATTGGCACACGCCAATGCTATGCTTTTGCGCGTATTACCCAATCTAGAACAGGAGTTCAAAAAAAATGAAAAAACAGATTCTGGCTGCAGGAGCAGCGGTAGGGTTCGCTCTCACCGGTCTGGCCCCCGCTGCATTGGCCGAGACACCCATCACCCTGAATGCTGGTGCAGCACACTGGTACTTTTCCAGTGACCGTGACCTGAAGAACATGAACACTCCCTGGGTAGGTCTGGAATGGGCATTCAGTGACGCCTGGGCGGCGGAAATTTCATTCGCCCAGGACGATGCAAACAATGAGAATTTTCCCGGTACCGATACCGAAGTGACCCTGGCAAATCTCGGCATGAAGTATTATGGCGGCAGCTATATCGTCGATGAGGCATCCCGCATTGCCCAGGGCACGCGACTGCGTCCCTACGCGGTTGTGGGTGCCGGTTACTTCTCGATGGACCCGAACCGGGTCGGTGGGGAAAAAGAAGAGGATACAACGATTAACGCAGGCCTGGGTGTTCGCTGGATGCTCACTTCCCGTTTTAGCGCCAGTCTGGACGCGCGTACCATCTACAACGTGGACAAGAGCAACAACGACACTATTGCCTACCTGGGTTTGAACTATTACCTCGGCAACGTCACACCGGCCCCGGTTGCCCAGTCAACTGCCTGTCCGGACAGCGATGGCGATGGCGTTTGTGATGAGTTTGACGCCTGCCTGAACACACCGCCGAACACCCGGGTTGATTCAACCGGCTGTCCGCTGCCAGTTGCCCAGGTGGCTTCTATCAAGCTGAAAGTCAACTTTGCCTTTGATTCAAGCACGGTTCAGGAAAAGTATTTCACTGATCTGGGCGAGCTGGCCAAGTTCCTCAAGCGTTTTGACCAGGTTGACGTGAGCATTGACGGCTACACCGACAGTGTTGGTGATGCAACCTACAACCAGGGCCTGTCCCAGCGTCGTTCCCAGGCCGTTGTGGATATGCTGGTCAAAACCTACGGTATCGATCCCTCGCGTTTGAAAGCAGTCGGTTTCGGTGAGTCTGATCCGGTTGCCAGCAACGATACTGCTGAAGGTCGCGCCGAGAACCGCCGTGTGATGGCATCTCTGGAAGTTGAATACGAGGAATAATTCCGCTCAGTCCAGTTGGAAGCTATCTGCGTCCAACTGGCAGGGGAAACCCTCTCGATAGCTTTGTAACGCGGCGCCGCTCAGGACAACCCTGGCGGCGCCGCTTTCGTTTGTCATATCCCGCAATATAACCCCGTCTGCTCCGACGGCGAGACTGTCGCCGCTGTAGTCCAGCCCTCTAGCGTCACTACCGATCCTGTTTACCCCCACCACACAGGCCAGGTTTTCTATGGCCCTGGCCGACAGCAGCTGGCGCCAGTGCTGGCGTCTCGGCGCCGGCCAGTTCGCCACATAGAGGGCCAGGTCGTAATCCTCTCTGTTGCGGCTGAATACAGGAAAACGCAGGTCATAGCAGACCTGCAGCAGAATCCGCCAATCGCGCCAATTGACGATGACGCGCTCATCACCAGGCAGGTAGCGCTTGTGTTCTCCCGCCATGCGAAAGAGGTGGCGCTTGTCGTAGTGGGCAATACCGGTTGGCGTAGCAAACAACATGCGGTTGTATACGCCGTTGTCTGCCCGCACCGCAATACTCCCGGTGATGGCGCAATTGTGGCGCTTTGCCAGCTGCTGCAGCCACTGTTCGGTGTCACCTCCCGGAAGTTCGGCGTTGGCCAGTGCGTTCATGGAAAACCCGGTGGTGAACATCTCTGGCAGCAGTATGAGATCTGTGGGCTCGTCGAGATTATTTATGATGTCGCCGATCTGTTGCCGGTTATCTGCGGGCTGCTCCCAGGCCAGTTCGCACTGAATCAGGGTGACACTTAAATCTTGCATAGACGCTCCGCTGCGGCCTGTAGCACCTGGTCATTCTTGGCAACGCAAAACCTCAGAAAATGCTGCTGCGGCGGCTGTTCGTAGAAAATTGAGATGGGAATTGAGGCAATGCCGTGCTGCCGCGTCCACTGTTCACACAATTCGGTATCCGGGGCCTCGCATATTGCGCTGTAGTCCAGAAGCTGGAAATAGGTGCCCGAACTGGGCGTAAGTTTGAAGCGGGAGTTGTGCAGCGCCTCGCAGAATAGATCGCGCTTGCGCTGGTAAAAGCCGGCCAGGGTGGCCGGATAATCGGGTTCAGCCGCCAGAAAATCAGCCAGCGCCAACTGTACGGGGGTGACCGCCACAAAGGAGACGAACTGGTGAACTTTGCGCATTTCCGCAGTCAGCTTTGCTGGTGCCACACAATATCCAGTCTTCCATCCGGTAACGCTGAATGTTTTGCCGAAAGAAAAAAGAACAAAGCTGCGGGCGCGCAGAGCGGGAAATTGCAGCGCGCTGTGGTGTCTGCCGTTGTCGAACACCAGATGTTCGTACACTTCGTCACTGAGGACCAGCAGATTCCGCTGTTCCACCAACGTCTCAAGGTAGAGCATATCGCTTTTCGACAGTGTGCTACCGGTGGGGTTGTGGGGTGAGTTAATCATAATAAGCCTGGTGCGTTGGGAGAGCGCGGCCTCCAGGGCATCGCGGTCCAGCGCGAAACTTCCCGGTGTCAGGGGAACGTGTATCGCCCTGCCTCCGGCCAGCTCGACTGCGGGAGGGTAGCTGTCATAGCAGGGATCAAACACGATGACCTCGTCGCCGGGACGGACACAGGCCATTACTGCACAAAATATGCCCTCTGTAGCGCCGGGCACTACAGTGATTTCGGTGTCTGGATCACTGTGGACCTGGCGGTGCAGCATCAGTTGCGTCGCGAGTTGTTCTCGCAGCTGCATAACACCTGCCATCGGCGCATACTGGTTGTGCCCTGCCATAACATGGCGTGCCAAAGACTCTCTCAGGGCTTCCGGTGCATCGAAATCGGGGAAACCCTGTGACAGATTGAGGGCGTCGCACTCGTCAGCCAGCGCTGACATGCGGGTAAAAATTGTGGTGCCGACATGGGGCAGTTTACTTTCTATCACTATCGTATCCATTTCCGACGAAACTTCATGCTGCGACTGCAGGAGAAACGTCTATTCTTACAATGTAAAGGCATCCTGAGGCTAATTTCTACAAGCGCACCAGCCCACAGGAAGATTCGACTGACAATTTAGCGAAATTTACCTGACAATACCCGTATAAACCAAACGGTGGAGTAAGGTGACAATGGCTCAGCTGAAAACATTGAGCAAAGTCTCACTCAACGACAAATACGCATTGGATGCCACCCGGGCGTATATGACGGGCATCGAGGCGCTGGTAAGACTGCCCATGTTGCAGCACCAGCGCGATCAGCAGCGGGGGCTCAACACCGCGGCGTTTATCTCCGGTTATAGGGGGTCACCTGTCGGTGGTGTGGATCAGGCAATGTGGAAGGCCAAACCCTGGCTGGATAAGCACAACGTCTATTTCCAGCCCGGGATAAACGAGGATCTCGCCGCCACTGCCGTTTGGGGCAGCCAACAGACCAACCTTTTTGCCGGTGCCAAATACGATGGCGTGTTTGGTATGTGGTATGGCAAGGGGCCGGGCGTTGATCGCAGCATGGATGTCATCAAGCATGCCAACGCCTTCGGCACCTCGAAATACGGCGGTGTGTTGGCCGTGGCGGGAGATGACCACGCCTGCAAGTCATCCACTTTGCCGCATCAGTCCGAACATATGTTTATCGGCGCATCCGTACCCGTGCTCAGTCCCGCCAACGTGCAGGAAGTACTGGACCTCGGCGTGTTTGGCTGGGAGCTGTCACGCTACAGTGGTTGCTGGGTGGCACTGAAAGCCATCACGGAAAACATGGATTCGGCAATATCAGCAGATATAGACCCGGAGCGTGTCGAGATTGTGATTCCGCAGGACTTTGCTCTACCCGCCGATGGCGTACATGCGCGCTGGCCAGACAAGCCACTGGAACAGGAACTGCGCCTCAACAAATACAAGATTTACGCCGCCCGGGAGTTTGCCAGAGCAAATGGCATCAATCGCATCGTGGTGGACAGCCCCAATCCGCGCTTTGGCATTATCACCAGTGGCAAGGCCTATCTGGATGTGATGCAGGCCCTGGAAGATATGGGTATTACCGATGCCGTGGCAGCGGAGATCGGTTTGCGTGTCTACAAGGTGGGCATGCCCTGGCCTCTGGAGCCGCGTTCTACGCACGATTTTGCCGAGGGCCTGGAGGAGATTCTGGTGGTGGAGGAGAAGCGCTCCATTATCGAAGACCAGATTACCGGCCAGCTCTACAACCAGCCGGTTGCGGCGCGCCCCAGGGTGATAGGCGAGTTTGACGAGAACGGTCGCGATTTGCTGCCCAACCTGGCCGAACTCACGCCGGCCATGGTGTCGCTTGCGATAGCCAGTCGAATCCGTCGGTTCTACAGTTCGGAAACGATGGATGAACGCATTCGCTGGATAGAGCGCAAGGAGGAGTCACTGGCCACCCCGCGCGATATTATCGAGCGGGTACCGCACTTCTGCTCCGGTTGCCCTCACAATACATCCACGCGGGTACCCGAGGGCAGCCATGCTCTGGGCGGCATTGGCTGTCACTATATGGCGACCTGGATGCCAGACAGGGAAACCGATACCTTTACCCAGATGGGCGGAGAGGGTGCGACCTGGATCGGCCAGGCACATTTCACCGATACCAAACATGTTTTCCAGAATCTGGGTGATGGCACGTATTTTCACTCGGGCATACTCGCTATTCGAGCCGCGGTATCCGCCGGGGTGAATATCACCTACAAAATTCTCTACAACGATGCCGTTGCCATGACCGGGGGCCAGCCCATCGATGGCACTCTCAAGGTGGAAGACCTGATATACCAGCTGCGGGGTGAAGGCGTGCGCCGTCTGGCGTTGGTCAGTAATGACCCGGGCCGCTGGCGTGGCCGTTTTGGCAGTGTCCCCGGCTATAGCCTGCATCACAGGGACGCGCTGGACGCGGTGCAGAAGGAATTGCGCGACTACCGTGGTACCTCGGTAATTATTTATCAGCAAACCTGTGCTGCGGAGCTGCGCCGGCGGCGCAAGAAGGGGATTGCGGAGGATCCGCGCAAACGCCTGTTTATCAATGACGAGGTGTGCGAGGGCTGTGGTGATTGCAGTATCAAGTCCAACTGCCTTTCAGTCATACCCAAGGACACCCCGCTGGGTCGCAAACGACAGATCGACCAGAGCGCCTGCAATAAAGATTACAGCTGTGCCAAGGGCTTTTGCCCGAGTTTCGTCACGGTACTGGGGGGAGAGCTCAAAAAACCCACCGTCGCATTGCCAGATATCGATACCCTGTTTGCACCGCTTCCGGAGCCAGCCATGCCCTCACTGGCGCGGCCGTGGAACACAGTGGTCACCGGTGTTGGCGGCACTGGCGTGCTCACGGTGACAGCGCTTATCGCCATGGCGGCGCATATCGAGGGCAAGGGCTGCGCCACCATGAACCAGACCGGGCTCGCCCAGAAGTTTGGCGCAGTGGTCAGCCATGTGCGGGTCAGCGAAAACCAGCAGGACATCAAGGCGGTGCGTATTCCCGCGGGTGAAGCTGACCTGCTGCTGGGTTGTGACCTGGTGGTGACGACGACCTACGAGTCCATGGGTAAGGTTGCCCAGGGGCGGACTTACGCGGTTGTAAACGAGGCAGAGGTTCCCACAGCCGCTTTTGTACTGGACCCGGATGCGAAGTTTCCAACCCGCGCAATGCGGGACAAGATCGAAACAGAGGTCGGGGAGGCGGGTTGCCACTTCCTTGATTCCACCCGGATTGCCACCGCGTTACTGGGAGATTCAATCGCCAGCAATCTGTTCCTGTTGGGATTTGCCTGGCAACGGGGTTTGGTACCGGTCTCAGCCGAGGCGCTTGAGGAGGCCATTGAACTGAATGGTGTGTCGGTCAATTTCAATTTGCAGGCCTTTCTGTGGGGCCGGCGCTATGCCAACGAACCGGAAAAAGTGTTGCAGTTACTGGGTACAGCAGACGCCGAGACAGCGCCGCCGACCCTGGATGAGCTTATTGCCGATCGCCAGCAGAGGCTCACTGCCTACCAGAACCCCGCCTACGCCCAGCGCTATGGGGAGGAGGTGGCCCGAGTTCGAGCAGCTGATCCACACAGTGATGAGCCCGATTCCATGACCCTGGCGGTAGCGCGTCAGCTATACCGTTTGATGGCCATCAAGGATGAGTATGAGGTTGCGCGGTTGTACAGCGACGGCGAGTTTGAACGCAAGCTACGGAACAAGTTTGAAGGTGACTTTGAATTGCGGTTGAATCTCGCACCACCGTTGTTCAGCAAGCGCGATCCCGACAGCGGGCATCTGATCAAACAGGAATTCGGTCCCTGGATAATGCCGGCATTTGGCTTGCTCGCGCGCCTGAAAGTGCTGCGGGGCACGCCCTTGGACGTCTTTGGCAAAACGGAAGAACGCCGTCAGGAGCGCGCTGACCTGGAGGATTATCGGCGGTTACTCGACACGCTGTTGGTGGGCCTGAATGAGTCCAACTATGCGGTGGCACTGGAACTGGCGCGGCTGCCAGCCAAACTGCGGGGCTTCGGACATGTGAAAGATCGCAACCGTGAGTTACTGCTACCCCAGCGGGAAAAATTGCTCCGAGAGTTCCGCGGCGAAAGCCCGGAGCAGATGGTAAAAATGGTGGAGGTCGCCTAGGCGCCAGGCGGCTGCTGTTAGCTCGGCGAGACAGGGTCGACAACCGTCGCGACTGTCTCCGTGCCGGGCAGTTGCAGGTAGCGGCGCAGATAGCCCACCAGCAGGTACAGCGGGCCCGTATCCAGTAGTGCTACGCTGGCCTTGAACAAGTAGTTACTGCCCACCAATACCAGCAGGGCCTTGAATGCCATGTCACCGCGAAAGTAGGCGGCGCCGAAGGTGACCGAAACCACCATGACCGAATCGACCATCTGGCTCATCAGGGTACTGAAGTTGTTGCGTATCCACAGGTGCTTGCCCCTGGTGACCCGCTTCCAGAAGTGAAAGAGGTGTACGTCGCAGTACTGGGCGGTGACATAGGCGAGCATAGAGGCCACCATCGCACCGGATGTCGTGGCGTAAATCAGCTGGTACAAGCCCACGCTGTTCTCAACGATTTCCCCGGTGGGGAGCGCGACAGGTGCCGCCAATTGCAGTATCTGCCAGGGCGGCATGGTGTCGGCGGGTACGGCGGGTATGGCGTTGCCAAGCGTGAGAATCAGCAGGATAAACACGTTGAGGCCAAGACCGAGAGTCACCAGGAAAGTCGCGCGTGATTTACCGTAGAGCTCACAGATGAGGTCTGTGCAGAGAAAGGTCAGGGGGTAGGGCAACACACCTACCGCGAGCGCCATCGGCCCTATCTGGATAAACCGCGTGATACCGATGACGTTGAGCAGCGTCATGGAACACAGGAAGAATCCTGCCAGCACGAGGAAAGTGCGCTCCCGCCTCTCGCGCAAGTCTGCTACATAAAGCATCAGCTCTCCTTCTGCCCGAGGTTGGCGTGCAATACAGCGCCGTTGATCACCGGGTTGTGGTGTGCCCAACGAATGAGTTCGGCAATTTCACCGGGCTCGATCAGCCGGTCGAAGCTGTTCATGCTGGCTATTATTCGTTCTACTTCCGGGTCTGCGCCCAGGTGGGTGCGCAGCATTTCAGTATCGGTAAAGCCCGGGCAGACCAGTGCCGTGTGAATGCCGCTGCCCATCAGATCCTGGCAGGTCGCGCGCATCATGCCCAGCTGGGCGTGCTTGCTGAGCACATAGCTGAAGGAGTTGGATACGGCCTTTTCGGACAGGGTAGACCCCACATACACTATGCTGGAGCTGCGCGGCAAAAGCTGCAACAAGTGCTGATTCAGGCTGTTAATGGCGACTACATTGGTCTCCAGAACCTGGCGCAAGCTGTCGCTGTCGCAGTCGCCTGCGGAATCCTTGAGCATCTGGCTGGCATTGTGTACCAGAGCCACAGATTCGCAGCCGTCGAGCGCAGCCTCGAGTACTTTGCAGGCCCGGCGGATGGACTCCGGGTCAGACAGGTCGCAGCTGAGATTGTTGACGGCGGGCAGCGGGCAGGGGCGCCGCGACAGGTTATATACCTGGAAGCCTTCCGCAAGAAAGGCTTCTGCGGTGGCTCTGCCGATGCCGACGCTAGCACCGCTGATTATGGCTATTCGCATAGATTGATTCCCCTGGATTAACGCGAGCTAGTGTATCGCACCGCACCGCTTCTGTCGGCTGTCGTGGTTGCGTGATGCCTGGCCAGGCGTAACAATGGTGGCCACACTGACGCGGACTGAAAATATTCATGGAACAATTGACTACCCTGTATATCGACAAGGAGCGGCACAAGTTTTCCGCGGCACACTTCACCATATTTTCGGCCACCGAGCGCGAGCGACTGCACGGGCACAACTACTCGGTATCAGCGCGTATCGTTGCACCCATGGGTGATAACGGTTTTGCTGCCGACTACAAAGTATACAAAAACCGTTTAGGAATGCTGTGTGAGCAGCTGGATGAATACATGGTGCTCGCCGGCGAATCGCCATATCAGCAGATAGAGGAAGATGGCGCCTATTACCGCGTGACCTTCGCCGGTGTGCAAATGCAGTTCCTGCACAGTGACACTCTGGTACTGCCCATCCGCAATGCCACGGTAGAAGAGTTTTCCCGCTATCTTCTCAAAGGCTTGTTGGCGCTCTCGGCCGGCGATGATCTGCGGGAAGTTGAGCTTTGTGTTGCCTCCGGACCCGGCCAGAAGGGCTGCGCCAATTGGAGCCCTGCCTGACTCCATTGAACGAGTCGAGTCGTGGTCAGGCAGCGTTTTTCGCAACAATACCGCTGTGCCGCAGTAGTGCTTCGATATCCGGCTCACGCCCGCGGAAGGCGACGAATAACTCCATCGCGTCTTTCGATCCGCCGGCCTCGAGGATATGTGTTCTGAAATCATCCCCGGTATTCCGATTGAAAATACCTTCTTCCTCGAAGCGCGAGAATGCATCAGCCGACAGCACCTCCGCCCATTTGTAACTGTAATAGCCGGCCGCATAGCCGCCGGCAAAAATGTGGGAAAAACTGTGCTGGAAACGGTTGAACTCCGGTGGAATAACAACGGCCACCTGATCGCGTACCTCTTTCAGTATGGTTGCCACCGAGCTGCCTTGTGCACCGGACCACTCGCTGTGCAGGCGCAGGTCAAACAGGGCGAGTTCCAGCTGGCGTGCCATCATCATGGCCGACTGGAAGTTGCGTGCGGCCAGCATTTTGTCCAGCAGGTGTTCGGGCAGTGGCTCGCCGGTCTCGTGGTGGCCTGAGATCAAAGCCAGCGCCTCGGGCTCCCAACACCAGTTTTCCAGGAATTGACTCGGCAGTTCGACCGCATCCCAGGCCACACCATTGATACCCGATACAGATGCCACAGTCTGTTTTGTCAGCATGTGGTGCAGGCCGTGGCCAAACTCGTGGAACAGGGTGGTCAGCTCGTTGTGGCTCAGCAGGGCGGGGGCGTCTCCCACCGGTGGCGTGAAGTTGCACACCAGGTAGGCTACAGGAACCTGCAGCTGGTCACCGGCGATGCGGCGGTCGCGGCAATTGTCCATCCAGGCTCCGCCCCGTTTCTGTGCTCTTGCATACAAGTCCAGATAAAAACGGGCGATAATTTCTCCGCCCTTGAGCAATTCAAACAGGCGGGCATCCGGGTGGTAACTGTCGAAGTCCTGTACTTCACGCACAGTCACGCCGTACAACCGCTCGACCACTTTGAACAGGCCAGGCAGCACCCTGTTCATTGGCAGATAGGGGCGAATGTCTTCTTGCGATACCTGGTAGCGGCTCTCACGCAGCTTTTCACTGTAGAATGTCACATCCCAGGCGTTGATAGTTTCAGCACGGTATTCCCGGCGGGCAAACTCCTGCAGTTCCAACCACTCGGCCTGGGCCTGAGCCCGGGATTTCTCTGACAATTCCTCTATAAATTCCCTGACCTGGGCCGGACTTTCTGCCATCTTGGTCTGTAGCGATAATTCGGCATAATTGGCGAAGCCGAGAAGCTGTGACAACTCCTGCCGCAGCGTGAGAATTTCCTCCATAGTATGGCCGTTGTCCCACTCGCCCGCATTGGGGCCCTGGTCTGAGGCGCGCGTACTATTGGCCCGATATACCTCTTCTCGCAGACGGGCGTCTTCACAGTAGGCCAGTACCGGGTAGAAAGAAGGGAATTCCAGAGTGATCAGATAGCCCTCTGTACCCGCCTGCTCGGCCGCCTGCTTTGCATTAGCCAGGGCCGTCGCCGGCAAGCCCGCCAGACGTTCGGCGCTCACCTGCATTGACCATGCGTTGGTGGCGTCCAGCACATTGTCGCTAAACTTGCTGCCCAGCTCTGACAGGCGTTTGCGCAATTTCGCAAATTGCTTTTTCTGGGCTTGCGGCAGGGCCACACCCGCAAGGCGAAAATCGCGCAGCACATTCGTAATAGCCTTTTGCCGGGCGCTGTCCAGCGCGGCAAACTCTTCCCCTTCGCCGATTTGTCGGTAAGCCTCGTAGAGGCCGTCGTGTTGGCCGCTCCAGGTACTGTACTCCGACAGTAGCGGCAGGCAGGTGTTGTACGCCGCACGCATTTTTTCGCTATTTGCCACGCTGTTGAGATGTGAGACCGGTGACCAGGCCTGGGCAAGTTCGTCCTCCATCTGCTCAATAGGCTGCCACAGCGACTCCCAGCTGAAATCCCCGCCCTTTGCAAGCAGCGCTTCTATGGCCTGTTTGTTGCGCGCTATCAAATGCGTTATGGCGGGCTCCACGTCGGCGCTTGTTATGCGTGAAAATGGCGGCAGGGCGTGTTGTTCCAGCAGGGGGTTGGACATTGTGTGAGATTCCGTTGTCTGGTCAGAAGGTGATTCTAGCGCAATCCGGGCGAACCCCGCATAGTCTGCGACTTAATTATTCTGGGGTGTTAGTTCCCAGTGTTGCAGCGGGTGGTAGCTGACCCCGGTTTTCCCCTGCCGGGACTCGAACAGCGTGAAGTGGCGGTATTGCCAGCTGATGGCAGGGGCAGTCACAGGGGGGGCTGTGCTGCAGTTGCGAAACAGGGTGACATGGGGGCGAAAGGCATTGCGGTCCCGCCTCGCGCCGACCGCGGTAGTCAGGTGACGAAGTTTCCCTGCCAGTTGCGACAGAGTCTCTGGCCATTTGTTGGGGCCCAGCCAGTAAATACCGGGCTTTGGCCAGTAGCCGGTACAGTCCAGAAGTATTTCTCCACCCGGAGGTTCGCCATCTGCCAGCCATGCTTCCGTTGTCAGGCACAGCCGTTCCAGGGCGCTCTCTGATAGCTCGCCGATAAATGCCAGCGTGAGGTGAAAGTTGGCTGGCGGAACAGGTCTCCCCACGTGACCGAACTGGCGGTCGCGCCAGTCGGCGATTTGCATGGCGGTCTCGCCCGGCAGTTCCAGGGCCAGGAAGGTACGCATTATTCGGTATCCGGCGCCTTCCAGGGACTTTTCTTTTTCATCAGCGGCGCGAAACCATCATTTTGTGCGGTGCTCTTGCTCGCTGGTTTACCCACATTTTTTTTGTTGCGCTGGCGCGACCTGGTTTTCGCCTCCGCTGATTTCGGCTTCTTCTTTTTGCCGCCTGCTGCCTTGCCAGAGGCTTTTTGTTTTTTCGGGCCGCTAAATCGGGCTTTAAGACCCGGCAGGCTGCGCCGCTCGAAGCTCAGTTTGAGATAGCGTTCGATACTGATCATCAGGTTCCAGTCAGTGCTCGTCACCAGTGACAGGGCGAGCCCACTTGCCCCGGCCCTGCCGGTGCGGCCGGTGCGGTGCAAGTAGTCATCGCCGCTGTGAGGCAGGTCGTAATTGATGACAAGGTCGATATCTTTTACATCCAGGCCGCGGGCTGCCACGTCGCTGGCGCAGACTACCGCCAACTTGCCATCGTTGAATCGTGTCACCACTTCCCGGCGGTCCTCAGTGGTCATTTCTCCGTGCAGGCAGGCGCAGCGCAACTTGTGGTATTTCACCAGGCCCGACAGGCGGATTGCGGTGCTGCGTTTGCTGCCGAATACCAGGGCCCGCTTGAACCCGCCTTTTTCCAGCAGGGCGATAAGAAGCTTGTCTTTGTGCTCCTGCCCATCGGCCAGCATGAGCTGGTGGTTTATCGTGCTGTGGGGTTGGCGCGCCGCATCCACAGCAATGGTTTGCGGTGCCTTGAGCAGAGCCTTGCTGATAGACCCCAGTTCACGGTGATTCAGGGTGGCGGAGACCATCAGCACCTGCCGCTCAGGTGCGCAATAGTCGTTAATTTTCAATACGTCCTCGCGAAACCCCATATCCAGCATGCGGTCCGCCTCATCCAGTACCAGGATTTGCAGAGCAGCCAGACTGGTGCTTTTGCGCTCACAGTGCTCCAGCAGACGCCCGGGAGTCGCCACGATAATTTCCGGGTTTTTCCTGAAGAGGGACTGCTGGTAGCGAAAATCGGCACCGCCGGTGATGCCGTAGACCTGCAGAGGCGTTTTCCCCAGCAGTGCCCGGCAGTGTTTCAAGACCTGCCGTGCCAGTTCCCGGGTGGGTACCAGCACGAGTGCCAGGGGGCCCTCGTGGCCCGAGGCACCTGCCGCGAGGAAACGCTGCACCATGGGTATCAGGTAGGCGAGGGTTTTACCGCTGCCGGTTTCCGCGCTGATAGCAAGGTCTGCCCCTGCGAGCGCAGCGGGAATGACCTGCTCCTGTACTGCGGTGCCCTCAGTAAACCCGAGCCCGTCCAGCGCCAGCCGCAGTCGCCTGTCTAAATCATATTGCTCGAGCAAGGTTCGTTTCCTTTTCGCGACGGATGGAATGTATCGATGAGAATGACAAGGTACACTAGTGCTGCATGGACCTGATCCTATCTTATCAGGTGCTTGCAGCACTAGTGTGGTGTGGCGCACAAAGCGCCGTTTCAATGGGGTAGAGATATGGTAAAAGCAGTCAGGATACAGCAAACCGGTGGGCCGGAGGTGATGCAGCTGGAGAACGTGGCCCTGGAGCCGCCGGGACCGGGTATGGTGCAGATCGTCAATAAGGCCATTGGGCTGAATTTCATTGATACCTATCATCGCAGCGGCGCCTACCCCCTGCCTATGCCAACGGGTCTCGGTATGGAGGGCGCGGGTGTTGTGGGGGCTGTGGGCGAGGGGGTTGATCTGGCGGTAGGTGACAGGGTTGGCTATTGCTCGGCGGGCTTTGGCGCCTATTCCGAGGCCCTGAACCTGCCGGCCGCGCGGCTGGTAAGCATACCCGAGGGCATCACTTTTGAGCAGGCTGCTGCCATTTTGCTCAAGGGCCAGACCACCGAATATCTGTTGCAACGAACCTACCCGCTGCAATCGGGTGAGACCTGCCTGTTCCATGCTGCCGCCGGCGGTGTGGGCCTTGTATTCGGGCAGTGGGGCAACAGTATCGGGGCTAATTTGATAGGCACGGTGGGGTCCGATGAAAAGGCCTCACTCGCTCTGGCTCATGGCTACAAACACGTGATCAATTACCGCACAGAGAATGTTGTTGAGCGGCTGATGGAAATTACCGGCGGCGAGAAATTGCCCGTGGTTTACGATGGTGTGGGCAAGGATACCTTCGATATGTCGCTGGACTGTCTGCGCCCCCGCGGCCTTATGGTGAGTTTTGGTAATTCCTCTGGCCTGCCTGACCCGCTGGATTTACAGGGTCTGTCTGTGCGGGGCTCGTTGTATGTGACCCGGCCGACACTGTTAACTTATACCGCTACGACCGAGGAGCTGCGCCAGTCCAGCGCCGACCTTTTTTCCCGAATTAAAGCGGGCCAGATTCGTGTAGAAATCGGTCAGCGCTACGCCCTGGCGGATGTACAGCAGGCGCATCGGGACCTGGAGGGTCGCAAGACCAGCGGGTCAACGGTTATTCTGCCGTGAATTTGGGGGGCAGCTTGGAGCCCGTGGTATTGCGCGGCGACCAGATAAGACTTGAGCCCCTCGACCAGCAGCATGCCCAGGGCTTGTATAACCGTGGGCGTACGCCTGATGATTGGCGTTTTATGCCCCGGTCCTGTTTTATTGATATGGCTGATGTGCGCCAGTGGGTAGAGGAGGCTGTGGGCGCGCCAAACCAGTTGCCCTTCGTTATTGTTGAGAACGGCAAGGACAAGGCTGTGGGAAGTACCCGCTACCTGAATATTCGCCCGGAACACCGCTCTCTGGAGATAGGTTGGACCTGGTTGGGCCGGGAGTGGCAGCGCACGGCGGTCAACACAGAAGCCAAGCTGTTGCTGCTGACGCACGCTTTTGAGCGTCTGGGTTGTCTGCGAGTTGAATTCAAAACCGACGCACGCAACCTGCGCTCCCAGCGCGCACTGGAGAGAATAGGCGCCACGCGTGAAGGGGTTCTGCGTAAACATATGATTGTACAGAGTAATTTTGCGCGGGATTCAGTCTACTTCAGTGTGATTGACAGCGACTGGCCGGAGGTTAAGAAGCGGCTCACGCTATTGCGTGAGCGCGCCTAGCAGCTGCAGGCGTTGTTGGGGGGTGCTGTCAGCTGATTGTCGTCTGCACCGTCTCATTATCGGAAAACTGCCCGGCAAACAGGGGTGATGTCAGGTAGCGCTCACCTGAATCCGGGAGAATGGCCACAATCATCTTGCCGCGATTTTCCTCTTGCTGGGAGAGGCGGTGTGCTACCGCCATGGCAGCGCCAGAAGAAACACCCGCGAGAATACCCTCTTCCTGCATCAGTTTATGTGCCCATTCCATGGCCTCTTCACTGGATACCTGTTCCACCTGATCAACCAGCTTGAGATCCAGATTACCCGGTAAGATACCAGCGCCTATGCCCTGTATTTTGTGGGGAGCGTGGCTGGGCTCGGTGCCCGCTTTCGCAGCGCTGATAACGGTAGTGGAGTCGGGTTCAACTGCCACGCTGAGTATGGCTTTGCCACAGGTGTTTTTGATATAGCGGGAGATACCTGTGATCGTGCCCCCTGTGCCGACCCCGCAGACCAGTATATCTATTTCGCCATCGGTATCGTCCCAGATTTCGGGGCCAGTGGTTTGTTCGTGAATAGCCGGATTTGCGGGGTTTTCGAACTGCTGCGGGCCCCAGTACTTGCCCGGTTGTGAGGCGATGATTTCCTCGGCCTTCTGCATGGCAGCGGGGATACCCTTGGCGCCATCTGTGAGAACCACGTCCGCTCCCAGAGCCTTCATTAGCATGCGGCGCTCCAGACTCATGGTGTTGGGCATCACGAGGATACAGCCATAACCGCGGGCGGCAGCGACAAATGCCAGCGCAATGCCGGTATTGCCGCTGGTGGGCTCGACGATGGTCATGCCGGGTTTCAGGCTGCCATCCTGCTCCGCGGTAGTGATCATACTGGTGCCGATTCGGCATTTGACCGACATGGCAGGGTTGCGATTTTCCAGCTTAACGAAGACATTGCCGTCGCTGATATGGTTGATTCTGACCAGCGGTGTGCCACCGATAGTTGCTGAATTGTCGGCGTAGATTTTGCTCATACTGGCTATCCTTGGTTGGTTGGCGAGAGTCCGGACATTCGCTGATGAAGACTAGTATCCTCTGCAGCTCCTGTCTATGCCCAGCGCTGTTTCAATCTGTTTTCACTCGTTGTGGCTGTCAAAGGTATTGCGGGAATTTATTTTTGTGGCGTCGGAACTTTTGCCATGTTAACCGGGTCTTATTTTCGGTGGCCGCAGAGTGCGCCTGTTGCCGGTGAGAGCTGGTACATCCGCCGCCACTTGAGATTCCATCCAGGTCTATGTGTAATCTCCCAAGTGAGACTCCTGTATTGCCGGCCCATTGGGCCGGCTTTTTTTTCACTTATTTTCAGATTCCACGCCCTGCTCTGTCGCCGTGGCAAGGGTTTCGAGAGTCTGCGGACCGACAAGTGTCTCGCGCAATTTCCCCTCGGGGTCCAGCACCAGGCTGGTAGGCAGCACCACCGGCCGCGGCACACCCAGTTGGGCCGCCGGGTCGGTGGACAGGGTGGGGAATGCCACGCCCAGTTTTTGCAACTGCTGGTCCAGCTCCTCGCCGCTGATGCCGTCGTAGTTCACGCCCAATACGGTAACCTGGGGTAATTCAGCCAGCTTGTTCAGTTCGGGGATTTCCTGGATGCAGGGCTTACACCAGATAGCCCAGTAGTTGATGACAACCCACTGGCCGCGCAATTCCTCCATTTGCAGTGTGTTTCCGGGTTTTTCTGCGGGGCTACAGGCAAAGAGTGCCGGTAACAGCAGTAAAAAGTACCATGCTTTCATCGGGAAAATAGCTCCACCAGACTGATTTTGAGAGTGTTTTGCTGTTGAATGTACTGCTGTTGCAGCAAGCGGTAGGCCTCCTGCTGAAAGGCGAGGTCTCCCGGTGGTTCTTCTGCGTTCAGGGGCTGTTCGCCATTGACCCACTCCTTCAGCTGACTGAGGCTGACACTGTGCAGATCACGGCTTAACAGGTATTGACCGCGATCGTTCTCTGCAATCAGCCTTTTATCGAGGAATATCGTTCGCAACTGCTGCCAGCTGTCGTTGTCCAGCCCGCGGGTAATGTCGTGTCTTCGGCTAACCAGCTCCATCTCACCTACGCCCTGCCCTGTTTCCTGCCGTTGCCAGAATAGATACAGCAGATCCAGTGCTTTCAGCACCAGCGGTCGGTTGGCTTGTTCCTCGCTCTGATAAGCGGACATGCTGTGCACCAGAATGCCGCCCATCAGAACAATATTCCATGACAGGTATATCCACAGCAAAAACAGCGGCACGGCGGCGAAGGCGCCATAAATGAACGTGTAACTGGAACCCACCACCAGGACGGTGAAGACCGATTTGGCGATGTGGAAAGCGCAGGCGGCGACGAAACCGCCCACCAGACAGTGTTTGAATGGCACCCGGCAATTGGGCACAGCGGCGTATATAAGGCTGAAGCCGGCCGTACTCAGTGCAAGCGGGGCGATTTTGAGCATGAACCCCTGTACGCCTATTACATCGTAATCTTCCAGTACATGGGCAAAAGAAGACAGGTAAGTGCTTAGTGCCAGGGCCGCGCCAATGGTAACCGGCGCCAGGCTCAATACTGCCCAGTACAGCATAAAGCTGGATACCGGGCTGCGGTTTTCGCTGGCTCGCCAGATCTGGTTGAACGCTTTCTCTATATTGCGCAGCATTAACACAGCCGTGACTACCAGGAAAATGATGCCAGGACCGGTGAGGTTTTTTGCCTGCTGGGAGAATTCGTCCAGATAGCCCTTGATCTCCGAGTTGGTATCCGGCATCAGGTTTTCGAACATGAAGGCCTGCATTTTGACTTCCAAACCCTGAAAAGCCGGAACTGCCGATGCCATGGTATAGACCACCGTCAGCAGCGGTACCAGGGCGAACAGGCTCATGTAGGTCAGGGCTGCGGAGTTTTCCGAACAGCGGTCGGCGTTGAAACGCGACAGCAAATACCGGGTGCGCCGCCAGAGCTCAGATATATTTAGCCAGTCAAGATTCATGCCCGGCATTATGGCATGAACAATTGATCCTCTGCACGAGAGTGACACCTGGCAAAAGCGCAGCTGAGTTTAGCGTTGCAGGCCTTCGGCTTTGGTATACTCTGCTCCCCTGTCCGCTGCGCCGAAGGGGCGTGATATACCGGACAGGAGACCAGTGCCGTGATGTGACCTTTCGCAGAAGCGATTGAGTTAGTACCGCCGTAATTGTTATTTCAGGAAAGAGCCCATGAGTGACTACACCATTTATCACAATCCTCGCTGTTCGAAATCCCGCAACACGCTCGCGCTATTGCAGGAAAATGGCATTGAGCCGCGGGTTGTACTTTATCTGGAGACACCGCCAGACTCTGCTCAGATAGCGACTCTGCTGGCCAAGTTGGGGTTGAGCGCAGCCGAACTTGTCAGGCGGGGAGAGGATGCCTACAAGGCCTGCGGGCTGAGCAAGGAATCAAGCGAGGAGGAATTGCTGGCGGCGATGGCCGCCCACCCCAAGCTGATCGAGCGCCCCATTGTCGTCAAGGGCAAACGCGCGGTACTGGGGCGTCCGCCGGAAAACGTGCTGGAACTGATCGGCTGATGGTCGAACCCTATATTTTAGTATTGTACTACTCCCGCCACGGGTCCACCGCAGCCATGGCCGCGCAGGTTGCGCGCGGCATTGAGATTGTTCCGGGCATCTGCGCCAGGTTGCGAACGGTGCCGCCTGTGTCCGCGAACAGTGAACAATCTGCCGATGGTATTCCCAGTGACGGTCCACTGTACTGCGAACTGGACGATTTGCGCGGCTGCGCCGGACTGGTCATGGGCAGCCCAACCCGTTTTGGCAATATGGCCGCCCCGCTCAAATATTTTCTGGACCAGACTTCCGCCCTGTGGCTAAGCGGTGCGCTGATCGATAAGCCGGCTGGGGTTTTTACCTCGACTTCCAGTTTGCACGGTGGCCAGGAGTCAACTCTGCTCAGCATGCTGCTACCGCTGCTGCATCACGGCATGGTGGTGGCGGGCCTGCCCTACAGTGAGGCCGGTCTGATGAGTACGAATTCGGGAGGAACACCTTACGGCGCCTCCCATTGGGCCGGCCCTGACAACAGCCGGTCCCTTGACGAGGGGGAGGCGGCACTGTGTCGCGCCCTCGGGGAGCGGGTCGCCAGACTTGCCGTCGGTGGCGCAGGGTGAAGCGCGGGACAGCCAGCGCCATAGCGCACGGCTTACTGTGGCTTGCCTGGGCAGTCTTGCTGGTGCAGCAGCTGATTGATGCCTGGCAGATGCAGCTGCCCTGGATAATCTGGCTGGGCAAATTGCTGCCCCTGTTGATTTTTCTACCGGGTATGCTGCGCGACAGATTGCGCACCTATATCTGGCTGTGTTTTGTCAGTCTGTTGTATTTTATAGCACTGGTGGAGCGCCTTTTCGCCCTGCCGGGGAATATTCCGGCCGCCATAGGCACTGCCGCCGTGGTCACTTTGTTTATAGCCGCGATGATGTATGTACGGTGGCGCGCCAGGGAACTTCGCGAGGCCAGCGCCCGTCCAATCGGCTCAGGAGATTGAAATATGAGTAAACCATCCCTATTGCGCAGGGTGTTTTCGGCAATCTGGAACGGTATTACCCGGGTCAGGCTGGCACTGTCCAATATACTGTTTTTGCTGTTCATTGCTGTGGTCTATTTTGTTTACCTGGGTGGAGGGGAGGAGTCGCCGCCGGAGAAGGCCGCGCTCCTGCTCAACCTGGCCGGTACGGTGGTGGACCAGAAGTCTCAGGTGGAGCCGCTGCAGGCGTTATTGGGAGAGCCGGCGCCAGAGGACCGCGAAATGCTTCTGCGCGACGTCATCGATGCCATCAATTATGCGAAAGACGACCCGGCGATTAATTCACTGGTGATGGAGCTGGATAACCTCCGCTATGTCGGTATCAGTAAGACCCAGGAAATTGCGGAGGCGATGGAAGCATTTAAAGAGACCGGTAAACCGGTAGTTGCTGTCGGTGATTTCTTTACGCAGGACCAGTTTCTGCTGGCCAGTTATGCGGACAGTATTATTCTGAACTCCTATGGTGGTGTCGGTCTGGAAGGGTATAGCAGTTACCGCAATTACTACCGCGAGACGCTGGAGAAGATGTCGGTCAATGTTCACGTCTTCCATGCGGGCGAATTCAAGTCTATCGCAGAGCCCTTTCTGCGCGATGATATGTCCCCCGGAGAAAAACTGGTGACGGAGCGTTGGCTGCAGGTGCTGTGGGGTCAATACGCCGCCACGGTGGAAGCCCAACGCGAATTGCCACCGGGCAGTGTCAATGACTATGTCAACAATTTCGCCGAACTGTTGGCACAGCAGGGGGGCAATGCTGCGGCGCTGGCACTGGAGGCGGGGCTGGTGGATGATCTGCTGAACCGCAGCGAGGCGAATGATTATCTGGTGGAACTGGTGGGTGCGAGTAATGAGGATGGCCTCTATGAAGCAAGGCTATTCGAGCGCTACGTGCGCCACCAGCGCCCCAGTCAGCTAACCGGTATGGAGGGTGAGCGGGTAGCGGTGATCACCGCCGTAGGCAACATTGTTACCGGTGACCAGCCCCCGGGCACTATCGGTGGTGACTCACTGGCCAATCTTATTGCCGCTACCGCCGAGCAGGAAGGGGTGCGCGCTTTGGTACTGCGGGTCAATAGCGGTGGTGGCAGCGTGTTCGCTTCAGAAGTCATTCGCCAGGAATTGCTCAGAACCCAGGCACTCGGTATTCCCGTGGTGATATCGATGGGTGCTGTGGCGGCCTCCGGCGGGTATTACATTGCTGCCGAGGCGGATGAGATATGGGCGACACCCGGCACCATCACCGGCAGCATAGGTGTGTTTGCGGCGGTCCCCACCTTTGAACGGCTGCTGGAGCGTATTGGTGTGTACACCGATGGTGTTGGCACCACCGATCTGGCTGGGTCGCTGCGACTCGACCGGCCACTGAACCCGCAGGTGGCTGCGATTATTCGCAGTGGAGTGGATTTCAGCTACGCCAATTTCCGGCATCTGGTACAAGAGGGGCGCGATATGACCCCCGAAGAAGTGGATGCTCTGGCCGAAGGGCGGGTATGGAGTGCTCCCGACGCGCTTGAAAATGGGTTGTTGGACGGTATCGGCTCACTGGCGGACGCTATTGATGCCGCTGCGGCCCGGGCGGGGCTGGAGGACTATAAAGTGGATTATGTAGCGCTGCCACTGTCGCCGCGGGAAATGATTTTGCAGTCCCTGGCGGATCGCGTGGGCAGCTTGCGGATATGGTCGGCCTCAGGCTTGAGTGCTTCGCTGGCGCCCCTGCTGGCGCCGGTAGCCGATGCTGCCGCCGAATTGGCTTCTCTGAAAGACCCGCGCCATCTGTACGCGCGCTGTCTGCCCTGCGGGGCTATTCGCTAGCGACGACGCCATTATCGTCGGCGTTTTCACCGTGCTTGCCGCTGTCTGACCACCAGCGTTTTACGTCGTCCAGCATCAGGTATAGGCAGGGCAGCAGCAACAAGGTAATAACGGTGGCAAATACAATGCCGAAGGCGAGTGAAATCGCCATTGGTATCATGTCCTGCGCCTGTACAGTGCGCTCCAGGAGCATGGGCGCCAGCCCCATGAAAGTGGTTACAGAGGTCAGCATGATCGCCCGGAAGCGGCGGGATGTGGCCTCGGTTATCGCGGTGTAACGGTCTGCTCCCCTGGCCATAGCGGTATTGGTGTAGTCCACGAGCAACAGGCTGTCGTTCACGACCACCCCGCTGAGCGCAATTACGCCAATGACCGACATCATACTGAAGGCGTACCCGGTGACCCAGTGCCCCACTATGGCACCGATAATACCGAAGGGGATCACTCCCATGATGATCAGGGGTTGCAGGTAGGATTTTGTGGGAATGGCCAGCAGCGCATAGATACCCAGCAGTGCCAGGGCGAACCCCACCATCAGGCTTACCCCCAGCTTTCTCTCCTCGTCGGCCATTCCCGAGACGCTGTAGCTCAGCCCGGGATACTTTTGCAGCAGAGCGGGGAGTACATTTTTCTCGACCTCTTCCATTACTTTGGAAGGCTGCACCCTGGCTCTGTCCGCCTCAGCGGTAACCTCAGAAGCCCGTTGAAAATTTATGTGGGTGGTTTTCAATAACCCCTGAGTGACGTCCAGGTTGGCAACTGTGTCGAAGGGTACTTCGTCGCCCTGGGGCGTGCGAATAAACATATTGTTTAGTGTGCTGGTCAATTCCCGGTCCGCTTTTGGAAAGCGAACCATTACCTTGATCTCATCGGTGCCGCGTTGAATGCGTTGTGCCTCGGCGCCGTAGAACGCGTAACGCACCTGGCTGCCCAGGGCATAGCGCGTCAACCCCAGAGATTCGGCCTCAGGCATGATATCCAGGTGAAACTCGTCAGCGGTGTCACCGGCGCCATTGCGAATATCATAGAGGCCTGCGTAGTGGCGCAAAGCCTGCTCCAACTCATCTGAGGCGACCCTGAGCGTGTCAAAGTCGCGGTGCATCAAATCGAAGGCTATAGCGGGGCCCCAGCCGCCTTCATCGTCGCCACTGATGGCAAGTACTTCCGCGCCGTGAATGGTGCCAACCTGTTCCCGCCAGCGCTGTTCCACTTCCAGGGTAGAAATACTGCGCTGATCGTCCTTGGTCAGCTCAACGGATACCAGGCCATTAATCTGGTCAAAGCCGTAGGCCGCGATATATTCCAGCAGTTTTTCGGAGCTGCCGGTTTCGCGCTGGTAGTCCGCCTCGACCTGGTGCAGTGCGGCAACTATTTCGCTTATTGCCAGTTGGGTTCGCTCCTCAGGCGTGCCGTGTGCAAGCCGCAGCTCCGCCTTGAGGAATTCACCACGTGCCTCCGGCGCCAGGATGGTGCGTACCTGACCTCCTGCGAGGAGGCCGCCGCATAGGATTAGCAGCGAGAGGAAGAATGCCAGGGTGGCATAGCGGTTGGCCGTGCATCGTTGCATGAACGGCAGGTAGCGGAACTCGACAAACGCACGCAGACGATTGTTGCAGCGTTCCTGCAGGCGATTTATAGACAGGAGGAGGGGGTGGCGTGCAGGTTTACTGTGGGCCAGATGTGCAGGCAGAATCCACTTGGATTCCACTAGTGAAAACACCAGGCACAACACCACGACAGTCCCGGCCGCTTGAGGAAATGCGCCGAATACGCCTTCGACGAAGAGTGTAGGTGCGAAAGCCACAACGGTCGTCAGTACACCAAAAGTTGCCGGCGTGGCCACCTGATATACCCCGGTGACTACACTTTGCGCGCTGTGGCCATGGAGTTCCTGTTCGGCATAAGCGCTTTCCCCCGTGATAATTGCATCGTCGACAATGATGCCAAGCGCGATGATAAAGCCGAAGATGCTGAGCATATTCAGGCTGGCATCTACCATGGGCGTACTTATTACTGCCATCGTGCCCAGAAAACACACCGGAATTCCCAGCATGACCCAGAAGGCCAGTTTAATCTCAAGAAACAGGGCCAACACGATCAGTACCAGTAGCGCGCCCATACCCAGGTTTTTCATCATCATCCACAACCTGCCCTCGAGGTAGTAGGTGATGTCGGACCACGCTTCCAGGGTCACGCCGTCAGGTAACTGATCCTGTTTTTCGGCCATATAAGCGCGGACGGCCTGCGCCGTGTCAATGATGTCCTGCTTGCCCATAGCAAATACATTGATGCCCAGGGAGTATTGCCCATTGAATATGGTGAAGCCCTGGCCATCCACAAAGCCATCGTCGATGGTGGCAATATCCCCCAGCATCAAGCGTGTGCCATCGGGCCAGGTCTTGAGCAAGATATTCTCGAAGTCCCGCTGCACATAGGCCTGGCCAATCGTGCGCAACATGATATCGCCGTTGCGGGTTTGCACAGAACCTGCAGGAATGTCGAGTGACGAGGCGGAAATAGTATCGGCGACGTCACCCAGTGTCAGGTGGTATTCACGCAGTAGCTGTTCAGATATTTCTACGGATATCTCGTATTCGCGGGCACCGACCACCGTCGCTGCGGAGACTTCCGGCAGGCCGAGTAGCTCACGGCGCATGTTATCTGCCAGGGATTTCATTGCGCGCTCGTCGAGACTGCCGGAAAGTTGCAGAGTGAGCGTTGGGAATAGCAACTCGGGCTGGCGGACTATGGGTTCCTCGGCGCCATCGGGAAAGTACGAGATAGCGTTTATGCGGTTCTGTACCTCATCCAGCAGCTTGCCCAGGTCCATTCCCTCGTTGGGCTCTATCATTATCCTGGCATAGGATTCATAGGCGTCTGACTCCACCCGCTTGATCCCATCCAGGTCATTAATGGCCTCTTCAATCTTGAGCACCACCCCTTGCTCGACTTCTTCAGGCGCTGCGCCAGGATAGGGTGCCGTAATGAAAATGACCTCGATTTCGATGGCCGGAAACATGGCGCGCTGGATAGTGAAGGCTGCGCCCAGGCCTACGATCATGATCAAAAGCATCAGCAGATTGGCAGCTACAGGGTTGTAGGCGAACCAGGCGATGACGCCATTGGGGTGTTGCGGGCTCACTCTCCGCCGGCCATGGCGCCGCCCTGGGCTGTGGTTGCGGTCCCGGTTTCCAATTGCTCAGTCCGTTGCTGCTGGAATTGCCCTGAGGAATCGAATAACTCGTTGCTGGGGGTGCTGGAGATGATTTCCGCCTTGGCCCCCGCAAACGACACGTCCAGGCTGGTGAGGGATACCAGATCGCCCTCAGCAAGGCCAGCGCTGATGTAAATCTGGTCACCGCCAGTGCGCAGGCTGGTCACTTTGCGATTGCGCAGGTGCATGGACTCATCGACTACCCAGACATATCCGCCGGCGCGTAGCAGGTATCGCGGCAGTACCACAACATCGTTCAGCACGCGGCCTTCAATATTTGCATTGACGAAAGTACCTACTCTCAGGGGCAGGCGGTCGGGATGGCGCAAGCCATATGGGTCCTCAATTCGCGCAACAGTGAACAGGACCCGGGAACGTTCGTCGAAAACACCTTCGGTGCGATGCAGGTGAGCCGACCAGTGCTTGATATCCCCGCTCACATCGGTATACAGATCAATAGCGGAGCCATTCTCGTAGCCCTCCAGCCCGGGAAGCTCGAGGTAGTCCAGTTTGCTCTGGGGGATAGGGAGTCGCACCTCAGCGGTTTCTACGGAAAATATTTCGGCCAGTGGCGTCCCCGCCCCGACAAATTGGCCGAGGTCGGTCTGCTTTTGTCGGATAAGCGCGTCATAGGGGGCGCGAATAATAGTCCTTTCCAGATTATCCCTGGCCGTATTCAGTTCGGCCTGGGCGGCGAGCAGATTGGCATCCGCCTCTTCCAGCTGTGGCTTGCGCAGGTAAAGGTTTTTTGCCTCCTCGGTACGCTGGCTGTTTTTTGGCAGTTTCTCCCACTCCCGCTGTGCCACCTGGGCGCGGCCTTTTTCTTGAACCAGAATACTCTCAGCGGACTCAAGTGCGGCCTTGGCGTGCAGCAGGCGGGTTTGGTAATCACGGGGATCAATGCGGAGCAAAATGTCGTCACGAGAGACAAATCCGCCTACATGAAACGCTTCTGCAACCTCGACGATTCGGCCCTGGACTTCCGCCAGGATGGTGGTTTCCTGAACAGGCGTAACAGTACCCTGGGCCTGTACTTCGATGCGCAGGTTTTCCTTCACTACCTCTGCAACATCGACTGTTACCGCCGAGTATACGGGCTCGGAGATTTCAGCTGCCGGGCGGGTAAAATACAGCAGGGCACTGATGGCACTTGCTCCTGCGAGCATTATCAGAGATAAAACTGCCTGTTTCGACTTGCTAGCCACTTTAGTGATGGTCCCGCTGGGGCCAGTACCCGTATGCGTAATTTAATTGGCGGGAACTTGCACGATATAGTTGCGCCCGTTATACCACAATGCGCCAAGGGCAAGTTATGAATTACTGGTAAAATGCAGAGATTATAGGGGCGGTACACGCCCCCGGTATGGCATTATTCACCCTTGTCGAAATGCACATCCATTTGTGGGTAAGGTATCGAAATGCCCTCTTCATCAAAGCGCAGTTTGACGGTTTCCGTGGTGTCCCAGAGCACGGCCCAGTAGTCCGCGGATTTAGTCCACGGGCGAACCAGGAAATTGATACTTGAATCCGCAAGGGCACTCAGGGCCACGACAGGTGCGGGTTCTTTCAGTACGCGCTCGTCCGCTGCGATAATTTCCTCAAGAATCCGTTTGGCCTTGCGGATATCATCATCGTAGGAGCAGCCGAAAACCATATCAACCCGGCGGGTATCCCGGGCGGAGTAATTGGTGATGTTACCGCCGATGATGGAGCCGTTGGGCACGATGACTTCCTTGTTGTCTGGCGTTGTCATGGTCGTGGTAAAAATACTGATATTGTCAATGACTCCGGTGGCGCCCCCGGCCTCGACAAAATCGCCCTTGGTGAACGGGCGGAATATGATCAGCATGACGCCTGCTGCCAGGTTCGACAGAGAGCTTTGCAGTGACAGGCCGATGGCCAGGCCGGCCGCACCCAGCAGGGCTACCAGTGACGTCGTGTTAATGCCGAGCTGGCTGAGCGCCGCGATAACCACAAACAGCAGCAGTAACCAGCGCAAAATAGCGGTGACAAAATCCACCAGAATTGCGTCCATGCCGCGGGCGGTGAGCATCTTTTTAACAAAGCCAACGACAGCTGATACAACTATTCGGCCAATGTAGAAAATGGCCAGCGCAAATACCAGCTTGATGCCCCAGGGAATGACGTAAATTTGTACGATCTCGGCAATGTCGATATTTTCCATGAAAGGTTTCCTCGGGAAATTTTGAATCCAACACTATAAGCAACAGGTTCAGGTTTGCCAATGCTGCCGGTAGCGGCGGCGAATTTTCTCCCGGGTCGGATGAATCGAAATCCCCTGCGGTGTATAGTCGCCGCTGCACGAAAATCAAGCGGGAGACGCCACAGTCCATGACCAGCATCTTTGACAATCCGGGGGAACTGCTGGCTGCGCCGGGCTCTCACCTGGGCTACAGCGACTGGCTCGAGGTAGATCAGACGCGTATCGATCTGTTTGCCGAGGCGACTGGCGATCACCAGTGGATACATGTAGATCCCGAGCGGGCAGCGCAGGGACCCTTTGGCAAGACTATCGCCCATGGCTACCTGACCCTGTCGCTGGCCAACCAGTTCCTGCCTGAAATCATGCGGGTGGACAACGTCTCTATGGGGGTGAATTACGGCTGTGAGAAAGTACGCTTTCCCGCCGCGGTGCCGGTGGGCAGTCGAGTGCGTGGCGGCGGCGAGGTAATCAGCGCCGAGGAGGTAAAGGGTGGCGTCCAGGTCGTTGTGCGCATGACCATTGAGATTGAGGGCGCTGACCGACCGGCCTGCGTTGTCGACACTATCAGCCGATTTTATCCGTGATTGACGAGGTACTCTAGATGTTGGAACTGAGTAAATCTGTTGAACCGATCTATCCAGCGGCGACAGTGGTGCTTGTGCGTGATGGCGAGCAGGGGCTGGAAGCGTTGTTAGTGCAACGCAGCAAAGCTTTAGCGCATATGGGGGGGATGTGGGTATTTCCCGGTGGGCGGGTAGACGAGGCAGATTATCCACCCGACCGCGATGACTACGGTGCCGCTCTCAATGCGGCCATTCGCGAAACCCGGGAGGAAGCCGGGCTGGAAATTCATATCGGCCAGCTGGCCTATTTGTCGCACTGGACAACACCGGAGGGAGCCAAAAGACGTTTTTCAACCTGGTTTTTCCTGGCGGTGTTGGAAGACGGGCAGGAAGTGACAGTGGATGGTGGTGAAATCGCTCACCATCGCTGGGTCAGACCCGAGGTCGCCTTTGCCGAAATTAAAGACCGGGAGCACCCCTTCCGTCTGATGCCGCCCACTTTTATTAGCCTGGTGGATATCGCCGATTGCCGAAGCTGTCAGGAAGCAATAGGGCATATTGGCGCTCGCCAGGCCTTCCAGTACGCCCCTCGTATGGTGTTTGTCGAAGACGGCATATGCTTTCTGTACGACGGCGACGCCGGGTATGCCGAAGAGGATCTGGACGCGGAGGGTGGCCGCCATCGCACCTATATGATCGACGGGCAATTGGAGTACCTGCGCCAGTATTGATCGCTGGGGACGGCGTCTATATTCGGATTGGCACCGGATCCCAGGGACAGCCTCGCTCTCGCATTGACTATCGCTTGACGATCACCGAACTGCCATGCCCGAACAGTCCCTGATTGGCGGTGATGCCAACCTGGGCACCCTTGACCTGCCGGTCGCCCGCCTCGCCACGCAACTGCCAGGTCAGCTCGCACACCTGGGCGATCGCCTGGGCGGGAACAGCCTCGCCGAAGCAGGCCAGTCCACCGGAGACATTGATGGGAAATTTACCGCCAAGCGCCGTGTCACCGCGACGCAGCGCAGCGGCGGCTTCACCTCTGGGGGTCAGCTGGAGGTCTTCTATCCAATCGAGTTCCAGCGCGGTTGACAGGTCATACACCTCCGCCAGGCTGATATCTTCCGGCCCGACACCCGCTTCTTCATAGGCCTTGAGGGGGATGGTGGAGCGGTAGGAAATAGCTTCCACTCCGGCGGCGGCGGCCGAATCAGTGGCGATGTCGGGCATCTCCACAACGCCGCTGGCGAAGGTGGGGGTGACGGTTGATATGGCGGCTACCCGCGGCGCATTGGCTTTGCCGATTTTTCTGGCGTAATCCAGGCTGCAGACGATGAGTGCGGCGCCGCCGTCGCTGGTGGCGCAGATATCCATCAGGCGGAGTGGGTCTGCCACCATGACGGATGCCGCCACGTCCTCGGCAGTAAAACACTTGCGGTAGCGCGCGCGGGGGTTCTTTGCGCCGATCCGGGAGTTTTTGACTTTTACTGCAGCGAAATCCTCCAGGGTGTCGCCGTAGATATCCATGCGCCGCCTTGCGTACAGAGCGAAGTAGGTAGGGTTGGTGATGCCCAGGTAAAATCGCACCCAGTCGGGGTCCTCCGGGCGATAGCCGCCAGCAGGGGCAAGAAAGCCCTTGGGAGTGGTGTCTGCGCCCACAACGAGGGCAACCTCGCACTCGCCGGCAAGAATTTTGTTGCGCGCGGCTGCCAGGGCCTGGGAGCCTGAAGCGCAAGCGGCATAAGAGGTGTTGACCTCAGCGCCTTGCCAGCCCAACGCCTGGGCGAAGGTGGCGCCGGCCACGTAGCCCGGATAACCGCAGCGCACTGTGGCCCCGCCGGAGACGAAGCGGATGTCCCGCCATGGTATGTCTGCGTCGGCCAGGGCTTCCCTGGCGGCGGCCACGCCGTATTGCACGAAGTTATGCCCCCATTTTCCCCAGGGGTGCATGCCCGCACCGATAATCGCTATTTCGTTGGACATGGGTTCAGGCTCCGGTTTTCGTGTCGGCGGCAATGGGCTGCCATTTCCAGGTGACTTTGATGTCGTCCTCGGTCTCGTGCAGGGTTTCCAGCACCAATTCCATGGGCATCCCGACCTTCAGTTCCTCGACTGTCACGCCCTTGACTACCTGGCCCAGTACCACCATCTGTTCCCGCTCCAGTTGCACACCGGCAATAGCGTAGGGCTCGAACGGCTCGGGCGCTACAAAGGGTGATGGCGGCTTGTAGCTGGCGTTGGTATAGCTCCAGATCAGCCCGGTTCTGCTCAGTTCGACCTCGCGAAAGTCGGTGCTGTCACAGTTCGGGTTGCGGCAGTATTGATTCTGGGGTGGGAAGAAATAGGTCCCACAGTCGGTACACTGGCTGCCTATCAGGTGCGGCTTGTCGGCCATGGTGTGCCAGCCGTCAATAGCAGGGGCCAGGGGTTTGTCACGCATAATTATCTCCGGGTTAGAGCGGCGCACAGAGTACTATCGGTAGGCTGACACAGGCAAGGAATCCTCACCTACCTTACCCGCGCAGCGGTCCATGGTGCCCGTGAGTTTACTATGGCAGACCTGCGCCCATTGCCCGGGGCTGCGCTTTTCGGCACAGTGTCGGTTGGTCTGAGCTCTCTGAAGGCTATTGCGGGAATACCCTATATGTGCGGTCGTTTTAATGTGATCGACAGTCCCGGACTGCAACAGTTGTTGCAGGATCTGGGCATCGGTCTCAAGCTGCCCCAGGCGGCAAATGTGGCACCTACTGAGCACATACACATGGTGTGGGACATCGGCGGAGAGCGCCAGGCTGGGCTCGCACGCTGGTGGCTGACACCGTCCTGGGCGAAAGCTGTCGACCAGAAATATGCCATGTTCAATGCTCGCAGCGAGACACTGGCCAGCAGCCGGGCATTTCGCCACCCATTCAAATCCCAGCGTGGCATTGTGCCCATGAGCAGCTTTATCGAATGGCGCCAGGAGGGGGGTGTAAAACAGCCCTGGAAGATAACCAACGAACAGGAGGCTCTGGCCATCGCTGCATTGTGGGATGTATGGCAGGGTGAGGGCGAGTCACTCTTGTCCTGCACTCTGGTGACCACAGCGGCTGCGCCGGACTTCGAACCCTGGCACCGACGGATGCCAGTGATGCTGTCGGCGGATGAGTGCAATCGCTGGCTGGATTGCAGCCATCAGATAGAGGCCGGCGACCCGTTGTTTCGCAGCGAATTGAAATACCCACTGCGCCTGCAAGCCTTACCGCGAGCAATTGGTAATGCACGCAACAAGGATCCGGCGCTATTGGAGGGCGTTGGCGCGGAGGTAATACTCGCGGGCTGATAAGTTCCTAACTGTACAGATGTACGAGAATATCCCGGCAGCGCTATTGTCTCGTGGTGATGCTTGGGGCATATTGTTGCCATAAAATAAATACCATGGCTGTAGTAGATTTATGCAATTACAGCCCGGCAAGAACCGGGAATTATTATGTCGCGCGCAAAAGCTATCACCCTTGGAAAATCGATATTGACGGTCCTCGCTACCAGCTTGGCCTGGGCCAATCAGCCGGTGTTTGCACAGCTTGAAGAGGTGATAGTTACCGCCCAGAAGCGCGAGCAGGGACTGCAGGATGTGCCCATAGCGGTTGAGGCATTCAGTGCCAGGCAGATTACCAACCTGTCGGCACAGGATATCGGTGATCTGGGCGCATTTACCCCCAATGTTACGATTTCCCGAGCGGCTAATCAGCCCAAGTATTTCATCCGCGGCATCGGCACGGATGATTTTGGCATCGGCGCTGACCCGGCAGTAGGGGTCTATCAGGATGGCGTTTATATTGGCCGTGCCGGCGGCTCGAAAGTGGCTTTCAATGATCTGGCGCGGGTGGAAATACTCAACGGTCCCCAGGGAACCCTGTTCGGCCGCAACGCTGCAGCGGGTGCTATTCAGTACGTGAGCAATAAACCCGATGAAGAGTTATACGGTTGGGCGCGAGCGACGGTGGGAAACTATGACCGCTACCAGTTCGACGGTGTTGCCAACGTACCTTTGACGGATACGCTGTTTCTGCGTACCGGGGTACTCTGGAATCAGCGAGATGGTTGGATCGACAACACTTACAACGGTAAGGACCTGGCCCGCCAGGGTAACCGCTCGATAGTCACTCAATTGCGCTGGGTGCCCACTGACCGCCTGGATTCAACATTGCGGCTGGAATTTGACCAGACCGACGAGGATTCAAGGGTTCGATCAAGTGCAGTATGGGGGCCTCGAGATAATGGTGCTGGCTTCAACAAGGTAGCCAGCGATTCCGATCTGTCGGAAAAACGCAATCTCTGGGCGGCGGCCTATCATCTTACTTACGATATGGACTGGGCCACACTGACCTCTATCAGTTCCTACCGTTACTACAACTCGAAGAACCCGGAGGAAAAGGACGGTTCGGCTGAGCTCTACTATTTTTTCAACGATCTCAACAAGGAAAAGAACGATCAGTTTGCACAGGAACTGCGCCTGGATGGGGAGGCCGGCTCGCGTTTTCGCTGGACGGCGGGATTGAACGCTACCTACGAGCACGCGCGACAGACCAGTGGCATTCACTTGACGCCCCAGTCGCTCGATAAACTGATTGCGGAGGCGGAGATCGGCGTGCCCTACGATGCACTGCCAGCTGGCGTTCCAATCACTCTCGCCTTCACCCAGTTTCCGGACCCGTTTGGCGAGCGCACAGTCGCCAGTGGTGCCCAGGCGCTGGAAGATAATGTTCAGTACAAAGAGCAGATACGCATCAATGCGAAGTACAAATCCTATGCCGGTTTTGCCGATGCAACCTACGATATAACCGATACACTGTCGCTGACCGCGGGTATTCGCTACACCTACGATGACAAGAAGTTCGGTCGCTATGTGGAATACAACGACTATGTCATCGCCTTCGCCTTTCCCACAGAGACCCGCCTCGATGCCAGCGGCAACTATGATCCGGACGGTCAATTGGGTTTTTTGCAGTCAGACAAGGACTGGTCGAAGTGGACCCCGAGGGTGGTGCTGGAGTGGCAGGCCCAGGAGGAAGTCATGCTCTATGCCTCCTACTCAGAGGGTTACAAGGCGGGTGGCTTCAACAGTGCCGGCGAAATTTTTGCCCCGGCGTTCGATCCGGAGGAAGTCACCAATTATGAGGTGGGCATGAAGTCAAGCTGGCTGGACAACACGCTCAGGGTGAACACCTCCCTCTTTATGTACGACTACGATAATCTGCAAGCGCTTGAGTTTGTTGAAGGCCCCTGCTTGCCCAATTCCGAGCTGGGTACCTATCTGTTCGAGACCTCCGATGTGGAAGGGGAAGGTGCCGAACTCAGTGTCAACTGGCTCGCGCTGCCCTCGCTGGAATTAACATTGAGTGCTGGCTATCTGGACGCCAAGTACAAGAGGCGAGATGAGCGTAAAGTCATTGCGGGCGAGTGTGTGATAACAGATCGCTCTGACGAGAAGTACACCAAGGTTCCAGATTTCAGTTATACAGTGGGCGCCAACTACAGCATGGATTTCGACAACGGTGGCGAGATGGTATTTGCTGTGGCCTATAACTGGACAGAGGGCATCCAGCAGAACAGCTGCGTATATGTAGTAGACAACAAGGCCGAGGGCCGGTCGTCTGATGTCTATACCTTTACCGAAGTCGATGGCAAGTTGATCATCAGCGATCCCTCTGCAACGGGTGACCTGACCGAGCCGCCTTTCAACAGTTGTCCCGATTCAGACAATATGGAACAGCTCAACGCGCGCCTTGCATATAACAGTCCGGATCGCGACTGGTCCCTGGCGGCATTTATCACCAATGCCACCAATTGGACACCCAAGCGATTGGATGGGGAAGAGCCCGGCAGCCTTGGCAAAGAACTCGCGTCCAACTTCTCCGATGGATCACCCTCTTACCCGCGCACCGAGGAACCGCGTATGTATGGGGTAGAGTTTCGCTACAACTTCAAGTAAGGCCGGGGGCGGGGGGTAGTGGCAGACCGCTGCCTTGATTTTAAGAGTTTCCACCGTGGTGGCAGGTTTTTCTTCCGGCCACTGACTTACGGCCCACCCTGATCGTTGGCGGACTTTCGCTGCTCCTCACGAATTTCTACGGCGATGGTTTCACTCAGCTGATACAACAGCGCACTGTAGGCCGGGGGCAGATTCGAAGGCGCAAATGAGCCCGCCTGCAGCGGCTTTGTGTACTGACTGATACGCTTGCTGATAACGTCGCCTGTGGCGGGGTGAAATAGCACCCAATCCGCTGTCAGGGTGGCCTTTCGCTCATCTGCATCGAGGTCCAGCACGCTGACCCGGACCCCGTATTCCGGTGGATGACGGCTATCCCAAGGAAAGTAGCTGAGGTTTTGGGTGTTCAGTAACTGTGCCAGGTTGAGGCCCAGTATGCGTTGTACGCCCTGCGCCAGTGGCTCTCCCCAGAGATCGGTGCCGGAAACCTCCAGTCGATTGTCACCCCGTGAGTACACCAGTGCGCTGCGATTGAGAAACTCGGGTATTTCGATTGGCCCGACACCCAGTGAAGGCTGTTGCTCGCTGCCAAGGGCGCCGCTCCCGGGAGTGAGTCGGTAGAAATGACTGGCGGGTGAGCTGCCGCAGGACGCGAGCATCAGTAACAGGCCCAGGCTGGCTGCGATAGTTAAAGGGGTACCCGTCATTGTGAATTCTCCCGCTTGCCGCGGAGCAGGGACTCCGGCTGTTCGTTGATGGTATTGGCCAGTTGCTTGATGGCTTCAGCGGCCATGCCCAGATCCTTCAGTGTCTTGTTCAACTGGTAAGTTGCGGCGGAACCCGGTTCCACCATGCTGTTGATGTTGGTCATGGTGTGCTCAAAACTATCGATGGCCTTGTCCAGCACCGCCAGGTTTTTCTTTGCGAGGGCGGAAAGTTGTGGCAGTTCCTTATTGGCGCCGGCCACGGTTGTCGAGACATCCTCGAGCACAGTATCCAGCTTCGGCCCTGTTGCCGCCACCTGTATGCGTAGCTCCTCGGTCAATTGCGTCACCGAAGCCAGGGTCAACTTAAGGTTTTCCGGTAGCGCCTGAAAATCCTTGTTGGTCAAAAAACTGTTGAGCCCGCTGATGGTGCCTTCTACTTTGCCTGCAAGTTCTGCCAGATCGAGTTCATCGAGTTTCTGGGTCAGCATCTCGAGCTCTGTGGGTATGGTGGGAATCTGCAGGTGTTCAGTTTTGAGGTCGACAAAAACCGGCGGTTTATCCGGGTGAAAGTCCAGCTGGATATACAACAACCCCGTGAGTAAGCTCTGGGTTTTAAGCTGCGCGCGCAATCCCCTGGCGATCAGTTGATCGGTGACGTCTTCCGGGTTACTGCCCAGGCGCCTGATGTTTTTCTCACTGATTTCAGCTTCCACCACCATGATGAGTTCAATGGTGTCCGAATCCAACATAAGTTCCAGGTTGGTTACCTGGCCTATCTGTACACCCCTGAGCGTTACCGGCGCACCGACTACAAGGCCTTTAACCGAGCCGTCAAATACCATTACCGTCTTTTCCCGCTGCTGGCCGAACCCTGATCCCAGGGCGAAGATCACGATCGTGATGGCGATCAGGATGGCGCCGATAACGAAAGCGCCGATGGCGACGGTATGGGGTTTTTCACTCATGGCCTGGCCTCTTTGGTTGCTCGCTGTCCGTGTCCGTGTCCGTGTCCGTGTCCGTGCCGTCGCCTCGGGTCAGAAACTGTCGCACTATCGCCTGCTTGCTGTGGTCCCTGAGATAAACCGGATTGCCATAGTCGATCATGGTTCTGCTGCCGGCGTCCAGGTAAACCGCATTGTTGGATATGGCGAAAATACTGGCCAGTTCGTGCGTCACCATGACCACTGTGGCGCCAGTCGATTGCTGAAGCTCAAGAATCAGGTCATCCAGCAGCCTGGAGCTGATCGGGTCCAATCCGGCAGAGGGCTCGTCAAAAAACAGTATTTCCGGATCCAGCGCAATGGCCCTCGCCAGTGCGGCGCGTTTAAGCATGCCGCCACTGATCTCTGAGGGGTAATACGCCTGATATCCTCCGAGGCCGACCAGTGCGAGTTTGTAGGCGACGATGTCGGCAATTTCAGCCTTGTCGTAGTTGGCGTATAGCTGCAGCGGCAGCGCGACGTTTTCTGCCAGCGTCATCGCACTGAACATGCCGCCGGTCTGGTAGCTGATACCCCAGCGGCGACGCATGGTCTCCTGCTCCTCGGAGCTCGCACCCGAGAAACTGCGGCCACTGAAGTAAATGTCGCCGGCAGCGGGTTTGAGCAGGCCCACCATGTGCCTGAGCAGGGTGCTTTTACCGCAACCACTGCCTCCCATGATGACAAAAATATCGCCCCGTGCTATGTCGAAAGTGAGCTCCCGCTGGATCACGAAATCCCCGTACGCCATGGTGAGGTCGCGAACGCTGATATGGGCCTCTGGGGCTGGAGAGGGCATCAGAATTTTATCGCCTGGAAGAGGATATTCAGGCCGGCATCGGCCACGATTAGGTACACGACGGCAGTGACCACCGCCTCCGTGGCGGCCTGGCCTACGGCGGCGGAACTTCTGCCGGCATTGATGCCGGCGCGGCAGCCCGCCACGGCAATCAACACGGCGAAGATAACGCTTTTTATCAGACCTACAGCGAGGTGATGGATCGCTACGGCCTGCTCTGTCTGGCTGAGATACTGCAGCGGTGAAATTCCCATACCTCCCGCCACGATGCCGCCGCCGACAATGCCCAGCATATCGGCGTACAGCGTCAGTAATGGCATGGCCACCACCAGTGCGAGGATGCGCGGTACTACCAGGAACTCGATGGGGGATATTCCGAGCGTGGTGATGGCGTCAATTTCCTCGTTGGTTTGCATGGTGCCCAACTGTGCTGCGTAGGCCGCACCCGTGCGTCCGGCCATGACAACGGCCGTCATCAATACGCCCATCTCCCGCAGAACCCCTATGGTTACGAGGTTGGCCACGTAGACTTCTGCGCCGAATTGCTGCAACTGAACTGCCCCAAGGTAGGCGAGAATCATGCCCACAAGTACGCTGGTGAGGCTGATGATACCCAGTGCGCTGGGCCCAGCCTGGTAGCAGAAGTGGCGGAAATCTTCGAAGCGGGTGTTGGATTTCCCCGTCACCAGGCGCCCCAGCGCGATGGTGACTTCGCCGGTAAACCCCAGCGACTGCCGGATAATGTCACCCGATTGGTTGGCAAGTCGGCGCGGACTCAGTTTTGCCAGCCAATGCTCCCGAGGTGACTCGCTTGGTTTAAGTGGTGCCACGGCGGTGGCCAGCGTCAGCAGTTTCTGTGCACTGGCAGGCAGTGCACGGGTGTCAAAGGTGATTCCCTCTTCGCAGCAATGGTTATAGCACTGCAGCATGAAAGCCATAAGAGTGGAGTCCCACTCCTCCAACGCCGAGCCGTCAATTGTCAGGTGGGAAAGACTGCCCGATTGCATCTCCCTGGACAACACGGAGAACTCCTGCACCCTGGCACCCTGCAACCAGGCCCCGGACAGCGTGAGTATCGCGTTCTGGTCATCGCTGTGAACTAGCTTGAATGCGGCGTTCCGGTCGCTCATGGGGGCAGCAGGACTGAAAGTGGTACCCGGAGTTTATAGGTATCACGGGCTAAAGACCAAGATCCCTTATTCTCTGCGGCGGGCAGCTGCCGTGAGCGCGGCGCAAATTGCAGGCTAGCGAAAGGGCAACTCCGGCCGCAAGGGATCGATAATATCGTAAGCCTTCTGATAGATCACGGCAACGGGCGTTTGATTATCTGCCTCCTGGCGCCTTGCTATCATGGTAATGGGGAAGAGGTACTCCTGCGATTGACGGTAACGCAGCGCACGGGTTCGGCCTACGGCGTCCTCGTAGATCACCCAGTGCATATTCAGGTCCGCGGCCAGCAGATCGCCCATAATGACCCCCATTGCCTGCAACTCACGGGTCTGATCGGCCCGCACCAGGCGGCGGTCGAGCAGTAGTTGGAGTATTTCCAGATCATTTTGCTTGTTTCCGCTGAAACGGCGACCGAGATTTGCCGATGCCAGATCATCGAGCGACTCGCGTTGCTGCGCCATATATTGCCGATCCAGTTGGGACAGGTCACTTATTCTGGCCTCCTGTTGTGCGTTGGCGTTGGCCATCAATAACAGCGCTGATAGCAGCAGTATTGCCTGGCTAGTTAGTCTTCCCAATGTCATTGGCTTTCTTCCTTTGTGGCGCTAGAGACTGACCATTTTACCCAATTTGGTTGTCTTACGGCCATGGTCATGGATAATGGCGGACTTCCGCCGAGCCCGCGATAAACAGGGTTCGCGGCCCCCACAGTTTTCGGAGACAGCGAATGATTACCGGCAGTATTGTCGCCCTGGTTACACCGATGCATGCCGATGGCAGTGTTGATTGGGCAGGGCTGGAGCGGCTACTGGATATGCATCTCAGTGCGGGTACCAGCGCTATCGGGGCAGTGGGCACAACGGGAGAGAGCGCAACGCTGAGTGTTGAGGAGCACTGCGAAGTCATCCAGCACTGCGTCCGTTATCTGGCCGGGCGTATGCCTGTGGTGGCCGGTACTGGTTCCAACTCCACTCGCGAGGCTATTGAATTGACCCGGGCCGCGGCGGAGGCGGGCGCGGCGGCCTGCCTGTTGGTCACGCCTTACTATAACCGGCCTACACAACGGGGTCTTTACGAGCATTTTCGGGCGATCGCCCTGGCCGTCGATGTGCCCCAGATACTGTATAATGTGCCGGGTCGAACCTGTGTGGATATGAGCAACGAGACCGTGTCGCGCCTGGCCGATCTGGACGCTGTGGTCGGCATCAAGGATGCGACTGGCGAAATTGCCCGCGGACGCGAATTGATTGAGCTTTGCAGCAGCCGTATCGCCATCTATTCTGGTGATGATCCCACCGCGATGGAGCTCATGCTGGCCGGCGGCCACGGGAATATATCGGTTACGGCGAATGTGGCACCGGTCAAAATGGCCGAGCTCTGTCGCCTCGCGATGGCGGGGGACCGGCCCGGCGCCACGGAGATAAACGAGGCACTCTCACCGCTCAATACGGCACTCTTTCTTGAGGCCAATCCAATACCGGTTAAATGGGCGCTGGCTCATCGCGGTTTGATAGAGGAGGGTATTCGCCTTCCACTCACCCCGTTGGATGAGTCCTTTTATAATCGGGTAACAGCGGCCCTGGAAGTGGCGGGAGTCTGATGGGTTTTTCAATGAGATCGATAAAGCTGGCACTGCTCATATTACTAGTTTCTTTTTGTACCGGCTGTGGCTACCTGTTTGGTGACGAAGGTATATTTCGCGATAAATCGCAGGATTACAAAAAGTCTCGGGAGGTGGCACCCATTACGGTTCCCGAAGGGGAAGACAGTTCGTCTATCGGCGAGATTTATCCGATTCCGCCGATCACAGACAATATTTTGTTGGCCGGCCAGTTCGAAGTGCCGCGGCCCGCGCCTCTGCTTGCCGGTGTGCAGGATGAACAGGTTCGCATTCAAACCCTGGGTGATGAGAGCTGGGCCGTGGTGAATACGGCCCCCGGGCAGGTTTGGCCCCAGATTCGTGCTTTTTTGTCAGCTTCCCAGATACCTGTTGCCAGGGTGGATGCCCGTTTGGGGCTCATTGAATCCGGCTGGGTTACGCTGGAGGGTGAGTCCATGGCCAGCCGCTTCCAGTTCCGCATTGACCAGGGTGTGCAGCGTGGCACCAGCGAACTGCACGTGCTGCAAATGAGCCAGGTTGGGGATGTAAACGCCTGGCCAAAAACCTCCAGCAGTCACTCCCAGGAAAGTGAGATGTTGCTTGCGGCGTCACAGTTTATCGCCAATAGCGCGGATTCCACACCGGTATCCATGGTCGCGGACCAGGCGATCAGTGCCGTGGGCAAGATATCTATCCAGGAAGGTCCTGACGATGATATTTATATCCGTCTGAGCCTACCCTATGATCGGGCCTGGGCTTCTGTGGGCCGCGCCATCGAGGATTCCAATTTCGAGATCACTGACCGGGACCGCAGCGCAGGTCAATATTACGTGCGTTTCCTCGGGGTCGAAACCGAGGAGGAAGCGGGCTGGTTTGACTGGATGATGGACAGTGATGATAACGAGCCCATGGCCAACCAGTCATTTATTATTTCGGTTGAATCTTTGGATGAACTGGATGTAGCGATAAGAATTGAGCAGCAGGCAGCACTGGAGGGAACCGAGTTCCGGGCTATGGAAAAACGCGACGAACAGGCCCTGCTGGCACTGCTCAAACGCAATATAGATTAACCGGGCAGGGCGTTAAAATGCGATTTGCGTCGCTGGGGTCCGGTAGCAAAGGCAACGCGACGCTGGTGGGGGCTGGCGATACGCTTCTTATGGTCGACTGCGGCTTTTCGCTGCGGGAAACCCGGCGCCGACTGGAGCGATTGTCGGTGCGGCCGGAGCAATTGAGCGCCATTCTGGTGACGCATGAGCACTCGGATCACAGCGCGGGAGTGGCCGCGCTGTCGCGCAAGTACGAAATCCCCGTTTACCTTTCCCACGGCACCGCAGAGACGGGGCGCTGTGACGGCAGTCACAGCCTGAACTGCTTCAACAGCGAGGATGCCTTTACCCTGGGCAGTGTGGATGTTCGCGCTGTCACGGTGCCACACGATGCCGCGGAGCCCTGTCAGTTTTTATTGTCATGGCGAGAGCAGACTCTCGGAATTCTCACTGACCTGGGCAGTGTGACACCGCATGTTATCGATAGCTTTCGTAACTGCCATAGCCTGTTGCTGGAATTCAACCACGATGTCTCCATGTTGCAGGCCGGACGCTATCCGCCAGCGTTAAAGCGCCGGGTGGGGGGGGACTGGGGCCACCTGAACAACGGGCAGGCGGCGGAGCTGCTGCGCCAGCTTGGAGGCGCACCTGCCGGCCACCTTGTTGTCGCCCACATCAGCGAAAACAACAACAGCCGGGAACGCGCTGAGGCGGCATTGCGGACGGTTCTGGATTCCCTGGAAGGGGTGGTGTGGGCTCAGCAAAAAGAGGGGTTTGACTGGTTGTCCGTACTGCAGAGTGCGCCGACGGCAGCCTCAGGCAGCGCGGCCTGAGGCATCCGGCACCACGCTTTTTCTGCTAATTGTCGGAAGTCGGTGGCGGCTGTCTTTTCCAACGGCGGTTGCTCCACAACCAGCTCTCCGGTTCGCTTCTTATAGCTTGTTCCGCCAGGCGCGCATACTGCTCGATAATGTGATGTCCGTTGCGGTCATGGGGTGGTCGGGAAATCTCCCTGAACTCTACCTCGTAATATCCTCGGCCGCGCCTGCGGCACTGGGCAAATAGCACAGGGTAGTCTGTGGCCCTCGCGATAATCTCCGCCCCCTCGTAGAAAGCGGCATCGCGATTCATAAAAGAGACCCAGTGGCTGCGTTCACTTGCTATGGGCGCCTGGTCTGCCACCAGCACAAACAACCTGAATTCATGCCGGCGCCGCAGGATATCCCTGGCGGCGGAAGCCATTTTGATGGGGCGTGAGCCAAACTGACTGCGAATCTCGAATATCAGTTGATCCACTGCTATGTTGTGCAGTGGCTTGTAAACCGGGTCGATGGGTATATCCAGTGCAAGCTTTACCCCATGCAGCATCCATTCCCAGTTGCCCTGGTGTATGGAGAGAATGATCACCGGTTGCTGGAAGTCCGCGGAATAATCCCTTAGCAACTCCGGGTTGACCACGCGAACGCGGCGGCGGACGTCCGCGGCACTCATTCGGCGCGTCTTCAGTATTTCCAGCGCCACCTGCACCAGCTGCAAATAGAATTTCTTTGCTAAAACTGTGATCTCTCTCGCGCTTTTGTCCGGAAAGGCGTGGCTGAGGTTCTGCTGCACCACCGCTTTGCGATAGCCTGCAACATAATAAAGCGCCAGATAAACGGGCCAGGCTATTGCATACAGCAACGGCAGCGGCAACCAGCTCAGGAAGCGATAGAACACGGTTGCGCCGCAGGTGGATCGTCAGCTGCCGGGCAACTGTGCAGGCTCATATCAGCGGCAGTGGCTGGGCAAAGTGACCTCGCTGACTCTCAGCAGGCCGCCGCTGGTTGGACACAGCAGGTGAGGGTTGTTGGAAAGATCTACCAGCCGCAGGGTGGGCAGTTGATAGAGTGGAACAGCGTCGATGATCTGGTTGTTATCCAGATAAAGTACCTGCAGCACTGTGAGAGCGCCCAGTTCGCTGATGTCCACGATGTTATTGGATGACAGGGTCAGTTCTTCCAGTTCGGTGAAGGTAGAAAGGCCGGCGAGCGTCTCAATGCCCGCCTGGCTGCAGCTCAGGCTGGAGAGTTCGTTGGCGCTGGAGACCTTCTGGTCGTTGATGGCCTCGCGCAGACATTCGTGTAGGGCCTTATCGGCAACACTGAAGTCGGTAAACAACGGGTCCGGCGTATAGACCACCCGATTATTGACGGTGAAATCGTAGCTGCCGCAGGCGGTTATCAACAGAACGGGCAAGCAGAGCATGCAGGAGCGGAAGCAGTTGGTCATGGTCGATATTTCCCTGGTCTTTGAGAGGCCCTGTAATGCAGGCAGCGTTCGGGCAGCGCATTTTCGGGTCGCCCGCCTGTGCGGTGTGGACAGTGTGGCTCCCGGGAGGGAGGGCACCTATAATGCTAACGTGTCGGGCTGATAAAAACGAGCATGGAAATGGCTGAATCCAACATTACAGATCTACCCTCTGGCGATAGGGAGTCGGCTGAGTCCATTAGTATTGTTCAGCGGGGCAATCTCAAGACTCTGGAACACACACTGCGGCGGCAGTGGCGTCTGGGTCAGAATATCGTATTGTGCTGGAGCGCGGATGAGCGCGGGCTGCTGGTTATTTTTGTACCCCATTACTTTCTCGGCAACTACTGCGCCAGTGGTGATGCGGCAACTGCGATAGGGGAAGAGAATGAGGCCTTTGTGCGGGAACTGATATCCGGCAGGCGGCGCAAAACGCGCGAACAACTGTTCAAGGTCAGTGAGCGACTTGATGTGGCTCCCACCTTCATCAAGCTCAATACCGCGTTGACCGAGGAAAAAAACGTACTGGAAGCGGTAGAGCAGCTGATAAAGCGTTATGGTCTTAGTTACGTGGAGAGCAGGGCGGTTCTGCTGCTCGATATTGTCGAGTTTTCCCTGTATACGCCGTTCGAGCAGGCAAGCCAGCTCAACAGTCTTTCCTACACCCTGAATTCTGCCTACAACAAGCTGCAGGCGCAGGGGATCGAGATCAACTTTGCGCGTACCACCACGGGTGATGGCTATTACATATGGAACAGGGATCTCGGGCCCGCGGCCAATCAGGATCTGTTTTACTTCATGCTACTTATTGTAGCGGATAACTCTGTGGCCCGGGCGGCGTCACAGGGCAATACCGTGCCGGTCATTCGCACCGCTTACCATATTGGTGGCCATTACGAGTTGTATCAGGCCGAGGGCGTGAACCCGACCGTATTCAGCTATATTGTAGGTGATGTCACCATTGAGTTGGCTCGTATGGTGGATCTGGCGCTACCACACCAGGTACTTATCGGTGACTTTCACTGTGAAAGTCCGAGTTGGAAGCCGGCTGCAGACAGTCAAAACAGCAGTCGGGTGGCGCCCATGGTGTCTGCCCCTGCGTATGTCGGCAGTTGTAGCAGAAGCCTGCCGGTGTTGCACGGCATCCAGCTGTCGGGTAAGCCCATAAACTCCATGGCCTGTCACCTTACTGAGGGCGCAGAGCAGGGAGACAAGAGTGGCCCACGCCGGTTTCGTATCGTCGACAAGCACGGTCTGTCACGACACGCCTATAATCTGCAAATTTCCATTGAGTTGGAAGGGCAGTCTCTCGCTCTGGGCCTGGACGATAGCCAGTTGCCCCACCGCAGTGCCCACGGCTCATCTGGCGAAGCGACTCTATCGAGCGGCGGAGTAGCGCCCAGTCCTGATGAGCTGATTGGCGACCTGGCCGTGCTGCTGAAGAAGCGCAGCAATAAAACCATGACCGAGGACTGACAAGCCAATGGTCCAGATACGGCGCGCCAGCTGCATGGATGTGAGTAATACTGTCGATGTTACAGATCCTGTCGCGGTGAGCGCGGCGGTGCAGGCGATTTTGCGAGAGCGCTGGGCACACTACGATTTTTCATTGGTCGAGGTGCTGGTGGCTGACTTCGCCCGTCTATACGGGGGCACCTTTCCGGGTTTCAGGGCTTGTGAACTGCCTTATCACGACAGTCAGCACGTGCTTGATGTCACGCTGGCCATGGCGCGCTTGCTGGATGGTCACGAGGCGGCGCCCGGTGAAGCAGGGCCGCTGGGTCCCGATCTGGCTCTGGCAGGTATTGCCGCTGCCCTGTTCCACGATTCAGGCTATATTCGACGGATTCGGGATAACCGTAACAAAAACGGTGCGGCCTATACGCGCATTCATGTCAGGCGCGGCGCCCGGTTTCTCGCCGACTATCTCCCCGGAGTGGGCTTGCAGGACCTGGTAGGTGTTTGTACCCGTATTATTCACTTTACCGGCTACCAGACCGATCCACGTAATTTGCCCGTAGCCAATGAACAGGAGCGCTGCCTTGGCGCGCTGTTGGGTACGGCGGATCTGATCGCGCAGATGGCAGATGTCGAATATGTCAGGAAATGTCGGGATCACCTCTACGAGGAATTTGAGATCGGCGGTATCGCGGGTGAACGCGGTGATGGCCTTGAAGGTGGCACGGTGATTCGATCCGCAGAGCATCTTCTGGAAACCACGCCGGAATTCATTCGCAAAACCATCGAAGTCCGACTCGATGGTCAATTTGCCGGCGTCCACCACTATGCCGCCCGCTTTTTTGGCGGCCCCCATCTCTATATGGACGCTATTCTCGACAATTGCCGTCGCCTGCAGGCACTGTTGTCGGGCGAGACACCGGTGCTGACTTCCGCCCGCCTGCCTTGACCCCGAATCACCCCCCGCGACCTGTCCTGGCGCTGCTCGCAGCTGGCGATGACGACCTTTCCCGTGCGACCGAGTTGTCCCAGCAACTCGGGTTGCCGCTTGTGTCACCGCTTACCGACCCTGCTACCTGTGTCGATTTTGATGCTCTGTTGGTGGTGTCGGGCTCGCAGCTATCACTGCAGCAAACGCTACGCATGTCGGTTGTTTCCGGCTCCGGTCGGCGGGAAAAGCCAGCAAGACGACAGGCTGGAGGCGCGCTGCCGGGACCGGTGAGTGTCGATTTCGGCAGCAAGGCCATGCGACATAGACGCCGCTCTGGTCACAATGAATTATTGGGCAAAGCGGTGGGTGTCTCCGGCACACGACATCCCCGCGTGCTGGACGCCACCGCTGGCCTGGGCCGTGACGGCTTCGTGCTGGCGGATATGGGCTGCACGGTGACACTGTGTGAGCGTGAGCCGGTGATTGCGGCGTTACTGGAGAGTGGTCTGGAACTTGCCCGCGCGAGTGGGGAGGGCTGGTTGCTCCAGGTGGCGACACGCATGCAACTGGTAGTAGGGAATGCCCAGTCACTGGATCAAGGCGTTCTTGCCGACGTGGATGTTATCTGCCTGGACCCCATGTTTCCGCAACGGGAAAAGAGCGCAGCCGTGAAGAAAGAAATGGCTTTATTTCAGGCCTTGCTGGAGGCCGACGCATCCCCGGAAGCTGCCGACCAATTGTTGCAGTGGGCATTGCTTCAGGACGTGGCCCGTGTGGTTGTCAAACGCCCTGCGCGCGCGCCATTTCTCGGCGGGGTCGAGCCCTCTCATGCTGTGAGTGGTAAGGCCGTCCGGTTTGATGTTTATGTGAAGCGTGCCTTGCGCTGAATGAAGTCGCAGGACCGCAAAAGTGGCGGGTGTAGCATTCGCGCTGTCAGGCTATCATGCCTGGCAGCCGATACTGGAATCGTGACAACAGGGGAGTTCGATGGCAGCACACAAAGTAACAGCGCTGGTTACCGGCGCATCCGCCGGTATGGGGGCAGAGTTTTGTCGTCAGCTGGCGGATCGCTGCGACGTTATTATTGCTGTGGCGCGGCGGCGTGAGCGGCTTGAGCGGCTGCAGCAGGAACTCGCCAGCAGGGTCGAGGTGCACCCGGTAGAGGCCGACCTCAATACTGTAGAAGGCCTGGCCCGTGCGATGGAAGCATTGCGTCAACTGGGCCCTGTGGACTTCCTGGTCAATAACGCGGGTTTCAGTACTTACGGCGACTTCGCCGACCAGCAAATCCAGAGCCAGCGCGATATGGTCGGTCTGCATATTGATGCCACCATCACCCTGTGCCGGGCAGCTATTCCCTTTATGCGTGAACGCGGCGGCGGGCATATTATCAACGTGTCATCGATAGGTGCTTTTCTTCCTTCCAGGGGTCTGGCGGTTTATGGCGCTACCAAGGCTTTCCTGAATTTTTTCTCCCAGTCGCTGCAGGTGGAACTTGCGGATACCGGGATTGAGGTGCAGGCCCTGTGCCCGGGGTATACCCATAGCGAGTTTCATGCGGAAATCGAGCAGCGGGGTTTTGATAAAAGCAGAATTCCCGCTGATATGTGGATGGATGCCGATGCGGTGGTGGCCGCCAGTCTGGCCGCACTGGGTGGCGGCACGGTATTGGTTATTCCGGGTGACGCCAATGTGGGTCTCGCCCGCATGGGTTTGCAAAACCAGGTGGACAGCTTGAAGGCGCTGCCCTAGCTGGTCTTGTCGCGCGCCAGCAGTAGCCTTTCGATAATGCCGCGATAAATGCCGGCCAGCCGTGGCAGGTCTTCGGCCAGCACCACCTCGTTCAGCTTGTGAATAGTCGCATTGATGGGGCCCAATTCAATCACCTGGGCGCCCGAGGGTGCGATAAAGCGTCCGTCAGAGGTGCCGCCGGCAGTGGATAATTCGGCGGCCTGCCCCGTTTCCGCCAGAATACTGGCCAGAGTTGCCTCCACCAGTTCGCCACTATCTGTCAGAAAGGGTTGACCACTTAGTGCCCACTGTATTTCGTATTCCAGATCGTGAGCATTCAGGATGGCTTCTGTGCGCTGCCGCAATTCAGTTTCTGTGACCTCGGTGGAGAACCGGAAATTGAACTGTAATGCCAGGGTGCCGGGAATCACGTTCGTGGCTCCGGTGCCGCCGCCGATATTGGAGATCTGCATGGAGGTGGGCGGAAAAAACGCATTGCCCTGGTCCCACAGTTCGGCGGTGAGTGCCTGTAGTGCTGGCAGGGCCCGGTGTATCGGGTTGTCTGCCAGGTGAGGGTAGGCGATGTGGCCCTGCGTGCCGTGAACAGTGAGTTTGGCACCCAGTGATCCGCGGCGGCCGTTCTTGATGACATCGCCAAGGCGGTCACTGCTGGAGGGCTCGCCCACCAGACACCAGTCAATCGTTTTACCCTGCTGCTGCAAATACTCCATCACCTTGACGGTGCCGTTGACCGCAATACCTTCCTCATCAGCCGTGATAAGAAAACCGATGCGGCCCGGGTGATCCGGGTGCGCTGTGATGAACTGCTCGCAGGCCACCAGCATAGCCGCCAGGCTCCCTTTCATGTCGGCGGCACCGCGGCCGTACAGGGAGCCGTCAACCAGCGTGGGTTCGAAGGGTGGGGTGTGCCACTGTTCTTCTGGCCCCGTGGGGACGACATCTGTGTGGCCGGCAAATACCAGGATTGGGCCAGAATCGCCGTGCTCCGCCCAGAAGTTATCGACATCTCCGAAACGCAAAGGGGTGCAATTGAACCCCAGGGCGTCCAGCTGCGCCATCATCAGGCCCTGACACCCGGCATCATCGGGAGTGACGGAGGGCCGGCGCATGAGTTCACAGGCGAGAGCGAGAGTCTTTTCCATTAAAGTGCGTCCCTGCGTTCCGGCTCAGTTGTGTGCATGTAGTTCGTGGTTCAGTTCAATCGCAGTGCGGTTGGTCAGGCACTCCACCGCGCCAGTAGTCGAGTTGCGGCGGAACATCAGGTCTGATTTGCCCGCGAGGTCACGCGCTTTAGCGGTTTCCACGGGCATCCCCTCCGCATCGAGCATGGTGAGCTTGGTACCGGCGGTGACGAACAGGCCGGCTTCCACCGTGCAGCGATCCCCCAGCGGTATGCCGATGCCACCGTTGGCGCCGATCAGACATTCCTTGCCCACTGATATGACAATATTTCCGCCACCGGACAAGGTACCTATAGTGGAACAGCCGCCACCCAGATCCGAGCCCCCACCGACGAAAACACCTGCCGAAATACGCCCTTCAATCATACCGGGCCCTTCGGTGCCGGCGTTAAAGTTGACGAAACCCTCGTGCATGATGGTAGTACCCTCGCCGAGGTAGGCGCCCAGTCGTACCCGGGCCGTGTGGGCGATGCGCACACCGCCGGGAACCACGTAGTTGGTCATCTTCGGGAATTTGTCAACGCAGCTGACCTCCAGCACCTCGCCCCGCAGACGTGCCTCCAGCTGACGCTGTGGCAGTTCAGCAATGTCGATGGCGCCTTCGCTTGTCCATGCCACATTCGGGAGAACGCCGAACAGTCCCTCAAGATTAGTGCCGTGAGGCTTTACCAGCCGGTGTGAGAGCAAGTGTAGTTTCAGGTAGCCCTCGGGGACATTGGCTGGGGGCGCGTCGGCGCTCAGCAGTACAGCGACAGCCGGCCGCTCACTCGTCAAAAGCTGGCCCGCCAGCTCGGCCTGTTCGCTAAGCCCGGCGGCGCTCAGAGCGCTATGCAGAGTCTGCAGCTGTTCGCTGCTCAGGGCGGTGCCCGAGTCTGTATCGGCAACCGCCTTCACCAGGCTGGCGGGAGGTGCCATCAGCGGCCGGGCGAAAAACACCTCAAGCCATTCTCCCTGCTTGTTGTGGGTGCCCACGCCAAGGCCAAAAGCAAATGCGCTGTCTGTCATGGTTGATCCTTGTTGTTCAAAGAGTGTGTTGGTTGAATATTTTCTGGTAGTTGGCAGTGGAGAAGCCGGTGTGACGCTCGTGGCCAGTATCCAGCAGTGGCCGCTTTATCAGTGTTGGCTGGTCGATTATCGCCAGCAGTGCCGTACCATCGTTCATGGACTCCCGGCTCGCTGCATCCAGGGCTTTCCAACTGGTGCTGCGTTTGTTTACCAGCGTTTCCCAGCCCAACTCGTCGAGCCAGCCGACAACTGCCTCGCGATCCAGCCCGTCTTCGCGAAAATCGTGGAACTGATACTCAATGCCGTGTGTGTCCAGCCACTTGCGCGCCTTCTTCACGGTGTCGCAGTTTTTTATGCCGTAGAGCGTAATCACAAGGGGTTGCCCGCTGTTTCAGAGGGCGGCTAGCATAGCAAATCCTCCAGGTTAGATATAGCGAGTCCGGACGGGTAAACTGTTGGCAGCGCCGCTGCTGGCGCAATAGTCCCGTCACAATAACTAGAGGTGTTTACCCATGACTATGCCATCTGTTGATCTTGCGCTGCCTATGTTGGGAATGATGATCCTGACCCTGCTGGTGTGGGTGTCCATGTTTATCCAGCGTGTCAGCTTTGCCCGGAGCAATAACATCGATATCGAGGATTTCAAGACGCCCGCTGATGTTCAGGCGCTGATGCCGGGGGATGAGTCCGCGGCGAGTAACAATTTCAAAAATCTGTTCGAGCTGCCGGTAATTTTTTACTCTATATGTATCTACCTTATTGTTACGCTGCAGGTGGATAGCTTGTACATGAACTGTGCCTGGGCATTTCTGGTGCTGCGTGTTTTGCACAGTTTTGTTCACTGCTCCTATAACAGGGTGGCGCACCGGTTTGCGCTTTATATTCTGTCGGGGATTGCGCTCTGGATCATGGTGGTCAGGGCGTTTCTAGCGGCGCTTTGATACTTGTTCGAGCTTGCAGTGTGTTGTCTTAGAGAAAACGGGCGCAGCATCTAGTATGGACCGACGGGACACGCCGCAAGTACGTCCATGTAGGCTCGTTTCGGCCATCCATGGCCTCAGACGGTCCCGTCAATCCATACTAGATCCCACTCCCTGACACTGTTCTCGGAATGCAATGACATTGAACTTGGAGCTTATTTCTACGCCTTGCGAGTCTTCTTGGGGTGTTTGCGATCCGGGTAGCAGGTTTTGCAGATCTCGCAGCTGCGGCCGTCGCAGCCGCGCGCGGTACAGTATTCACGGCCGTAGAAAATAATCTGCAGATGCAGTCTATTCCAGTACTCCTCGGAAAACAGGCGTTTCAGGTCCTTCTCGGTTTGCACAACATTCTTGCCGTTGGACAGACCCCAGCGCTGGGCCAGGCGATGGATGTGGGTATCCACGGGAAAGGCGGGAACACCAAACGCCTGTGACATGACCACGCTGGCAGTTTTATGCCCGACACCGGGCAGCCGTTCCAGTGCGTCCATGTCGGCTGGCACAACACCGCCGTGCTCATCCAGCAGGATTTCGCTCAGCCGTTTGATCGCCTTCGATTTCTGCGGCGACAGTCCGCAGGGACGAATAATGGCGCGGATCTGATCGACTTCCAGGGCCGCCATGTCCACCGGGTTGTCCGCCAGAGCGAAGAGGGCCGGTGTGACCTGATTGACCCGCTCATCGGTACACTGCGCGCTCAGCAGTACGGCTATCAGCAGCGTGAACGGGTCATGGTGATCAAGTGGTACCGGTGTTTCCGGGTAGAGTTCCTGCAAGCGTTGCAGGATGTAGCTGGCGCGCTCGGCCTTGAGCACGCTAGAGGGTTTCCAGGCAGCGCAGAATGCGTCTGGCTGCATCGGCGCACTGTTCATGTTCGGCCACCAGGGCCATGCGCAAGCGGTTGGCTCCCGGGTTAATGCCCTGGGACTCGCGCCCCAGAAAACTGCCCGGCAACACGGTGACATGTTCACTGGCGTAGAGTTTGCGGGCGAACTCTGTGTCGCTGGTATCCAGCTTTGGCCACAGGTAAAAGCCGGCATCGGGTGCGGCAACGTCCAGTTTGCCGTCGAACTGGGCGAGTACAGTGGCGAATTTTTCGCGGTAGAGCTGGCGGTTGGCCTGTACGTGCGCCTCGTCATTCCAGGCGGCGATGCTGCCGAGTTGGTGGTGCACTGGCATGGCACAGCCGTGGTACGTGCGGTAGAGCGCAAATTGCTTCAGTATCTCAGCGTCTCCGGCGACAAATCCCGAGCGGAGCCCGGGTAGGTTGGAGCGTTTGGACAGGCTGTGGAAGACCACACAATTGCGGTAATCGCTGTCGCCCAGAGTCGCGCAGGCTTCAAGTAAACCCGCGGGGGGTGTGTTTTCGTCGAAATAGATCTCGGAATAACATTCATCACTGGCGATGACAAAATTGTGCTCACGCGCCAGCCTGATCAACTGCTGCAACTGTGCGAGGGGCAAAACGGCGCCAGTGGGATTGCCGGGGCTACAAATGTATAACAACTGGCAGCGCTGCCACTGCTGTTCGCTGACGCTGGCGAAATCCGGCAGCAGGCCGGATTCGGGCGTGCAGTTGAGGAAGTGTGGTGTCGCACCCGCCAGCAGCGCCGCCCCTTCGTATATCTGGTAAAACGGGTTGGGGCTCATTACCAGTGCCTGTGGGCCTGGCGTCACTACTGCCTGGGCAAAAGCAAACAGGGCCTCGCGGGTGCCGCTGACCGGCAGGACTTGATGGTCGGTATCGATGCCGGGCAGGTGAAAGCGGCGTTGTAGCCATGCGGCAATAGACTGGCGAAGCTCTGGTAGCCCGATGGTGGAAGGGTAGCTGGAGAGTCGCTGAAGGTTTTCACCGATCTCTGCCAGTACGAAGTCGGGTGCCGCGTGGCGTGGTTCACCGATGGACAGGGAGATCGGCGATTTCCCGGAGGGTGGCTCAATTCCGGCAAACAGCTGGCGCAGGCGTTCAAACGGGTAGGGCTGGAGCTTTTGCAGGTTCGGATTCATCGTCAATCAGGCCGCCTGTTCGTCCAGCTCCCGGCAGATAGCTTGCTGTATCGCTTTACAGAGATTGCTGTCGGTGATGGGCCGGTTTTCAGCATCGGTGATGAAGAAAACGTCGTCCACTCGCTCCCCCAATGTCTGGATCTTCGCCGCCTGTATTTCCACATCAAACTGTACAAAGATTTTGCCGATTCGAGCCAGCAGGCCGGGGCGGTCCGGAGAGGAAACTTCGAGCACTGAGACCTGCTTGATATCATCCACAAACATACTGGTCTCAGTTGGCACCGAGAAAGACTTTACCCGTCGGGGTGTGCGGCGCTGGACAATTTGCGGGCCATCCGGCCCACCGGCCAGACACTCGGTAAGTTGCGCCCTGATGAAGTTGAGCCTGGTGCCGTGCTCGGGAATGGGTTTGCCAGCGGAATCCAGTACGAAAAAAGTGTCCAGGCTCATGCCGTCATTGGCATTGTAGATGCGGGCATCGTGGACACTGAGGTCCAACTGCTCCAGTTCGGCGCAGATAGTGGAAAATAGCTGCACATGGCTGCGGGCGTGAATAAAAATTTGCGTTGTGTTCGCCACCGTGGACTCAACATTATTGCGGATCAATACCAGCGGCTTGTCGCGTTCGTGGTGGCTGGCGATTGACTCCGTGTGCCAGGCGATGTCCTCGGCCCGCTCCCGCAAAAAGTAATCCTCGCCGCGCTCTTGCCAAAGGTCATCCAGTTCCTCCACGGTGAAGCCTCTGTCTTCCAGGATCTCGCAGGCCGCACGGCGGCTGCGATCAATCCACGCCTGCTTGCCTACCGGATTGTCCAGGCCGCGCTGCAGGGCGCGGCGAGTCTCGGTGTAGAGTTGGCGCAGGAGGCTGCCTCGCCAGGCATTCCAGAGGGTTGGATTGGTGGCATTGATGTCGGCTACTGTCAGCGTGAACAGATAATCCAGGTGATCCTGGTCGCCCACATGCTCGGCAAATTGCTGTATTACGTCCGGGTCGGAGATGTCCTTGCGCTGTGAAATGGCGGACATAACCAGGTGGTTGCGCACCAGCCACACCACCAGCTCGGTATCCCGTCGGTCCAGGCCGTGATTGTGGCAGAAAGTTTCCGCATCGACCGCACCCAGCTCGGAGTGATCACCGCCACGGCCCTTGCCAATGTCGTGGTAAAGCCCCGCGATATACAACAGCATGGGTCTGCGCAGGCGTCTCGCAACCCTGCTCGATACAGGGAAGCGCTTCTCAAAATCGGGGTAGAGGAATCGTCGGCAGTTCTTCACGACCTCCAGTGTGTGGGCATCCACGGTATAAGTGTGGAACAGGTCGTGTTGCATCTGGCCCACTATGCGGCCGAATTCCGGGAGATAAACACCTAATATGCCATAGCGTGCCATGCGCCTGAGCTGTCGCGCCATTTTGTTGGGCGAGTCGAGGATGGCCAGGAAGGTTTCCCGGTTACCGGGGTCTGCGCGAAAGGCGTCATCGATCAGGTGGCGATGATTGCGAATCTGGCGAATAGTGGGCGCCGCGATACCCTCGGATTCATCCAGGTTGGCACACAGCAGGAAAACCTCCAGCAGCGCAGACGGTGTCTTGTCGAATACGTCGTCACTGCGGGCCTCGACATAGCCGCTGCGCAGCTGAAAACGGTCATTTATGACATGAATGATGTCGGCGGTGTCGGCTCGCAGAATGGCCTGGTCAAAGTTCTGGATCAACAGCTCATTGAGCTGGCTAAGCGAGAGAGCCCAGCGGTAGTAAGTTTGCATGAACTGTTCCACTGCCAGGCGGTCGCCGTCTTCGAAGCCCCACAGTTCTGCGAGAGTCCGCTGGTGGTCGAACAGCAACCGGTCCTCTTCGCGGTCGGTAATCATGTGCAGGGCGTAGCGCACCTTCCACATGAAGTCGCGGCCGCGCCGCAGTATTTCCATTTCCTCGGTATCCAGGAAATCGGATGATGTAATGCTTTCCAGGGACTCAACACCGAAATGACGTTCCGCCAGCCAGCCGATAATCTGCAGGTCGCGCAGCCCTCCGGGGCAGCTCTTGACGTTGGGCTCCAGGTTGTACTCTGTGTCGGCGAACTTTGCGTGTCGCGTGCGCTGTTCTTCAAGTTTAGCGCGGAAGAAATCCGCACTTGGCCACATTTTGTCGGGGGCGATCGCCACTCTTACCTGCTCCAGCAGATCCAGCGGACCGCGAATCGTCCTGGCTTCCATCAGGTTGGTTAAAATGGTGATATCTGCCTCGGCCTTGCGCCCGCACTCCGCCACCGTGCGGACACTGTGCCCAATAACCAGCCCGATATCCCAGAGCAGGGTGAGAAACCCTTCCAGTTGCGTTTCGCAGCCGTGGTCGTTGTCGTCAAGCAGCAGCAGTATGTCGATGTCCGAATGGGGGTGTAGCTCACCTCGGCCGTAGCCGCCAACCGCCACCAGCGCCAGCGCCGCCTCCCCCCATTCCTGACGGTCCCAGAGGGCGCCGAGTAGCGTGTCTATAAAGCCGGCCCGCAGGCGTATCAGGTCGCCGGCGCTGGCGCCACCGCGAAACTGCATGTGCAGGAATTCGGTGGCCTGGGTAATTGCCAGTTTGCAGCTGTCGAGGGTTACGCCCTCGTCAAGCGACTTGTGGAAGGTTTCAGCATCAAACATTGCAGGGGGCAGAGCCCCGGTGTGACTGGGCATATTCAAAAAGGCAGGGTTTCCGAGTTGCGACGGGTAAATACTTCACAGCCGGTGTCCGTCACGCCGATTGTGTGCTCCCACTGGGCGGAGAGTCGTCCATCACGGGTTGTTACGGTCCAGCCGTCTTTCTGGTTCAGTTTCGTCTGGCGCCGGCCAGCATTGATCATGGGCTCAATGGTAAAGGTCATGCCTTGTTCCAGCACCAGTCCAGTGCCCTTGCGGCCGTAGTGCAGAACCTGAGGCTCTTCATGGAAGATCTTGCCAATACCGTGGCCGCAGTATTCCCTGACAACGGAATAATAATTTTTCTCTGCGTGTTGTTGAATGATATGGCCAATGTCGCCCAGGGTCGTACCCGGTTTGACCAGTTCCAATGCCAGGTACAAACACTCCTGGGTGATGTTGATCAGGCGTTGGGCATGGGGCGCCACATCGCCGACCGCCACCATGATACTGGTGTCGCCGTGATAACCGTCCTTGATTACCGTCACGTCGATGTTGATGATATCGCCGTTCTTCAATTTGCGGCTGTCAGACGGGATACCGTGACAGACCACGTCATTGACCGAGGTGCATATTGAGCGAGGGAACCCATTGTAATTCAGCGGGGCCGGTATTGCCTGCTGTGTCTTGGTGATGTATTCGTGGCAGATAGTGTCCAGTTCGCCGGTGGTTATGCCGGCCTCGACCCGCGGCTCAATCATCTCAAGGACTTCGGCGGCCAGGCGTCCCGCGACGCGCATCTTTTCTATCTCGGAGGCGGATTTGATCGATACAGCCATCTATAACCTATTGAAAAATAATGATAAGAAGAAAAATTTGTTGAATGGAGCTCTCTCTTGGGAGGCGTATTCTACCCTATTCAGCGGGTAAATGAGTAATTGGGGTCAACTGTGATGCTGCAGCGGCCTTTAAACCCCGGTCCTGTTGTGGTATAAAGCGCGCCTTCTCGCGGTTGGGCCGGTCTAACGGTGCTGCTGCGGGGAAAACGACGCACACATATCAACACCTGCTCCAGGGTGCCGGTTAATCTGGTTTGGTGGCAGGGATATGTGGAGGCCTAACCCCAATACAAGGTATATATTATGTCGCAAGTAAGCATGCGCGAACTGCTCCAGGCAGGCGCACACTTCGGACACCAAACCCGTTACTGGAATCCCAAGATGGACCAGTACATATTTGGTGCCCGCAACAAGATTCACATCATCAACCTCGAGCACACGGTTCCCGCCTTCAATGAAGCGCTGGATCTCGTCAAGCGGCTCGCTGGAAACAAAAACAAGATAATGTTTGTGGGCACCAAGCGTGCCGCGGGCAAGATCATCAAAGAGCAGGCCGAACGTGCTGGCATGCCCTATGTCAGTCATCGCTGGTTGGGTGGCATGCTCACCAACTATAAAACCATCCGCGCCTCGATCAAGCGCCTGCGCGATCTCGAAGCACAGATGACCGACGGCACCTTCGCCAGTCTGACCAAGAAAGAGGGGCTGATGCGGACCCGCGACATGGAAAAACTGGAGCGCAGCATCGGTGGTATCAAGTCCATGGGTGGCTTACCTGACGCCCTCTTCGTGGTGGATGTTGACCACGAGCGCATTGCGATCACTGAGGCCAACAAGCTGGGTATTCCCGTAATCGGTATAGTTGATACCAACAGCAATCCCGATGGTGTGGACTACGTCATTCCCGGCAACGACGACGCCATCCGGGCTATCAAGCTTTATGTCGTGGCAGTCGCAGATGCTTGCCTTGAGGGCAAGGTTGAGGCCGGTGAAGTGGTTGCGGGCAAAGATGAGTTTGTTGAAGAGGCTGGTGAGGCCACTGCCGAAACCGCTGCAGCTGAACCGGTAGCCGATGAGGCTGTGGCAGCTGAACCCGTTGTAGCTGCTGAGGCAGTTGCAGCTGAGGCTGCTCCGGCCGCTGCTGCCGAAAAGTAAGCGGCAATTGCCGCTCCGGGGCCGACAGGCGTTCGGCTCCGGAATTACAGTACAGTACCCCTGGTGGATAAACCCCCGGGGTTTTTATTTTTTAGCCTCAGCAGTCGGTAGTCTGGCTGGGGTGTTATAGGAGGAATAGTAATGTCCGCAGCACTGGTTAAGGAATTACGCGAGCGCACGGGTCTTGGTCTGCTGGAGTGCAAGAAAGCTCTGGCGGCCTGTGGTGGCGATGTCGAAGCGGCGATTGAGGAGCTGCGCAAGTCCAGCGGAATGAAAGCGGCTAAGAAAGCTGGCCGTACCGCTGCCGATGGTGTGGTGGCCGCTCGGGTTGCCGACGATGGCAGCTACGCGGTGGTGGCAGAGGTCAACAGCGAGACCGACTTTGTTGCGCGAGATGCAAGTTTTCTGGCTTTTGTCGGCCAGGTGCTGGATGCGGCCTTCACTACCCGGCAGACTGATGTCGCGGCGCTGATGGCAGGTGATCTGGAAGTGGCCCGTGAAGCTCTGGTGCAGAAAATTGGCGAGAATATCAGTGTGCGGCGTGTAGAGCTGCTGAGTGCAGACGCCGGTGTAGTTGGCGCTTATGTTCACGGCAACAACCGTATAGCAGTGCTGGTTGCTCTGACCGGCGGTGACGGCGACCTCGCGAAAGATATTGCGATGCACGTGGCGGCGGTCAGCCCGCAGGTGGTTTCTCCCGCAGATATGCCCGAGGATACCATTGCCAAGGAGAAAGAAATCTACACTGCCCAGGCAGCGGACTCGGGTAAGCCACCCGAAATTGTCGAGAAGATGATAGGCGGCCGCATCAAAAAGTTTCTGGCAGAGAACAGCCTGCTCGAGCAGGCCTTCGTCAAGGACCCGGATGTAACGGTTGGCAAGCTGGTTGCGAGCGCCGGTGCCGGTGTGGCGAGCTTTGTTCGTTTCGAAGTTGGCGAGGGTATCGTGGTTGAGAAAATAGACTTTGCAGATGAAGTGGCGGCGCAGCTAAAACCCAAAGGCTGAGCGTCACAAGAGCAGGGAAAAAGGGCTTAGGCCCTTTTTTTTTGGCCGATTCACACTAGGGTGTTGGCCCTGACTCCTGTAAGATACTGGCCAGCTCAGGAGAGGACAAATATGCCGCAGTCGTTGGGTGACAAAAAGTACAAACGCATCCTGCTCAAGCTCAGCGGAGAGGCGTTGACCGGTAGGGAGAGCTTCGGGATCGACCCGAAAATCCTGGATCAGATGGCGCTGGAAGTGGGCCAATTGGTGGGTATCGGTGTACAGGTTGGCCTGGTAGTGGGTGGCGGGAACCTGTTTCGCGGTGCGGCACTGCAGTCCGCTGGTCTCGACCGGGTTACCGGGGATCACATGGGCATGCTGGCCACCGTAATGAACGCCCTCGCTCTGCGTGACGCGTTGGAGCGTTCCAATATTTCCACCCAGGTTATGTCGGCGATTCCCATGAGCGGCGTGGTGGATCACTATGATAGGCGCAAGGCTATTCGCGCGCTGAGCAATGGTGATGTGGTTATTTTTGCTGCCGGTACCGGAAATCCGTTTTTTACCACCGACTCCTCGGCTTGCCTGCGGGGTATTGAGGTCGATGCAGAACTGGTGTTAAAAGCGACCAAGGTCGACGGCGTTTACTCCGCAGACCCCAAGAAATTCCCCGACGCGATCAGGTACGACCGCCTCAGCTACGATGAGGTGCTGGATAAAAAGCTGGAAGTTATGGATTTGACGGCTATTTGCCTTTGCCGTGACCACAATATGCCCGTGCGTGTGTTTGAAATGGAAAAGCGCGGTGCGTTGCTCAATATCGTCAGGGGCGGAAATGAAGGCACCCTTATTCAGTCCAGCGGGATTGAGTAGCAGCGGGGCCCAGGAGGAGACAGAAGGTGATTGACGATATAAAAAATGAAGCTCAGGAGCGGATGGAAAAGAGCCTTGAGGCCCTGGCTCATAATTTCAACAAGATTCGCACCGGCCGCGCTCACCCCAGCCTGCTGGATGGCTTGAGAGTCGAGTACTACGGTTCGGATACGCCCCTGTCACAGATGGCCAATATCTCTGTAGAGGATGCCCGCACCTTGTCTCTCACGCCGTGGGACAAATCCGTGGTGCCACAAATTGAGCGGGCCATTATGAAGTCTGATCTGGGGCTGAACCCGTCCACAGCGGGTGGTGTTATCCGTATTCCGATGCCCATGCTGACCGAGGAAACCCGCAAGGGTTTTACCAAACAGGCCAGGCACGAGGCGGAATCTGCGCGTGTTTCTGTGCGCAATGCGCGCCGCGATGCAATGGCTATGCTGAAGGAGCTGGTGAAGGACAAAGAGATCGGTGAAGACGACGAACGGCGTGGCCAGGAAGATGTGCAAAAACTGACCGACGCCTTTGTCGCCAAGGTTGAGAAGTTGTTGGCGGATAAAGAAGCCGACCTGATGGAAATTTAGTGTCCGGTTCGATTGATTCGCACCCGGCGCTCCAGCATGCAGATTAACGATATCTCATCCGCCACAGGCGGTGAGCTGGAGCTGGCGATTCCGCGTCATGTTGCCATCATTATGGACGGCAATAATCGCTGGGCAAAACGCCGGGGCCTGCCTGGCCCTGCCGGGCACCGCGCCGGCGTGGAGGCGGTGCGGGGCGTATTGCGCGCCTGCCGGCAGCACGGTGTTGAGGTGCTTACATTATTCGCTTTCAGCAGCGAAAACTGGGGCCGCCCGCAACCCGAGGTGCGCGCACTGCTCGCCTTGTTGTCACGTTATTTGCGCAGCGAGGTGAGGGATCTGCATAAAGATGGTATCCGCTTGCGTTTTATCGGCAAGCGCAACCGTTTCAGTGAGCGTCTGCGTAAACTTATGCTTCAGTCGGAAGAAATTACCAGTGCCAACACCGGCGCCACCGTGGTTATCGCGGTTGATTACGGCGGCCAGTGGGATATTGCCCAGGCGGCACAAAAATTGGCCCAGCGCGTACAGGAGGGGAGCTTGCTGCCGCAGGAGATTACTCCCGAGTTGATAGATAGAAACGTTTCAATCAGCGACCTTCCCAGGCCGGATTTGTGTATCCGGACGGGCGGCGATGCCCGGGTGAGCAATTTTATGTTGTGGCACTTTGCCTACAGCGAGCTGTATTTTACCAACACCCTCTGGCCGGACTTCGATGAAACAGCGTTTGCTAAAGCGCTGGCTGACTACAGCTTGCGCGAGCGTCGTTTCGGTCTCAGGGATACTGCCGGATTGCTGGCGGAAGAGGGCAGCCATGCTTAAGCAGCGAGTCATAACGGCACTGCTTATGGCCGGCTTGTTTCTGGCGGCCGTGATGTTTCTGTCGGTGTCCTGGTTGGCCCTTATTTTGGGTGTTCTCGTATGCCTTGGTGGCTGGGAGTGGTCGCGGCTGTGCGACTGGGAATCTCCTGTGTCGCGGACGCTTTACGTGCTGGTCCTCGCCGTTGTACTCGGTTTGCTTTACCACCATTGCCAATTGGGTGCGACGCCCCAGCGCGAACAGATTCAGCCATTTCTGGGTCTGGCCTGTCTGTGGTGGTCGCTGGCATTGCTGTGGATCAAAGGCTATCCCGTTAGTGCCGTGTTCTGGCGCACCAGGCTGATGCGAAATTTGATGGGCTTGCTGGTGCTTGCCCCGGCCTGGATGGCTGCGGTGTATCTGCTGAGTTTCCCCAGAGGTGGCGGGCTGATGGTGGTGATGGTGCTGGTTGTGGCCTCAGCGGATATCGGCGCCTATTTTGCTGGCCGCGCCTGGGGCAAGCATAAGCTGGCCGAGGTGGTAAGCCCGAAGAAAACCTGGGAAGGCTTCTGGGGAGGCATGGCAGCGTCTTCCGTATTGGCGTTGCTGCTGTGGTCGCAGTTGCCGCCACAACAGGCTCACATCAGTCTTGCGGAAGTACTGGTGGTTATGTTGGTCACCGCATTGGCATCCGTGGTTGGAGATCTGACAGTCAGTATGGTCAAACGAGAAGCTGGCGTGAAAGATAGTGGCAGTCTACTACCAGGGCATGGTGGCATTCTCGATCGGCTCGACAGCCTCTGTGGTGCGGCGCCGGTGTTCGCCCTCGGTCTGCTGCTGGCGGGGTGGTAGTGGTGACTGCTCCGCTGCGAATGGTTAGTGTGCTCGGGTCTACCGGCTCAATCGGCGTGAATACCCTGGATGTCATCGCGCGCCATCCCCAGCGCTTTGGTGTGTACGGTTTATCGGCTAATGCCTCGGTAGCGAAGATGTTGGCGCAGTGCCAGGCAGTTCGCCCGCGCTATGCCGTAATGATGGACGAGGCCGCGGCGGAGGCCCTGCGCGCGCAATTACCTGCGGACCTTGGAACGCAAGTATTGCAGGGTGAAGCTGGCCTGGCGCAGATAGTAACTGCTGCGGAAGTCGATACGGTGATGGCGGCTATTGTCGGCGCGGCCGGCCTGCCCTCTGCCCTGGCGGCGGCGGAGGCGGGCAAAACCCTGTTGCTGGCAAACAAAGAGTCACTGGTAATGGGCGGGCACTTGCTGATGCAGGCGGTGCGGCGTTCTGGAGCACGTCTGTTGCCTATCGACAGTGAGCACAATGCGATCTTTCAGTGTATGCCCGTGGAGTCGGGCAATGCCAGGTCGTCACTCGAAGGGGTGAGCAAGGTATTGCTCACAGCATCGGGCGGGCCGTTTCGTCAATGGAGTCACGCCCAAATGGAGGCGGCGACGCCGGACCAGGCCTGCGCGCACCCCAACTGGTCCATGGGGCGCAAGATATCTGTCGACTCGGCCAGTCTGATGAACAAAGGGTTGGAGCTGATCGAGGCATGCTGGATTTTTGATCTGGCGCCTGAGTTGGTAGAGGTGGTTGTACATCCCCAGAGTATTATTCACTCCATGGTGCAGTACCGGGATGGCTCGGTGTTGGCGCAGTTGGGGAACCCCGATATGCGTACACCCATCGCCTATGGTCTGGGCTGGCCGGAGCGGCTGGAATCGGGTGTGGCACCGCTGGATCTCATTGCCACCGCGCGACTGGATTTTGAAGCACCCGATGAGGGCCGGTTCCCCTGCCTGCGGCTGGCGCGCGAGGCGGTAGCCGCTGGCGGCACAGCAATGGCCATATGCAATGCCGCCAATGAAGTCGCGGTCGCGGCGTTCCTGGCGGAGCAAATTCGATTTACTTCTATCCCCTGGGTGATAGAGCAAAGTCTAAGTAGAGTCACAGTGCAGGAACCCACGTCACTGTCTGTGGTCGAAGCTGCAGATGCCGAGGCGCGGCAGATAGCGGTGGAGCAGGTTGCGGCTCTGCAACCGGGTGGCAAGATGATGGGGCGCGTGTGATGGACATGCTGTACACCATAGGAATTACCCTCGGCACGTTGGCCGTGTTGGTGGCGGTGCACGAGTACGGGCATTTCTGGGTGGCGAGACGCTGCGGTGTCAAGGTGCTGCGGTTCTCCATCGGCTTCGGGCCGTCTCTGCTGCGCTGGCGCGATCGGCAGGATACCGAATACACCATCTCGGCCATCCCTCTCGGGGGCTTTGTGAAAATGCTGGACGAGCGGGAAGGCGAGGTGCCGGCGGATGAACTGGACGGGGCGTTTAATCGCAAACCCGTATTGCAGCGCATCGCCGTGGTCAGTGCGGGCCCGCTGGCCAACTTCCTGTTGGCCATCCTGGTTTACTGGGGCCTGTTCATGGCGGGTGAAAGTGGTTACGCGCCGATAATTGGTGAGATTGAGGCCGGCTCCGTAGCAGACGTGGCGGGGCTGGAGGCGGGCCAGGAAATCGTGGCCATTGATGGGGTTGAAACCCCCACCTGGCAGGCGCTCAGCTTTCGGTTGCTGGATCGCATTGGCGACACCGGGACGATCTCATTTGCCGTAAAATACCCCGGTTCAGAAATGGTTTACGAATCGGAGGGGCATCTGGACCGCTGGCTGGCGGGAGATGAACAACCGAACCTGTTTGGCGGTCTGGGTATTGCGCTTTATACCCCGGAAGTGCCGCCCGTCGTGGGTCAGGTGGTTGCGGGGGGGGCAGCGGAAGCTGCAGGTTTGCGCTCCGGCGACCTGGTGCTTAGCGCGGACGGTGTGAACATGCCGCTGTGGATGGACTGGGTCGAGTATGTCCGTGCCCGGCCCGGGCAGGCCATTGACCTTGAAATTCAGCGCGGTATGGAGCTGCTTAGCGTGACGATCGTGCCGGAAGCCCTTACCGATGACAGCGGTGAGACTATCGGCCGGGTAGGGCTGGGGGTGCAGTTTCCGGAAATGCCGGAGGAGTTCCTGCGCAAGTTCGATCGCGGCCCTGTGGAAGCCCTGGGGGCGAGCCTGAATCGCACCGCCGAGTTGACAGTTTTTACCCTGAATTCGATAAAGAAGATGATACAGGGCCTGATCTCGCCAAAAAACTTGAGCGGCCCGATCACCATTGCTAAAGTGGCGAGCGCCTCGGCCAAGTCAGGCATAGAGGCCTACATGAGTTTTCTGGCACTACTTAGTGTCAGTCTCGGTGTGCTTAACCTGTTGCCCATACCGGTATTGGATGGGGGACACTTGTTGTTTTACTTTGCGGAGCTATTGGCAGGCAGGCCGGTACCGGAGAAAATACAAATGCTCGGTTACCAGGTGGGCTTATTCCTGGTACTCGGTATAATGTTTCTGGCTCTATATAACGATTTTTCACGCCTGTAGTGAGTTTCTGTCAACAGGCTTTACCCGTCGATCGAGTGGATTTTGATTAAGCGTATTAGCATATATTTTGCCCTCGTCATGGTGTTTCTGTCGCCGCTGGCGTTGGCAGAAACATTTATCATCGCAGACATTCGTGTTGAGGGGTTGCAGCGGGTATCCGCTGGCACCGTGTTTGCTGCCTTGCCGGTGGCGGTCGGTGATGTGGTCGATGCGCAAATCATGCGGGAGGCGGCACGCAGCCTGTTCGCTACGGGTAATTTCGATGACATCAATATAGGCCGGGACGGCAATGTACTGGTGGTGATTGTGGTCGAGCGCCCCAGCATCAGCGAGATCAATATTGAGGGTAACAAGGCTATTGAGACCGAGGCGTTACTGGACGGGCTCAAGGGCGCCGGCCTCTCGGTTGGGCAGGTGTTCCAGCGCTCCACTCTCGAAGGTATGCAACTGGAATTACAGCGCCAGTACGTGCAACAGGGCCGTTATGACGCCAATATCGAAGCGGAGGTTATTCCCGAGCCACGCAATCGCGTCAGCATTACCATCAATGTCGATGAGGGCACAGTTGCGGCAATCAAGCATATCAATGTGGTGGGCAACAAGGCCTTTAATGACGAAGAAATAGCCGATCTGTTCGAACTCCAGACAACCGGCTGGCTGTCGTTCTTCAACAACGATGACAAGTATTCCAAGGAAAAGCTGACAGGCGACCTGGAGAAGCTGACGTCCTTTTATATGGACCGCGGTTACCTCCAATTTACTATCGACTCCACGCAGGTTTCCGTCGCACCGAACATGGAAGAGGTCTACATCACTGCCAATATTACCGAGGGTGAGGTCTTTTCGATCAGCTCCGTGGATCTCTCCGGTGACCTCGTGCTGCCCGAGGCAGACCTGAAGCGCTTTCTGCTGGTGTCCCAGGGCCAGATATTTTCCCAGCAGCTGGTTACCAGCACCGAGGAATACCTCACCAGGCGGCTGGGTAACGATGGCTACAATTTCGCCAAGGTCACCGGGATTCCCGAGGTGAACGAGGAAGATAATACGGTTGCCATGAAGTTTTTCGTCGATCCGGGCAAGCGCACTTACGTCCGGCGCATCAACTTTATAGGCAATATGAAAACCGAGGACGATGTGTTGCGCCGCGAGATGCGGCAGATGGAGTCTGCACCGGCCTCCGCGGCCAATATTGAGCAATCCCGGATACGCCTGGAGCGACTGGGTTTTTTCAGCAGGGCCACCGTTGAAACCAAGGAGGTGCCGGGTCACGACGACCTCATCGATGCCGACTTTACGGTTGAGGAACAGTCATCCGGCAGCATCGGTGCCAGTGTGGGCTACGCCCAGGATGCCGGGATCATTCTCGGCCTTAACGTACAACAGGACAATTTTTTGGGTACCGGCAAGCGTATTGGCCTGGGTATGAATCGGTCGAAGTACCAGGATCTGTATAACTTCAGTTATACCAATCCGTATTTCACCGAGGACGGGGTCAGTCGCGGCTGGAATGTATATTACCGTTCCACGGATCTGTCAGAGGTCAACGTCGCCAGCTACTCGACCAATACCTTCGGCGGCAATATCAACTTTGGCTATCCGATCAAGGAAACCCAGCGCCTGGGATTCAGCTTTGGTGTCGCCAGCACCGATGTTACCGCGGGTCGCTTCGCCGTACAGGAAATCAAAGGCAGTCCCCGGCTGGCCGGGTCTGTACCCGACTGGTACCAGAATACTTTTGATCCCGCAACGGGCCGTTACACCGCCGCGGAAGTATTGGTCCCCATAGAGGATTTGCCGCCTGAATATGAGATTGAACCGCTGGAAGTCGGATTTCTTGATAAGAATGGTAATGACTTTCTCAACTACACCGTCACAGGTAGCTGGAGCCAGTCCACCCTGAACCGCGGGCGCAACGCCACTCGTGGTGCGGCACAGACAGTCTCGCTGCAGGTCGCGGTGCCGGCCTCGGACCTGGAGTTTTACAAACTGACATACAACGCCGAGATTTATTTCCCCGTGCCTTTGCTGCCACCCAGCTGGACGCTGCGGCTGCGGTCGGAACTGGGTTACGGCGATGGCTGGGGCAATACCAATGGCTTGCCGTTCTACGAGAACTTTTTTGCCGGCGGCTTCGGCTCTGTTCGAGGCTATCAGAGCAATACCCTGGGTCCTCGCAGTACACCTGCTTTGCCATACGCTGTGGGTCAGGCCGCCATCGCCATTAACGAAGATGGAGAAGCAACGGAATTCGCCAACAAGCTGAGCTACATATACCTCCCCGCAACCGGCAAGCTGAGTATTCAACAGCCAATTAATAATGGCGACCCCTTCGGTGGCAACATTCTGGTGGTCGGCGGGGCAGAGATCATATTCCCCTTGCCGTTTATCAAAGATCAGAATAACCTGCGCACCGCATTCTTCCTCGACGCAGGCAATGTGTTCAGCACTGAGTGTGGGTCAACCCAGCTCAACTGTCACAATGTCGACTTTAACGAATTGCGTTACTCGGTGGGTGTAGGCCTGACGTGGATTACCGGCTTTGGCCCGCTGACCTTCAGCCTGGCCAAGCCGATTAACGCGGGTGATTTTGACCAGGAAGAGGCATTCCAGTTCACCCTTGGTCGTGGATTCTAATTACTAGTTTTATCTATCGTGGAGAAAACCGTGTCTAAACTTTTCAAGATTACTTTTGCTGTATTAGTCCTGGCCTTGCCTACCCTGGGCTGGGCCCAGGGCAAGATCGCGGTAGTCGACCTGCAGGAAGCCATCCTGCAAACAGATCTCGCCCAGAAGCGCCTGCAGGAAATCAGGGACCAGGACGATTTCAAGGCCGACAAGGCCGAGTTTGAGAAATTGAAGAAGGAACTCGATGAACTGGTCAAAAAGTTCCAGAAAGATGCCGCCGTGATGAGCCAGGAGCAGCAGGCTGCGGCTCGCCAGAAACTGGCCAGCAAGCAGGCAGATCTGGAGCACGTGGTAGGCAAGGTGCAGCAAACTGAGCAAGCTGCTGCCCAGGCGTTATTGCAGGAAATGGGCCCGAAGGTACAGGAAGTTCTGCGTGATCTTATCACCACCGATGGCATTGGCCTGCTACTTCAGCGGGGTGCGGTTATACATGCGGACCCAAGCTACAGCATCACTGCGAAGGTGACCGACAAGCTCAATCAGCAAATGGCCCAATAGTAATAGTGCTGAATGTTTTCACTGGCTGAACTGGCTGACCGCTACGGTCTCGAGTTCACCGGTGAAGACGGCATATCAGTTAGCGGCATAGCCACGCTAGCGGAGGCCGGGCCCGAAGATATTGCCTTTCTGGCAAACAAAAAATACCTGCCACAACTGGCATCAACACGGGCGGCAGCTGTCATCCTGTCTCCGGACCTGGTGCCCCGTTGTCCGGTGGCCTGTCTGGTGACAGACACACCTTATGTCGCTTTTGCTCGCATCTCCCACCTGTTTGATAAGTCTCCCCAGTCCGGGCCGGGAGTGCACCCCACTGCCGTCGTATCCAGCGAAGCCAGGGTTCACCCAAGCGCCTCGATCGGACCCCATGTCGTGGTAGAGTCTGGAGCTGTGGTTGCGGCCGGGGTAGTACTTGGGGCCGGCGTCTATGTGGGGCACGATAGCCGGCTGGGGGCGGGCTCCCGGGTTTTACCCCATGCTGTCATCTATCACGATGTGCATCTGGGAGAGCATTGCTTGATTCATGCGCAAGCCGTTCTGGGCGCTGACGGCTTTGGATTCGCTGCGGGTCCGGATGGCTGGGAGAAGGTCTGCCAGCTCGGTGGTGTGCGTCTTGGCGACCGTGTTGAAGTGGGCGCCGGTACCACTGTTGACCGGGGAACACTGGGGCATACGCTTATTGAGGACGGCGTAATCATCGATAACCAGGTGCAGGTCGGACACAATTGTCGCATCGGGAAAAATACCGCTATAGCCGGTTGCACGGGTTTGGCTGGAAGCACGATTATAGGGAGTAATTGCACCCTGGCGGGTGGCGTGGGTGTCGTGGGGCATGTTGAAATCTGCGACAATGTCCATGTGACGGGCATGACCATGGTGACCAAGTCTATTACCAGGCCCGGCTCCTTTTCGTCCGGTACACCTATGAGCAGCACCCGAGATTGGAAGCGCAACGCGGTTCGGTTTTCGCAATTGGAATCCATCCATAAGCGGCTTGCGGTTCTGGAGAACAAGGGCAAACAAGCAGAGAAAGGATAAGGGACGAGCCATGGATATCGACGAGATCCGTAAGTACCTGCCACATCGATACCCCTTCCTGCTTGTTGATCGGGTGGTCGAACTGGTCCCGGGTGAGTCCATAGTCGCGTTCAAGAATCTCAGTATCAATGAGCCCTATTTCAATGGGCATTTCCCCGGAAAACCCATCTTCCCAGGTGTTTTGCTGCTGGAAGCTATGGCGCAGGCGGCGGGAATACTGGGTTTTAAGAGCAAGGGAAAAACACCAGAGGACGGCTCCATTTACTACTTTGCCGCCGCTGACAATCTTCGTTTCAAGCGCCCCTGTGTGCCGGGAGACCGGGTAATGTTACGTGCAACTCTCCTGTCCGAACGCAGGGGTATTGCGAAGTTCGCAGTCAGTGCCGATGTTGATGACGAGTTGGCCGCCTCCGCCACTATTCTTTGCGCCGACAGATAGTCGTCAAACGTCGTGATTCATGATCAGGCCATTGTCGATCCCTCCGCAAAACTGGCAGACGGTATTACAATCGGTCCCTGGAGCTACATAGGTCCGGATGTGGAATTGGGGCCGGGTTGCGTCATCGAGCCCCATGTGGTGATCAGGGGGCCGACGCGGATTGGCGCCGGCAATCACATTTACCAGTTCTCCAGTATCGGCGAATCGACTCCCGACAGAAAATATAATAACGAACCCACGCGCCTTGTGATCGGTGATAACAACATCATTCGAGAGGGAGTAACCATTCACCGGGGTACCGTGCAGGATCGCTCCGAGACCACCATTGGCGACAATAACCTGCTGATGGCTTATGTCCATGTCGGCCACGACTGCGTTATTGGTGATCATACGGTATTGGTGAATAACGTGGCACTGGCAGGGCATGTCAGTGTGGGGGACTGGGCTATTCTCAGTGGCTACACTCTGGTGCACCAGTTCTGCAAAATTGGCGCTCACAGTTTCAGTGGCATGGGTACGGCCATAGGCAAGGATGTACCGGCCTTTGTCACCGTCAGTGGCACACCGGCAGAGGCCAAGACAATAAACGCGGAAGGCTTACGTCGGCGAGGCTTTTCTGCTGATGCAATAAACGATTTGCGACGCGCCTACAAAATTATCTACAAGCAGGGCCTGACACTGGATATTGCACTGCAACGCCTGGAGCTGATGATGAGCGGTTCTCCCGAGGTGCAATTACTGATCAGCACCCTGCACGCGTCGGAACGCGGTATTGTCAGGTAGTGAGAATCGGTGTGCTCGCAGGTGAAGCCTCCGGGGATATTCTGGGAGCAGGGGTGCTCGAGGCGTTGCGAGTTCGCTATCCCGATCTTGTTGTGGAGGGCATCGGCGGGCCGCGGATGGAGTCTCAGGGACTGAGCAGTATGTTCCCCATGGAGCGCCTCTCGGTTATGGGCTTTGTGGAACCGCTGAAGCGCCTGCCCGAGTTGTTGCACATACGCCGCACGGTATTTACCCATTTCAGCGCTAACCCACCCGAACTATTTCTGGGTATTGATTCTCCGGATTTCAACCTGCCACTGGAGCAACAACTGCGGGCGCGCGGCCAGCGTACTGCCCACCTGGTAAGCCCGAGTATATGGGCCTGGCGTCAGGGACGAATCCGTCGTATAGCAAGGGCGGTGGACCTGATGCTGTGCTTATTTCCCTTTGAGACAAAAATTTACGAGGACTACGGTATTCCGGCGCGCTTTGTCGGCCACCCGCTGGCGGATGAGATTCCCCGGGAGCAGAATCCCGCAGAAGCTCGCCAGGCACTGGGGCTTGCCCCCGCTGGCAGCTTGCTGGCACTGTTGCCCGGCAGTCGCGCCGAGGAAGTGCGTCGCCTGGCGCCCTTGTTTCTGCATACTGCGCGCCTGCTCCGGCGCTCACACCCTGGCCTGGGGTTCGTAATGCCTGCCGCAAACAGTTCGCGCATGACGGAAATGCGGGCCCAGTTGGCCGGGTTTGGCGACCTGGATGTACGTCTGATTGCAGGTCGATCAAGGGAGGTTTTGGCGGCCAGTGATGCGGTGCTCCTCGCCTCGGGCACAGCGACGCTTGAAGCGGCGTTGCTGCAGCGGCCGATGGTTGTGGCCTATCGTATGGGGGCTTTGAGCTGGCAGTTGGTCAAAAGGTTGGTGAAAACGCCTTATGCGGCCCTGCCCAATATTCTCGCCGATGGGGCGCTGGTGCCTGAGCTGTTACAGAACGCGGCTACCCCGGCAGCACTGGCCGCCGCACTACAGCCACTGCTTGCCGACAGTGTGGCGGCGCAAGTTCAGCGGCAGGGCTTTGAGCGAATCCATACGAGCCTGCGACAGGGCTTCGGCGAGGCAGCAGTTTCAGCCATGGCCAATTTGCTGGAGAACCCGCGACATGGATGACTTGTTTCAACCGGCCTATACAGGCCCGGGACTGGCCGGGGTTGATGAGGTTGGCCGGGGTCCGCTGGCGGGTGATGTGGTGGCCGCGGCGGTGATCCTGGATCCGCGCAGGCCCATCATCGGCCTGCGAGATTCGAAAAAACTCAGTGCCACTCGCAGGGAACAGCTGGCGCTGGAGATTCGGGAGTGTGCCCTGGCCTGGTCGGTAGCCCGGGCTACGGTCGCCGAAATCGATGAGCACAATATTCTGCAGGCGTCTTTACTCGCTATGCATCGCGCGGTTTTGGCGCTGGCGCCCCAGCCGGCCTATGTTTTGGTCGATGGTAATCGGCTGCCGCGTTGGGACTATCCATCGGAGCCGGTGGTAAAAGGTGACGACCGTGTTCCCGCGATCGCTGCCGCCTCCATTCTGGCCAAGGTGCAGCGCGATGGGGAGCTGGTGGCGCTGGATCGGGTGTATCCGGGTTACGGGTTCGCCGCCCACAAGGGGTATCCGACGGCGGTGCATCTTGCGGCTTTGAAGAGGCTGGGGGTTACGCCGGTGCATCGGCGGACATTTGGGCCGGTGCGGGCGCTGTTGGAGTCAAAATAGTTATCTAGATTCCAAGGTCGCACCCAGTGAGCATTTGACACCTCCGCTGGGTATACCCGCCCTGTACAGTTTCTGCTCAGCTTGCTACTGGTCGATCACTTGCGGATCGAAAACCCCTCTAAGTCTGCTTTGTTAGTACCCGGCAATACAACTCGTCTGGCAAGCAGCGTAGAATTGGTGGCATGACTGATTTCGTACATTTACGCCTCCATACTGAATTTTCCATTGTCGACGGCCTGGTGCGGGTCAAGCCGCTGGTTGCGCGGGTTGCTGAGCTGGGTATGCCTGCCGTTGCGGTGACGGATGTCAGTAATTTTTATGGCCTGATCAAGATGTACAAGGCGGCGTTTGGCGCCGGGGTGCAGCCTATTTTTGGTGTGGACCTCAAGGTGCTGGATTCGGATGACCCGGATAGGGCCTGGCCGATATGCCTGTTGGCGATGAATCTGGCGGGTTATCGCAATCTCACCTTGCTTATTTCCCGGGCCTTTACCGAGGGGCAGCATCTTGGGGTGCCCTATGTGCACAAGTCCTGGCTGGAGGAGTGTGCCGAGGGCGTGATTGCGCTCTCTGCTGGCGCTGCGGGGGAGCTTGGGCAGGCCTTGCTGGCTGGCAAGGCTGAGTTGGCCGCTGATCGCTTGCGCTACTGGATGGATCTTTATCCGGGGCGGTTTTATATCGAGTTGCACCGCACCGGGCGTGAGGGTGATGAGGCACATGTGCATGCTGCTGTGGCGCTGGCGGCTGAACTGGGCTGTCCGGTGGTGGCTACCAATGATGTCCGCTTTCTGGATGCCTCGGAATTTGAGGCGCATGAGGCCAGGGTTTGTATAGGCGAGGGTCGCACGCTGGATGACCCGCGCCGTGCCCGCCAGTATACCGATCAGCAGTACCTGCGCTCGCCTGCAGAGATGGCAGAGTTGTTTGCGGATATTCCCGAAGCCCTGGCCAATACCGTGGAAATTGCCAGGCGCTGCCACCTGGTGTTGGAGCTGGGCAAGCCGTATTTGCCGGACTATCCCGTTCCGGACGGTATGAGTATGGACGAATTCTTCCGGCAACTTTCTCACGAGGGGTTGGACCGGCGGATCGCGGTATTGCTGGATTCCACTGCCCCCGATTTTGATGAGCAGCAAGCGCTTTACCGCGCGCGCCTGGACTTTGAGCTGGAAACGATTATCCAGATGGGTTTTCCCGGTTACTTCCTCATCGTGATGGACTTTATCCGCTGGGCAAAAGTACACGATATCCCGGTGGGTCCGGGTAGGGGCTCCGGTGCCGGTTCGCTGGTGGCTTACGTGCTGGAGATTACCGATCTCGACCCGCTGGAATACGATCTGCTGTTTGAGCGCTTTCTCAATCCCGAGCGGGTGTCCATGCCGGATTTCGATGTGGATTTCTGCATGGAAAAACGCGATCGGGTCATCGATTACGTGGCGGATACCTACGGCCGCGAGGCGGTGTCCCAGATTATTACGTTCGGCACCATGGCGGCAAAAGCGGTGGTGCGCGATGTCGCCCGGGTGCAGGGCAAGTCCTACGGGCTGGCAGATAAATTGTCCAAGATGATTCCCTTTGAAGTGGGTATGACGCTGGCCAAGGCTGTGGAGCAGGAGGAGCCCCTGAGGGACTTCCTGCGCGATGACCCGCAGGCACAGGAAATCTGGGATATGGCGGTGCAGCTGGAGGGCATTACCCGCAACGTCGGCAAGCACGCTGGCGGCGTGGTGATTGCACCTTCGAAACTCACGGATTTCTCGCCGCTGTTCTGTGACGAGAGCGGCGGCGGCCTGGTGACCCAGTACGACAAGGGCGATGTTGAGGACGCGGGGTTGGTCAAGTTTGACTTTCTCGGCCTGCGTACCCTGACTATCATCGACTGGGCCGTGAAGATGATTAACACCGTGCGTGAATCGCAGGGTGAGTTGCCGCTGGATATCACCCAGATTCCGTTACAGGACGAACCCAGTTTCAAACTGCTGCAATCGGCGGAGACCACGGCGGTCTTCCAGCTGGAATCCCGTGGGATGAAAGACCTGATCAAGCGGCTGCGACCGGATTGCTTTGAGGATATTATCGCGCTGGTGGCACTGTTCCGTCCCGGTCCGTTGCAGTCGGGCATGGTGGACAATTTTATCAACCGCAAGCATGGTCGTGAGGCCATTTCCTACCCCGATGCCCAGTGGCAGCACGAGTGTTTGCAACCCATTCTGGAACCCACCTACGGCATTATCCTGTACCAGGAGCAGGTGATGCAGATCGCCCAGGAACTGGCGGGCTACACGCTGGGCGGCGCGGATATGTTGCGCCGGGCCATGGGCAAGAAGAAACCCGAGGAGATGGCGAAGCAGCGTACTGTGTTCGAAGAGGGCGCGCGCTCGAAAGGTGTGGATGGTGACCTGGCCATCAAGATATTTGACCTGGTAGAGAAATTTGCCGGTTACGGTTTCAACAAATCCCACTCTGCAGCCTATGCTCTGGTGTCTTATCAGACCGCCTGGCTGAAAACGCATTACCCCGCGCCATTTATGGCAGCGGTCATGAGTTCGGAACTGCAGAACACGGATAAGATCGTGGTATTCGTGGAAGAGTGCCGCGCCATGGAGCTCACGCTCAAGCTGCCGGATGTGAACGAGGGGCAGTACATGTTCACCGTAAACCCGGACAAAGAGATTATTTACGGTCTCGGCGCGATTAAGGGTCTCGGTGAGGGGCCGATAGAAAATATGCTGGCGGCGCGGGAGAGCGGCCCATTCCTCGACCTGTTCGATTTCTGTGGCCGCACAGATCCGCGCAAGGTCAATCGCCGCGCCATTGAGGCGCTGGTGCGTTCTGGCGCCTTCGATTCCCTGAAGGAGGACCGTTGGGTTTTGATGGCGAGCCTGGACGACGCTCTCAAGGCCGCCGAGCAGAGTGCGAGTAATCGCGATAGCGGTATCGACGACCTGTTCGGGGATGTGGTGCCCAGCCAGGGCAAGGGCCCCGGCGATGTGTACGGCCCCTTCCGGGCGGCGCGGCCATGGCCCGAGAAGCAGAGGTTGGCGGGTGAGAAGGAAACCCTGGGCCTGTATGTAACAGGTCACCCCATCGATGAATACGAGAGCGAGGTGCGTAAATTTGCCCGCACACGCATCGCTGAGCTCCGTGCGGACAAGAAGGGGAATCAGTTTGTGGCGGGCCTGATCGTTGCCAGTCGCACCATGAAAACAAAACGCGGTGACACCATGGCAATACTGCAGCTCGATGACCGCAGTGCGCGTATGGAAGTTACTGTCTACGCGGACACCTATGCTGAACACCGGGAGTTACTCGGGAAGGACAATATCGTTATCGTGGAAGGGTCGGTGGCCCATGACGATTATTCGGGAGGGCTGGCGATGCGGGCGCGCAGTGTGCGCAGCCTGCTGCAAGCGCGACAGGATCACGTCTCTGAGCTCACTATCGAAGTCAGCGACGAGATGTTGGACCCACAGCTGACGGACTGGCTGGAGCAAACGCTTAAAGGCGCGGGGGGTGGAACTTGCCCGGTGTCCTTCATTTATCGGCAGGCGGGTGGGCAGGCCCGCGTCAAGCTGGGAGAGCGTTTTCAGGTTCTGCCCAGCGACGAGTTGCTGCAGGCACTTCGAGATGGCGTGGGCAACGAGCGAGTCGCTCTACAGTACGCCTGACTTATAATATTAATCGTTTGAACATAGTGGGAGAAAGCGGAATGCTATTGCAGGATAAAGTGGTTATCGTGTCCGGGATCGGACCTGGATTGGGCCAGGAACTTGCCGTGCTTGCGGCCAGGGAGGGGGCTGAGGCCGTGGTGCTGGCTGCGCGCACGGCGAAGAAACTCGACTCGGTGGAGGCCGATATCGAAGCCCTGGGCCTCGGTACCAAAGTGTTGAAAGTGGTCACGGACATTGCTGACCAGGCCCAGTGCCAGAGTCTGGCAGATCAGACAGTGGCCGCATTTGGTCGAATTAATGTGCTGTTCAACAGCGCCTATGACCCGGGTACGTTTCAGCCGATTGCCGAGGCCAGCATGGATGGCTGGCGGCGGGCGATGGAGGTGAATTTCTTTGGCACCATGCAGCTTACCCAGGCTTGCATACCGGCAATGATAGCCGCAGGTGGTGGCGCTATTGTCATGATTGCCACCATGGTGGAGCACAAGCCAATGGCGACACAGGCGGGCTATGGCAGCTCCAAGTCTGCGCTGCGAAGCGCTACCAAACACCTCGCCCTGGAATTGGGTGAACACGGCATTCGCGTAAACAGCTGTCATATGGGCTGGATGTGGGGCCCCTCTGTTGAAGGCTATTTTGCCTGGCAGGCCAGCGAGTCCGGCAAAACCCAGGAAGAATTGATCGCAGAAGTGACCCGCAATATTCCCCTGGGAGTGATTCCCGACGATGGCGAGTGCGCCAAAGCGGCAGTATTCCTGGCGTCGGACTACGCCAGCGTGGTCACCGGTGCGGCGCTGGATGTTAATGGCGGCGAATACATGCCCGTATAGGGCTGGATGTGTTCGCTCGGAAGCCCGCCTGGGAATATTGGGCGCGCAGTGTGTTCGATAGTATTGGATCAGGTATTCGAGTAGGGAAAGAACAATGGCGGAGACAAACGACACGGAAACCAACACAAGAATCGAAGCTGCAGTGTTCAGGCGGCTGCTACAGCATCTCGACAGCCGCAAGGATGCGCAGAACATCGACTTGATGAATCTTGCGGGGTTTTGCCGCAACTGCCTGTCAAAGTGGTATATGGCTGCAGCAGAGGCCGAGGGTGTGGATGTAGATTATGACGGCGCGCGGGAGAGGGTTTACGGCATGCCCTACACCCAGTGGAAAGAGCAATTCCAGACCGAGGCGACAGCCGAGCAACAGGCAGCGTTTGCTGCGGGCAGCAAGAAGTGATCAGCCCTCGATGTTTTTGCGATCCATCAAGTATTTAAAGCGACTGCTGTAGGGTTCCAGTGCGTTGTCAGCAATGCGTTGCAGTGTCCTGCCAATCGTGGCGGCAGGTGCGGCGCCCATTTCGTCGGCAGTGGTGATCTGACGCCCGAGGGCAGACAGGCCATCGCCAATCGCCGTGGCACTTTCGATCGTCGCTTGAACCAGGAATAACTCGGCGATGATCAGGTCATCGACGGTCTGGCGCACAAGACTGTTGGGCGTGTTGTTGTTTCTCATCGCGATGTTCTCCGGAAAAAGCCCCTTGGCTGCGTGCACCTGGCTGGGGCGGGGCATCGTGTTTCTTGCACGATGCTGGCGCATTTTCTGCCTCAATGGAGACTTATTCGGTCCCCGGTAACAAGTGTTGCAAGGCCTGTGCCAGGGGGAGCGTATGTTAAGCATTAGCTGTGACAGCGCAATGTCAGGCCGGAATGATATTCCGTGAATTTTGCCGGTTTGCTCGCGCGGTTGAGTTTTTATAAATATAGACGATACTGAGTGGCCCGCTGTGTGTTGTCGTCTGCCGCGGCTAGCGACCGGTATACAGGCCCGGGAAGTTCAATACGTAAGCCCACGATAAGGAAAACAACTATGAGTTACAAACACATTCTGGCGACTTTGATGCTGCTGGTCGCCACGCTCGCCATGCCGTCGCAAGCAGCAGATAAACCCAATATTCTGGTGATCTGGGGTGATGATATTGGGATTACCAATATCAGCGCCTACAGTGACGGTATCATGGGTTATCACACCCCCAACATAGACCGCATCGCCAGCGAGGGTATGCGCTTCACTGATTACTACGGGGATCAGAGCTGTACCGCGGGGCGCTCCACATTTATCACCGGCCAGTCCGGCCTGCGCACAGGTCTGACCAAGGTGGGTATGCCCGGCTCTGAAATGGGCATCAACGATCGAGATATTACGATCGCCGAGGTGCTCAAAACCCAGGGCTATGCTACCGGGCAGTTTGGCAAGAATCACCTGGGTGACCAGGATATTTTCCTGCCTACCAACCACGGCTTCGATGAGTTTTTCGGCAACCTGTATCATCTGAATGCAGAGGAGGAGCCGGAGGATCCGGACTATCCCACCAATCCTGCTTTTCGCAAAATGTTTGGCCCTCGCGGGGTGATCCACTCCTATGCCGACGGCCGCATCGAGGACACCGGTGCCCTGACACGCAAGCGTATGGAGACGACTGACGAGGAGTTTGTCGAGGCGGCGAAAAAGTTTGTCGACAAGGCGGTCAAAGCTGACAAGCCCTTCTTCGTCTGGTTGAACACAACCGGCATGCATTTTCGTACCCATATTGCGGCCAAGAATGTGGGGCTCTCCGGCCAGGGGTTTTATAACGACGTGATGGTTGCCCACGACAAACTGGTGGGCCAGATGCTGGATCAACTCGACCAGCTGAAGATTGCCGACAACACTCTGGTCTTCTATTCGACTGACAATGGTGTGCACTTCAATACCTGGCCGGATGCGGGCATAACACCCTTCCGCAGTGAGAAAAACACCAACTGGGAAGGTGCCTACAGAGTGCCGGCAATGGTGCGCTGGCCCGGCAAGATAAAGGCGGGGCAAATCTCTAACGAGGTGATGGCGCATCTGGACTGGATGCCTACTTTCGCCGCCATGGCTGGCGACCCGAATCTCAAGCAGGATTTATTGAAAGGGAAGCAGGTAGGCAGCAAAAAATCCAAGCTGCATCTGGACGGCTATAACTTCCTGCCTTACCTGACCGGTGAAGTAGAAAAAGCCCCGAGGCGCGAGTATATCTACCTGGAAGACAGTGGTATGCCAGTAGGCATTCGCGTAGGCGACTGGAAAGTGGTTTATGCAGAGAACCGGGCAAAGACCATGGCTCTCTGGGCGGAACCCTTCGTCACTCTGCGTCTGGGTAAAATATTCAATTTGCGGCGCGACCCTTTTGAGCGGGCGGACCACAACTCCAATACGTATTGGGACTGGGTTGTCGACAAGGCACCCCAGGGTTACATGGGGACAGCAGTGATGGCGCAGTTCCTGAGTACCTTCAAGGAATATCCGCCCAGCCAGAAACCTGATTCCTGGTCGATAGATAAGCTGACCGAGCGTTATCTGAATGTGAAATAGTTCTGAGAGCCACACACAAAAAAGCCCGCGTAAAGCGGGCTTTTTTGTGTGTACTACAGCCGGTTCACAATGCCTGCGGCGGAATCTTGCCAGGCCCAAAAGGCCAATGCCAAACAGTAGCGGCGTCTAGGGCCGCTTTTTTTCATTTGGGTCTCGGGTTAAGTAGAGAAATATCTCCCGCTTGGTAAAAAAGAGGATAACAGTACATATCAACAGGCTTATGCGGACAAGGTGTCAAAATCCGGGTTTGACGTGGTAAAGAACTATGACTCTCAGAACTGACGTGCAGGTAGCCTTACGATCAGGCCGTCCAGATCTTCATTCATTTCCAACTGGCAGCTGAGCCGGCTATTCGGCTGGGGGTCGATTGCACACTCAATCATCTGCATCTCAATCGGGTCTGCTGGCGGCAGCTTGTCTACCCATGACTCGTCCACAATACAGTGGCAGGTGGCACAGCTGCAGGCACCGCCGCAATCGGCGAGAATGCCATCGATATAGTTGTCCACAGCGGCCTGCATAACACTGGTGCCTGACGTTGTATCGACTTCCTGCTCACGGCCGTCGTGGCTGATAAAAATGATCTGGGGCATTGCGGGTTCCTGGCGGGTGGAGCGAAACATCCGTGTATTCGCTCGTTGGAGTTGTTGGTGCGGGACTTGAGTTTAGCAAATCCCGCCCGTACGTTAGATGCGCTCTATGATGATGGCAGGGGCCATGCCGCCGGCGGCGCACATGGTGACCAGGCCGAATTGCAGATCCCGGCGCTCCAGTTCATCAAGCACCGTGCCGATCAACACCGAACCGGTGGCACCGATCGGGTGGCCCAGAGCCATGGCTCCGCCGTTCACATTCACCTTGTCTCGATCCAGGTTGAGATCGCGGATAAATTTTTCGGCGACCACGGAGAAAGCCTCGTTGATTTCGAACAGATCGATATCCGAGAGCTGCAAGCCCGCTTTTTTCAGCACTTTTTTTGCCGCGGGGACCGGCGCGTTGAGCATCAGTGTGGGGGAGTCACCTACATTCGCCATCGCCACAAAGCGAGCGCGTGGCTTAAGCCCATGCGCTTTGGCGTATGCCGGCGACGCCAGCAGGACCGCGGCAGCGCCGTCAACAACGCCAGAGGAGTTGCCGGCGTGGTGTACGTGGTTGATAACCAGGTCTGGGTACACCCGCCTGATCTCTGCGCCAAAGGTGACCCCGGCTTCGTTGAGTGGGTAGTCGGCCATGGCCGCGAAAGATGCCTTCAGCTCCGCCAGGCTGGCTGCGGTGGTCTGGGGGCGAGGAAACTCCTCGTGATCCAGTGCAAGGCTGCCATCCAGGTTGTATACGGGTACGAGGCTTCGATCGAAATGGCCATTTTTTATGGCGTGGTCCGCGCGCTGCTGGGATGTTACCGCCAGTGCATCTACCGCCTGTCGGTCAATACCTTCCAGAGTGGCGATGGCATCTGCACACACGCCCTGATGAGGCTGCGGGTGCTGCTCCCGCAGGTGCAGATTGTCGCTGTCGATAAAAGGCGACTGACTGGGGTCCTGTCCGAAGGTGGACATCATTTCGCAGCCGCCGCCGATAACGAGATCTTCCATGCCGGACATAATGTTGGCCGCGGCCAGGTTGACCGCGGTAATGCCGGAGCCGCAGAAGCGGTCCAGGGTAACGCCGGAACTTCTGGGGTCATAGCCCGCGTCAAGCGCTGCCATTCGTGCCAGGTCTCCGCCCTGTTGACCGCGCTGGGAACTGGTGCCGAAAATAATATCGTCCACTTCCGCCGTGTTGATCCCGTTGCGTTCTGCTATGGCCTTCAACACAGTGGCACCCAGGTGCTGCGGGTGCAGGTGGGCCAGGGCCCCCTTGCCTTTCTTGCCAATGCCCCGGGGGGTGCGACAGGCATCGATTATCCATGCTTCATTCATCATTAACTCCTTATTTGCCTTTCCAGTTGGGTGCGCGCTTTTCCGCGAACGCGGTGGCACCTTCGATAGCGTCCTCGCTGGTGAATATGGGCATTATCACCTTTTGCTGCTCGCCAAACATTTCCGCAGTGTCCCAATCCTGGGCTTTCGCAACCACCTGCTTGCTGAGTGCGACGGCCAGTGGGCCATTGGCAGCAATCTTCGCCGCCAGCGCCTTGGCGGCGTCCAGCGCCGTGCCTGGGGCGACGACCTGATTGATCAGGCCGAGATCGTAGGCGCGCTGCGAGTCGACAAAGTCGCCGGTCAGGGCCAGTTCCATGGCAATACGCGAGGGTATCTGCTTGGGCAGCTTGATCAAACCGCCGCCGGCTGCCGCCAGGCCGCGTTTGACCTCCGGTATACCGAATTTTGCATCATCTGCGGCGACGATCAGGTCGCAGCTGATTGCCACCTCAAAGCCGCCCGCCAGGGCATAGCCCTCGACCGCAGCAATAAGTGGTTTTTTCACCGAGTATTCGACCAGGCCGGCAAAGCCACGACCCTCCACTACAGGCAATTCGCCGGTGACAAAGGCTTTCAAATCCATACCGGAACAGAACGTGCCGCCGGCGCCGGTGATGATCGCCACGCGCAGTTCGCTATTGCGTTCCAGTTCGTCGATGGCGGCCGAGATACCCTCGGCAACGGCTTTGTTTACAGCGTTTTTGGCCTTGGGGCGGTTGAGAGTGATGGTCATTACCCCATCGGCTACATCGACCAGTACAGCGTCGTCTGACATGCGTATCTCCTTGGTTTTCAAGTTTATGCGGTTGTTATGAGGGCGAATCGGGGCCTAATTCATAAGTCACTGTAGGCAGTTATCACCTGCTTCCCCAGTGCCATCTGGTGAACCTGGTCGGGTCCGTCCGCCTGGCGGCACCAGCGTGCGTAGTTGAACGCCTCGGCCATGAAATAATCGGAGGTGAGGCCACCGGCACCGTGCATTTGCATGCAGCGGTCTATGATGGTCTGAACCATTATCGGTACGCTGATTTTACTGGCGGCAATCATGTCGCGGGCTTCCTGTGCGCCCACTTCGTCCATGCGATGACAGGACTTGAGCACCAGTAGTCTGGCCATTTCGATTTCGGCGAAAGACTTTGCAATGTCCTCCCGCACCGATTGGTGCTGGCTGAGTTCGCGGCCGAAGGTTGTGCGGCTTGTGACCCGCTTGCAGGCGAGTTCCAGTGAGCGCTGTGCCGCGCCGATCAGGCGCATACAGTGGTGCATTCTGCCGGGCCCGAGTCGGCCCTGTGCGATCTCAAAGCCCCGGCCTTCTCCCAGCAGCATATTTTCCAGTGGTACACGGACATTCTTGAACTCGACTTCCGCGTGGCCCAGAGGGGCGTCGTCATAGCCCAGGGTTGTCAGTGGGCGAACAAGTGTCATGCCCGGGGTCCCTGCGGGGACGAGTACCTGGGATTGCTGTTTGTGGCGGTTGGCGTTGTCAGGGTCTGATTTACCCATAACAATGTAAATTCCGGTGCGCTCATACATGGCGTTGCTGGCGAACCATTTGCGGCCATTAAGTACCCATTCATCACCCTCACGAGCGATACTCAGCTCAATATTGGTGGCGTCGCTGGATGCCACCTGGGGCTCGGTCATCACGTAGCAGGAGCTGATTTCCCCATTGAGCAGGGCCGGGAGCCACTTTGCCTGCTGTTCCGGTGTGGCGTACTTCATGAAGACTTCCATGTTGCCGGTATCCGGGGCGTTACAGTTGAACACCTCCGGGGACCACAGCACACGCCCCATAATCTCTGCCAGTGGTGCGTAGTCGAAATTACTCAGGCCGCCGTGATCGCAGTATTCTGCCAGGCCTGGTGGAATGAACAGATTCCAGAGTCCGGCGTCCCGGGCTTTGGCTTTCAGTTCATCCATCAGTGGCAGCGCTGCGAAGCGGTTTGGTGAGGCCGCCAGCTGCGCTTCATAGGCATGTTCATTGGGATAGACATGCTCGTCCATGAAGGCCTTGAGCTGGGCCTGGTAGTGCTGGGATTTCTCGCTGAATTGGTACACTGTCGGTCTCCTGTTTACGCCGGGCGGGTACGGAACCCTCATAGCTTCGTGCGCTGCGGCGGGGGGTAATGCACCAGCATAGTTTTTTCGCCGGGCAAAAACCAGCGGTAGGATATAGTAGACTGTTGCGCCGGTCAGCTCGCGGTAGGGGCGACATATCTATGGAACAACTGTCAGGCCTGGACTCTGCCTTCGTCCACCAGGATTCATCCCGCACTCCCATGCATATTACCGCAGTGCTGGTTTACGATATCGGCGCTGGAGAAAAGGGCGCGATACAACGGCGCAGCCTGCGCCGGCTTGTTACCAGTCGGCTGTGGCAGTTTTCCGTGTTCCGGCGCAAGTTGCGCCGCGTTGCGCTGGACGTGGATACACCCTACTGGGTGGAGGTGTCCCGGCCGGATTTGGATTACCACATCTCGGTGAGGTCGCTGGGCAAGGGGAGTGATTGGGCAGACCTGGAGCAAGTGCTGGCCGAAATTCACCGCCAGGCTATGGATTTATCCAGGCCTCTCTGGGAGCTGTGTCTTATCAGGGGCCTGCGGGACCTTCCCGGCCTGCCGCCACGCTGCCAGGCCCTGGTGCTGAAAGTGCATCATGCCGCCATCGATGGCGTGTCGCTTTCAGTAATTCTCGATGCGGTGCACCGGCGCGCGAAAGGGGTGCATAACGAAAGAGCAGGCGACCAGCGTGAGCCCGACAGCTGGGACGTATGGGCCCGCTTTAATCTGAACAACCTGGGTCGCCAACTCAAGTTTGCCAAAACTGTGCGTGGCCTGGTGCCGGGTTTTTTGCGTGCGCGCAAGGCGCGCAGTAATTTTGGCGAATTGGCACCGGTCTCCGCTAGTCGAGCGCGTTTCAATGACAGGATTGGAGGGGGGCGAACTGTCGGTGCGGTAATCTGGCCGCGGCAAGATTTTGTCAAGATCAGGCGGGCTGTGCGGCATGTCACGCTCAACGATATCGCGCTGTCCGTCGTATCCGGTGCCCTGCGTGAGTACCTTAAGCACTATGGCCAGTTGCCGGCCCGTTCACTGGTTGCCGGGGTGCCGGTGAATTTGCGCGGCGCGGGGACGGATTCGGCGGGGGGAAACCGTATTGCGACCATGATGGTGGGGCTGGCCACCGTTGAAGATGATCCGGTGGACCGCCTGCGACAAATTCACCGCTATGCCGTGGCGGCGAAAAAGCGTATTGATGCCCTGGGAACCGGCACTGTGATGGACATCAGCGACAGCGTCAGTCCCAATATTCTGGCGGGTGGCATCAAGGCCATGGCACAGGCCGGTGTCATGGCGCTTGCTCCAGTACCATTTCATACCATGGTGTCCAATGTGCCCGGCCCCTTAACCCCGCTGCGGCTGGGCAGTGCCGAACTGGTGGTGCCGATGGGTTTTGGCCCGGTGCGGGACAACATGGGCCTGTTCCATATCGTCAGCAATAGTCGGGACAGGGTGTCCCTGTCATTTAATGCCTGTGACCGGCTAATGCCCGACGGCGCCTTTTACCGGGACTGTCTGCAGCGGGCCTATCTGGCCCTGCTTCGCCAGGCAACATCACTGCCTAGTGCTAGCCAGCCCGATAGATAATAGAGCATACCAATGCGGTACTTCCGAAGTAGAGCAGTGGAAAGATCACGCGGCAGTATTTGTCCACCCGATTGCCGGCCTCGAAACGCCCGCTGTTGTCGAGGCTTGCTACCTTCAGGTTAACGGTCACGGTGGCGCACATCATCAGGAAACTGATAATCATAAAAGCCATCATTACGCTGAGATAGGAGATTTTTGGCAAACTGTCGCTGGACATTATCTGGTAGGCCACCACGGTGAGAATGCCGATAAAGGATATGTCCATGCGGTCACCCACGGAGGATCGATCCATCCAGAATACAGACCAGGACAGCATTACGAATACCATCACGGGAAACCCGATGAGCCTCAACGTATAAAAGGGATCACGGCTGATATCGACCTGCACTTTGAAAGCGGTGACGGGGTTTTTATCCCCGGTAATGTAAACGGGATCGTACTCAACGGCTGAGGTAGATACCTGTGGTTCTCGCCATTGGGGTATCCGTACCTTGTGAGCGTCATCTTTCCACAAACCGCTGGTGCTTTGGTCAGCGCGCAGAACCACCTGTTGATTGTCAAAGCCCAGTACTTCGAAAGTGGCCACAAACTGCTGATGGTCGAAGGGGTATCTCTTCAGGTTTAGCTGCGCTTTTGCGACAGCGTCGATATCCTCGGTGTAATAGACATCGCCCTGTGGCGTGATCCGTAACATCACGCCCTCCCGGTCAAAGCGCCCGGCTTCGTTGACCAGGATGATCTGGGGCCACCAGCCGCTGAAGACCTCGTTGAATTGATAACTGCCCTGATAGAAAAGTTCATCGTAGCCCGTATCTGCCGGGTTGTAGGCCAGCCTGGAGTCCCGCCAGTGCATGCTGAGAATGCCTTCGAAATCAAAAGTTTCATTCTCTTCACTGATTTCCGTGATGTTGCTTAGCAGGAACCCTATTTCGACGACCACGGGACCCTGGCCAGTGGGAGGTCCGGCCGCATTGGTATCCGCTGTCGCATTGCTCGCCAATACAGGGGATATGCAGAAGAGGGTAAGCAAGAAAAGGCGGGCGTAATACAGCACTGGATAGTCTTCCTGTTATGTTCTTTTGGGCAGCCGGCAAGATTACAGCAATCGCGGCTGTGGGGGGAGTCTCTTTGTTGTATTGACACATATTCTGCCAATATATATTATTGGCGTTAATGTTTGTTCCCCTTGCCGTATTCGTCCGTTCCCAGCGTCTATACTTTGCAATCAGGATTTGTCTGCTCCAGGCGCGGTGAAATAGCGGGTCCATCGGTGCAAGAGCGGCACTTTTCGTACTTTGAGGTCTGCATGAAAAAGATTGTGACTGTGCTGGTAGTCCTGGCTGTCGGCGCTTACATCGGCTGGCTAAATCGTGTCAATCTATTGGTGTGGGGCATGCCCCTGGTAATGGATGTCGCCAAGCCCATTGCTCCCAACGTACCGGTCGAGTGGCCTGCCGGTCCAGCGATTGCCAGTCAGGCGCCGGATGCCCGGCCTCCCAATATCATATTCATTCTGGCGGATGATATGGGTTTCAACGATGTGTCGCTTTACAACGGTGGCGCCGGAGATGGCAGTGTGATGACACCGGCTATCGATGCTATCGCTCGCCAGGGAGTGTTGTTTGAAAACGGTTATGCTGCCAATGCAGTGTGTGCGCCGTCGCGGGCCTCCGCATTGACCGGGCGCTACTCCACTCGATTTGGTTTTGAATACACACCCTTCATGAATATCGGAACGACGATTTTCCAGTGGATGGTGGATATCGAGCCGCCGCCGCTGCCCATGTTCATCGATCACGCGACGGCAAAATCACTGCCGCCCTTCCAGCAGCTGGGGATGCCACATGAGGAAATCACCATTGCCGAGGTGTTAAAGCCTCGCGGCTATTACACCGCCCATATTGGCAAGTGGCACCTGGGCTATATAAATGGCATGCGCCCCGAAGACCAGGGTTTTGACGATAGCCTGAATATGGCGGGTACCCTGTACCTGCCGAAGAATGATCCCCATGTTGTCAATGCCCGGCAGGAGGATGAAGGCGTAGACAGGATGGTGTGGGCCACGGCCCGCTACGCCGCCGAGTTCAATGGCAGCAAACCTTTTGCGCCAAAGGGCTACCTCACTGACTACTACACCGATGAGGCGATCAAGGTAATCGAGGCCAATCGCAACAGGCCTTTTTTCCTGTATCTTGCCCACTGGGGTACGCACAACCCGCTGCAGGCGACGCGGGAGGATTACGACGCTTTTCCTCAGATTGAGGATCACGCGCTGCGCGTTTATGCCGGCATGATCCGTGCTTTGGATCGCAGTGTTGGCCGGATCGTGCAGACCCTGGAGGAGAATGGGTTGGCTGACAATACCCTGATCGTGTTCACCAGTGACAACGGCGGTGCCGGCTATATCGGCCTGCCGGAGATAAACAAGCCCTATCGGGGCTGGAAGCTCAACCATTTCGAGGGTGGCACCCACGTGCCGTATATGGCGAAATGGCCAGCCAGAATCGAGGTGGGTACTGTCATGTCGCAACCGATTCACCATATAGATTTATTGCCTACCTTTGCGGGGGCCGCGGGTGCTTCGGTCCCCACAGATCGCACACTCGATGGCGTTAATCTGCTGCCCTTTGTAACGGGGGAGCAGGATGGCGCGCCACATAAAACGTTATTTTGGCGCGAGGGGTACCAGCAGACCGTTTTGCACGAGGGTTGGAAGCTGATACGCTCTGACCAGCCCGATAAGCCTGTTGGCACGGGGCAGAAGAAGTGGTTGTTTAATCTCGCCTCAGACCCGACGGAACAGCACAATCTTGCCGGAAAAATGCTAGATCAAGTTGCGGCCCTGGAAGCACTGCTGGCAGCGCACAATGCGGAGCAGGAAAGCCCCATGTGGCCCAGTGTAATACAGTCGCCGCAGCTGATTGATAAGCCCGGCGGCGTACCTTATGAAGAGGGCGATGAATACATTTACTGGCCTAACTAGAAGTTGATGGAGGATTGGTGGCGGTAAAATCTGTATACGATCCGAAGTATATGGCCGATAGCGAGATTCGTTCCGGGGGCCGGGCAGTCAAGCCCAGGGATGCAGCGACCCTGATTATCGTGCGCAACGATGGTCACCGGCCGCGTGTATTGATGGGCCAGCGCGCGGCAGGCCACAAGTTCATGCCCAACAAGTTTGTATTCCCCGGTGGCAAGGTCGATGCAGGGGATCATCGCCTGCAACCGCCCCATGACCTGCATCCAGCGGTGATGGCTCGCCTGGCGCGCGGTTGTTCGGAAACGCGGGCCAGGGCACTGGCAATGGCGGCGATACGTGAAACCTACGAAGAAACGGGGCTGGTGCTGGGTGAGCCGCATACGCCTACGCTGAAAACCCGCTCACGCCACTGGCGTGACTTTCTCCAGTTTGACGTCAACCCCCGTTTGGATGAGCTGCACCTGGTGGCCAGGGCGATCACTCCGCCCTACCGGAGCCGACGCTTTGATGCCCGGTTCTTTATGGCGGATGCAGACCAGATTCAGGGCGATGTGCACGAACGGCCCCAGGGCTCAGGCGAATTACTTCGCTTGCACTGGGTTACCCTGAAGGATTCGGAATCGCTGGAACTACCAAGCATTACCCGGGTAGTATTGGCTGAGGTAGACCGGCGCTTGAGAGAGGGGCAGCGCCCTGAAGACCCCGGCCCCTTTTTCCATTTCCGTTACGGCAAAGCTGTTTTTGACGAAATCTAACTTGCAAAATAACAAGGAGCGAACCCCGTGATCTCTGCAAAAATGCCCTATGAAAAGCAATATCAGGATGTAGATGGCAAGAAAATCGCGTATGTGGAAGCGGGGGAGGGTGACCCTATCGTACTGCTGCACGGCAACCCCACCTCTTCGTACCTCTGGCGCAACGTCATCCCCGAATTGGCCGGCAAAGGCCGTGTTATCGCCCCGGATCTTATCGGTCAGGGCGATTCGGAGAAACTGCCCGCCAGCGACGGTCCTGAACGCTACACTTTCCACAGCGCCTATCAATATCTCGACGGCTTGTTGAAGGCGATAGGTGCCGATAATAATGTCACGCTGGTGATACACGACTGGGGTAGTGCGCTGGGTTTCTACTGGGCGCAACAACACCCCGACGCGGTGCGCGGCATTGCCTATATGGAAGGCATTGTATGCCCCGTGGATTGGCAAGACTGGCCCGAGGGCGCCCGTGGGATTTTCCAGGGTTTCCGGTCGTCCAAGGGGGAAGACCTGATTCTCCAGCGAAATATGTTTATTGAGGCGGTGCTACCCGGCTCGGTAATGCGAGGGCTGGGAGAGGAAGAAATGCAGCACTACCGCGCACCCTTTACCACACCCGACGATCGGCAGCCCACGCTGAACTGGCCAAGGCAGATACCGATTAGTGGTGAGCCGCCCGAGATGGTGGAGCTGGTGGCCAGTTATGGCCAGTGGCTGGCGTCGAACCATGGGCTGCCCAAACTGTTTATAAATGCTGATCCCGGTTCGATTCTGACCGGAAAGCCCCGGGAGTTTTGTCGCAGTTGGCCCAACCAGAGTGAAGTCACGGTGAAAGGTACGCACTTTATCCAGGAGGATTCACCGGTGGAGATTGGCCAGGCTGTTGCACGCTGGATGGACAGCATCAGCTAATCCGTTTTACTGGGTTTTAATTAACTAAAGGAGATACCTATGTCGAATACCCCGGTGTATATGGTTGTTAACCTCGCGGTGACTGATGCCGCAACCTACCGCAAATATGAGAAAGGCTTTTTCCCGTTGCTGAAGAAGTATGGCGGCGAGTTTCTTACCTTTGATGACCAACCGCTTACCCTTGAGGGTGATGCCCCCCGTGAAGACCGTATGATCATATTTCAGTTTCCATCTGAGCAGGCGGCGAAGGACTGGTACGCCGACCCTGAATACCAATCCTTGTCAGAATTTCGCAGAGCTGGAACCAGCCTGCAGTTTCTGACTATGGTGCGAGGTATGGCTCCTCGCTCCTAGCGTAGCGAGGAGCGCCATATACGATTTGTCGAACTGGGTGAAGCCACCAGGTAAGCGTCATAACGTATTGCACATCGGAAACTTTAGGCTGGAACTGCGGGAATAACTGAAAAATATGACAAGCACAGAACTTCTATTTGATTTGACCCCTACAGAAGAGCAGCAGATGACGCGCGAGGTCGTGCAGCGGTTTGCCAGAGAGGAAATGGCTGCGGGAGCCCGTGCCGCTGACGAGTCCGGCGCACTGCCGGAGGGTTTTCTGTTGAAAACCGTCGATCTGGGGCTCAATTTCATGCCTATTCCAGAAGCACTGGGCGGCGTGGGTGCCGGCCGGTGTCCGGTGTCAAACGTATTGAACATCGAGGATCTGGCCAGCGGCGATATGTCCATGGCGATAGCGGCGCTTGCGCCCCTGTCAGTTATCAATTGCATTATGGATTCTGGTACAGCCGCACAGCAGGAGAGAATCAGCCAGGCATTGGCCACAGCGAATTTCACAGCTGCAGCGCTGGCTCTCATGGAGCCGGGCATTGCCTTCGACGCGCGACAGCTCAAAACAAAGGCGCTGGTGCAGGCGGATGGCAGCTATGTTCTAAGTGGCGCCAAGAGCATGGTCGCCTTTGGGCCAGAGGCAAAAATGCTCGTGGTGTTTGCCGACACGGGTGACGACGGCACCCAGGGTTTTCTTGTAGAGGCCGATACCGCTGGTGTCAGCTTTGCGAAAGAGGACTACATGGGCTTGCGTCCATTACCTTTATACGCGATGGCGCTGGATGATGTGAACGTAGCCGCTACTGCCAGGCTAACTGAGAACTTTGATATCGAACGCATGATTTCGCTTGGCAACATAGCCGTGGCAGCGCTGGCGGTGGGTACCTGCCAGGCGATGCTGGATTACGTGGTGCCCTACGTCAATGAGCGAGTGGCATTTGGTGAGCCTATTTCCAATCGCCAGGCTGTGGCCTTTATGGTCGCTGATATGGCGACGGAGATAGAGGGCTTGAGACTGATGACATATCGCGCAGCAGCCCAGGCAGAACAGGGTATGGATTTTTCGCGCAGCGCGTTTCTTGCGCATCGCAACGCTGTCAAATACGGCATGAAAGTGGGCACTGACGGCGTTCAGCTTCTGGGCGGCCACGGTTTTACCCGCGAACACCCGGTAGAAATGTGGTATCGCAACCTGCGCGCCCTGGCGACACTGGGCGGTATGTTACTGGCCTGACAGCAGGCATGATTTTCAACCAGCATCCACAATGGTGAGACTGTGATTAATCTCGAGATACCGAAGAAAATAGAAAGCACGCGTGCCTTGCTGCGCCAGTTTTCCCGCGACGGTTTGCGTCCCTTGTCGCGCAAGTACGATCTTCTGGAGCAAAAGGAAATGCCCGAAGAGTTGTACGATCTTGCGAAACTGTTAAGGGTGGGCCGCGATCGAACCGAAAACGGCAGCAAACCAGCGGCCGAGGCTGGAAACGTCAACGGCAGCAACCTCAGTATGGTCGTTTCTTCCGCTGAATTGTGCTGGGGAGATGTCGGCCTGTTTCTTGCCCTGCCCAGTATCGGTCTGGGTAATGCGGCTGTGAGTGCGGTTGCCACAGAGGAACAAAAGGCCGAATGGGGTGATCTGTTCGCTGCCATGGCCATCACCGAGCCGGGTGCCGGTTCAGACTCGGCTGCCATCAAAACAACCGCGAAAATTGATGGGGATGAATATGTGCTCAATGGCACGAAAATATTTGTGACCGACGGTTACCGCAGCAAGCAGGTAGTGGTTTGGGCCTCGCTGGATCTTGCGCTGGGTAAGGCGGCAATAAAGTCCTTTCTCGTACCCAAGGGCACTCCGGGCATGACAGTTACCCGGGTAGAGCACAAGCTGGGTATACGCTCCTCTGATACGGCGCAAATAGTGCTGGAGGATTGTCGTGTGCCAAAGGCAAATTTGCTGGGTAATCCCGAGATTGCGAAAACTGCGGATGCGCGTAAAAAAGCGTTTGGCGGCGTTATGCAGACCTTCGACAATACGCGGCCGATGGTGGCAGCGCAGGCAGTGGGTCTGGCGAGGGCGGCTCTGGATATGACCCTGGAATTGCTGAAAGATGAAGGAGTTGAGCTGGACTACCGCAAAAGCTACCACCAGATGAGTGCGGTGGAGAACGATTTGTACGATATGGAAGCGGACTACGAGACCGCCCGGCTGCTGGTTTTGAAAGCGGCCTGGATGGCGGATAACAAACAAGCCAACTCAAAAAATGCATCCATGTCCAAGGCCAAGGCTGGCCGTATGGGTAATCAGGTGGCGTTAAAGTGCGTGGAGATCTGCGGACAGTTGGGCTATAGCAAGGCCCATTTACTGGAAAAATTTGCCCGCGACTCCAAGATCATCGATATCTATGAGGGCACGCAACAAATTCAGCAGTTGATTGTTGCGCGCCAGGTGTTGGGAAAGAGTTCCAGCGAACTGAAGTAAACGGTTCCCCGGACGCGCGCCTGTTACCCCGCGTCGGCGAGGTCCAGGCTTTCCTGCAATGTGCGCTTGACGAATTTGCCACTGGCATTGCGCGGCAGAGGGTCATCCAGAACCCAGATGTAGCGCGGTGCCTTGTAGGCTGCCAGCTGGGTTTTGCAGAATTCACGAAGCTCTTCCGCCGATATTCGGGTGCCGGGGTTGGGAAAAATTGCGGCGCCGACTTCTTCACCCAAACGCTCGTCCGGCACTGAAAAAACAGAACATTCGGCAATGTTGGGATATTTGTAGAGCGCTGTCTCCACCTCTGAACAATACACGTTTTCGCCACCCCGGATGACCATGTCTTTCGCTCTGTCCACCAGGTAGATGAAGTCGTCCTCGTCGACATAACCGATATCGCCTGTATGCAGCCAGCCGTCGACAATGGTTTCGGCAGTGGCTTCGGGGCGGTTGAGGTAGCCCTTGATGACCTGGGAACCTCGCACACAGATTTCACCGGTCTCGCCCGGGGCCAGTGTCTTGCCATCGGCATCAATACACTTTACCTCATAGATCGGCAACACCATCCCGGCACTGTTGGGTTTGTCGGACAAAAAGAAACCGGCGGAGGTGCTGATAATCCCACATGTCTCTGTCATGCCATAGCCCTGGCCGGCCTTGGCGCCGCGCGCGCCCTGATCGATTTTGCCGATAAGATCCGGTTGCACCGCCGCGCCGCCACCATTGAGTGCGGTGAGGGTGGAGGTGTCCCGCGTGGGAAAGTCCGGGTGCATAATGATCTCGCGGCTCATGGTGGGCACGCCGCTGAAGACGGTGATCTTCTCCTCTTCGATAATACGCAGTGCCTCGCCCGCATCCCATTTGTGCATATGGACCAGCTTTCCACCGCCAATGGTCACCGAATGGGCCAGACAGTTGTTCGCGGTTACGTGAAACAGGGGGGTGGCAACAATCGATGCCACCTGGGTTTTTCCGCCCCCCAGCAAATCGGGTGCCTTCTTGTTCTGGGCCTTTGCTTGCGCAGCAGCCTGGGACATGGTGCCAAAAACCACGCTGAGAATATTGTTGACGCAGCCACGGTGGGTGAGCTGCGCACCCTTGGGCTTGCCGGTGGTACCGGAGGTATAAAATATACAGGCGTCGTCGTCTGCCTCGATTGCGACTTCAGGCAGTACTGGCTCGGCCTTCAGCACCTCGCTCCACGGGGTGGCCCAGTCCGGCACATCATCTACCCGTACTGCTGCAACCTTCATGTCGGGAAATTCCGTCTGGAAATCGGCGAAGCGTGCCAGACGCTCTTTGTCGCAGATCAGCAGTTTCGTCCCGGAGTCCTTCAGGCCGAATTTGAGTTCCTCGGGAACCCACCAGGCATTGACACCGACCGACACGGCTCCCACACAGGCAATGGCCCAGTAGCTGAGTATCCACTCGGGATAGTTGCGCATGGCGATCGCCACGTGATCGCCGGGCTGTATGCCTTGGCCTACCAGCCAGGTGGCAATCCTGGACACCTCTTCGTGAGCCTGGGCGTAAGTCCAGCGCTCGTCCTGATATACCAGGTAGTCCGCTGCGGCATGGCCCGCAGTGCTAAGCCAGATATCGCGTAGTGAGTTGGGGGCAGAGGCCCAGGCCTTTAGCATTTGACCGTTGACCTCAACCTCAGTGAGGGCAAACATCTGCCCGGGGGCGGTCATCTCGGCAATGGTTTCCTTCAGTACGTTATACATATTATGGTTGCTCCGAAAAGGGGTATTCGCTGCGAGTTAATGGCCCATTCTGCACGTCTTGTGACAGCTTGCAAGTAGCGGGTCGGAACCGGGGTGAGACACCTGCATCTTAAAAGCTAAAGCGCAGCGTGGCGCCATAGGTTCGCGGTGCCTGCAGCCATTGCGCCTTCATCCCGGTGAGGAGCAGAGGTGCGCCGGCCAGGGAGGAATAGGCCTGATCGCTTGCGTTCTTGACCCAGAGCGCGGCATCCCAGTCATTGTTGCGCCAGCCCAGTCGAATGTTGAGCAGCTCGCTGTCCTGTTCGGTTTCCGCTGCCTGGTAGGTGGGGTTGGTGTAGTGATTAGTCATAAAGCTGTAGTCCGTGCGCAGATAGATGTGGCCATCCGCCAGCGGTAACAACAGGGTGGCCGCCAGGCTACCGCTCCAGTCGGGGGCGTACACGACGTCGAACGCCTCAAGATCGCCGCTCGAATACTCCGCATCCAGGTATTGCAGGCCGCCATCCAGGATCAGGTTAGGCAGGGGCAGGGCGGTGAAGCTGAGATCAAAGCCCTGAGTCTGTGCCTTGGCGGCATTGCTGATAAAGGTGCCGGCTCCCTGGGGTGCCTGGGCCAGGAACTGCAGGTCATCGAATTCGGAATAAAAGGCAGTGGCATTCAGTTTCAGGCGGTTATCCAGCAGCTGTGTTTTGATACCCAGTTCGTAGTTGATGGTGGTTTCCTCGTCAAAGGTGCCGCTTACCCCTTCGCCGGGCGAGCTGTTGAAGCCGCCGGATTTGCTGCCTGTGGCCGCAGAGGCAAAGACCATGGTGTCAGCATTAACGAAGTAGCGGAGATTGACCAGCCAGGTAAAGCCGTCCTCTCCGGTTTTTTCATCTAGCTCACCGGGTGTGGCGATGATCTCGACGAAGGTGGGTATGCCGGGGATGTTGGCGGCGGGGGCGGTGGACTCGGCGATACTGTAGCCGTCGATAGATTTGTTTTCGCTGGTGTAGCGCAGCCCTATAGTCAGCAACCACTCCTCGTTGAAGCTGTAGGTGGTCTGGCCAAAGGCGGCTGAGGCCTCAGTCTCCCAGGTACTTTTGGCGGCAATATAGTCACCGGGCGCGGCAATTAATGCCAGTTGCGGTCCCAATGCCGCCGTTCCGACTGTCAGGATGTCCTGGCCCAGGAAAGTGAAGGGTGTGCCATTGCCTCGTTTGTTTGTTTCCCGGAGGTAGTACAGGCCAGCGAGGTACTGCAAGGGCCCCTCCAGGTCGCTGGTAAGGCGAAACTCCTGGGACAGGGCATGGCCTTTGTAGCGGTCATTCACGATGGCGAGGATATCGAACTCGGAGCGATCTGCGTCCGTGGATGTCTTGTAGTCGTAATCATTGTAGGAACTCAGGGAAGTCAGCTGCGCAGACGCCAGGTCGTAGTCTACTGTCAGGATGGCCGTATCCGATTTCATGTCGAAATCATTGCTCTGGTTGCTGTTGTTCTTCCAATTAAAAGCATCATTTTTCGGTACCGGGAAGTCGCTGGCTGCCAGCAGCTCGAGGAAAGTATCTGATTGCAGAGCATCCGCGCCGCAGCAGCGGTCGCTGCGATCTACATGGCTGGCGGTCAGCATGATGCTCAGCGCATCCGAGGGGCGCCACTGCAGTTTTCCCCGCAGGTTCCAGTCCTCAAATGACATCTCGTCGGGGCCGCTGTTGTTTTTCAGCCAGCCGTCCTGTTCACGCCAGTTGCCCGCTAGCAGGTAGGCCGTGGTGTCATTTATCGGCCCGGTGGCTGTTGCGGTGTATTGCCGCAGACCGTAATTGCCCAGGGTGGCTTCCAGGTAGCCTTCGGCTTCCTCGAAATTGGGATTTTTGGTAACTACACTGACCACGCCGGCATTGGAGTTTTTGCCGTACAGTGTGCCCTGGGGTCCCTGTAATACTTCGACCCGCTCTATATCCGTCAGGTCAGACATGCCCAGACCTGATCGCCCCATATATACGCCGTCAACGACAAAGGCTACCGATGCCTCCAGCCCTACATTGTTCTGGGAGGTGCCGATACCGCGAATACGTATTCCGGTAGCAAAAGGGCTCAGGTTTGTCGATACAGTGAGTGACGGCACCAGTTGGGCGATATCGCCCAGGTCCACCACTCCTGCTTCCTTCAGCGTGGTAGCCGAAATGGCATTTACCGTTACTGGGACATCCTGCAGGCTCTCGGCTCGCTTGGTGGCGGTAACGATAACCTCTTCAAGCGTGCCGGTCTGGGACAGTGCCACTGTTCCAGTACCCGTAAGTATGAGCAGCGTGAACAAGCGCGAAAGTGAGTACATAGTTAACCTGCCTGATTATAATTAGAGATGGGTCTTTGCCCTGGCCCTGGCTGTGCCGCCAGCAGTGGGAATATTATATAGTGGCATAATTTATGTCAAAATAATCTCGCTGGAGCGAATGCACTAATAGTGTGAAACTCTCTGCAACATGCAAATAAGGTAAAAGGTAGAGAAGCTGTGAAAAGTATTTACTCCCCCATGTCATTCCTCCTGTTGTTTGTGCTGGCCCCGGGGTTATCAGGGTGCGGGGTACCGGAGGGCACAGTGATTACGGATTGTGCCGATAAGGGCAATCTCCACCCGGTTTGTGGCCTGCAAAGCCCGGAGGATATTGCAATTGTTCCGGGGGGGGATTATCTCCTGCTAAGTGAGCTGGGCAGTATAGGCGAGACCCCGGGCCGCATCGTGTTGTTTGATGTGCGTGATGAGAGCTGGCGGGCGATATTCCCTGTGGATACTGCATCAGCCCCGGCTGATGTTCAGGGTGATACTGGCTGTACGGAGCCTCCAGGGCCGGAAATGAGTCCCCATGGCAGCCATCTGGTGCAGCTGCAAGATGGCAGTTGGCGCTATCTGGTGGTGAACCACGGTGGACGCGAAGCGGTGGAGCTGTTTGCTTTGCAGGCCCCCGCTGGCGGTGAGCCGCAACTGCAATGGCAGGGCTGTGTTTTCCCTGCGAGCAACACATTTATCAATGACGTTGTGGGGCTGGCCAATGGCGATGTCGTGTACACCCGTATGTACCACCCGCAGGACTTCCTGGGGCTGTGGCGCGGTATGCTGGGGTTTGAAACCGGCGATGTCTGGCGCTGGAGTAAAGAGACCGGAACGAGGCTGTTGCCGGGCACCGGCGGCAGCATGACCAACGGGGTTGAAATTAGTCCGGACGAACGCTTTGTCTTCATCAACCAGTATATGGACAAGGAAATTCACAAGTACGACCTTGTGACAGAACAACGGGTTGCAGTCGGTCAGGTTGCCAATGCGGACAACAGCGCCTGGGGTCCCGGTGGTGAGTTATGGCTGGTCAGCCAGTCCATCGAGCTGCCTGTTTACCTGGCCTGCTCCAGGGACTACAGCGTTACCTGCGGGATGGCTTTTGATATTGTCGCGCTCGACCCGGAGACCATGCAAAGTCGGGTTATTTTCCAGCATCAGGGGCCGCCAATGGGCGCCGCTACCGTCGCCACGGCTAATCGCGATAAAGTCTACGTGGGTTCATTTCTTGGGGATCGCCTGCTGGTTGTGCCCATCAGTGAATTCCGCTAGATGCTCAATTGTGGCGTTTGACCAGACCTTTTTGCTGCATTCGCCACAACAGCAGTTCGATCTTGTCCTGGCCAAAAAATGGCTCGCCGTCGTACACCATTGTGGGCACGCCCCAGTGGTACTTCTCCAGGGCAGTATCGTTAGCCAGTAATTGCCGCGGCCACTCAGTGGCGTTATCGCTGGCCCACTGTTCCAGTACAGACAGTTCCAGGCCTGCTCGCCTGGCGGCCAGTTTTAGATGACCCCCCTGGTCCCAGCCGTCGACCTCGCCACTCCAGACCATGGCCGACACTTCCCGGGCAAATTGGATACCCCGGCCAGCAGCCGTGGCCGCCAGCCCCAGTGGGTTTAGCTTGAGTACGAGGTGGCCCGGGTCATTCGCCGCCAACCCGGTGTTGATCGGGTCCGGCCGCGGTGCTCCCAGTGGCAGGCCCCGGTACTCTGAATAGCGCAGCAGGTCTGTCAGGAAGTAGGGTTGCCACTTCTCATGGGCCTTGTCGAAAAAGTCGTTGTAGCGAATAAAAATAGGATTGACGACCCGCAGGTTAACCCGCAGGGCATATTCCTGCTGCAGATCGTACATCAGCGATGCGCCGTAGTAGGACCAGGGGCTGCGAAAGGAAAAAAACATATCGACTTCATGTTCCGGCATGCTGAGCTTCCTTTATCAAATTGATAATTCAGTTTACCCGATTTTAGCAGGAGCCATCATCGACAGCACTCCTCGGCGTTTGCCTCTGGCGTAGCGAGAGGATCAGCATCACACAGGCTACAAGCAAGAGTGGCAGGTTTCCCGCACTTCCCGGAGGCGTGTGTTCGAAGTATTCCGGACCGATCTGGTGTAGCCTGCCGGGTATGAAGCGCAGCAGCAGCTCAAAGATAACCATCAGATACATACACGGTAGCAACGTGCGGTATTTGCAGGCCACTAACCAGAAAATAGCCACCGTGATCAATTGCTGTGAGCCCCATAGGGAGCTATACATGTAGACCAGTCTGTCGGGGTCCGGTGTGCCGCCGAAGTTGATAAAACTGGCGATGGAGTTGACGCCGGAGTCATTTTTGAGGAAATGGATGAGGCTGCGGCCCGTGTACAGAATGCTAAGCACTATAAAAGCGTAGAACGCTATCGGACTGCCCCTGTAGTCATTATTTGCGCTGGCGGGTAGTATCTTTTCAACAAACGTCATGATCCCTGACATCTCCTATGCTTGCGGTAGTTAAGCACCCGTATGCTGGTGCAACTATATTATGACCTAATAGATGTCAATTAAATAACTGGTTTATTATAGCGGGCAAACTTCCGGGGCGAGCAACTCCCGGGGACAACTGCAAGAATGCAAGGATTTCCCAATGTCGACAGACTATATTTTGTATGGTGCTGACCACTCGCTTTACACAGGCAAAGCGCGAGCGTATATGCGCTACAAGAATCTCAACTGGCGCGAGGTGACCGCTTCGCGGGAAATATACAAATCGGTCATCCTGCCAAATATTGGCGCTCCGATCGTCCCGGTTCTGGAGACGTCTGACGGACGTTACTTGCAGGATACTACGGACATTATCGACTTCCTCGAGGCAGCTCATCCCGAAGTCTCAGTTTATCCCGATACACCGGTACAGAAGCTGGTGGCGCTGATGCTGGAGCTTTACGGTGACGAGTGGCTGGTGATACCGGCTATGCACTATCGCTGGAGCGTTCTTGATCAACAGCGTGAGTTTATTTTTTCGGAGTTTGGCAAAATGAGCGCCCCCGGGGCCAGCCTCGAAGAGCAGGTGGAGATAGGTGAACGTACCTCCCGCATGTTCAGTGGCTCGGTGCCCATGTTGGGTGTTACAGCGGCAACTATCCCCGCAATAGAGGCGGTGTATCTTGAGATGCTGGGCCAACTGGATGCCCATTTCAGCCAGTATGATTTCCTCTTTGGCTCCCGCCCCAGCATAGGCGACTACGGTCTAATGGGGCCGCTTTACGCCCACCTGGGGCGCGATCCGGTGCCCAAGGCTCTGATGCAGGAACGGGCTCCCAACGTGTTTGCCTGGGTGGAAAGAATGAATAACCCTGCGCCATTGTCTGGCGAATTTCTCGCTGACGATGAAATACCGGGGACACTGCTGCCCGTATTGCAAACCATGTGTCGAGATCAGCTGCCCGATGTCCTGGATGTCATTCGACACAATGCGGCCTGGCTGGAACAACACCCGGGAGGCAACATTCCCCGCGTACTCGGCATGCACCCTTTTAATACTGGCCAGGCGTCGGGAGAGCGCTATATTCACAGTTACGCGCAGTGGATGTTCCAGCGCCCCTACAGCCACTATCACGCACTGTCATCCGCAGAACGGGCTGCCGCAGACCTGCTGCTGACTTCCGCCGGTGGATATGAGGCCTTGAATGTCGAGATCAAGCATTGGCTGGCGCGTAAACCGGGTCAGCTCGAATTGGTGGAGACCAGCCGGTAGAGTTGTCGTTTTTTTTAAAATGACATATATTGTGCCATAATATATGGTGACTGCGTGACAGGGTCGCTGTGGGGTATAGCGGTTACACCAACACAGACGGGTCAATGATAATGGAGTTCAAGCGCACGCCGGACGAGTGTTTTAGAGATCTCGCGGACTATCCCTTCGAGCCGAATTACCTGCAGGTTGGCGACGGGGAGGGGGGTGAGCTACGTGTCCACTACCTGGATGAGGGCCCGGCAGACGGTGAGGTGGTGTTGTTGATGCATGGCCAACCCGCCTGGTCTTATCTCTATCGTTTTATGATTCCACCGTTGATAGATGCAGGCTTCCGGGTTGTTGCTCCTGACCTTATCGGCTTTGGCCGGTCAGACAAGCCCACTCGCATGGAGGATTACACCTACGCCCGCCATATTGCCTGGATGAGTGAGTGGCTGATCGCTTTGGACTTGAGTGGGGTCACACTGTTTTGTCAGGACTGGGGCAGCCTGATTGGCTTGCGTCTGGTGACCGCGTATCCCGAGCGATTTTCTCGCGTGGTGCTGGCGAACGGCGGCTTGCCTGCCGGTATGATTCCAGAGGAATTTACCCTGCCATTGCAGGCGGCCTATGAGACCCTGCCCGTGGTAAAGGCTGAGGAACTGGGTGCGCGCTTCGCTGACACTTCAGGCATTCCGGGCTTTCTGTACTGGCGGAAATTCTGTGCCGAAAGCCCCGACCTGGAGATTGGTCATCTGATGCGTGTCGTATCCTCCACACCATTGGACGACGCGGCCGTTACCGCCTACCGGGCTCCTTTCCCAGACCAGAGTTACATGGCGGGAGCGCGTCGGTTTCCCAGCCTGGTACCGCTGTTTTACAATGAACCGGAAGTGGCCGAGAACAAGGCGGCCTGGGAAGCCCTGCATGGCTTCGACAAGCCTTTCATGACGGCTTTTGCCGACAAAGACCCGGTAACCGCAGGCGGTGACAAACGCTTCCAGGAGGAAGTGCCGGGTTGTCAGGGCGTTGCGCATCGCACTATTGAGGGCGCCGGGCACTTTCTTCAGCAGGAAGCACCGGAGGCCTGCGTTAATGCCATTCTTGAGATTACTGGCCGACTATAACCAGTTGGGTAAGGGCCGCAATCAGCGCCACTGCCAGTGCGACCACCACCCGTGGGCCGCCGAGCATAAACCAGGGCGATGCGGGAAACGCGAAAGTTTTCTCCAGTGCGGCCAGTTTCAGGCCGTGATGCTCGCTGCCAACCGTTGCCGGCAGCACCTCCATGAGGTCCCGCCGACTGCGATAGCGGATCATGCCCGCCGCCATCCAGTCATCTGCATGCTCGCAGGCCACATTCTCGACATTCCCGCTGGCCGCAGTTGCAATCATCACCGGATGCCCCGCCTTCCGTAGCAGGCCGCCGAGAAATACTTTCTGGTAACTGTCGAGCTTTTTACGGGACTCTCTCACCGGCTTTTTCAGTTCCAGCAGATTAACCATAACGAAATCCCTGCCATCGTCATTGGCCAGAAAGTGGGCCAGGCTATCGCGTTGTTTGGGTGTTATGGAAGCTGCCTTATCGAGGAGGTCCATTGTTGCTGCGGCCTCGGCGGGAGTGATGCGACTACGAAAGCCGACATACCAGCACCAGAAAACGGCATATATCAGCATAGCCGCGACCCAGATAGTTACCGCTGTCATCGACGTCTCCTTGTGGTCAGGCCTGCGGCATGGTGTCCAGGAATTCCTGCATTGCGGCGAGCGGCGCGCTGCGGGCGGCCAGCTTGTTTCTTGCATAGAATTGCTGTGGCAGTTGCGCCAACTTTTCCGCAACTTCAAGGGCGCGGGAGTCAAGATCTTCCATTGCTACCACTTCATCGAGGAAGCCCGCGTCTATGGCGGCCTCGGGAGTATAGACTTCAGACTGTATGGCGGCGCGCGTCAGGTGTCGGCTGGACAGGCGGGACTGGCTTAGTGCCATCAACAAAGGCGGAAGATCCATGCCTATCGCTGTTTCGGGGAGTGTGATGCGAAAATCCCCCGGAACACCCAACCGTGAGTCCGAGGCCAGCAGGATAAAGGCTCCCATGGCAACGCCGTGGCCGCTGCAGGCAGCAATCAGTGGCAGTGGGTAGCTGTAGAGCCGGTGCAGCAACTCGAAGCCGCGTCGGACAAGAGCGATTGTCGCCTCCGGTCCTTTTTGGAATTCCTTGAGGTCGAAGCCCGCAGAAAACATACCCTCACGGCCGCGCAGTACAACGGCTTTTGCCTCCGACCCGGCCCGGTCCAGTCCGGCATTTACGTCATCCACGAAGCTGTGACCTACAGCGTTGGCCTTGCCGTCATCAATCCGCAGGAAGGCGGTGTGTCCATTCAGTTGGTATTCCATAGTCGTTTGTCCGAATTTTATGGAGGGTTAAGTGATGTTGGGCAGGGTGCAGCCGGGTTTTGTCTTTTCGTCCAAGGGGGATATAATGGCAGTTAATATGCCATTATCGACGTATGCGTGCAAGCGTAACACCTGCCCGCTAAACCATAGACACTCTGCATTTTGTTAGTCTATTATCGCTCGATAGCAATTATTTTGCGATTCAGTCAGGGGTTTTCAGGGAAGATATGACTACAGCCACCAAGCGTGACTCTGTGACCAAGCTGGAGCCCGGCGCAGCCGCCAAAAAGCCCGATGGGCGCCTGCTGCGCAGCGAGCGCAGCAGACAGCTCATTATCGACGCTTCCCAGGAACTGGTGAACGAGGGAGTGCTGGTTCCCACGGCACAAAATGTCGCAGACAGGGCCGGAGTGGGTATTCGTACCGTGTTTCGGCATTTTGCCGATATGGAAACCCTGTTCTCCAGCATGGATAACCAGCTGCGGGAAACCTATGAGGATTTATTCCTGGGAGGGGACCGTGCTGGAACGCTGTCCAAGCGTATTCAGCATGCGATCGAGCGCCGTGCGACGGCCTATGAGAAGCTGTCTTTCCTGATGTTATCCACCCGCGCCCAGATGTGGCGCTCGCCAACTCTGCAAAAAAACTACGCCAGAAACCAGCGTGCCCTGCGTAAAGACCTGGCAGACTGGCTGCCCGAGATGGCGGCACTGGACACAGTGAGAAGGGAGTCGGTTGACCTGGCGGCGTCTTTTGAAACCTGGAACCGGTTGCGGAACCACCAGGGCCTGAGTAAAAAGACCAGTATGGAAGTGGTGTACGAGATGCTGCGATTGGCATTTGGTGTGGAGTAGACGAGCGGCCAACAGCGGCGCCCGTGCCCGCGTGGAGTCATTGGCTATTCAGGTTTGCAGGAAATTACGTGCGTTGTCGACGAATGCCGCCGACTTCTCCTTGTCTTCGATGATGCTTTCAATCCTCACCGGTACGCTGACACCGCGTTGCAGGCCAGGTTTTTCCTTCATGACATTCATCCAGCGATCCAGATTTTCCAGGCCATCACGGGAGACTCCCGACCACTTGTAAGTTCTCACCCAACACCAGTTGGCGATATCGGCAATGGAGTAGTCGTCGGCCAGCCATTCACTTTCGCCCAGCCGTGTGTCCAATACCTCGAACAGGCGGCGGCTCTCGTTCTGGTAGCGACTGATTACCGGTTCGATTTTCTCAGGGAAATAGCGGAAGAATACGTTGGCCTGGCCCATCATGGGGCCCACTCCACCCATCTGGAACATCAGCCACTGGATGACGCGAGAGCGGCCTTTGGCATCGGCTGGCAACAGCTTGCCGGCTTGTTCTGCCAGATAGATCATAATCGCGCCGGACTCAAACACCGCAAAATCGTCATTGGCCCTGTCCACTATTGCCGGTATGCGGCCATTGGGATTGATCGCCCTGAATTCGGGTTTGTGTTGATCGCCAGAAGAAATGTCCACTGCTTTTACCCTGTATTCGATTCCCAGTTCTTCCAGAGCGCAGGAAGCTTTATGGCCGTTGGGCGTAGGTGCTGTGTACAGATCGATCATGCGTTTTCTCCTTTACCGAATGATACCGGGGCGCGCTAGATTTTTTCGCGAGTCTGGATAATCTCTTTCGAGTTGGGTGGCAGCGTGAAGGATGTTCCGTCCTGGCTCAATGTGTAATTTTTAAACACCTCGTCCACTCCCTCCAGCCACGCCGCCTCGGCACCGGGTAAAACCAGGGGTGGCACAATATGGTAGTACACCAGCTCACCCACGCCAGCATCCCGGGCGATTTCGGCTGCTTCCACCGGGCTGGCGTGGTAATCGATTACATCCACGGTAACTTTGGCCATAACATCATTGCCTGTTGCCACAGCGCCGTCATGCATTATGCCCAGCAACTCGGGTGAAAGCGCCTCGTGCACCAGAATATCCACACCCTTGGCAAAATGCTGCAGGTTGGCAGATTTCACAGTATCGCCGGATACCAGTATGGTCCGTCCTTCATAAGTGAAGAGATAGGCGGCGGCGGGGTCTATGGGGGCGTGTCCCACCGCCAGCATCTGGATTGTCAGGCCGTCCTCGTCGTATACCGTCGTGAGGTCACCCGCGGCCGGCAGCGGAAACTCGACCGCTGCCATTCCCTTGCCTGACAGTGGCGCAACAGTATCGCCGTGGTGATCGTGGCGATAGCCGGTATCCATCTCATAAGCAGTATTGAAGCCGGCTACTACCCGACCCACTCCCTGAGGACCAATCACTGGCAGTGGCCTTGTATTGCCTGCAGACACCCAGCGCAGGGTTGCCACCTCGCCGAGGCCATCGATATGGTCTGAGTGGAAGTGGGTCAGTAGTACGGCGGTCACATTACCCAGGGGATAGCGCATACGGGCCAGGTTTCGCACCCCGTTAGTCCCGGTATCCACGAGGAAAATTTTGTCCCCCGCTATAATAGCGACGCAGGCGCCTGAGCGTTTGATATCCGGCATGGGGCCACCGGCACCGCAAATAGCCAGATGCAAGCCGTCACCCAGTTGAGTTAGCGTGTCACTAGCCATTACCGTCTCTACACCGCGGCTCATGATGCGCTTGGCGATGACGCTTCGCTGGGTATACACCAGCACGGCCAATATAACTGCTACCAGCAGGGCGATAGTGAATTTTCGCATGACATGCCTCCCGAAATATTTATGACACCTGCAGGTTGCGGTTGGCGCACCTGCCCATGAGTCTGAATAAGCGAAAAAGTGTGACATAATGGCAGTCAATATGCCAATATTATCTGCTGTAGATTGAATGTCCGTAATACGGGGCATCGCGATGCATGTTCGTAGTTCCCAGTGCTGTTTTCTGTCCGCCCGATTTCCGAAGGAGATTATCCATGACCATACCTCATCAACCAGTGGAACTGATAGGTTCGCCAGGCTCGCCCTACACCCGCAAAATGCTGGCTTTGCTGCGCTATCGCCGTATTCCTCACCGCATGATATGGGGTGACCCCACAGCTGTTTTGCAACAACGAGGGGTGGCTGTGCCGAAGCTGGTTTTCCTGCCGACCTTCCTGTTCCAGGACGAGGCTGGCGAGCTGGTGGCCCGCAGCGACTCAACGCCAATTATTCGCGAATTGGAGCAGGCTTTTGCGGGACGCAGCGTGCTTCCCCCGGACCCCGCGCTGGGTTTCATAGATTACCTGCTGGAAGACTTTGCCGACGAGTGGTGTACCAAATATATGTTTCACTATCGCTGGCACCCGAAAGAAGACGCCGACAATGCCGGCAGTCTGCTGCCGCTGTATGTGGATTTGAGCGTACCGCAGGAAAGCTGGAAGCAGCTCAAGGCACTTTTCAGCGAGCGCCAGATAGGACGTTTGCGCTATGTCGGCTCTAACGAGGTGACAGCGCCTATCATCGATGCGAGTTACAGGCGTCTGGTGCTTGCTCTGGAGGAGCACTTTGCCAATATGCCGTTCCTGCTGGGACACAGGCCCGGTGCGGGGGATTTTGCATTGTTTGGCCAGTTCAGCCAGCTGGTCGGCTTTGATCCTACGCCGCGGGCAATTGCCCATGACCTGTCCCCGCGTACGGTGGCCTGGGTAGACCTGATGGAAGATCACTCCGGGCTTGAACCTGAGCACGGTGGCTGGCAGGACATCAGTGTTATAGCGAAGTCGCTGCGCGGCATTCTCACGGAGATAGGCCGCGTCTACGCCCCCGCCTTGCTGGCCAATGCGCAGGCAGTAAAAGCGGGCGAAAAACACTGGCAGGCGAAAATTGACGGTGGTGAATGGAGCCAGCAGGCATTTCCCTACCAGGCCAAGTGTCTGGGCTGGATTAACGAGACATATCGCGCCCTTGACGAGGAGAACAGGGCGCGCGTTGATGAGCTGTTGTCGGGAACGGGTTGTGAGAGAATACTGCTCTCCGGAGGCTGAGAGGTCCCCCGCATACCAACGACTATCAGAGGAAGCTTTGCACCATGCGTATAGATAACCGTGTCACCCGAATGACTGGCACCCAATACCCTATCATTCAGGCTCCCATGGGCTGGATCGCCCGTTCCCAGCTGGCCTCCGCAGTGAGCAATGCGGGCGGGCTCGGTATTATCGAAACCTCCTCCGGGGAACTCGACAATATCAAGCGTGAAGTTCAGTTGATGCGCGAAAAGACGGATAAACCCTTTGGCATGAACGTGGCGTTGTCCTATGTGAAGGGTACCAATATCATTGATTTTGTGATTGAACAGGGCATTAAATTTGTCACCACGTCCTCCGGCAGCCCCAGTGTCTGCACGCGGGATTTCCAGTCTGCCGGAATTACCGTGTTTCATGTGGTGCCCACCCTGGAAATGGCCCTTAAGGCCATAGACGCCGGTGTGGATGGCCTGGTGGTAGAGGGCGGTGAGGGCGGCGGTTTCAAAAACCCAAGTCCGGTGTCTACCATGGTGTTGCTGCCGCTGATTCGCTCTCGCGTTGATGTGCCGATTATTGCGGCGGGCGGTATCAGCGATGGTCCCTCCATGGCGGCTGCCTTTGCCATGGGTGCCGAGGGCGTGCAGATGGGCACGCGCATGTTGTCCTGCCTGGAGTCGCCCGTGCACGACAACTGGAAACAGGCGGTTGTGGCGGCCCGGGAAACAGATACGGTATTTCTTAATCAGCAGGGGCGTCCAGCGCTTCGCGCCCTGCGAACTGAGCGCACTGCGGCACTGGAACCCCAGGGCAAGTTCAATGTGATGGAGAATATGTCCGGCATTGCGCAGCTGTATTTTGGCGGCGACATGGAGGCGGCGATCCCGCTGTCGGGGCAGGTGTGTGGGCGTATTGACGAGGTGATCAGTGCGCAGCAGGTGATCGATGAAACAATGGCAGGGTTTCGGCAGGTTATGAGTGAATTGGCCCGGGATTATGCTTCCTGAGGGGCAGTGGAAGTAAATAACCCGGCTGTCGTGCGACGCGCGAAAAATTAATCGAAAGGAGAAATTAGCATGGTACAACTCACCAACATGGTCGACTATCAGGTCGAGGATGGCGTGGCAGTACTCACGCTCAACAACCCGCCTGTAAACGCACTTAGTCAGGGCGTGCGCAAGGGGCTGAAAGATGGCGTTGCCAAGGCCCAGGCAGATGATGTAGTGAAGGCAATACTGCTTATCTGCGAGGGCCGCACCTTTATCGCCGGTGCAGATATTACTGAGTTTGCCAGTGGGCCCAAGGAGCCGGGCTTGCACGGTGTTCTTGAAGATCTGGATAACGCCAGCAAACCTGTCATCGCAGCGATTCACGGCACGGCCCTGGGCGGGGGCCTGGAGACGGCACTGTGTTGTCATTACAGGGTGGCCGTCGCCAGCGCAAAACTGGGTCTACCGGAAGTGAACCTTGGTTTGTTGCCCGGGGGTGGTGGCACCCAGCGTCTACCGCGTGCGGTGGGTGTGGAGAAGGCGTTACAGATGGTTGCTCTGGGCGTTCCGATCAGCGCGCAGGAGGCACTGGAGGCCGGCCTGATTGACCGCATTGTCGACGGCGATCTGCGGCAAGGCGCGCTGGCTTTTGTCCGGGAGACTATGGCTCAGGGGGGTGCCTTAAGGCGCATACGCGACAGTGATGAAAAACTGCAGAGCGCTCGGGAAAATCCCGGCATCTTCGATCAGTTTCGCAAGACGATTGCGCGTAAAGCGCGGGGTCTTCTCGCGCCAGAGTACAATATTCGCTGCATAGAAGCGGCGGTTAACCAACCCTTCGACGCGGGTATGAAGACCGAGTCCAAGCTGTTCATGGAGCTGATGACCGGGCCCCAGTCTGCCGCTCAGCAGTACTTTTTCTTTGCTGAACGCCAGGCGGCAAAAATCCCCGATGTACCCAGGGAGACAGCGGAGATTCCCATCGCAAAGGTGGGGGTCATTGGCTCCGGTACCATGGGCGGCGGTATTGCCATGAACATGGTGAACGTGGGAATTCCGGTAACCATTGTAGAGGTAAAGCAGGAGGCGCTGGATCGCGGCCTTGGTGTCATTCGTAAGAACTACGAAAATACAGCGAGTAAGGGCCGTATCAGCGAGGCGGATGTCGAACAGCGTTGCGGGCTTATTACCGGTTCGCTGGATATCAACGATCTGGCGGATTGCGACCTGATTATCGAAGCCGTATTTGAAAATATGGCAGTCAAGAAAGATATTTTCACCCGTCTTGATGCTGTGGCCAAACCCGGTGCCATACTCGCCTCCAATACCTCGGCACTGGATCTGAATGAGATTGCGGCGGTCACCAAACGTCCGGAATCAGTTGTTGGGCTGCACTTTTTCTCGCCCGCCAATGTGATGAAATTGTTGGAGGTAGTGCGCGGTGAAAAAACGTCCAAAGAGGTCATCAAAACCAGTATGTCTCTGGCCAAGCGTATCCGCAAGGTTGCGGTTCTGGTTGGCGTCTGTCACGGCTTTGTGGGTAATCGTATTCTCTTTTACCGCCAGCGCCAGGCCGAGCAACTGGCCCTCGAGGGTGCGCCGCTACACCGGATAGATAAGGTTTTATACGATTTTGGCTTTCCCATGGGTGCATTCCAGATGGCAGACCTGGCAGGGCTGGATCTGGGCTGGAACGCCGAGACCTCAAAGGGGGCTACGGTTAAAGATCGGCTTTGCGAGATGGATCGACGGGGGCAGAAAAATGGTGCCGGTTTCTATGATTATGACGAGAATCGCAACGCTACACCCGCCCCGATAGCCAGTGAACTGTTCGCTGAATTTGCGGCCAAGGCGGGTATTACCCAGCGTGAGATATCCGACGAGGAAATCCTGGAGCGCTGCGTTCTACCTATGATTAATGAAGGTGCCAAAATACTGGACGAAGGTATCGCTATCCGCGCCAGCGATATCGATGTGGTATATGTCTACGGTTATGGTTGGCCGGTATATCGCGGTGGCCCGATGTACTATGCCAACAGCCTGGGACTGGACAAGGTGGTCGCCAGGCTGCGGGCCTACCAGCAGAGCAGCGGCGACGATTTCTGGAAGCCCAGCCAGTACCTGGTAGACCTCGCAGATGCGGGTAAGCGCTTCAGTTGACGCAGCTTGATGTGTGGGGGGTTGAAGCCTCACCCTACCTGCTGAAAATTGAAGCAATGCTGAACAGCCGCCGTGTCCCGTTTCGCCGGCTGCCCAGGGATGGTGGCCGTTGGGAAAATATGCGAACGGCGATGCGGCTGTCCCGGGCAATTCGACAAGGCAAGGTGCTGCGCCATCCTGCCATGGACCCGCTGGATGAATACCCGTCGGTTCCGTTTCTTATCGTCAACGGCCGTACTTTTCAATATGACTCCTCGGCAGTGGCCCACTGGCTGGATAGGCAGTTTGCGGGCAATGCGCCTTTTTTCCCAAACAATCCTGTACAGGCGTTTGTCGCCGCGCTGATCGACGAGGCATTCGATGAGTATGGGTTGTATATGGTGCATCACCAGCGCTGGGTGTGTTCTGCGCAGGATACAACCATGGGTGAGGTGACGGCAGCAGAACTCTCGCGCTGGCTGTTGCCAACGTTTTCCAGCCGCGCCCACCGTGACTTGCCGCGCCGTCAAGTGCGTCGCTGTCCCTACCTCTTCAGTGTTGCACCACAGGGGTATGAGGCTGATGTGGAACCGCTCCGGGTGCCGCCCTCACGGCCGGGGTTTCCTCAGACACATACCTTGCTGGCTGAGAGCTGGTACGCCTTTCTTGCGGCGATGGAAAGTGTGCTAAGTGCGCAACCGTTCCTGCTAGGAGATTGTTTCACCGTTGCGGATGCGAGTGCCTATGGTCAATTGAGCATGAACCTGATCGACCCGACCTCTATTGCGGATTTACGGCAGCGGGCACCTGTTACCTATCAATGGCTACTCAGTATTCGCGATGGCGGGATGCAGCGCTGCGGCGACGTCAAATTGACTGCTGCACTGCAGCCGTTACTGGACATCATTATGAAGACGTTTGCGCCGCTTATGGTACAAAACGCGAATGCCTATCAGAGCGCGCTGGACTCAGACCAGAATCTGTTTAATGAGGCTGCCTTCGACCGCAATCTCGCATTATATGACGGTACATTACTCGGCCATCCCTTTCGGTCGGTTGTAAAAACCTTCCAGGTGAGGGTCTGGCGTGATCTGTGTCGACTTTGGCGTGAGCTGGGTCCCGACGAGCAGAAGGAGCTGCGTGAAATACTGCCCAATTCGCAGCTGTTCGCGAACAGTGCGGGACAGGAGTCGTTGGACTTTTGATGTGTGCTGTGTAAGCTGGGCGCTGCCTTTTTAGTCCATAAGACCCCTACATGAAACGACGCTTCGCCCGATGGTTGTTGCACCGTGCTGGTTGGCAACTGGAGGGAGAGCGCCCAGACCTCGACCGCTATGTGCTCATCGCCGCCCCCCATACGTCCAACTGGGACTTCCCCCTTATGCTTGCCTTCGCGGCGGCCTTTGATATCAGGGTGACCTGGATGGCCAAACACAGTCTGTTCTTTCCACCCCTGGGCTGGATTATGCGGAAGCTGGGTGGTATGCCAATTATCAGGCATGAAAACAACAATGTAGTGGATTCGATGGTGGCGGCGTTTCAGAGCATAACGGGATTGGTGCTGGTGGTGCCCACAGAGGGTACGCGTGAGCGAACCGAGTACTGGAAGTCGGGCTTTTATCACATCGCCCGCCAGGCGGATGTACCCATAGTGCCGTCCTTTCTTGATTTCGGGCGCAAGCGCGGAGGCTTTGGTCCCGCGCTTGTCACCGGTGGGATAGTCGGTGAAGATATGCAGTACTTTCGTGATTTTTACGCCGCAATGGAGGGGAAATTTCCCGCCAAGGTAGGGCCTGTTCGACTCAGGGAAGAATCGGCGGACCAGCGGTCACTGATTGACCGGTAATTGCCTGGCAGCAATCATACGTCCCTTTGCACGCAACACGGTCTCCACAAAGCGATAGGTGAGCTCCGCCCCCAGCAGAGTAAGGCTTAAAGCGATTCCAACATGAAGTATATTAAAGGCCGCCGCCCCGATAGTGGCTGATAACCCTTGGCCAAAATAGCCCAGCAGGTCGCGGGTGCCCAGGTACATCACCAGATGCGCCAGGTACAGGGAATAGGACCTGCTGCCCAGATACAACATGATACGCCGGTAGCGCCGGCCGATAGTAAACACATTACTGTCATAGGAAGCCAGCCAGACGATTGCTGCGCAGACCAGTGCAACGACCGCCACACCATAAGGTTTCATCGCGGTTGCTATGCCCTGGATATTTGCGGCCAACAGTGGCAGTAGCACCAGCAGGCCCAGACCTACGGCAGCTGCCAGGTAGCGATACCGGAGCAGGGCGGGAATGTGTCTTCGATAGAACGCTGTTTGGGCCAGCAGTGCCAGCAGGATGCCCCAGCACAGAGCATCGGTTTTAAAATGCCAGGCATAGGTGAAAAACGGCCGGTGCCACATGAACTGTGCCAGGATGGCCACTATCAGCAGGGCCACCAGCGATTTTCGGCCGAGAAAGAAAAACAGGAAAGGGAAGATCAGGTAAAACTGCTCTTCCAGCGACAGGCTCCAGTAGTGGCCAAGAAAGTTATCGATTATGCAGGGCTGCCCGCCACCGCTGGCAACACAGTAGGGTGTATACACGTTCATAGCATTGCCCAGTGCCGCGGCGGTATTCAGCAGTATGTCTTGCAGTGGGTAGTCAATATCGGTGATGCCGACAATCAGCAACTGCAGTGCGCAGGCAACTGCCACCCAGGTCCAGGCCGCCGGAAGCAGGCGGAAAATGCGTTTTATCCAGAAGGAAAACATCAGCGGCCGGCGGGAGGTGTCGCCGCGTCGGGTCGAGTCGAGGATAGAGCCGGTGATAACAAAACCTGATATCACCAGGAACAGATCGACGCCAACACTCAGATCGAGGTAGTTGAGTGGGATAAGCCACGAACTGTCATTTGGCAACAGTACCCGGAAATGCACAATGACGGTGTACAGGATAGCGAAAGCCCGGAGGATTTCGATGTCATTGTTCTTGCGCGATGGTGCAGTCTCCGTGGTCACGACACGGCGTCTTGGTATGGATACTCGCAGCCCGAACAGCGGGGCTTGCTCACCTTGTTGGCGATAATGTCCCGTCTCAAAGTGTGCATTTTTTTGCGGCTCCAGACATGCAGAAGGCTTGCAGTATTGATGTAGCCATGGGTTTTCATCTCGTGAGTGAAAAACGGGCCGTCGTCCTCCGGCAGTTTCGCAGTATATATTTCGGTTGGGGCCGCGACCAGCTGCGAGATACCCTTGTAGCCGGGTGATCGGTCGTAACTAAGGGTCACTTTCCTAATGCGGGCACTGTGCCAGGCAGTATTCCGGTAGATGCTCCAGACGCGTTATACTGGCAGTCTTCTACCGGGAAAGAGACCGCGATTTTGGCGAAAAAGCCGAGCAATGCCGAGGCCTATAACGAATCCGTGCCCGTGGAGTTTACCCGGGCGTTACTGGTTCATGCCCGTGCATATAACATGGATGTGCCAGCGATTCTGGAGGCCGCACACTTTCCGTTTGACCCATTGCAGCAGGATGTTCAGACCCTGTTTGTCTCCCGCGAGCAGTACAGCCGGCTCTGTGTGACCCTGTTTCGGGAAATCGGCGATGAGTCCGGCGGTATTATGTCCGATGTGCAGACCCCGCCCGGTACTATGCGCCTGATCGCCCTCAGCATGATTAACAGCGTCGATCTGGCGGCGGCGATGAAGCGCGCCATCGAGTTTAACGCCGTATGCCGGGTCCCCCAGGGGATGGCGATTACCAATCGGGTGGTGATAAATACTACTGCCAGGGAGGCCACCCTCAGCTACCACAGCGGCGGGGACAACCCGCAAGATCAACATACCGTTCTGTGTGGGCTGGCGATGTGGTTGCGATTCTGCGGCTGGCTGATAGGCCAATACATCGATGTCACCGAGGCAGGTTGCGCCGGGCCCAGGCCGGAATTTATTGCCGGTGTGCGACATTTTTTTCCCTGTCCGGTGCAGTTCGACCAGGTGTCGAATACGGTCACCTTCAGCGCCCGCCATCTCGAGGCACCTGTCATTCGCAACGAACTACAATTGGAGTCGTTCCTGCGGCTGGCCCCCTACCATATGGTGATAGAGCCACTGGCCAGCACGCTCAGTGTCACCCATCGTATCAGGGAGATTCTGGGAGACGATTTTCGCGAGGAGATGCCCAGCTTTGATGAATTGACGGTGCTTTTAGGTATGTCCGCCCGGACCTTGCGACGCCGTCTCGAGAAAGAGGGCACGTCTTATCAGCGTATCAAGGACAATGCTCGCAGAGACGTTGCCATCACCCTGTTGAGCAGGGAAGGGCGCACAGTCAGTGATGTGGCGGAGCAGACCGGTTTTAGTGACCCCAGCGCGTTTCACCGTTCGTTCAAAAAATGGACGGGTCAGTCACCGGGCAGCTATCGCTAGAGAGCTGGCGCCAATTCCGAATCTTGGTCGGTGCTTGTAAGGGCTGTTGCCATCAGCTCGGTCAGTGTTGGCGAGTGACTTACATAATTTTACCCGGGTTGAGTATGTTGGTCGGATCAAGCGCTGCTTTTAGGCTACGCATCAGTGCTATTTCCGGCTCGGAACGACTGATGCCCAGATAGGGTTTCTTCTCCAAGCCGATACCGTGCTCGGCGGAGACTGAGCCCTGAAACGCCGCCAGTGGAGAGTACACCTGTTGTTCAACGACCGGCCTCAAGCGCTGTTGGTCTTCCGGTGGCACCCGCACCACAACATGCAGGTTGCCGTCCCCCAGGTGGCCGAAAATCCAGAGTTTGTGTTCGCCAATGGCGGGGCCCATCGTCTCTCGCAGGGTCGCGGTGTATTTGTCCATCTGGGCGAGAGGTAGCGAGATATCGAAGATAATTGGTACACCGCCGTGCATGGTCTGTTCCACATCGTCCCGCAGGCTCCAGAAATCCGCGCAATCACTCTCCGATTGCGAGATAGCTGCATCCACAATCAGGCCAGCCTCGAAAGCAGATTCCATGGCATTGTTGAAGCGTTGAGTATCCAGCTCCTGGTCCGCCCCCTGGCTTTCCACCAGTACGTAAAATGGGTAGTCCTGGGCAATGGGGGGCTTGCCCCTGGCCGGCGGGCTGGTTACCAGGCAATAATACTCTTGCCACATCGCCTCGAATGCCGAGAGTGTGCCTCCCAGATTGCGATCCATATGGCGGAGAAATTCCGCGACGTGGCCGAAGTTATCGCAGCCCACGAACGCCATATTGCGAGTCACGGGCTGTTCGCGCAGGCGTAGCACCAGGCGGGTGATGACCCCAAGAGTGCCCTCTGAACCGATAAACAGCTGCTTCAGGTCATAGCCGGCATTGTTTTTGATAAGGTGGTTCATCGATGACACAACAGTGCCATCCGCGAGTACGGCTTCCAACCCGAGCACCATGTCCCGCATCATGCCGTAGCGAATAACCCGGTTGCCACCGGCATTGGTGGCGGCGTTGCCGCCCAGAGTCGCTGTGCCGCGTGCACCGAGATCCAGTGGGAACATCAGATGATGCTCCTCTGCCGCTTCCTGCAGGGCTTGCAATGTCACTCCGGCCTGTGCGGTCGCGCTGCGCTGTTGCGGGTTGATCTCCTCTATTTCCCGCATGCGTTCCAGTGACAGGATGACCTGCCCCGGCTCCGCGTCGCCGCCGTGGACCAGCCCGGTAAGCCCGCCATGGGTAACCACGGCAACCCCGTTGGCGTGACACCAGCGCAACACCCGAGCTACCTCTTCGGTATTGGCAGGGCGCGCCAGGGCAGCAGCCTGCAAGTTGTCAGACCGCCAGACACCTGCTCCCCGGGTGGCGGTATCGGCTGCGTCCAGTACGGCCTTGTCGCCAATCAGGGAGCGTAATGAAGCAACAATATCCATGTCGTAATCTCCTGCCCCATTTCTTAGTCGTACAGTATGCCAGAGATTACCGCGTGGGAAGTGAGTCAAATCAAGCTCTACTAACTGATTCCCGCCTGGCTATGGCACAGCCGGCGAGTCGTGTAAGCTCAGGGCAAGTGTATAATCCTGGCTGCGGCCAGCGGGGGAGTTACCAATATGATTAAACCCGTCGCGATTGATCACATAGTGTTGCGCACGGATGGATATGCCGAACTGATCGATTTTTACTGCAATGTACTGGGTTGTTCCCTGGAACGTGCCACTTCTGACGAGTTTGGTCTGACCCAACTCAGGGCCGGCAATGCATTGATCGATATCGTCGATGTAAACGGTGAGCTGGGTGCGCAGGGCGGTCCGGCGCCGGGACAGACTGGCAACAACATGGACCATTTCTGTTTGCAGATAGAGCCACTCACTGAAAGTGAGCTTAAGGGCTATTTAGCGAGCTGTGGTGTCGAGGCCGGTGATTTTGAGGACAGGTACGGAGCGCAGGGTATGGGGCGTTCCATTTACATAAAGGACCCCGCCGGCAACACCGTTGAACTGCGCTCAATACAATAAGTCGGCCCCAGTTGGTGCGCGTACAGGTCGCCAGTGAGCCTGTGCTCGATATTTTGACGCAGGTCTTTCAGGCGTCCGGCTGCGATTCTGGTGTAGCCCTGGAAAAAGCCTCCAGCGTATTGCAGTGCTCGACAATCTTGCGGATATTGGCGTAGTCCTCCATGGGTACCTTGAAGCGGAAGGCGTTGTACGCCTGGGGTATCAGGCAGATATCTGCCAGCGTCGGTTCATCGCCGAAACAACATTTTCCCATGGTGCGGGCCAGGCCTTGTTCTATCGCGCTGAAGCCTCGTTCAACCCAATGGCAGTACCACTGGTGAACACCTTCATCGCTGGCCCCCAATTCCGTACGCAGATAATTCATGATCGACAGGTTGTTCAGAGGGTGAATGTCGCAGGCGATATTATTCACCAGCGAACGGACCCTGGCGCGCTCTAACGTATTTTCAGGGAGCAGTGCCGGTGACGGGTAGGATTCCTCCAGCCATTCCAGTATGGCAATTGACTGGGCGAGCACCTCGCCGTCAGCCAGCTCAAGTGCTGGCAGTAAACCTTGTGGGTTGCGCGCCAGATAGTTGTCAGATTTCTGCTCGCTGTGAAGCAGATTCACGCTGACATAGTCGTAAGGCAGGCCTTTCAGGTTGAGGGCAATTCGCACGCGGTAGGCGGCGGATGATCGGTGGTAGGAATAGAGTTTCATGGGGGATACCGGTGAGTAATAGTGGCCTGCTATTTCACCACGATTACCGAAAACTTGCCAAAACTGACTGTCTGGGCAATCCGTTGCTCTTGCGTATCATCTGGAAATACACTAAACCCTGTGTTTCAGGTAGGGATAGATAGGGTAATGGTGCCACTGGTACCTCACATTTCAGGGAGACAGTATGAAATTAATATTTAGAGTCACAGCTGGCCTGGCCTTTGCGTATAGCCTGATGGCTACCAGCGCAGCTTTTGGCGCGGAACAGTGCCAGCCCTCCAAATGGGGTCCCGAGGATGAAATTGGTGCGGCCAATTACGTCTCACCGGAGCAAGTACTGATGGCAGTTCAGCTGGTGAAAAAGGGCGAGAGCCATCCGTTGGGCATTGTGATCGACCAGAATACGCCGGCTTTTCCACCGCGCTATCTGCAACTGCAAGTGGTGCAGCCAGGGCAGCACAATGGCCGTTCATTACAACCCGAGTTTGGCTGGGACGCGGTCTACAACGACGATATGGCGCAGCTCTGGCTTGGTATTGGCCCGCAGCTTGACGGCCTGGGTCATATGGGGGAGGCCGGTACGTACTACAATTGCAACGAGGCAGCGGACTTCATCGATATCAGTGGTTTGAAGAAACTCGGTACGCACCAGGTACCGCCACTGGTGGGGCGAGGGGTGTTGCTGGATATGGCCCGGTATTTCAATACTGATATCTTGCCCGCAGGTAAGGGAATCACCGCTGCAGATATCAAGGCAGCGGCAAAAGCTCAGGGGGTGGAAATCCGCCAGGGCGATGTGGTGCTATTTCACACAGGCTGGACTGACGGCATGCTGCAGTCCGACCCCGTTGCCTGGGGGGCTGGTGAGCCCGGCCTGACCAACGGGGCTGCTCGCTACCTGGCTTCTCTGAATCCAATGGCAGTCGGTGCCGATAGCTGGGGTGTAGAGGCGATTCCACCGGTGCCGGGAGATAAGCTGTTTTATGGTCATGTAGTTTTTCTCAAGGACAATGGCATATACCTGCTGGAGACCATGAATACTGGTCGATTGGCGCAGGAGCGCGTACAGGAGTTTATGTTTGTATTGGGGCAGGCAAGACTCAGGGGTACAGTGCAGATGATTATTAATCCGGTTGCGCTCTGGTAATCCTCCGGGTAGCAAAAAAAACACCCATACAGCGTGGGTTCCTGCGCTGGTGTGGGTGACAGTTTCTGTCCCTGCCAGGCTGCTGGCGGACCAATAAGAGGGCTTTATGAAAAGAAAATTCTTGCGCCTGGGCGCGGGTTGTTTTTTGGCTATTATTACGGGTCTGTTACCGGGTGTCGTAGCCACGGCTGGGTTTGCCACGACGGTGCCGGTGTCGGCGGATTCCGCCACCAGTATCGCCCGCAGCCTGTTTCCCATCTCCGTGGCCTCAGGTACGGGAACACTGTTTCTCACCGATCCCACTGTCGTCTTTATCGATGACAGACGTCTAGGCCTGAAAGTGCACTTTCAGGCCTATGAGAACCGCCCGGAAATGGGCATTGCTATCAGTGAGGAGGGTCAGGCGCTGGTGTCGGGGGAGGTGGGTTATGATCCGGCAAGCAAGCAGGTACTACTTCACAACGCCAGTATTGACGAATTGGTCTTTGACAAAGAAAGTGCGGTCACACAGCGACTTCGAGCCGACATACAGTCAGCGTGGAAGGCGCAGTTTAGCAATCCCATACGGGCTGAATTGCCGCCGCACCCGCTCATCCTGCCATTCAGGGACGGCATCCAGGATGTGAACTACGACAGGCGCAGCATCTATGTTCAGGTAGTCTATAAATAGCATAAATCAGCGTTGAATCGACCGGCTTATAAAGGGCAGTTGAAGCTGTCGGTGGCTGTCGATTACGGGTACTTGCTAACCCAGACGCCGACCTCCAGTTGTGAACTTGCGGAGCCACGAAACGTACCGGCAACAGGCGGCACCGACTCGGGTAAACGTGCAACTGCGACAGGAATGTGGTCCGCCCCGACGATCACGCCAGACGTGGGATCAAAACCTCGCCAGCCGGCACCTGGCAGGTAAACCTCGGCCCAGGCGTGGGTTGCCCCACCGGCGCCATCGGTGGTGGGAGCGTGAAGATAACCTGTGACAAAGCGCGCTGCGAGCCCCAGTTCCCGGCTTGCGGCCATAAACAGCAGAGCAAAATCGCGGCAGGATCCGGTGCCACTGTTAAGTGTATAGTCGGCACTTTGCACACCGGGTTCTTCTCTCACCTGGTAAATCATGTTCTGGTAAATGTGTGTGGTGAGACGCTGTAACAAACTGTAGGTCTGTATCGGCTCGCCCTCACGCCAGATGCTCGCAATCCAGTTCGCCAGTCCAGCTACGGGTGCCTCCCCCGGCTCAGCCATATAGGGTGACAAGAGTACCTCGTCGTCCTTGCTGTATTGAAAGGGATAGTTGATAGCGTACTCTGCCACCAGAAAGTCCAGCGGATTTTCGAGATACTGCTGGATGATGAGTTCACTCTCTATTGCGAGCTGTCGAGTGGTTCCGCTGAAACTGGCGATGGCCACCGAGTTTCCTTCTACATCGCGGTGCCAGCGCAGATCCGGCTCCGGGGAAATCTTCAGGTTCAGCGATTCAATGCGTAGCTCATGGTCTTCTCTGGGGCGCAGGCGCATGCTGTGCAGGCCAAGGCTGACGGCACTGGAGAAGTTATAGTAGGTACGGTGGAGTATCTTATAACGTTGCATATCTCATTTTACTCTCTGCAGGTACAAAGGTCATGTACACCTGCGCCCGGGTTTATTGCGCGGTGGCTATTGTTGCACCTCCCGGTGCAGGTGTCTTACAGTATCTGTGTCGATGTGAGAAGGAGACGTATGTGAGTTTAGGTAAATTGGAGCGCGAGTTTTTTCGCCGGCTTAACGCCGTGGTCGAACCCGCGGTACGCAAGGGCTTGGCCTCTCCGCGGATCGCACCCGCGGGTCTTATCGTGCTGGAGTCCACCGGGTTCAAATCGGGCCAGGTCCGCCGCACTCCGCTGGCTGCAATGCGGCTGGGACAGTATGTTTTTGTCAGTACCGTTCGTGGCGAGCGTTCCTTCTGGGTGAAGAACCTGCAAAAAAAACCGCGTACACGTTACTTTCGCGGCGGCAGGGAGCACGAGGCAAAGGCTTTCGTGATAGCCCCCGGCAAGCGCTATCAACGGCCAAAATCACTGCCGCCACTGCTGGGGTTACTGACCGACGCGTTCGCGCAACACGCCCCGGAAGGATGGGCCATGGCGGTGTTAATGCCGGTTAAGTGAGAGCGGTGTCAGCGGTCTGTGAAATACTGCCGGCAGGCCTCATCTCACATCGCATTTGCGTTCAGCCGACTGTCACTGATCCGGCGGGCCGAAATCATATTGACCACCTTTTCCCAGAGCTTTTTTATAGGCAGGTCGCGCTTGCAGGCGATTGCGAAATGCAGCGAGATTGGGGAAGGTCCCCGTGGGGTGTAGCAGTGGTGCCAACTCCGCCACAAAGGACAGTTGGATGTCTGCGCCGGATAGGGTATTTCCCACGAACCAGTCGACTCCCTCCAGGGATTTGTCCAGATAACCAAGATGCCGGTTCAGTTCATCATTGATCCGTGGCTGCAGGGCCGCGCCGCCATCAGGTAGACGACCGGTGTACATGCGCAGCATCAGCGGTAACATAGCGCTGCCTTCGGCGTAGTGCAGCCATTGCAGGTACTGTTCGTGTTCGACGCTGCCGGGCGCGGGCAGCAACCGGCCCTGGCCATATATCCGCAGTATATAGTCGATGATGGCGCCTGACTCTATGATGGTATTACCGCCATCGGTGATCACCGGGGATTTGCCCAGGGCGTGCACCGCCTCGAGTTCCGGTGGCGCCAGATTGCTGCCGGGATCTCGCTTGTAGCCTTTGAGTTCGTAGTCCAGCTCCAGTTCTTCCAGCAGCCAGAGTATCCGCTGTGAGCGGGAGTTGTTGAGGTGGTGTACGGTTAACATAACAGTTGTCCTCGGTTTGCGGAGACTAGGGTTTAACCAGCTTCACGCCATCGGCATTAAGGGTAATACGTCGTTGTTTATAGAGAGCCCCCAGGGCTTGCTTGAACACTTTCTTGCTGACGCCAAAGGCGGCATAAATAGCCTCCGGTGGGCTTTTGTCGGTCAGTTCCAGCTGTCCGCCACCAACCTCCAATTGCTGGATAATCTGGTTTCCAACGTTTTCGATCCTGTTCTTGCTGAACCCTGGCTTTTCGAGGGAAAGATCAATTTTGTTGTCATCGCGAATGCGTTTAACGTAACCGGTCACCCGTTGACCCTTCTTCAATTTTTGAAAAAGTTCGTTACCGTATAACAAACCCCAGCTGTGATGATTGACGACGGCCTTCAGGCCCAGTTCGGTTTGGTCTGCGATTACCAGCGAGACCTCCTGTCCCACCTCCAGCCCGGTAGCGCTGTCTTTTATCCAGTGGTCAATCCGCGTTGAACCGGCAATGCGCCCCTGGTTGTCGAGGTATAGCCATACCAAAACGTAGCCACCCTTGTGCAGGGGATACTGCTGCTCGGCAAAGGGTATGAAGAGGTCTCTGGGGAGGCCCCAGTGGGCGAATGCGCCCAGGTCGGTAACGTCGACAATTTCCAGCCAGGCTACCTGGCCCACTTCGGCCAGCGGTGCCGTGCTGGTGGCGGCAGGCTGATTATTCGTGGTGAGGTATATAAACACCTCTATCTGCTCACCGATTTGGTGGTCACGCGACACCTGATCAATGGGTAACAGCAGGGTCTGGCCCTCGCCAGCATCCAGCAGCAGGCCATTATTTCGGATATCGATGATCTCCAGAGTGTTGAAGCGGCCTGTGTCCATCATGCGAAACCGTCCTGTTTCAGCGGTACGGTATCGGACACAAACGTCCTGACGCGGCCCACCGTGATGTTGAATGGCGAAAACAGGGTATCGGTAAAGGCGCTGAGACTATCCATTTTGCGCATAAGCTATTCTCCGGCGGTGATCGCAATGTCGACTCTGGAGCGACCTGCAAGTTGGGAGAATTATAGTACGGTGAGGGCGGGAGATTGTCAGTTGCTAATCTCGCCATTTTATCTCACCAGGGAGGCGCTTCGTTGAGCTGAACAATAGTCCAAACGGGTTTCCATGCTTTGCTATAGTTGTGCGACAGTAGCGAATATGGAGGCGGGGATGTCCGGATGGGCGAATTGGGTGGGGGTGATACTGGTCGTGTATATGACAACAGGCTGCGGTGAGCCCGTTGTGGATACCCGACCGGGTGTCTCGCTGGAGTTGGCCCGGGCGCGATCAGCACTGCTGTCCAATGTCCATTACCAGTTGCGATTTGATATTCCTGAGGAATTGCGAGAAGCGATTCCAGCGTCTGCACTTATCTCATTTGACCTGGTTGATGACAGCGCCGCGCTGTTGTTGGATTACCGGCAGGAAAAAACGAGTATCAACTCACTGAGTATCAACGGTAAAACCGTGGATATTGAACTGGTGGACGAACATATTGTCCTTCCCGCTGCCGGCCTGCAGCGCGGGCGCAATGAAGTCGAAATCGATTTTATTGCGGGGGACAGTTCACTCAACCGCAACCCCGGTTTTCTCTATACGCTGTTTGTTCCCGATCGGGCGCGCACGGCTTTTCCCCTGTTTGATCAGCCTGACCTGAAAGCGCGTTTTCAGCTGACACTGGCCATTCCGGCCACCTGGCGGGCCCTGACTAATGCGCCTCTGGCTTCGGAGCCTGTCCGGCTGGATAACCGCAGCGAGTATCGGTTTTCCCCTACAAAACCGATCAGTTCCTATCTGTTCTCTTTTGTGGCCGGCGACTTTCAGGCGATCACCCGTAAAGTGGACGGTCGCTCCATAACCATGCTGCATCGGGAGACGGATTTGGCCAAGGTGGCACGCAACGTCGACGCGATATTCGATTTGCACGGTGAATCCCTGGCCTGGATGCAGCACTACACGGGTATCGAATACCCCTTCCAGAAATTTGATTTTGTATTGATCCCCGGTTTTCCCTATGGCGGCATGGAACACGTGGGCGCTATCCAATACCGCGCTTCCAGTTTGCTGTTGGACGAGGACGCGCCACTGACTGACCTGCTGAAGCGAGGGCAACTGATAGCCCATGAAACAGCCCATATGTGGTTCGGCAATCTGGTCACCATGCAGTGGTTCGACGATGTCTGGACCAAGGAAGTGTTTGCAAATTTCATGGCGGACAAGATTGTCAATCCCGGCTTTCCCGGGGTGGATCACGGCCTCAATTTTCTGGTTAATCATTATCCGGCGGCCTACGCAATAGACCGCTCCGAGGGTGCCAACCCAATCCGGCAGCCCCTGGCCAACCTGAACCAGGCGGGGCAGTTGTACGGCAGCATTATCTATCACAAGGCGCCGATCATGATGCGCCAGCTGGAAATGATCGTTGGTGAGGAGGGCCTGCGCGAGGGGCTGGCGGAATATCTTCAGCGCTTTTCCTACGGCAATGCCACCTGGCCGGCGCTCATCTCGATACTTGATGAGCGCAGTGATATCGACCTGGCTGCCTGGAGCGAGGTCTGGGTGAATACACCCGGGCGCCCGGAGTTTCGCCTCCTTTCGGCAAAAACAGCGACGGGGTCACAGCAGCTGCAGCAGCGGGACCCGGCGGGTAAAGGGCGCCTTTGGCCCCAGCAATTTGAGCTGCTCACGCTGACGCCGGACAGCGTGCAAAGCGCAACCCTTCTGGCGGACGCTGACATCATTGATGTCGTCGCCCCGGCGGACGGCACGGAGCCCCTGACCCGTTTATTCAACGCCGATGGCAGGGGCTACGGCCAGTTTCCTGCGGATTCGGATATTCTGCTGTATTGGGACCGTCTGAAGGCCGTGCAGAAAGGCTACGCGTTGATTGGCACCTATGATCAGTTGCTGGCCGATCCGGAGGTTGCGCCTGGTGCATATCTTGAACAGCTGCTGGACGTGGTCCAGAAAGAGGGGAATCCATTGTTGCTGGAACTGGCTCTGCGCCAGCTCAGCTACATTTACCAGACCCTGCTGTCTGAGGGCGAACGGGTCGCGCTGGGCCCCCGGGTGGAGAGTGTTTTGTGGGATACAATGCTCGCGCAAGCCGACGGCAGTCGCACCAAGCTGGTTTTTCGCTATTTTGCGGCCCTCGCTTCGTCATCGGCGCGGGTACAGCAGTTGTTTGATATCTGGTCCGGCGAACTGGAGGTCGATAAGCTGACTCTGGAGGAGGATGACCGCATCGGTCTGGCCGAGACGCTGGCCATTCGTCTACCGCTAAAATCCAGCGAGATCGTGGCACTTCAGCTGGCAGACATCAGCAACCCGGACAGCCGCCGCCGGCTGGAATTCATTGCTCCGTCACTGTCTGCGAACGAGGCGGTTCGCGACACTTTTTTTGAATCCCTGAAAACTGCGGAAAATCGTCAAACAGAAAGCTGGGTCAGCGATGCTGTGGCCAATCTGCATCACCCCTCGCGGCTGCCGCAAGCGGAAAAATACATTTTGCCCAGCCTGGAGTTATTGCAGGAGATACAGGTTAGCGGCGATATCTTCTTTCCTGCGGACTGGCTGCGCGCCACGCTTGGCAATCAGTATTCGCCCGTAGCTGCGCAGATTGTGCGCCAGTTTCTGGCGCAGCAACCTGACTATAACCCACAACTGAGAATGAAAATTCTGCAAGCGGCGGACGGACTATTTCGTGCATCAGTCCGCCGGCAGGGCACTGTCGATTAATCGCACAGAGCCTGCATTTTCTTGTAGGCGATACTGGTTTCCTGCTCTGTAGTTGCCTTCAGCAATTGCTGCTTCGCCACGGCGCAGTCTGCAGAGACCTGTTGTACGTGGGCGTGCATAGCCGGGTAGGCCGGGTGCGATGCGGGAGTGTTACAGAATGATGAAGACACCCTGCGGATGTTAGCGTGCTCACCCTGTTCCACCGACACACAATCCCCTGCGTCGATGTCTTTCTGGTCTGTTACCACGGAAACCGTCGTACCGTTTACGAGGTTTATGGTGAACTGGTTAGCAGTGCCGGCAGTCTCTTTGGATACCAGCGCGCCCAAGCCCGCGCCAGCCGCAGCACCGAGCGCCTGACTGCCCGAGGAATATCCGCTTGCCGCCAACAGGCCCAGTGCGCCGCCGATGATTGATCCCTCTGCGTAGTTGGCTTTCATTTGCACCTGTTGCACATTTTCTACAGTGCCATAGGCCACTGCTATCAGGGAGTTCCGCGTGGAGCCCGTGCCAGGGTCGGTGCTCATGTTGGCGCAGCCAACGAAAAAGACGGCGAGCAAAGCGGGGCTGAGAGTTTTTACCAACATTGTATAGATCTCCAGTTGTGTGACCGAAAACGCGCTGCCCGCCAAAGTCCGGGCTGGAGCGTGATCGCCGAAGCATACCGCTAATTTGTGGCCCCGTCAGCAGTGATCCGCCCGGATTCAAGTGTTTGCCGGGTCTGTTGTCTTCCGTGTCCGAAGTTTCTTGTGTAACCTGCTGGGCCCGGGTCGCATGATCCGGTGTATACCTATCTCCACTCGTACTGCCAATTCTTAGCCCGGAGGGACCACCATGGCCTTGCACGACAAAAAATCTGTAAAAGATCGAATCGATGAGGATGTTTACGCATCGGTGGATTTGAGCGTAAGCATGCCAAAGTTCAAGTTTCCCTCGGCTGAACAGGATCCCAGGCATGCCTACGCTGTGGTGCATGACGAATTGATGCTGGACGGCAATTCCAGACAAAACCTGGCGACGTTTTGCCAGACCTGGGAAGAACCGGAAATTCACCAGTTGATGGATGATTGCATCGATAAAAATATTGTCGACAAGGATGAGTACCCGCAGATAGCCGAAATTGAATCCCGCTGCGTGAATATGTTGTCAGACCTTTGGAACTCGCCTGCGGCGGAGAATGCAGTTGGCTGCTCTACTACCGGCTCCAGCGAGGCGGCGATGCTGGGCGGTATGGCCATGAAGCGGCGCTGGGAAGCTCGCCGTAAGGCCGAGGGAAAATCCATCGACAAGCCCAACCTGATTACCGGTCCGGTGCAGGTGTGCTGGCACAAGTTTACGCGCTACTGGGATGTCGAGCACCGTGAGATTCCGATGGAAAACGGCCGCTTCCTCATGACGCCGGAGGAGGTGCTGAAGCGCTGCGACGAAAATACCATTGGTGTGGTGCCTACCCTTGGTGTGACGTTTACGGGTGAATACGAGCCTGTGGAGGCTGTGTCACAGGCGCTGGATCAACTGCAGAAGGATACCGGCCTGGATATTCCCATCCACATCGACGGCGCCAGTGGTGGATTTCTGGCGCCTTTTTGTGCGCCAGATCTGGTGTGGGATTTCCGCTTGCCCCGGGTGAAGTCCATCAATGCTTCCGGGCACAAATTTGGCCTGGCCCCGCTGGGTGTGGGCTGGGTGATTTGGCGAGAGGAAAAGGACCTGCCAGAGGAACTCATTTTCTGGGTGAATTATCTGGGTGGCAATATGCGCGATATCGCCCTTAACTTCTCCCGCCCCGGCGGCCAGGTCGCCTGTCAGTACTATAATTTTCTGCGTCTGGGTGAAGAGGGCTACCGCAAGATACACGGCGCATGTTACGACACAGCACAGTTCCTCGCGGATGAGATTGCGAAACTGGGCCCCTTTGAGATTATATATAACGGCACCCGCGAAAAAGGTATCCCGGCACTGTGCTGGAAGATGAAAGAGGGCGCTGATCCCGGTTTTAATCTCTATGACCTGGCCGACCGCCTGCGGGTTCGGGGCTGGCAAGTTCCAGCGTACTCACTGCCGGCCAATTGCGAAGATCTGGCTATTCAGCGCATTCTGGTGCGTCATGGTGTGAGTCGCGATCTGGCCACGCTGTTGCTGGCGGATATTCGCGCATCACTGGAGCACCTGGCGAAGCACCCATCCCCGTCGCCTCTTACCCCGCAGGAGGCATCCGGTTTTCATCACTAATACTTGGCGGTAGAGAGTACACTAAATGCCCTTGCAGGGGAGACATCGCTATTTCCAGCGGCACCTGAACCGGCGGATAGGCCTGCTGTTTGCCGTTGGCTCCCTGTTTTTTATGCTGGGGGGTATTTTCAGTCTGGAGCCCGGGCTGGCCCGGGGCTTTTCGCTGCAAACCGGCGCGCTCGACGCCATTTTTTTTGCCGGCTCCATTCCCTTTACTACAGCTGCCTACCTGCAGCTTTTCCAGGCGGCGAACGCCAGCCCGGTGGGCAGTCGACTGCCTTGGCCGGGGGCCCCCAGAGCCTGGTTCGGTTGGCGTCCCGGCGACATTAACTGGCTTGGTTGTGCGCTGCAGTTTGTGGGTACGCTGATGTTCAATATCAATACTTATGACGCGATGCTGCCGCAGCTCAGCTGGCAGCAGCAGAATCTGGCTATCTGGGCGCCAGACATGGTGGGCTCTGCTCTGTTTCTCGCCTCCGCTTTTCTCGCCTATGCCGAGTGCTGGCGCTCACCCGGCCCCTGGCAGCCACGCAAACTCGTCTGGTGGATATGTATAATCAATCTATTGGGCTGCATCGCCTTTATGCTTTCCGCTGTGCTGGCCTTTACACCTGGGACAGGGCAGGCGGATGGGGCATTGTCGATGTCGCTGCTGGCTACTGTAATAGGCGCAGCGGCATTTTTAACTGGCGGACTGCTGATGTTACCGGAGCCGGTTGAGTCCTGAACATCTTGGCGCCTCTGCGCCGACAGTTGTATTCTGTTAACAGTGATTGCTTTTGCAGAGGTTTTTCACCGTTAAAGGGGGGCAAAAGGTTGGCTGATTCAATTCTTCAGCTACACTCACATTAACGTACACTTGGCGCCTGCCAGATTTTGCGAGCATTAACCTACAAACTCTAAAATTGAGGTGAATCAATGAATTATTTTGTGACCGGCGGTACCGGCTTTATCGGTCGATTTGTGGTGGAGCGGCTGTTGAAGCGCCCCAGGTCCAAGGTTTATGTTCTGGTTCGCAAGGAATCTAAAGACAAATTCGAGAAGCTGCGGGATTCGCTGGCTGCCGACCCGGCGCGGCTGTTGCCCATGTGGGGTGACATTACGACTCCCGGCTTGGTCTCAAAGGCCAATCTCACCAAACTCAAAGGCAAGATTAATCATGTGTACCATCTTGCCGCGGTCTACGACATGAATATGGACGACGAGACCGGCGACCGGGTCAACAATGAAGGTACGCGAAATGTCGTCAACTTCACCAACGCGTTGGGAGGTAAGGTCTCACTGCAGCATATGAGCTCCGTTGCTGTTGCCGGTGGTCATTTTCGCGGTGTGTTCCGGGAGAGCATGTTTGACGAGGGGCAGGATACCTCTCACCCTTATTTCCGCACCAAATTCGAGTCTGAGCGTATCGTTCGCGAGGAGTGCAAGATGCCCTGGCGAGTGTACCGGCCGGGGGCAGTGGTAGGCTCCAGTGTTACCGGGGAGATGGACAAGATCGACGGCCCCTACTACCTGTTCCCCACCATCAAGGCTATTGTGGATTCCGTACCCAAGTGGTTACCTCTGCTCGGGATTGAGGGTGGAAAGATTCCCATTGTTCCTGTCGACTATGTCGCCGATGCCACCATCGCCATTGCGCACAAACCCGGGCTGGACGGCAAGGCATTCCAGTTGTTGCAAACACCGCAGGACAGTACCGGCAACATCATGGAGATATTGTTCAATGCGGCCCACGGTCCGGGTTTTGCCAAGAAATTCGAGCTGCCCTCACTGCCGCGGGTGGTCAGTCGTGGGTTGCGCGAAACCGCCAAGATTTTACCGCTACAGGTTGCTGCGAAACAGATGGCCAAAGCCACCGGCCTACCGCCAGGTGCCTCGGCTTATCTGACTGGCAAGGTTTCTTTTGATGACAGGCAGACGCGGGAGGCGCTGAAGGGGACTGGTGTCAAATGCCCGAAGCTGAAGGATTATGCACCTGTGCTGTGGTCGTACTGGGAATCGCATCTTGACTACCCGGATCCGGTCCGCGGTGGCAGGGCCAAGCTGGGGGGAAAGGTGGTTATGGTAACCGGCTCTTCCGCCGGAATAGGCCTTGAATCGGCGCGTAAGTTCGCCGCCAACGGCGCCACAGTGATCATGGTAGCGCGCACCCTGTCCAAGCTGGAAGAGCAGGTTGAGATCATCCGTAAGCAGGGGGGGGATGCTCATGCCTACGCCTGTGACCTGAGCGATATGGCAGATATCGACCGAATGGCGCAAGAGGTTTTACGGGATTTTGAGCGTGTGGATATCCTGGTCAATAACGCCGGCCGCTCAATCCGCAGAGCGGTGATGGAGTCACTTGACCGATTCCATGACTACGAGCGTACCATGCAGCTGAACTACTTTGGTTGTGTGCGCCTCATTAACGCGCTGTTGCCGGCGATGGTGGCACATAAGGGAGGTCAGATTATCAATATTTCCAGCATTGGTTGTTTAACCAATGCGCCGCGATTCGCCGCCTACGTGGCCAGCAAGTCGGCACTGGACGCCTTTTCTAGGAGCTTGTCGTCCGAGGTGAAGAAAGACAAAATTGATATCACCACGATATACATGCCACTGGTGCGCACTGCCATGATTGCACCGACCAAGATCTACAATTACGCTCCCTCATGGTCGGTAGACAAAGCGTCCGACCTGGTTGTCGATGCGGCTATAAACAAAACCAAGCGCGTCAAGACCGTGATGGGTCACACCATGGAAATGAGTTACGCCGTAGCACCCAAACTCAACGACACGCTGCTGGCACGGGCGTTTCAGTTGTTCCCATCATCCGCCAAGGCGCGCGGCAAGGGCGAAGAAAAGGGCGACGACAAGGCGCCAAGTGGCGAGACCATGGCGCTGGCCTATGTGTTGCGAGGTGCGCACTTGTAATACTCTCTCCGGTACCGGTGGCATATTGCCGCCGGTACCGTCTGTTCATCTTCGCATCGTTAGCGTAATATTCCGTCCCCCGCTATTCGCCTGTTTCCATGTGGCACACTATTAAATCAAGAGACACACCATGACATTTGACGAGCTCGGCCTCGCCGCTCCCCTGCTGCTTGCAGTTAAGGAAAAAGGCTATACCGAGCCTTCCCCTATACAGGTGCAGGCTATTCCCTCCGTGCTCGCCGGGCGGGATATTATGGCCGCGGCACAAACCGGCACAGGTAAAACAGCCGGCTTTGTTCTGCCGATTCTGCAGTTGTTAAGCGCCAGTGCTCCGGCGCATCCCCACAGGACCCGGGCACTGATTATTACCCCTACTCGCGAGCTCGCGGCGCAGGTGGCCGAGAGCGTCGAGACCTACGGCAAGCATCTGCCTTTGACATCCGCCGTGGTATTTGGCGGGGTGAAGATCAATCCGCAGATCGCGGCCCTGCGCAGAGGCGTGGACATTCTTGTAGCGACACCGGGGCGTCTGCTGGATCTTCATCAGCAGGGCCATGTACGCTTTAACGAAATAGAGATACTGGTGCTTGATGAAGCGGATCGCATGTTGGATATGGGCTTTATTCACGATATCCGTCGCATCCTGAAGGCACTGCCGCACAAACGCCAGAACCTGCTGTTCTCTGCTACCTTCGCCAATGAGATCAGGCAGCTTACCAGGAGCATTCTTAACGACCCTGTCGAGGTCGAGGTGTCTGCACGCAACACGACCGCTGAGCGCGTCGAACAGTGGGTATACCCGGTGGACAAGAAGTCCAAAGCGGCGGTATTGCGGCAACTTGTTATTGAAAATGACTGGCAGCAGGTGTTGGTGTTCAGTCGTACCAAGCACGGCGCCAACAAGTTGTCACAGCAACTGGAAAAGGCAGGTATCAACGCGGCTGCCATTCACGGTAACAAGAGCCAGGCTGCGCGTACCAAGGCGTTGGCGGGTTTTAAAGCTGGCAAGATCCGCGTGCTGGTAGCCACAGATATTGCAGCTCGGGGCCTGGATATTGCCCAGTTGCCACAGGTAGTAAATTTTGACCTGCCCAATGTGCCGGAAGATTACGTTCACAGAATTGGCCGTACCGGTCGCGCCGGGGCCACGGGCAAGGCATATTCACTGGTCAGTGCGGACGAGATCAAACAGTTGAATGCAATAGAGCAGGTTATCCAAAAGCATTTGCCCCGTGAATACGTGGACGGCTATGAGCCAGATCATGAAGTGCCGGCCAGCGCACATATACGCAAACCACAGGCGCATGGTCGGCCCAGACAAGCCGATAAGCCGGGGGCCGGAGGTCGCCACACCTCTCGTGGCCGTGGCAGTGATGGGCACAATCGTCCGCAGCAACGCAATCGCACCCAGGGCAATCGCTCTCGCCAGACGCAGCGGGGCAATTCCCGCTAGTGTGCTGCGGACTGGGCTGCGTCAAACGCCTGGAATAAGGTTTTTTTAAAGCTTAGTAGCCACTTTTGCCCGCACGCAGTTTTTTCGCAAACGCTTGATCCAGTGGCGCATACTGATCTGAGTCGGGCTTCATGACATAGAGGTCGTCCTCTACCTGCTCCAGATCGTAGGCCTGCTTGCGCAACTCCCCTTTAACCAGCTTGAATGTGCCAGTGGTGTCCAGTTCCCGCTGTATGCGCAGAAACACGGGGCGCGCATAGGGCGGCAGTTGCCCTATTACATGTTTGGAGAAACTGGCCAGGTCCAATTCCCGGACACCCTCGGCAAGCGCCAGTGCGGCCATGCCTGCACGGCCGTCTGTCTTCGGTATTTCCACACCGTAGACATTGCAAAAAGCAATCTGGGGGTGGCCGTTGATGATTTCTCCCACTTCATTGGTGGAGACATTTTCGGACTTCCAGCGGAAAGTGTCACCAACACGATCGACGAACTGGTAATGGGGCATGCCCATGGCGAAACCCACATCCACGGTTTTCATAAGATCACCGGTGTTAAACCAGGAGTCGCCGCGCCGGAATACATTGTGTAGAATTTTCTTTTCTGTCGCTTCCTTGCTGGTATAGCCCTCGAAAGCGGTCAGCGGTGTAATCTTGCCGAGCAACAGGCCCGGTTGGCCGTTAGCGACCTTGATACAGTGCCCTTTGCCGTCCCGTACCAGTTCATCGGCGTCTACATCGTACTGCACCAGAGCCACGGGCATGGTAGTCGCACCGACAGTGCAGTCCTTGTTGAGCAGGTTGACGAAGCCCACGTTGCCCTCGCTGGAGCCATAGAATTCAGACACTCTTTTGATACCGAAGCGCTTCTTGAATTCGTGCCAGACATCGGGGCGCAGGCCATTGCCCATCATGGTGACCATCGGGTTATCGGCATCGTCCGCCTGTGGCGGGGTATTCAACAGATAGCGGCACAGTTCACCTATGTAAATAAAGCAGGTGGCGCCGTGTTCCCGCACCTCGCTGAGGAAGTTGCTGGCAGAGAATTTGCGACGGATAAACATGCTGGCACCCGTTGAAAATGCGGCAACAACACCAAGGAACAGGCCGGTACCGTGGTATATCGGCAGACACAGGTAGATGCAGTCGTTGACATCACAGCGCAGGCCCACCCTGTAAGATACGGCGGAGCTTGCCAGCAGGCGATGGTTGGACATGATTGCGGCTTTGGGAAGACCGGTGGTGCCGGAGGTAAAAATATACAGGGCGATATCGCCAAGCTTTACGTCACCTGTCTCCGGCGGATTACTGTAGTCCTCATCCGTCGACTCCTCCGCCATATCCCTGGCCCATGTAGGGCAAGCTTTGTGGCGGGCGTCCGGAACAAAGAGGTATTGTCTGACAGAAGCTAGCGCCGGATCCTTGCGCACATCTTTGATTGCATCGAGGCGCTCCTCACCGAACAGGCACATGCAGGAATTCGTGATACCGATACAATGGATCAGGGGTGCCCCGGTCAGGTTGGTATTGATCAGGGCTGCGGTGGCTCCCATCTTGTTCAGCGCGATCAATGTGGCGAGGTACTCGATGCGATTTTCCATCAGTACACTGACCGTATCGCCATGCTTCAGACCCATACCACGCAATGCGCCGACATAGCGGTTGGCGTATTCGTTGAGCTCTCGCCAGCTGAGTTGTTCGCCTTCGAAAATTACCGCGGTTTCATCCGGGTACTTGCTGGCAGTGGTTTCCACTCGTGCCCCAAAGCAGTCACGCGTCGATTTTGGGCGGGGCTTCAGCTCTCGCGCCAGGCCTAACATGGGGGGGACTTCTGCCAGTGTGGCGGCAACTTCGCTTATGCGCATGGTGTATTTCCGGCGAGCCTGTAGTCAGTGGATGAAGATAGCGGGTATGTCAGCGGTCGGCAAGGCAGTAGCCTGAGGTGGAGGCCCGATTTGCCGCCAATTATGCTCCCAGTAACCCGGAAACCTTGCCCGCTGACAGCTCCGAGAACCAGTTTGAATCGTAGGACCGCTGTAGCAGGTTTATAGCGGAAAGAGCGGCGACCACGCGTTCGCCAAAAACCTGACGACGGGCCGCCAGCTCAGTGCCGAAATCGAGTAACTGCAGGTGTTCTGCCTGGCGCAACCCGGTGGCAAACAGGTCCTGTGACACCGAGGCCTCACAGCTTATAGTGCGCCGCAGCAGCATCTGCTGGCCCTGGGCCATCAGATGGCCGATGAATTTTTTGCGGTCCTGAACCGGCCTGGCGTCAAGCTCCAGCAGGGTAACAGCGATCACCAGATAGGATTCGGAAATGGAACGCAGAATGGCGTGGCCGAAACGTGGTGGTTGCTCGCGCAGCATTTTTTGCAGGGAGCGCTCGCCACTGGACCAGTTGGGGTAGCGTTGCTCCGCTTCCCTTTGTACTTCCTGCAGGAATTCGCCGGTGGGTTTATAGAAAAATTCGAATTTGTACAGATCCCTCAGGTTCAGGATATTGCTCTCCAGCCGTGCTTTGTTGGGGGCGTCTATGCCCAGTGCGCACATGGCCAGCCCGATTTCCGCCAGGCCGGCGCTGAGGAAAAAGTGGGTGATGGTATTGCGGTAGTATGCCGCGGCAAGTTGTTTGCCCGGGGGTATGTAGTACACCGGTAAACTGGCCTTGTCGTACCGTTTAATCAGGCCAGAGCCCTGCAGTGCCAGTACCGCTGCTCGTACCTGTTCTTCATCATCCAGCCTGAACCCGGATGCGGCGGGCAAATTTCGTGCTTTGACCATGGAGGCAATATCCGCGGCCTGGGCGTGGATTTCCGCAGCGGTCAGGGCGCGCCCATTGGCGCCCAGCAGAACCATGGTCAGCACATCGGCGGATTTTATCGGCGTAATTTGTTCAATGCGTGTGCAGACCTCGAATCCCATCCGGGTTACCAGGCGGCGCTCCCCGTTCTTGCCCTCGCTCATGTCTTCAGAGAGACTGGTGGCTTCTCCCAGGGCCAGAGGTTTGGCAAAGCGCACATACACTTTGCCGTAGGGTTGCTGCATGCCGAAAATGTAATTAAAAAACCAGCCCAGAGATTCCTTGCGCTTGGGCTCGCCGCGCTGGATGGCAACGTAGTCATCAACTTCAGCGATTCTGTCAAAGGCGATGGAGACGGGAACCAGTAAGACTTTTTCGACCCCTTCTTTCTGGCAGGACTCCAGGACCCAATTGAGAATACCCAGTTTCGGCGGTGACAGTTTACCGGTGCGTGACCGGGTGCCCTCTATTGACCAGGACAGTGGCAGTTTATTGCGTATCAGGTAATCGATGTAGCTGCGAAAAACCAGTTTATAAATCGGGTCTTCGTGGAATGTGCGCCGCAGGAAGATAGTACCCACTCGGCGGGCGAGACTGCCAAAGCCGAGGAAGTTCATGTTGATCCCGGCAAAAATCAATGGCAGCGGGCGGAAGGCATTATCAAAAAGTGACAGCAGGAACACAAAACTGTCCATATGAGATTTATGCGACCACAGAAATAGTAACAGGTGATCCTTTGACAGTTCACGCAATTCCTCGAGAGCTTCCAGGTTGATGTCCATTTCCCTTTCGTAGCTGCGGGTATAGACAAATCGGGCCAGCTTGGCGGCGGGTTGCAACCAGGAATCTTTCGGCGTGGCCTCTATCTCGTGCAGGCATTTACGCGCGTATTTGCGTGCCTGCGCCGGGGTTTTCCCGCTGGCTCGCGCTGCCTGGTCCAGCTCCGTCAAGAAAGTGGGATCGTGAAACATGTTGCCCGCGCCGACGCTCGGCATCATAGACTGAATACTCCAAACAGTGCCGCGTGGTCTGATAAATCCCGCCAGTGGCCTGTGAACAGGCGCTTGCAGGAGTGCGGCTTGAGCCCACGGTAGTATATACGATCCACTGACAGCATCGGTGCCCACACCGGAAAGGTGCGGGCGTGACGCCCCTGCATCTGTACGAAAAGCTCCTCAAGGCCCAGATCCTGGTGCAAGTGCTGCTCTGCCCGTTGGCGCCAGTCGTTAAAATCGCCGGCGATGATCATGGGTTCATCCTTGGGCACGTGCTGGTCGATGCGTTCGGTCAGTGCCTGGAACTGCTCGCGACGTTCCTTTTCCAATAATCCAAGGTGCACACACAGGGTGTGCAGCCGCACGGAGCGCCCGGGAATTTCGATGACACCGTGCAATATGCTGCGGCTGGAGCGTTTGAATATGGAGACGTCGATATTTTCCCAACTGACGAAGGGGTACATGCTGAGGATGGCGTTGCCGTGGTCACCCTTGCGATAAATGGAATTGCGACCGTAGGCGTAGTGTGGCCAGCTCTGGTCAGCCAGATATTCGAAGTGCGGCTGGTCGGGGTAGGAGAAGCGGCGTTTCTTGGCGTCACTTTTAATTGCTGTACCGTGAATCTCCTGGAGGAAAACCACGTCTGCACCGGATTCAGCGATTCTGTCGCGCATTGATTCGAGGACGAAGCGACGATTGCCGGTGCAATAGCCCTTGTGAATATTGTAAGTCAAAACATGGATCTTACTGCTCACGGAACTCCCTTTTTATACTGTTGACTCAACCCGGATTAGTCCATTCTACTGCGTTGTTGTGCAGCCTTGATCGACCATTTCATAACGTAGTCGAAGCCACTGGCCCCGGCGATGAACAGCACCGCCGCGGAGGCAGCTGTGACGGCGATGGCCGGAATCAGGGGTGTAAGCTGTGCCGCCAGCACCAGCGTGCAGAAGGCGATCTGAATGAGCATATTCACTTTACTGAGTTGGGTCGCGGAAAACTCGAAGTCGCCAATCAGCCAGTGGTAACAGGCTGCACCGAGGACGATAACGAGATCCCTGGCGATAACGGCGATAGCCAGGTACCAGGGAATAAGGCCAGTGTGCGCAAAACAGAGAAAGGCAATGGTGATCAACACTTTGTCGGCAACAGGGTCCAGCGCCGCGCCCAGGCGGGAGAGGACGCCAAGACGGCGCGCGGCAATGCCGTCCAGCGCATCCGTGATGCCAGCGATCAGTCCTGTTGCCAGGGCCCAGCCGAATTGCTCATGCAGAATAAGATAGCCCAGCGGCGCTGCCAGCAGCAGGCGCGAGATAGTCAGTGCGTTGGGCAGGTACTGCAACATGGCAGGTGATCAGTGCCCCCTGGCAACTGGTGCAGGGATGATGTCGGGGTTGAGCAGGAATACCGACAGTTCGCGCAGTTCTATCGCCGATAGCGGATACACTGGCATGGGGGATTGTGGTGCCTGCAGGGCTTCGATCACTGCCCCGTAACCCAGCCGCTCGGACAGGCCAGCCAGTGATTTGGGATTCCTGCCATCCTCGTGGCACTTGCGGCACCCGTATCTGCGGTATAGCGCTGCACCGCGTTCCGCCATGGCGGGCAGATCGGCATCGGCCAACCAGGCTGGAGCTTCACTATCCAGCCGGCTTACAGTGGCGGCTTCCATCGGGGCTACAGGCTCTGTTGCGTTCGGATTATAGCTAACTCGATAAATTGCGCCGGCGTAGTCGTCGGAAATGTAAATGGCACCGTCCGGACCCTGGGCGACATCCACAGGCCGCCCGGAGATATTGCCGTCCTTGTTAAAACCGGCGAGGAAATCGCGTTCTTCAATGCCCTTGTCAGTCCAGTGCAGGGAAACCACCTTGTAACCATCCGGTACGCTGCGGTTCCAGGAGCCATGCAACGCTGCCAGTGCAACGCGTTCATAGCCTGCGGGCCAGTCGCTGCTGTTCACGAAGGTCATTCCCAGCGGTGCGTTGTGTGGGCGGAAGCCGTGAACCGGTGCGGTGGGTTCGCGCCTGTCGGCCAGTGGGTCTGAGCCCATGTCCGGGTCCGGCACATTATCGTCATTGAAATAGGGCCAGCCATAAAAGCGGCCTTCCTCTATCAGGTTTAATTCGCAGTGTGGGAAGTCGTCGCCCAACAGGTCGCGGCCGTTATCCGTTGCGTATAACTCGCCACTCCAGGGTGCCCAGTCGAAGCCGACACTGTTGCGCAGCCCCGTGGCCAGTATTTCACCGCCGCTGCCATCCAGTTGGAATCGCATCATCGTGTTGCGCCGCTCGTCCTCTTCAACACAGACATTGCAGGTGGAGCCCTGGGCCAGGTAAAGCAGGCCATCGGGGCCCACACGCAGGGTTTTACTCCAGTGGTTGCCGTTATCCGTGAAGCCCTCTATCAGGGGCTCGTAAGCACCTGCCAGAGTGCCGCTGGGGCTGTCAAAAGCTACCCGGCCGATGCGGTTTGACTCGGCCACATAAAGGTAGTCGCCTGCGATATCCAGTCCCAGTGGGCGCTGCAAGTCCTTGAGCAGCGTTTCTACTGCATCCGGGTGGCCATCGCCATTCTGGTCGCGGCGCAGTAGCAATACATCGCCGCGATGGGGGCGACTGAGCAGCAGGTCTCCATCGGGAGTGAAGCGCATAAACCGCGCCTTGGGCAGATCTTTGGCGTAGAGTTCAAGAGAAAACCCCTGGGGCACACTGAGTCGTTGCTCAACCTCTGCCGCATCGGCCGGTGGGCCGTCCAGACCGGCCGCGACATTGAGGATCATACGGGCGCTATCAAGGTTGATAGTGCCTGACAGGATCAGCACCAGTGGCACGCAGACCAGCAATGCCAGTACCACAGCGCAGGCAATAAAAAACTTTCGCAAACGTTATTCCTCCGTAGTTATCCGTTGCAAGCGCACAGTGGCAAGCTCGCGAGCGGCAGACTATAGCATACGCCGTCAGTGACTGATCAGGCCGCTTTTGACCCCAGTTTGCGCAGTGCCTTGTCTGCTTCGATGGCAAGAAAACTGGGTAGGAAACACAGCAGTATCAGCGGCCACCAGTCGGCCGGAAAGGGGGCGGTGCGAAACAGTGCAGAGGCCTCGGGCACCAGCGTCGGGATAAAGCGAACCGCAATACTGAGGGTGATTCCCAGCAGCAGCCAGCGGTTGGAGAAGGGGTTCAGCGAAAACACCGAACCGTAGATAGACCGCGCGGACACCACATAGCCGAAGTGTGCCAGCAGAATGCCCCAGAAGGCGGCAGTTTGGGCCTGTGTTAGCAGCAGTTGGTCAACGATGACACCGTCGACCACCGCCGCCGCCCCGAAGTGATGGTAGATCAGGAAGCCGGGGAGGGCGATCGCCAGACCTATTATTACAACCCTCTGGATGAACAGGGCGTTAATGATATGTGCACTCGGCTCTCGCGGTGGGGCGCGTAGCAAGCCCGGCTCTTTTGGTTCCATCATCAGGGGCATTGTGAGCAGCACAGAATCAAGCAGGTTTATCCACAGAATCTGTACTGGCTCCAGTACAAAACGCGCTGAGAAGATGGGTATCCAGGCAGCCAACAGTATGGCTCCCATAATGAGCAGGGCCTGTGCGGCGTTGGTGGGCAATGTGTAGAGAATAGCTTTCTGCAGGTTGTTCCAGGCGTGACGACCCTCTTCGACAGCGGCGACTATGGTGGCGAAGTTGTCATCGGCCAGAACCATGTCGGACGCCTCCTTGGCCACCTCGGTACCGCTGATGCCCATAGCTATGCCGATATCGGCCGCTTTCAGGGCGGGTGCGTCGTTCACTCCATCGCCGGTCATGGCCACCACATGGCCGTTGGCCTGTAGTGCCTGGGCAATGTGTTTCTTGTGTTCCGGGGCGACCCGGGCAAACACGGAAACCTGTTCGGTGACGCGCTGCAGGTGCACCTCACTCATTTCACTCAGCTCTGCCCCGGTCAGCACGCTGTCGGCGTTAATGCCCAACTGGCGTGCCACCGCCTGGGCAGTATCGGGGTGGTCCCCCGTTATCATCACGGTTCGGATACCGGCACTTTTACACTGGGCAATCGCTTCTATGGCGGAGGCTTTCGGCGGGTCGATCATGCCCTGCAGTCCGGCAAAACACATGTTCTGCAGGTCCTCGTGAGACAGGTCATTGTGATCGGCCGATACTTCCCTGACGGCAAATCCCAGTGTTCGGAGGGCATCGCGGGCAAATAAGCGTCCTGTCTCCAGCGCGGTATGCGGATTAAAAGGTTTGAGCGCTCCGGTCGCGTCGGTTTCGGTGGTACACATCGCTACAATCACTTCGGGCGCGCCCTTGGCGAGAATCAAGCGCCTGGTGCCTATTTCCACCAGCACGGCCATGTACTTGGTGGCGGAATCGAAGGGAATTTCCACCATCCGTTGTACGCCATCAACCACCAATTCAGCCTTTGCGCCGGAAATTCTCAAAGCCAGCTCGGTGGGATCTCCGGTGCCGCCGCGACCGCTGAGGTGGGCGTTATTACAGTAGAAGCCGCAGTTGAGGAGTTGCAACAGGGCGGGCTGATCTGAGGGTTGGACTGCCTGCTGGTTATATTTGAACTGGCCTTCTATGTCGTAGCCAGTACCCGTAACCTCGTAGGTCCTGCCGCCAGTGTTAATCCGCGTTACGGTCATGCGGTTTTCAGTAAGCGTACCGGTCTTATCTGAGCAGATCACCGAGACGGCCCCCAGCGTTTCCGCCGCCGGCAGTCTGCGGATGAGTGCCTTGCGACCCGCCATCACAACGCCCGACAGAGCGAGAATGGAGGTGATCATTGCTGGCAACATCTCGGGAATGGCAGCTACCACCAGCGATACCGCACCCAGGAAGCTGTAAGCGATGTCGTAGCCGAGGTAGACGCCGTAGGCGAAATTAAACGTGCCAACAACCAGGATGGCAATAATCAGAGTTCGCACGAACTCCTTCATCTTGCGCTGCAGGGGCGTCAGCACGGTTTCCGCCGCTCTGACCATATCGGCGATGCGGCCGAACACGGTGCTGCCACCGGTTTCCACCACAATGGCCTGGGCAGTGCCGCGGGTGAGGAAGGTGCCGGAAAACCCCATATTTTTCTCGTCGCCTGGGACCAGGTTTTCGCCTGTTATAGCTCCCGCAATCTTTTGCACCGGGATCGATTCTCCCGTGAGTGCAGACTCGTCCACGTGAATGTCACTAACCTCGATAAACCGAACGTCGGCGGGAATCTTGTCACCGGCTTCCAGCACTACAATATCGCCGGGCACCAGTTCGCGGGCGGGGATGCGGCGCTGGTCTCCAGCGCGCAGTACCAGGCACTCCTGCACCATCATATTGCGCAGTGCCTCCAGAGCTCCCTCGGCCTTGCCTTCCTGGACAAACCCCAGTGCGGCATTGAGCAGCACTACGCTGGCGATAACGATGGTATCCGGGAGCATATGGCTGCCCAGCGCGGTGAGAGTCCCGGTGACCACAGCGGTCACCATCAGCACGATTACCATGGGGTCATTGAACTGGCGCAGGAAGCGAATCCATGCCGGGATTTTCTTGAATGTGATCTCATTGGGGCCAAACTGCTGCAGGCGTGCTGCCGCAACCGTCTCGCTCAGGCCGGTGACGCTACCGTCAAGATTGGTAAGCAGTTCCTCTTGAGACTGGTTGTACCAGGGTTTTTTTTCGCTCATGTGTTTACGGGCTCAGGCGTAGTGGGGATAAAGCGGCTGGAACATCCGGGATTTCACATCCGCCAGCAAATCCTCTGGTTTCGGGGCGCGTGCCAGTCCCTGTCGGTGTGCAATGCCGGCGACCTCTGCGGCGATTAATGCGGACACCTCGCGAATACGGGAGAGGCTGGGATAAACCCGACCCAGTGCCAGGTCCTCCTCGCTTACCATGTCGGCCAGCACTCTGGCTGCAGCCAGAAACATTTCGTCAGTTACCCGGGTGCTGCTGCTGGCCACGGCTCCCAGCCCCACACCGGGGAAGATGTAGGCATTATTGCCCTGGCCCGGCACCAGGGTTTTGTTACCCACCGGTACCGGCTCGAAGGGGCTGCCGCTGGCAAATATGGCCCTGCCATCGCTCCAGCGGTAAGCTTCCTCGGCGGAGCACTCGGCATTGGCCGTGGGATTCGACAGGGCGAATACAATGGGGCGTTCATTCAGCTGCGCCATGGTTTTCACCACCTCTTCGCTGAACACGCCGGCCTGGCCCGCACAACCGATGATCGCTGTTGGCTTGAGAGCGGCTACAGCCTCGGCAAAATCCGGAATAGGTGCATGTTCGTGGGCAAAAGGCTGTTTCTGTTCGGGAATACTGTCGCGGCCAGCCACCAGCAGACCCTGACTGTCGAAACACCAGCAGTTGCCATAGGCCTGCTCAGGGGTCATGCCCTGCTCGAGCATGGCGGCGACCAGGGTACTGCCAATTCCGATCCCCGCCTGGCCGGCGCCGTAGAACAGTACTCGCTGGTCTGTCAGCTGGCCACCGCTGATACGCAGTGCACCCAACAATCCCGCCAGGGCGACAGCGCCGGTGCCCTGAATGTCATCGTCGAACAGGCAGACCTGGTCCCGGTATTTTGCCAGCAGGTGAAAGGCATTATGGTTGCCAAAGTCCTCCAGTTGTATCAGTGCATTGGGAAAGCTGTCCTGTGCTGCCCCGATAAACTCGTCCACCAGTTCGTCATAAGCTGGACCCCGCTCGCGCCGGCGCTCAAGGCCGAGGTAGAGCGGATCATTGAGGAAGGCTTCGTTATTGGTGCCCACATCCAGGGTCACCGGCAGGCAGGCGGTGGGGTGTATCCCCGCACAGGCGGTGTAAAGCGCGAGTTTGCCAATGGGAATACCCATGCCTGCAGCCCCCAGATCCCCCAGGCCCAGGATGCGCTCGCCATCGGTGACTACCAGGATGTGGGGGTCACGATGCGGCCAGTGATCCAGGATTTCCCGCACCCTGCCGCGATCCTCAAGGGTGATATACAGACCCCGGGGGCGGCGGTAGATGTGGCTGAAAAGCTGGCAGGCTTTGCCCACTGTGGGGGTGTAGATCAGTGGCATGATCTCTTCGATGTGGTTAAGCACCACCCGATAGAACAGCGTTTCGTTGCGGTCCTGCAGTGAGATCAGGGCGATGTAGCGCTCCAGGTCCGACTCCTTGGCCCGCAGGTTGCCCATAACCCGCTCTTCCTGTTCGGCAGGTGAGGACACCCGCGGCGGCAACAAACCCCGCAGGCCCAGCAGGTCCCGTTCGGCCTCGGTAAATGCGGTGCCCTTGTTGCGCACGGGATCGTGCAACAATTTGACCCCCCGCGCCATGTCTCGATCCGTATGTTTTGTCATAAATGTCCCCACAGTTCCCTGCGCCATATGGCTGGGAGCAATGGAAGAGAGTAGCCGAGCCGGGAAGGAGGTGCGATTGAGGTTGATCAATAAATGCACATAAAAAAACACCCGGCATTGCCGGGTGTGAAAATGCCTGGCGGGGGTGCCAGGGCCCGGACGTTTTCTACCGGATGAATTCTGCCCGCGTAGCCGGGTTGGCTTTGAAGGCACCGCCCAGGGCGGTGGTGCGAGTAGTGGAGTTGGTATCCATCACGCCCCGGGATTTGACGCAGTAGTGCACTGCGTTAATCGTAACCGCGACGTCCGCAGTGCCCAGCAGTGTTTGTAGTGCGACCAGAATCTGTTGGGTAAGACGTTCCTGCACCTGCGGGCGCTGGGCGAAAAAGCGAACGATACGGTTGATTTTTGACAGGCCTATAATAGTGCTTCCCGGGATGTACGCCACGCGAGCGTTGCCGTCGATAGTGACGAAGTGGTGCTCACAGGTGCTGACCAGGTCGATTTTGTCCACCTGTACCATCTCTTCAACCTGCATTTTGTTCTCGATCGCAGTAATTTTGGGAAAACGGGCGTAATCCAGTCCTGAAAAAATTTCGTCCACGTACATTTTTGCTATTCGATGGGGTGTCTCGCACAGGCTGTCATCGGCCAGGTCCAGACCCAGTGTGCGGGTAATATCGGTGAATGCAGCGGTTATTCTGCGATATTTTTCGTCCCGGCTGAGCCCGTTGGGAGTCATCGGTGTTTCCAGGCCACGCGCCACCAGAGCATCGTGTACAAGTCTGGCCTCCGGCGACATATTACTGGGGAAGGCCAACATTTTTTCCGCGACAGAAACTTCCATGTCTTGCTCCGTTCTAGTGTCAGCTGTTGTTACGCCGCCACGGCTGGAATGGATTGGAGAGACGGTATTTTTTTTCGATGTACTGCCGTTAGAGATGGGACCGCGCCAGAATTTGCCGGGTCGGGATTCTGGCTGTATCGCCATGGCCGCCCGTTGGGGCGAGATTGAAACCGTCCTGTTAGTTCTGGAGCTTCGCTCTCAGCAGTAGTTCCAGTCGACTGTCCGGCAGTAGTACGCTGCGGGTAACGCGAAAACAGCCCAGTATCTTTTCCAACTGCCCCTGGTTATAGGGGCTGTAACCGGGCAGGGCCGCGGGTCGCGGCCGAGTACTGAGCTGGTGCATTTCCTGTATGCCGTATACCTTGCCGCACTGCTCGGTGCGTCGGTTGTGGACGGCAAAGCCGTGGGCCAGGCTGTCGCTGTGCAGGTGGGGACGGAGGATGTCCTGCAGCGCAGCGATTGCCTCGCGATCGAGGAAATTGAAGAGATCCCAGAACAGGCAGAGATCGAAGCGGGTATCGCGGGGGAACTGCAGGGATTCACTGAGTAGCTGCTGTGGGGATGCGATGCCGTCCGCCGCAGAGGTCAGCTCGGGCAGATCGTCAAACAGATCGATAAAGTACAGCTTGCAGCGAAATTGGGAGAAAAACTCTACCGTCTCCGAAAGTGCCGGGCCGATATTCAGCACCGTCAACCGGCGCTCCTCGTCGAGGTGCTCAAATAACGACGGTAGTAGTGAGGACTGTTGGTTGGCAAGGCTGTCCAGCCCTGCCTTGAGAGGCAGGGAAATGGGCCTAACCGCTCTTCAGGTCGAGCCGGGGTGCTTTGTTATCCTGCGAGGGAAACGCCGTTGGCTCCTTCGCGCCCTGGGGGGCCGACTTGCCAGCGAGATCGCCGGGATCCATGTCAATACTGCCCTTGAACTTGGCACCGTCTTCCAGCAGCACCCGAGGCGCAACAATATTGCCGCGTACATTGCCCAGTTTGGAAATCACCACGTTCTCAGCGCCGGTAATGTCGCCGGTGACTTTGCCGTCGATCTTGATGGTCTTGGCGAGGATATCGGCGGTTAACTGGCCGGACTCACCTACAATCACCTCATTGTTCTTGAGGTTGACGGTACCTTCGACCTGGCCCTGGATGAGAAGGTCTTCATCGCCTGACACTTCACCTTTGATTTTAATGCTGGGTCCGATCATAGCGATACTCCTGGCGGTTTTGGGGGGAAGGGTGGCAGAGGGTGGTGCAGTAGCGACCGGCTCTTCGAGCACGGGCTCCGGCACCTTTGACGGCGTCTCTTTGTTCTTGTGACGATCAAATATAGCCATGCCATCACTGCCCTAACCTTGAATTGGCCAAATATCCTACCAGTCCACCTGGGCTTTAACCAGAGGCCCAAAAGGGGCAGAAACCGGCGTTTCGGCAAATTTTTATCGAAAAGGCGAGTTATTTGGCAAGTGCCGGCCTATGCTGCTTGCCCCAAAGAACGGGTACTTATCCAGCCACCGCCTGCGTTGCACAATTTGTTGCGTTGAATCATGGATGCCCCGCTCCAATTTGAGTAACAATAGTGATGGGAGTGACTGCGGGTTCGTTATATGCGCCCACAGTCGGCTCTCCCGCAAATTCAGGTAGTGTAAAGACGCCGTATCAGGCGAGGAGATCTTTTATGTCAGAAGTCAGGCCCGTTCGGGTGGGCATTATGGGATTTGGCCAGACCGGCCGCCAGATTTACGAGCTTGCGTCGCGCAGTGACGATGTTGAGGTGGTTGCGATAGCCGACATCGGCCAGCCGAAAATACTGCACTACCTTTTAGGCTCTGAGGTTGAGGACCCCCACCGCCACGAGTTGCAGGGGAACTTTCTCGTCAACCAAAGGTTTCGCTCCCGTCTCATGCAAATCGATCGTCCGGCGGAAATGCCCTGGGATATTTTCGGCGTGGACATGGTGATCGATTCCACCGGGAAGTATAGAGAAACGCGCTTTATGCAGGACCATCTGGTCAATGGCGCTCGCCGGGTGTTGCTGCGTACTTTGCCAGCCGATGGTATTGACCGCATTGTTATTCCGGGCATCAACGACGCCGCCGCAGAGGCCGGCGATACTATGATCTCCGCGGGTTCCGCCACCACCACTGCGCTGTGCCTATTGTTGCACGTGCTGTCCCAGTCGTTTGAGATCGAATGCGGAAGCATGAGTACTATTCATTCCTACACTTCGGATCAGGCGTTGCAGGACTATGCCGGCAGCGATATCCGCCGCAGCCGTTCTGCGGCAAAAAATATTATCCCCAACAGCCACGAGGCAGGCGAATGGCTGGGGCAGATATTGCCGGCCTTCGAGGGTAAGTTCCTCACCTCCGCGCTAAATGTACCCATCCACGAGGGCTGTCTGCTGGATGTAAACCTGGTTATGGCAGACCCGGAAGTGGGCGCGGAAGATATCAACACAGCCATGCGTGCCGGGGCAAAAGGCCTCACTGGCATCGTCGGTGTGGTAGAGGACCCTATTGTGTCTTCAGATGTCATTGGCAATCCGCTGTCCCTGTTGTTTGATACCAAGGGCACTATCAAGGCGGGCAACAGCATTATCAAGACGCTCAGCTGGTATGAAAACCTGGGCCACGCGGCCCGCCTGTTGGATGTGGTGAGAGTCTACCGACAACTGGACCTGCAGCAGGAGGTGGCGTAATGAAAATTGGAATCAATGGCTTCGGCCGAATCGGACGCTCGGTTTTTCGTATCCTCGAAAATGTCGAGGGCATCGACGTTGTCGCGATCAACGACCTCTTCGACTATGAGGCATTGCGCTACCTGTTGGATTACGACACGGTGATGGGCCCGTTCGGTAAGGCCCTCAAGCTCGAGGATGGCCACCTCGTAACGGCCAAGAGCAAGGTGAAGCTGATCAGCGAACGCAACCCTGCGGATATCCCCTGGGCTGAGTTGGGTGTAGACGCCGTGGTGGAAGCCACGGGAGTATTTCGCAAGCGCGAGCAACTGGAGCAACACCTGGCTGCGGGGGCGAAGCACGTGGTGCTGACCGTGCCGGCGAAGGACCCGGTGGACTATACCCTGGTGCTGGGTGTGAATGACGAGGGCCTCAAGCCGGAGCACCGTATCATTTCCAATGCCAGTTGCACGACGAATTGCCTCGCGCCCATGGCCAGCGTACTGGATGAGGCCTTCGGTATAGAGGAAGGTGTCATCAACACGGTGCATGCCTATACCAATGACCAGCGCCTGGCGGATGTGCCGCACTCGGATTGGCGACGCAGCCGGGCGGCCGCGGAAAATATCATTCCTACCTCCACCGGCGCTGCCAAAGCGGTAGGCGAGGTGCTGCCGCAATTGAAAGGCAAACTACACGGCATAGCAGCCCGGGTCCCCGTACCGGACGGTTCGGTAGTGGATTTTTTCTGCAAACTGGGTACCAAGGTCAGTGTCGGGGACGTGCACGCCGTGGTGAGGGCGGCGGCGGAGTCGGATCGGTTGCGGGGTATCCTCGAGTTCAGCGACCGGCCCATTGTTTCCTCAGATATCATTGGCAATTCCCACTCATCCATTTACGATGCAGGCTTTACCGGGGTGACAGCCGGTCGCTACTTACGGGTATTGAACTGGTATGACAATGAATGGGGTTACTCCTGTCGCGTATGCGACCTGCTGGCGCGGCTGGCACCTGACTGACGGCTGCTTGCCCCAGAGGCTATCTTGAGCGAGTCTGCCTACACGTCGCTGCGCGGTAATGTCAGTTTTCTGGGCCGGCTGCTGGGCGATACGATAGCAGCTGCCGAGGGTCCGGACTTCCTCGCACTTATTGAGCAGATTCGCGGGCTTTCCAAGAGCGCCCGCGAGGGCTCAGCGAGTGCCCGGGACGAACTGCAGGGTGTGCTGCGTAATCTCGATAACGGTCAACTGGTGCCGGTGGCCCGGGCTTTCAGTCAGTTTCTCAATCTCGCCAATATCGCCGACCAGCATCACAATGTATCGCGTGAGGCAGACGAGATGCTCTCTGCCTCACGCAGTCTGGCCAACGGCCTGGCTGAACTGCTGGCCGAGGGGGTGACACCTGAAGCCGTTGCCTGCGCGGTTCGCGAGTTGCGAATTGAACTGGTTCTTACTGCCCATCCCACGGAAATTACCCGCCGTACCCTGATTCACAAACACGGTGAAATTGGTCGCTGCCTGGCCCAGCTGGAATTGCACGGCCTGACCGAACGCGAGCAGGAGCGGCTGCATGAGAGGCTGCGTGAGCTGATCGCACAGATCTGGTTCGGGGACGATTTTCGCCTGGAGCGCCCCACCCCGGTAGATGAAGCGAAATGGGGCTTTGCGGTGGTCGAGGATTCTCTCTGGCGCGCAGTTCCCGAGTTTATGCGTCGCCTCGACCGCGCGCTATTTGACAGCTGCGGTGTACACCTGCCGCTGGACGTATCCCCGGTGACCTTTGTTTCCTGGATGGGCGGCGACCGTGATGGTAACCCCAACGTCACAGCGCCCGTCACCACCGAGGTAATGCTGCTGAGCCGCTGGCAGGTGGCAGATCTGTATCTGACGGATGTGGACGACCTGGTAGAAGAGCTTTCGATGACGCGCTGCAACGCAGAGCTGGCGGAGCTCGCCGGCCATGCCCACGAACCCTACCGGGTCGTGTTGCGTCAGTTGCGCGATCTGCTGCGCCAGACCCGGCTCGCAATAGAGGCGGCGCTGGACGGTGAGCTGCCCTCGCAAGGCGATACGCTGCGGTCCGTGGAGCAGTTGTGGCTGCCATTACACGCCTGCTACCGCTCACTGGTGGAATCCGGTATGCAGATTATTGCCGACGGGGCATTGCTGGACCTGCTGCGACGGGTGCGCTGTTTTGGCGTTCACCTTTTGCGCCACGATGTCCGTCAGGACAGCGCCAGACACACCGAGGCGTTATCGGAACTTACCACCTACCTCGGTCTCGGTGACTATGCCGCCTGGGATGAAGAGGCGCGGCGGGCTTTCCTGTTGCGGGAACTGGCAAATCGACGGCCACTGGTACCACACAACTGGCAGCCCTCTGCGCCGGTGCAGGAGGTATTGGACACCTGCGCGGTGGTGGCCGAGCAACCAGCGGAGGCACTGGGTGCCTATGTGATCTCCATGGCGCGCCAGGCCTCGGATGTGCTCGCGGTACACCTGCTGTTAAAAGAGGCGGGTTGCACGCACAACCTCCCGGTGGCCCCCCTGTTTGAAACCCTTGATGATCTGTCCCGGGCACAGCAGGTGGTCGACGCCCTGTTGCAGGACAGCTGGTACCGCGGCCATATACAGGGCCAGTTGATGGTGATGATCGGTTACTCCGACTCCGCCAAGGACGCCGGGGTGCTGGCTGCTGCCTGGGCACAGTACCGGGCTCAGGAAGAACTGTTACAGACTTGCCAGGAATTCGATATCCGCCTGACGCTGTTCCACGGTCGTGGCGGCACTATCGGGCGCGGCGGCGCCCCCGCCGGTGAGGCGCTGTTGTCGCAGCCGCCCGGTTCACTGAAGAATGGCTTGCGGGTGACCGAGCAGGGCGAGATGATTCGCGCCAAGCTGGGGTGGAGTTCGATGGCTGTTAAAACCCTGGCCTTGTATACCGGGGCCATTTGCCGTGCAAATCTGCTGACACCACCAGCTCCGCGTCAGGAGTGGCGCGAGCTTATGTCCGACCTGGCCAGGGACTCCTGCGACGCTTACCGCGCTGTGGTGCGTGGCGAGCCGGACTTTGTCTCCTATTTCCGCCACGCGACACCGGAACAGGAACTGGCCAAGTTGCCACTGGGTTCGCGGCCTGCGCGGCGCGCGGGGGGAGGGGGTATCGAGAGTCTGAGGGCCATCCCCTGGATATTTGCCTGGTCCCAGAACCGTCTGGTGTTGCCGGCATGGCTTGGCGCTGGCGCCGCGCTGCGCCTGGCGCTGGACGGCGGTAAGGGTGACATGTTGCGCGAGATGGCGGCAGTCTGGCCGTTTTTTGCCACCCGCCTGTCCATGTTGGAGATGGTGTTTGCCAAAACCGATGCGGGTATCTCTGCCTATTACGACGAGCGCCTGGTGCCACAGGAGTTACAGGGAATTGGCTCGTCCCTGCGCGAACAATTGCTCAGTGACACGGCCACGGTGCTGGAAATCAGTGGTGGTGAGCAGTTGCTTGCCGCGGAGCCCTGGATCAGGGAGTCCCTGCGCCTGCGCAGTATCTATACGGAACCTCTCAACATGCTCCAGGCGGAATTGCTGTTGCGCAACCGGGAAGCGGCAGAGCCGGTGCTGGAGCGGGCGATTATGGTGACCATCGCCGGGGTAGCAGCGGGCATGCGCAACACGGGGTGACAATGCCTTGACCCGCGGGGGCGTCCAACCCAGAATACGGGCACCGGCGCAGTTGGCCGAAACGCTTAGATACCCCCATACTCACAAGCAAGGTGTTTTGTTATGCAAAGACTCTTCAAAGCCGGTTTTCTGGTGCCAATCCTGTCGTTGTTGATGCTGGCCGGGGGCCCTGCCCGGGCCGATGAGTACAGCGACGCGGTCAGCTCATTTCGCAATGCCGGTGAGAGCGGTAAGTTTTTTGACAGCGCTTACGGCTATGCCATCTTTCCCACCATAGGCAAGGCGGGCTTTATCGTCGGTGGCGCCTATGGCGAGGGCCGGGTGTACGCGGCGGGGCAGTTTGTGGGCACGACTTCCATGACCCAGCTGACCGCGGGTTGGCAATTGGGTGGGCAGGCCTTCACCCAGATTATCTTCTTCCAGAATCAGACAGCCTACGAGGAGTTCACCTCGGGAAACTTTGAGTTCAGCGCCCAGGCAACTGCGGTAGCTATTACCGCCGGCGTCTCCGCTGATGCCAGTACGACTGGCGGCCTGTCGGCCGGGGCCAGTGGTGGCAGGAACGATGCGACCACCGCCCACGGCGGCTATCGCCGGGGGCTGGCTGTCTTTACCATTGCCAAGGGCGGCCTGATGTTTGAAGCGGTACTGGGCGGCCAGAAGTTCACCTATACACCGCTGGCCCAGGCGCAGTAAGTTCGCCCTGATTAACAGCCCGCGAGCTCGCGGGCTCTTTCCTGCGCGTTTTCCGGTAGCTCTCCCATCAGGATTACATGCCAGTTGCGCGGCCCGTGGGCGCCATACACCAGTTTGCCCTCGATATCCGCGGTGCTGGATGGCCCTGCTATAAAATTGATGCCCCGGGGGCGGCCGGATTTGTCAGTCTCTTTGCGGATGACTTCCCAGGCATCTTCCATATCGGCCACCAGCCTGCTGCTGTCGACCAGCACGATGTGGTGTTCACTCAGCAAGTTATTTGCAGCGGGGTTGGCTTTGCCCGTCAGGGTAACAATACCGCCTATTTCTGCGACCCCCAGTAGTGCATAGCTGAGCGTGACCGGTTCTCCCGCTTCCACGGTACCGAAGCGCGGCAGCACACCGGCTTCACGCCAGGGCATGGCCGCGAGGTGAGGGTCATTGCCCGCCACGAGCCGGAGGCTGCGAAAGTGTTCATAAAGGTATTCCGCGACCGCTTTTACCGCGCCCGAGCGATTGGCTACGCAGTCTATGCTGCCCTTGTTTTTCAGAACATTGACGAGAAATGCGGTACAGATGTCGGCGGCCGGCAAACTCGCCCCCGGCGCTCTGCCAAAGGACTCCAGCTCCCGCGCTATCTTGTCTGCATCAGCGCCCGCACTGGCGCGTCGCACAGCCGCAAAAATTCGCGCTCTGGCGCTATCGGTCATCGGGTTTTCTCTGCCGTGGTTTTTTGCCGCGAGGCCCGCCCGGGTGGGCTTTGGTCTTGCCGGTAGCTTCTGTGCCGGTCTTGGGAGCCCTGACGGTTCCCGCGGGTTTTCTGGGGTCGGGTTTGCGCGGCCAGTCAGCTCTCAGTCCCGGCTCACGGCGCTCGTTGACGGGGCCTGCGCTCTTTTTCCGGGGTTTGCCACTGGCTGACTTTTTTGCCGCGCTGCGCGTTGCCTTGTGCACGCGGGCTTTGTCCTCGCGCTGTGACGCGGCGAGCTGTTGCATAAAGGTTTTGCCCTGGGGTGCCGGGAAATCGCGTTGGCTGGTCCAGCCGGATGCCAGCGGCAGTTTGCTAAAGCTGCCCTTGCTTCGACCCAACAGGTGCAATGCGAAAATGCCCACATTAGTCACGGCGCGATACAGGCCGGGGTGTCGCGCCAGCCAGGCGTGTAAGCGCATGCCCTGGCGCCAACGGACAGGCGACAGCTTTTGCTTCGCTTCGTCGTGGCGCAGGTCGCGCAGCAAATCGGGAAGCGGGATGTCGGCGGGGCAGACTTCCGCGCACCGACCGCAGCTGGTGCAGGCGTTGGGCAGGGCGTGACTCTGCTCCAGTGAGGTCAGCAAGGGTGTCAGTATCGAGCCCATGGGCCCAGGGTAGACCCAGCCATAGGCGTGACCGCCGGTGGCGGCGTAAATGGGGCAGTGGTTCAGGCAGGCTCCGCAGCGGATGCACTGCAGCATTTCACTATAGTCGCTCGCCAATATGTCGGTGCGGCTGTTGTCCAGCAGCACAAAGTGGGTTTCCAGTGGGCCGTCGCTGTCCTGAACGCGCCGCGGTCCGGAGTAAAAGCTGGTGTAGCAGGTATGGGGTTGGCCGGTGGCAGAGCGCACCAGTAATCGCAGCATGGCCATCGCGTCTTCCGGTCGCGGCAGCACACGGTCGATGGTCGTGCAGACGATCAACACATTCGGCAGGTTGGCACACAGATCACCATTGCCCTCGTTGGTGACGAGCATGCTGTAGCCGTTTTCAGCCACCAGCGCGTTGGCGCCAATAATGCCGACCTCTGCGTTCAGGAAGTGTTCACGCAGCACTTGCCGCGCCTCGTCCACCATGTCAACGGTCTCTGTGAGGTCGCGCTCCCCGAGATCGTGCTTTTCCAGAAACAGTTCGCGGATTTCCGCGGCAGACTTGTGCAGCGCCGGCCCTACAATATGGCTGGGGGTTTCGCCGGCCTGCTGGATAATGTATTCGCCGAGATCTGTCTCGGTTACCTTTAGACCGGCGCGCTTGAGATAATCGTTAAGCCCCGTCTCCTCTGTCACCATGGATTTTCCCTTGGCGATATGGCGAGCGCTGTGCTGCTGGCAGATATCCAGCACGATGCTGTTTAATTCATTGCCGTCTTCCGCAAAGTGGACCCGGTTGCCGTTTTGCACGGCCTCCTGTTCGAACTTGGTGAGGTAGTGGTCGAGGTTTTCGAGACTGTGTTGCCGCAGCTGTTTGACATGCTGGCGCAGGTCCTCGAAGTGGCCGAAATTGTCCATAGCCGCATCGCGCACAAGCGGCATGAATGTGGCCAGCAACTCCCGGCGCTTGGCTTTGTCGGCATCTTGCAGCGCCTCGTGGGCATTCTCAAGGAAGGCGTGGGAAGTCTGTTTCAAGTGACTGTTTCCATCACTGCCCCTCGCCGATGGCGGGGCCGTCGATATCGCCGCACAACAACTCGGCAATGTGCCTTACTTCGATATCCTCTCCGTTGCGTTTTGCCCGGCCAGCGATATTGAGCAGGCAGCCGAGATCGCCGCCGGTGAGGATACGCGCTTTGGTCGCTACCGCACTGGCCAGTTTATCGCCCACCATCTTGCCGGAAATTTCCGGCATTTTGGTACAGAAGGTTCCACCAAAACCGCAGCACACCTCCGTCTGTTGCAGTTCATCTACCTCTTTGTCGCACAATTCCTTTAACAGGGCGCGGGGCTGATTTTTGATACTCAGTTCGCGCAAGCCCGCGCAACTGTCGTGGTAGGTCACGCTCGGAAGTTTTACCACAGGCTGTTCACCCCGTTTGATGTGGGCGATATCGTTCAGGAAAGTGGTCAGTTCAAACGTTTTTGCCGCCAGTTGCAGTGCGCGTTCGCGCCATTCGCCCTGCAATAGCTTGGGATAGTGGTGGCAGATCATGCCGGCGCATGAGCCTGAGGGTACGACCACATAATCGGCATCTTCAAATTGCTGGATGAGCTGGCGAGCGAGGGGTATGGAGGATTCAAAGTCGCCAGTGTTGTAGGCAGGTTGGCCACAACAGGTCTGCTTGAGTGGCACTGAAACCTCACAGCCAGCCTGCTCAAGCAGTTTAATACTGGCGAAAGCAACAGAGGGGCGAAACAGATCCGCAAGGCAGGTGACAAACAGGGAGACCCTTAGAGAAGCGGGCGGGATCGGCTGATGTGTTTCGGTTGGGGGCATACGAGCCGGGCTTCCTGTATTTTTGTCTCAGCGGCGTTTCGAGACACAGTATATCGAATACAGTGAAGCCCTGTCGCCCTGCCACTGGCCTGGTGAGAGGCTAATTTGGCGGCCGACCCCGATCACGCCGGCTCTGTGTGTAATCAAAAAATGCCCTGCAGAGACAGCAGTGCTACCGCGCTGGCGCTGGTCGCCAGAATCACCGCAGCGCCCAGGGCGATGGGATGGCGCGCCTGGAACAGCTTGACGGTAACAATCTTGCGATCCACCCGGACACCTCCGACAACCGCAGGTGTTACCTGCTCCCTGATGGCGGCCGGAGAAAATGCCGGCAGCAGTCGCGTTCCGGTAAATACCGTTACGTCATCTATCATCAGGAAGGGGCCCCGATGCTGAATGCGCCCGCCGCCGCCGAAGTGGTACATCCCACTGTGGTCAACCAGCAGCAGCTGTCCTCCGCTGACACCGATATGGCCCGTCTCGCTGCGCTGCAATAGCAGCAGCGCTATGGCGGGGCCGCTAAGGGCAAGCAGCAGGGCAGTCAATTGTATGGTTGAGGCCCCCAGGCCGATTGCGCCCAGGACAAGTCCGGTGGCCAGTGCGAGGTAGCCGAGGGCGACCCTGTTAAAATGTGTACTGCGCCCCGGTGCAGTGTCCACCCAAATGATATTTTTCGCGAGTTCATCTACCGGCGCCGCCCCACGTTCCCGGCAGGAGGTGTAGACGAGGCTGCGTACCCGGTGCAGTTCACCCAGGCAGAGGCCTGCCACTGCCGTCAGAAGCGCCAGTGCCAGGCCAATTCTCCAGCTCAACTTTGCGAGGCTCAAGCTATGGTTCTGTTCCTCCAGCAGCTGGGTCAGCCCGCCGGATAAGAGTGGTGCTTCCGCGGTCCCCTGGTTGCTGAAGCGATGTATGGCCACACGCGCGGGATCGCGGACCAGCGTTCGCCCACCCCAGTTAGCCAGTTGCCGGGGGCGGGTCCCCTGTGCCAGTGCCGCCTGGTCGACAAATTGCCACCGGGAGTCATATCGGTAGAGCTCCGATGTCGATTTTTCTGTGGTCTCCAGAATGACCCACCAGTACTCACCATTGCGAACAAAATCAACTACCCGGTCGAACCCAGCCGCATTGCCTCCCGGCAATAGCAGGACTTCGTCCAGTTGCTTGCCGAAGGCATTATCCTCATAGCGATAGACGCTGATTCCTGGCCCCAGTGTGCTGTTAATCAACAACAGACCTGAATCCAGACGCAATACCGGTTTGGTTGGAAACGCCATGCTGGTGCGCGCGATCACAGCGCCCTGGGCACTGATGCGGATTAACTCGCGCCTATTGCTGTCGGCGATAAAGAGGCTACCGTCTATGGGGTGAGCTGCGATTGCAGAGATCTCCCTGCTCGCCAGTTCCGGTGCGAAGCTTGCACATGCAGGCGCTGTCAGATCACAGCGTAGCAGTGTGTTTTGCCCCATTCCCTGCACTGCTTGGGATGATTTGAGCTGCCCTGCGGCCAGCAGATTTCCCATTTGATCAAACAGCAGCGGCGGTTGCAGGTTCGCAAGTCCAAGCTTGTCGAAAGATAACTGGGAGACGCTCACGCCGGATCGGTCGTGTAGCAACAGGTGCTCGCCGGCGACCAGCAGCAAACTGCCCTGCGGCGCAACGGCCATGCCGCTGGGACCCAGGGTTTGGGGTATCGCAGGCAGAGTGGCCAGGCGCACACCCAGGCCAGCGGCGGCTATCAACGCTACCGCCGCAACGGTATAGGCAAGTCGCATGGCCCGTTTCGATAAAGTGGCCCGGTCGCGAATCCCGGGGGTGTTTCTAAAGGGCCTCAGGCTGTAAATATTGGGCGCGCCGGGTTGCCTTTCGCGTTTGCGCTCAACCGCATCCTCCCCTGAACGGCGCTGCATTGAAGGCGTTTCAAGGCGGGTTTTCACCCTGGCATCCACCGGCTTGAACCCAGGTTTGTGCGCCAGTTCTGTAGCGGCCCGCTGGATCGGCTGCTCTTCCATGGCGCGGCGCTGAGCTTCCTGTTCTTCCTCGAGGGCTCTGTGTTGCTCCTCTTCCTGGGCCTTGCGACGTGCAGTCTCTTCCGCTTGTCGCCGCTTCTCTTCCTTGCGGGCCTGCTCCAGCCGTGCCTGTTCTGCGCGTTCGGCTGCCATGCGTTCGCTATTCTCAGCCTCCAGTCGCTCCCGCTCTGCCCGGGCAGTCGCTTGTTGTTGGGCGGCCTCCGCCTGTTCCAGTTTCCGCTCTGCTTTGCGTTTCGCGGCCGCCAACCTCGCCTTGTGCTTCGCTTCTCTGGATCGCGTGTTCTTCTGTGCTTTCTCGTTGGCTTTCGCGCGCTTTGCCTCTTCTCTCTCCTTTGCCAAAAGCGCTCGTTTTAAAGCTCTTTCTCTGCTTTTAAGTTCAGCATCATGCTCTGCCCGCAGCTCCCTCTTTGTCGCCAGGTCGGCGCGGCGAATGGCCTGTTCTGCCTTGTTCTCCTGGAGTTTTCCAGCCACGGCTGCTGTTGGTGCCCCGCTTGCCGCAGTTTCCGCTGCGGGCTCGGATGGTGGCGTGGGTATGGACGAGGCCAGAGCAATATCTGTCTCGCCTGCATGCAAATCACCCCGTTCACCGATCTTCACCAGATCGACGTGGATGCCCATCTGTCGCAGGCGGGCATAGAGTTCAGCCGCTTCCTTGCGTTCCAGGTCGCGGCGCAATACAACGGGGTCGCCTGAGAAGCAGCGCTGTAGCATCGCGGGATCGTCTATGGTGAGTAACTGTGCCAGGCGGGCTCGCACCTGCTCCGGATCGTGCCCCTCGACAATCTCGCCCCTGAACGTGAGGTTAAACCTGTTCACCCCTGTTATTACCACCCCTGTCGTTGTTTATAGTTGTCGACGAATGTACGGGTTTTCGCTGTGGTTTTCCATGCTGGCTAAGCGCCAGCAAGTAACAGGTGCCTAGTCTATCTCCATGAATTCGAAATCCAGACCGGCATTGTCTTCCAGACGCTGCTGTAACTGACTCCCCATGGCAGATGCCGGTGTGAGAAAGCCGCCGCCCGTCGCTGCTTTATCCAGCGCCAGGCAAACCGCCGACTCCCCCAGCATCTTGGCGGTTGAACCGTAGCCGGGATCCATGTCTCCGGTAACTTTCAAGCGCATGTCCTTGCGCCTGTCGCTGGGGTGAACGCCATGAAAAAAGGCTTCCCAGTAGCCGTTCTCGCGCTGGCGTCGGGAGGGTCCGTCGCCAGGCGCTGGTAGTAGCTTCGCCGCCACTTTACGCACAGGTCCCAGACCCATTGCCAGCATGCCGGCGCCTGTGCCCAGCGCAATAGCAAGCGCCTCCGCACGCGAGCGATTGAGCACAGCTTCGTCGTAGCGGAAGTCCTCACCCCACGGCAATCCCAGCAGCGCATGGCTGCGCCTTACCACCCGGGTATTGACCATGGCCATCACAAAGGGAGAGGTCCACTGACGAAAATCCTTGTCGTAACGGGCGTTCGTCTGGTCCGCACCGTCTGGCCCGGTGTCAGCACCCGGTGGATTTAGCGCGTAGGGATTTTCCATTACCCGGCGTATCGAGTCGTCCCGCTGTGCTTCTTCCAGCATATTAAGCATGCTGGCGATAGTGCCGCCACTGGCACCGCCACGCGTGCGGCCGATCCGGGTTTTTACGTGATTTGCATAAACTCCATGCTGTTCCATCATCGCCTGCTGCAAGTACCAGGTGCCAATATCAAAGGGAATGGAATCGAAGCCGCAGGTATGCACAATGCGTGCTCCCGAGGCCTCAGCCGTGCCCTGGTAGTCCGGTATGACCCGCGCCATCCAGTGCACCTCACCGGTGAGATCGCAGTAGTCCACACCGGCCTCTGCACAGGCGGCGACCAGAGCGGTGCCGTATTTGGCATAGGGGCCAACCGTACTGCATACCACCCGGGTCTGTGCCACCAATTGCGCAACACTGATGGGGTCAGTGCTGTCGGCGATCAGTATGGGCAGTTCCTTTCTTTTGGCGCGCGGCAGGCACTCGTCGCGCACCTGCTCCAGTTTTTCCCGGTTGCGTCCGGCTATTGCCCAGCGCAGGTCGCCGCCAGTGCCGTAGTTGCGGGCCAGGTAATCGGCTACCAGGTGGCCGGTAAAACCGCTCGCGCCCCAGAGGACGAGGTCGAATGTCGTTTTTGCCATGGTGTGTTACCTCAGTGGATGCCGTGCATCATTTTTTTCAGTACGGGTGTAACGAGCATTAGCAGGACGGCGATGCCCAGGCCAGTATAGAGAAGATCGGTAAACAATTGAGTATAGCTGGCCAGTGCGGTGGAGATATCGGCCACTGAGCCCTGCACTGTCTCCAGAGCTGCCATTTTTGCGAGCTGCGCGGCAACGAATTCCGAGTAAGCGGTTGCCAGAAACCAGGAGCCCATCATTACGCCGACAACGCTGGGAACCGCTAATTTGGTTACAGCGGACAGCCCCACAGGTGACAGGCAGAGTTCCCCGCAGGTGTGCAGCAGATAGGCCAAAATCATCCAGTACCCGGCTACAAGTCCTGCGTCGTTGGGGCTGGCTGCGCCTGCGACGAGGGCGCCGAATCCGAGCCCGGCCTGGGCGATGCCAAGGGCAAATTTCATCGGTGTGGACGGTTCCATCTGGCGTCGTCCAAGTACGGTCCACAGCCAGGCGAAAAGCGGTGCGAACAGAAAAATGAACAGGGAGTTCAGCGCGCCGAACTGGGATGCGGTAAAATCAAAGCCCAGAATATTGCGATCCATCACCCGGTCGGCATAGAGCGTCATGGACGCTGAACTCTGCTCAAAAAGCGCCCAGAATGCCACGGTGGACATGGTGAGGATGATCAGCACAATCATTCGACTGCGCTCAACAGCGTTACATTTGACGGTGATGAACCAACCCAGCCCGAGCAACACAAACACCGACAACACATTGAGCAATGTGCCGACAGCACCGTGGAATTGCAGCATTTGCCAGGCGACGATAACCCCCAGTAATCCGCACACATAGATGGTGAGTTCCCTGCTTATGCCCAGCAGGGATTTTTCTGCGAGGATGGCGGTGTCGTGGGGTTCCGCACGGCCATGCAGGTGGCGTTGCCCGGACAGAAACGTGACCAGCCCGATCAACATGCCAATGCCCGCCAGCCCAAATCCGTAGCGCCAGCCATAGGTTTCTCCCAGGTAACCGCACAGTAAAGTAGCGGCAAAGGCGCCGAGATTAATGCCCATGTAAAAAATGGTGAATCCGGCGTCCCGGCGAGGATCATCCTGGCCGTACAGTTTGCCCACGATGGTCGAGATATTGGGTTTGAGAAAGCCTACTCCTATCACGATCAAGGCCAGCGAAAAGTAAAAAACCTGCAGAGCGCCCTCGTCCCGCAGGACTTGGCCGTCCTCAATGCGGGCCTGTTCACCCTCCAATGCCATGCCCAGGTGCCCGAGAACCAGCAGGACACCGCCAAAGACAACGGCTTTCCTCATGCCGAGATAGCGGTCTGCCAACAGGCCGCCTATCACCGGCATGGCATATACCAGCGCGGCATAACTGCCCAGGACTTCCAGGCCGTTGATATCGCTGAACAGATGGTATTTTGTGAGATACAGCAGCAGCAGATATTTCATACCGTAGAATGAGAAGCGCTCCCACATCTCGGTGGTGAAACAGATGAACAGGCCATGAGGATGGCCGAAGAAGCCGGTATCACTGGCTGTATCGACCCCGGGGTTGGTCGCGGTGGAAGTGCTTGTTGTCATATTTTTAACGTGCCACTGCTGTGGGAGGCAAGCGCGCTAGTATAGATTGCTGCAGCTGCGGGTCATAGCCATGCACCTTTTCGCGGCAGAAGCTGTCCGGGGACTGGCCCTCAGCTATTGCACATTGTATCCTTGCGCGCTCGCAATCGGAGCTATGGCGTTGTGCCAAAAGAGAAACTCTGTTTTATAAAAATCAGAATATGTGAAGTTGCTCTCCTTGCGGGGCTCATGGTGCTGGGGGGCTGTGGCGGTCCCCCGTGGAATAATCCCAACCCGCTCTATGACGATGATTTACTGATATATCAGTCAGTCATGAGCCCGGCACCCCCCAAGCATCTGGATCCGGCAATTTCCTATGCCTCGGATGAAAGCCTTTTCATCATGCAGATCTACGAGCCCCCCATGGGCTATCACTACTTGAAGCGTCCCTACGAACTTATCCCCTTGTCGCTGGAATCCTTCCCGGAGCTGACGTTCCTGGATGCCCAGGGCAATGAAGTGGCGGAGGACAGTGAGGCACTGGCGTACTCCCGCTATACCTTGCAGGTGCGGGAGGATGAGCATTACCAACCCCACCCGGCTTTTGCACTGGATGACCAGGGCAAGCCACTGTATGTGTTTGCTACCGCTGCCGAGGGCGCCAGGTATCGACAGATTCCCGACTTCCCGGAGACCGGCAGCAGGGCGGTACTGGCCAACGATTACGTCTATGCCATCAAGCGCCTGGCGGATCCCGAAAACGGTTCGCCCATGTTGGGGTTTATGGCGCACTATATTGTTGGCATGGAGGCTTTTTCCGAACGTTTGGGGAAAGTTCCGCGGGATGGCTGGCTGGACCTCGACCAGTATGCTATGGAAGGCTTGAAGGTACTGGATGACCGCACACTCACGATCACCATCAAGGATCGCTACCCCCAGTTTGCCTACTGGCTGGCTATGCAATTTTTCTCCCCCATTGCCCCGGAGGTCGACCGCTTCTATCACAACCCCGGTTTTGCCGAGCGCAATCTGACCCTGGACTGGTGGCCAGTGGGATCCGGACCCTTCATGATGGTGAAAAATGATCCCAACAGCGAGATTGTGCTGGAGAGAAACCCTAACTTCCGCGAGGACTTTTATCCCACGGAAGGTGGGCCGGGCGATCTGGAAAATGGCTTGCTGGATGATGCCGGCAAACGGGTACCTTTTGTAGATCGGGCGGTATATCGCCTCGAAAAAGAAGTTCTGCCCTTGTGGACCAAGTTTCTGCAGGGCTACTACGATCGCTCCGGCGAGGTGCACGGCAATACCAACGGTGTCTATGATCAGGCCTTTGTAGTGGGCCCAGACGGCGTTGAGATGTCCGCAGACCTGGCCGGTCACAACATCACCATGTCGCCCGATGTGAAGCCGGCCATCTACTACTATGGCTTCAATATGCGCGACCCAGTGGTGGGTGGCTATACGGAAGACAAACGCAAGCTGCGTCAGGCTCTGCAAATCGCATTCAATACCGAGGAATACCTGAACATTTTTTACAAGGGCAACGGCATTGCCTCTCAGTCGCCCATTCCTCCGGGCATTCCCGGTTTTCTGGAGGGTGAGGCGGGAATAAACCCCTATGTTTACGACTGGGTGGATGGTGAACCGAAGCGCAAGTCACTGGAGTATGCCAAACAACTGCTGGCAGAGGCCGGCTACCCTAACGGCCGGGACGAGCGCACTGGCGAGCCCCTGAAGATATTTATCGATGTGCAGTCCCAGGCGATCAGCAACACCAGCATGAACTGGATGGATCGCATTTTTGGCGAAATTGGTGTGCAGGTCGAATATCGACCGGCAGACTGGAACCGCACCCGTGAAAAATTGCTGACGGGCAATACCCAGATTTTCTCCCACGGCTGGTTGGCCGACTACCCGGACCCCGAGAATTTCCTGTTCCTGCTGTACGGTCCGGAGAGTCCGCTGGACTGTAAATGCGACGGCGCCAACAACGCCAATTACGCCAGTGAGATCTATGATGAGGCGTTTAGGAAGATTCGCGTGCTGCCGCCTGGTCCTGAGCGCGATGAACTGGTGGCCCTGGCAGTAGAGCAGTATCGCAAGGATGCGGTGTGGCTGTTTGCCTATTACCCCAAGGACACTTACCTGAATAACAGTTGGGTATACAACAACAAGCGCCACGGGGTTTCCAAGGCCACGCTCAAATACACCCGGGTTGATGCCGAGGAGCGGGCTCGCAAACAGGTGGAATGGAACCAGCCGGTTACCTGGCCGTTGTACGCCGGGGCCCTGTTAGTGTTCAGCTTGTTGGCACCGGGGGTGATCGCCTACCGGCGGCGCCAGAAAGCGACCGCCCGCAGGGCTCAGGTACACTAGATGTTTGCATATATAATCCGTCGCCTGCTGTATGCCATTCCGATTCTTATCGGCGTTAACCTGTTGACCTTCACGCTGTTTTTTGTGGTGAACTCTCCTGATGACATGGCGGTATCCCAGTTGGGTGAGAAGTACGTCACCCCGGAGGCCATAGCCAGTTGGAAGCGCAAGAATGGCTATGACAAGCCGCTGTTCCTGAATGACGAGGCCAGCGGTATGGGTGCCCTGACGGACACCATCTTCTTCACCAAGTCGGTAAAACTCTTCGCCTTTGACTTCGGTCGGTCCGAGAGTGGCCGCGATATTACTACCGACGTGTCCACCCGCATGTGGCCCAGCCTGGCAATAGCCCTGCCCAGCTTCATGGTAGGCATCTGGGTGAATATCTGTGTGGCGCTGATGGTGGTGATGTTTCGCGCGACTGCCCTGGATCGCTGGGCGGTGTTTGTTTTCGTCTGTCTTATGTCGATCTCCTATCTGTTTTATATCATCGGCGGGCAGTACCTGGTGGCCAAGAGCTGGATGCTGGTACCGATATCGGGCTATGACCCGGTATCGCAACCGTGGAAATTCCTCATCCTGCCCGTGCTGGTCAGTGTGGTGTCCGGCATCGGTTCCGGGGCGCGCTGGTATCGCACGCTGTTTCTGGAGGAGGCCGGGCAGGATTACGTGCGCACCGCCAGGGCCAAGGGAGCCAGCGAAATCACTATTCTGTTCCGGCATATATTGCCCAATGCAATGATCCCGATTCTTACCGGGATCGTTGTGCTGATTCCCTCCCTGTTCATGGGCAGCCTGTTGATCGAATCTTTCTTCGGCATACCTGGCCTCGGCAGCTATATGCTGGATGCCATTCGCTCACAGGATTTTGCCATTGTTCGCACCATGGTATTCATCGGCTCCATACTTTATATCTTCGGCCTTATCCTCACCGATATCTCCTACACCTGGGCAGACCCCAGGGTGCGATTGAGCTGATGGCTGAATTTGGAATGAAGCCGATTGTTCTGTGGTCCGACGCATTAATTTATATGCTGGTGGTAGTGCTGGTGGTATTTTTCTACCGGCTGCGCAACGACCCACAGACCCGGGAGCGTTGGGGCCAGGTATTTTCCTCGCGCCTGGGCATGGTGACCTTTACCGTCATCATGGTTTACGTGGGTGTGGCGCTGCTAGATTCGCTGCATTTTCGCAAAGCCTTGCCCAACCCTGAAGGTGTGGACACGACCGAGATATTTTACGACAACAAGGTAACCAGCGTTCTCGATGTCATGCTCGATGGCATGGGCGATCGCTTCGAGCGCACCTATTCTGCGCCCTTTGCTCTGAAGTCTTTTGAAAAGAGCAATATACCTGACGCCCAGGGCAATATGGTGCGGGACTACGATTTCCTCACACATGCGGGAGGGCATCTTGCCAGTGCCGATGACAAGTGGCTGGATGTGTTGCGCCTCAGTGCCATCGCAATCGCCTGGGGTCTGGCGGGTGCGGCTCTTATTGTAGGTGTACAGTGGTTTTTCCTGCGCGGGAGCATCTATCCCTGGTATGCCTCCTGGGCGGTGCAGACGGGGGTCATCTGTTTCGCGGTCTGGCTGGTATATATAAGCCATTTCTACCACGTGTTGGGAACTGATCAGGGCGGAACCGACGTGGCTTTCCAGAGCATCAAGGGTATACGTACCGGCGTGCTGCTGGGCACACTGTCCACCTTGGTAATGTTGCCCATCGCTGTGACCCTCGGTGTGTCAGCGGGCTACTTCAAGGGCTGGGTGGACGATGTGGTGCAGTATCTGTACACGACGCTCAGCTCCATTCCCGGCATCCTGTTGATTGCCGCGTCGGTGCTGTTGTTTCAGGTGTATATCGATCTCAATCCGGATTTCTTCTCGGTTGGGATGGAGAAAGCGGACGCCCGGTTCATCGCCCTGTGTTTTATCCTGGGTCTGACCAGCTGGTCCAGTCTCTGCCGCCTGATCCGGGCTGAAACCCTGAAAATCAGCCAACTTGGTTATGTGCAGGCGGCTCACGCCTTTGGTGTCAGCCACGCCCGCATCCTGGGGCGACATATCCTGCCCAATGTGGTGCATATCATCCTCATTACCTTTGTGCTGGATTTCAGCGCACTGGTACTGGCAGAAGCCGTACTCTCTTACATTGGCGTGGGTATAGATCCATCGATGGGAAGCTGGGGCAACATGATCAACGGCGCCCGCTCTGAACTCTCGCGGGAACCGGCCGTCTGGTGGACATTGACCGGTGCGTTTTTCTTTATGTTTATGCTGGTGCTGGCGGCCAACCTCTTTGCCGATCTGGTGCGCGACGCCTTTGACCCGCGCAGCGCGAGCGGGAGGTCGGAAGCGTGAGCACTGCATCAGACGTCCGCATGAAAATAGAGAACCTGAAGGTGCGTCTCAGTGAGACCGGAGAGGAGATTCTCAAAGGTGTCAGCCTGGAGCTCAGGGCGGGGCAGATTTTTGCCCTGGTGGGCGAATCCGGCAGTGGCAAATCAGTCACGTCTCTGGCTGCTATGCGCCTGTTGCCCGACGCGCTGCAGATTACCGAGGGCGCGGTAAAAGTCGGTGACCAGGATTTGTTCGACCTGCCCGAGGCCACGATGCAGGACGTGCGCGGCCGGCAGGTTGCAATGATATTCCAGAACGCCATGAGCGCGCTCAACCCGGTACAGACCGTTGGGCAACAGGTGGCAGAGACGCTGAAATTGCATACCACCCTGCGCGGCGATAGTCTGCGGCAGCGAGTGGTGCAATTATTTGCAGAGGTGGGCATCCCGGACCCTGAGGGCCGCTACAGTTTTTACCCTCACCAGTTGTCCGGTGGCCAGCAGCAGCGCGTCATGATCGCCATGGCCCTGGCTTGTGAGCCGGACATCCTGATTGCAGATGAACCTACCACGGCACTGGATGTGACTATCCAGGAGCAGGTGCTCAAGCTGATTCGCGAACTGACGCGTACGCGTCAGCTGGCGGTGCTGTTGATCACCCACGACATGGGTGTGGTGCGCAACACTGCCGACGAAGTGGCGGTGATGTATCGGGGCCAGATTATCGAGCGCGCCGGGGTGGAGGCGTTTTTCCACAACCCCAAAGAGGAATACAGCAAGCGCCTGATTGACGCCCTGCCGGATCTCACCCACTTTCAGAGTGTCGCGGTGGAGGAGCCTCTGTTGCAGCTGGATGAGGTCAAGGTGTACTTCCCCATACGCAAAGGTGTGCTGCAGCGGGTGGTAGATTACACCCGGGCCGTGGACGGTGTGTCCCTGGCGATCGGCCGCGGTGAGACCTATGCATTAGTGGGCGAGTCGGGCAGCGGCAAATCAACGCTGGGCCGGGCGATACTGAACCTCGAGACAGTGAGTGGTGGCAACATCCGCTTTAAAGGCGAGGCCATAGGCTCACTGGCGCGGCGAGAGATGTTGCCCTATCGCAAGCTGATACAGGTGATCTTCCAGAATCCCTTCTCGTCCATGAACCCGAGAATGTCAGTGGGCGAGATCATTGCCGAAGGCATGGTAAGCCTGGGCCTTGGGTTGTCGGCCGCGGAACGGCAAGAGCGCATTGGCCAACTGCTGGACAAGGTGCAACTGCGTCGTGAGTACAGCCACCGCTATCCGCATGAGTTTTCCGGCGGTCAATTGCAGCGCATCGCCATTGCGCGCGCGTTGGCAGTGGAACCGGAGCTGATTATTTGTGATGAGCCCACCAGCGCCCTGGATGTATCGATACGGGCAGAGGTGTTGAACCTGCTACAGGAGCTGCAGCGCGAGTTCGGTGTTTCCTATTTGTTCATTACGCATGACCTTTCCATTGTGCCCAGCCTGGCGCACCATGTGGGAGTCATGCAGGCGGGTAAGCTCGTTGAACAGGGCAGCGCGGAACAGATTCTGACAGCACCGCAACATCCTTATACCCAGGCGCTACTTAATTCCGTGCCCCGGTTGGACCCGGACTAGAGCAGCCTTTTAATCTAACAACCAACCTGGAGTAACGCCCTATGAATGGTGCAGAGAGTTTACTGACCACCCTGGTAAACAGCGGAGTTGAAGTGTGTTTTACCAACCCCGGTACATCTGAAATGCATTTTGTTGCAGCTTTGGACGAGGTCGACGGCATGCGCTGCGTGTTGTGCTTGTTCGAGGGTGTGCTCAGCGGCGCAGCCGGTGGCTATGCGCTAATGGCGCGCAAGCCGGCCTCAACCCTGTTACATCTCGGGCCGGGCCTGGGTAATGCGCTGGCAAACATTCACAATGCCAAAAAAGGCAGTGTTCCAATGGTGAATATTGTCGGTGACCACGCGACTTATCACCTGGAATACGATGCTCCCCTGACCGCCGACATTGAAGGTATCGCCGGCCCTGTCTCGCACTGGGTTTACACCTCGAAGGCCGCTGAGGATATTGCCAGGGATGCAGCGGAAGCCGTGCGTCAGGCAGGTATCGGCCGGATAGCCACACTGATGCTGCCAGCGGATGTTTCCTGGAGTGACAACCCCAGCGGGCCTGAGGGCGCGGTCACCCTGGAGCAGCCGACTCCGGTGCCGTCGGAACGAGTGAAGAAAGCGCTGGCAATGCTGAAGTCTGATGCTAACTGTATGATTATGGTCGGGGGCCGGGAGATAGACAGCCAGCGCGGCATGATGTTGAGCCGTATCGGCAAGGCCGCGGGCGTAAGAGTCTGTGCAGAAACGTTTCCAGGGCGTATGGCCCGGGGAGCTGACAGAGCGGTGATCGATCGCCTGCCTTACCTGGCGGAGCTGGCTATTGATCACATCAAGGATGTGCAGAAGCTTATTCTGCTGGGTGCGCCGGCCCCGGTTTCATTTTTCGCCTATCCCAATGTGCCCAGCGCAATTGCCGCAGATGGCTGCGAGGAGTTCGTGCTGGCAGGCCCTAATGAAGACATAGACCAGGCTCTGGAGGATTTGCTGGAAGCGCTTGACGCCATAGATGTGAAACCGGATGTTAGTCCGCTGGAGGTTCCCGACCTCGCTGCCGGGCCACTGGATGTCGCCAAGGTGGCCACAGCGGTGGCGCACTTCATGCCGGAGAATACGGTTGTTATCGATGAGGCTATCACCTCCAGTTTTGTGCTGTATCCCGCGACCGCCACTGCCCAGCCTCACGACTGGCTGAGCCTGACGGGCGGCGCCATAGGGTGGGGGCTGCCGGCCTCTGTCGGGGCTGCAATCGCCTGCCCGGATCGCAAGGTACTGTGCCTGGAGGGAGATGGCAGCGCGATGTATACCATACAGTCCCTGTGGACCATGGCCAGGGAACACCTGGATGTCACCGTGGTGATTTTCAATAATGCCAAGTACAGCGTGCTGGAAATGGAATTTGCCCGCACCGGAGCCCGGGGCGGCAAGCCGGGGCCCAATGCCGCCAGCTTGCTCGACATTGGCAGCCCGGTAATAGACTTTGTCGCCATGGCCACCGGTATGGGGGTGCAGGCCTCAAGAGCCACTACTGCGGAGGAGTTCAACGAGCAATTTGCGGCGGCCATGAGTGGCAAGGGGCCCCGTTTGATAGACGCGGTTGTGCCTACGCTATTTTGAGGGCAGTTGCGCGCTCTGGCTGTTCAAGACGGTCTGCAATCGCCTCCGCTAAAGCCGCTTGCAGAGCACTCTGGACCTGCGCCGGGTCGCGTAATCGCTTCACCTTTTCAAACAGCAGGGCTGCCGGAAAGTAATGTCCACGCAAGTAGACCAGCCATTGCTTCAAGGGGCTGGGTGCATAGTGGGCATCATAGTGTGCCAGGTTCATCGCAAAAAATTGCAGTAGCAATGGCAGTACCTCCTGCCATTGCATTGACTCTGGCATATGGCCCTCGGCAGCGCCAACCACCAGGCGCGCCAGGTCAGGGCGACAGAGCGTACCCCGGCCCAGCATCAGGTCATCGCACCCGGTTACCTCAAGGCAGCGCAGCGCATCTGCCGGGCTCCATATTTCACCGTTGGCGATAAGTGGCATGCCTGTAACCTCCCGGGCGCGGGCAATCTCCTCCCAGTAAGCTGGCGGCCGGTAACCATGCCGCTTGGTGCGGGCGTGCACTGTCAGTTCGTTCACTCCAGCCGCATCGATACCGCGCACGATATCCAGGAACAGGCTTTCATCCTCAAAGCCCAGCCGGGTTTTTACCGTGATGGGTACATGGGCCGGTACTGCGGCGCGCACAGCGGCCGCGATGGCATGCACTCGCTGTGGTTCGCGCAGGATGATAGAGCCCCCGTCCGAGCGATTCACGGTTTTTGCCGGGCAACCGAAGTTGAGATCGATTCCCGGCGCGCCCAGCTCGGCGGCGCGGGCTGCGTTGTCTGCGAGGGGGCCTGCCTGGCCGCCCAGTAACTGTATGTATACCGGCACGCCGGTGGCAGTGGTGCCGCCGCCAGCCAGCTCGGGGCACAGGCGGTAAAACACTTTTGGCGGCAGCAGGCGGTCGGTAACCCGAACAAATTCGGTGACGCAGCGATCTATTCCGCCCATTGATGTGAGCAGCTCGCGCATGGTGTGGTCGATAACCCCCTCCATGGGGGCGAGCATTAATCGCATGGTTGTGAGTAACATCGGAAAAGGCGGGCAATTATATACAGGCCGCAGTGCGGGGGCCATGCCGATTCCTGTCGCCGGACATGGCGCCCGGTAGGCGACTTGTTTATTATGGGCTCCATTGTGCCCGGTGATAATTCCGGGCCAGAGAAATGGGTGTCTTTATGCAGGGTGACATTGTGGCGCAGGGGGTCGAACTCATGCTGTATGGCATGGGTACGGTGGTTCTGTTCCTGGCTGCGCTGGTACTTGCCACCACCGGCATGTCCGGGTTTATTACTCGTTACTTTCCTCAGCCGGAGCCGCCGCCGGTGAAGGCCAGAGAACGCAGTGTCGGTCAGGCTGCCGCTGCGGAACTCGACCCCGGTGTTGTTGCGGTGATTACCGCCGCTATCCATCAGCACCGCGACAATCAGCGCTAGCAATAACCCCCGGAATCCAAGAGGCTCAACACGATGGATCTAAACAACCGCCCGCTGGGAATAACGGATGTGGTATTGCGCGATGCGCAC
>TARA_R110001592_G_scaffold240929_2_pt1 | contig 182553 bp, 166 predicted proteins | sample TARA_R110001592 | Tara Oceans TARA_R110001592 (sample SAMEA4398387) | marine metagenome | biome: Polar Biome; feature: [SRF] surface water layer (ENVO:00010504); material: water (ENVO:00002006), including particulate matter (ENVO:01000060) such as... | depth 5 m
GTCAAATGCCGCGCGTCAAACTTGACGCGCGCCTATTGTATTCACCGCGGCTGCTGAGTCAAGGAGAATCCCCGATAATTACTGCAACTGGCTGAATTATAAAGATTTGTCTCGATCCTTGATTACCACCCAGGCGGCGCGCAGGTAGATAACCATGGACCAGAGGGTCAGTACGGCGGCGGCATAGAGCACCAGGTAGCACAGGGCCAGCATCCAGTTCTCGTCGCGGGCGGGGTCGATGGCCAGCAGACCGGTGATAGCCACCATCTGAAACGCGGTTTTCACCTTGCCGATGTAGGAAACCGCCACCGAGGTGCGCTCTCCCAGCTCGGCCATCCATTCTCGCAGGGCCGAGATCACAATCTCTCGGCCGATAATGACGCAGGCCGCGAGTGTAAATAGCAGGGTATCGTGCCGCTCTACCAACAGCACCAGCGCAATGGCGACCATCAGTTTGTCCGCCACCGGGTCCAGAAACGCACCAAAGCTTGTCATCTGGTCAAGACGCCTGGCGAGGTAGCCGTCGATCCAGTCTGTCACCGCTGCAAAGGCAAAGATAACAGCCGCCACCATTAGGTGGTTTTTAAACGGCAGGTAAAAAACTACAACCAGCACGGGGATCAGGAAGATCCTCAGCAATGTCAGTGAATTGGGTATATTGATGGACAAACCGCCGCGCTCCTCCTCCAGCTAATCTGCAATATTATGCAGGTGATCATAAATTTGTTGAGCCATTGTGGCACTAATTCCTGAAACTTTCTTCAACTCCTCGATATTGGCATTCTCTACACCCTGGGCACTGCCAAAATGCCGCAGCAACTCGCGCCTGCGCTTGGCACCCACACCAGCTATGTCTTCCAGTGTTGAGCGCTGCCTGGCCTTGTCCCGCCTCGCCCGGTGACCGGTAATGGCAAAGCGGTGAGCCTCATCCCGTATCTGCTGAATCAGGTGTAGTGCCGGGTTGTCCACACCGAGTTGGCGTTCGCTTCCGGTGGCACCGTTTAACAACGTCTCGAAGCCCGCCTTGCGCGTGGTTCCCTTGGCCACCCCAATCACTTCCACGCCGGGTATCTGCAAATCTGCCAACACGGACATCGCCTGGCTGACCTGGCCCTTGCCGCCATCGATAAAGAGAATGTCCGGCAGCGGGGCCTCCCCCGACTTGAGACGTTTATAGCGGCGCTCCAGCGCCTGCTGCATGGCAGCGTAGTCATCGCCGCCGGTAATGCCTTCGATATTGAACCTGCGGTATTCGGATTTACGCTGGCCACCCTGGTCGAATACCACGCAGGACGCCACCGTGGCCTCGCCGGAGCTGTGGCTGATATCGAAGCATTCCATACGCTCTGGCAGCTCGGCAAGGCCCAATAGCTCCTGCAGGGCCAGCATCCGCTCATGTACCGACTGGCGGCCACTGAGGTGTGCTGCGAGGTTTGTTTCTGCGGTCTGCAAGGCAAGCTGCAGCCAGCGCGCCCTGGCGTCTCGCACCTTGCTGCGCAGCCTGACCTTGCGTTCGGCGGCCACTGTCAGTGCCTCGGCGAGGGTGCTGGCATCTTCCGGCGCCGCATTTACCAGCAACTCTGCCGGTATCGCCCGCACACCACCCAGATAATACTGCGGAATGAATGCGCTGATAACCTCTGCCGGTGTTTCCTGCAGCCGCAGCGGTGGGTAATAGGTCTTGCTGCCCAACACCCGTGCGCCCCTGACGAACAGCACCTGCACACAGGACCTGCCACCCGCAACCGCCGCCGCTACGATATCGAGGTCGCCGGTAACACCCTCTATACCCTGGCTTGCCTGCACCTGCTGCAGCTGGGCGAGCTGGTCACGCAGTACCGCCGCTTTCTCGTAGGCGAGTGTTGCGGCGGCCTGCTCCATATCATCGGCCAGGCGCACCATCAACTCCTGTGACTTACCCCGCAGGAACAGCGTGGTATTCTCCACTTGCTCCGCGTACTCCTCTTCTGTCACCAGCCCCACGCAGGGCGCAGTGCAGCGATCGATCTGGTACTGCAGGCAGGGGCGCGAACGATTGCTGAAGTAACTGTCTTCACACTGGCGCACCTTGAACACTTTTTGCAGAAAATGCAGTGACTCTCTCACGGCCCCGGCGCTGGGGTAGGGTCCGAAGTACTGGCCTTTACGCCTCTTCGCACCCCGGTGCAGGCTGATTCGCGGATAGCTGTCCTGGCTGGACAGAAAAATGTAGGGGTAGGACTTATCGTCCCGCAACAGGATATTGTAAGGCGGCTGGTGGCTCTTGATCAGGTTGTGCTCCAACAGCAGCGCGTCCACCTCGGTAGACGTGACCGTCACCTGAATTTCCTGAATACGCGCCACCAGCGCCATGGTTTTTCCGGTGAGCCCGCTAGCCCGGAAATAACTGCCCACCCGGTTCTTGAGGTTGCGGGCCTTGCCTACATAGAGCAACTTATGGCTGGCATCGTACATCTGGTAGACACCCGGCCGGGTGGTCAGTGATTTCAGGAACGCCTGGTGATCGAACCCGCTCACACTGCCCTGCCGTAAATCCTGGGCTCTATTTCCAGCGCGATACCGAACCTGTCCTGTACCGAAGCCGCCACCTCAGCGGCGAGTGCCAACAAGGCCTCACCACTCGGATTGGCGTTGCCGCTCTCGTTGCCATAATTGACCAATACCAGTGCATGGTCCGGATGGATGCCCAGGCCGTCGCGGCGATGTCCCTTCCAGCCGCAGGCCTCAATCAGCCAGGCTGCAGGAAGCTTGGTATTGCCGTCAGCCTGGGGGTATTGCGGCAGGCCCGGGGACTGGCGGAGTAACTCGCGGGCATGCTCGTCAGGTACTACCGGATTTTTGAAAAAGCTGCCGGCGTTGGGAATGTGCTGTGGATCAGGCAGTTTACTGCGGCGAATATTAACCACCGTATCAAACACCTGTTCCGCAGAGGCATTGTCTATTCCCTGTTCCGTCAGGGCCCGGGCCAGCACCGGGTAGTCTGCCCGCACGCGAGCCGCCCGCGACAGGCGGATATCCACCGCGGTGATAATGTGTTGGTCGCGCAAACTGTGCTTGAAAATACTGTCGCGATAGCCGAACTTGCAGTCCGCGCCCTCCATAACGCGCGTCTGGCCGCTTGAGATGTCGATACAATGCACCCGCCGCGCAAACGAGGAGAGCTCTACGCCGTAGGCGCCGATGTTCTGGATCGGTGCAGCACCCACCGTGCCGGGAATCAATGCCAGATTCTCCAGACCGTAAAACCCCTGCTGTATCGACCACGCCACGAAAGCGTGCCAGCGCTCACCAGCCGCCACCCGCAACAGTACGGTATCGGCTTTGTCTTCCAGTATTTCAATGCCACGGGTTTCCATGCGCAAGACCAGCGCGTCGATATCGCCGGCCAGCACGACATTACTGCCCTCCCCCAGCGGTACCAGCGCGAGACCCTCTGCGGCGGCCCAATCGATAGCTTCACGTAAACAGGAGTCACTGCCCACATGCACCAGCGCTGTGGCACAGGCATCCAGCGCGAGCGTGTTGTAGGGCCGCAGTGATTCAGCTCTCTGGACGTGCATCAACGATTTCTCGCAGCAGGCCCTCACTGGCCCACTCCACAAGGTCGAGCACGTAGTTGAAGCCCCGGGCTCCGCCGTAGTAGGGGTCCGGCACTTCCTGCAAATCGACATTTCCGGCAAATCCGAGCAAGAGCCCCAGATGGCCGGAGAACTCCTTCGGGCGCATCGCCTGCAGTGTGGCGAGATTTTTCAAATCCATAGCGAGAATATAATCAAAGCGGGCAAAGTCCGCAGCCTGAAACTGCCGTGCGCGCAGGCCACTGAGGTCGTAACCGCGCTTCGCTGCCTTGGCCGTTGACCTGCGGTCCGGCGCCCCGCCCACATGCCAATCGCTGGTACCACAGGAATCGACCTCAATGACGTCGGTAAGCCCGCGCTCATCCACCATCGACTGGAACACACCGTGGGCCGTGGGAGACCTGCATATGTTACCGAGGCAGACGAACAGCACACTTGTAGTGCCAGCGCGGCTCATCGGGGTGGGACTGTCAATCAGACAGTATCCAGCACTTCTACTATCGGTGCAGCTGCCACCAGAGTTGCCAGCACCTTGTTGGCCTCATTGAAGTGCGCAGATTGGCGATGGGTTTCCAGGTCGGCCTCGCAGCTGTACTGCTCCAGCACCTTGTACTCCTGCGGGTCCGATTTGCTGCGGTGCAGGATATAGAAGATGTTGCCGGGCTCATTGGCTCGCACCTGTTCTGCCAGCGCCTGAAATGCTTCTTCAAAGGCAGCGGTCTTACCTTCCTGGACTTTCAGAGTTGCTACTACACCGATGGTCATTGTTGGTTCCTCAAGAAAATGGGTGATTGTCCCGGCGCGTTTGCGGCCATGTGACTAATCCGTGAAAACTGCGCATGAACTCTCCTGACCAGATCACGGTTCTGGTCAGAAGAGCAACGTTAACACCCGGGGCTGTGACAGTTCAATCCGCCTGCGCTCAGGTACCGGTAAAGCTGGCGGGGCGTTTCTCCATGAATGCTTGCATCGCCTCACCCAGATCGTTGGAGTTCAGTGTCGTTGCCATAGTCCACAGGCCGTTCAGCAACAGGCTTTGTTCGGTAGTAAGGTCCTCGCCCTGCTGCAGGATGAACTTGGTGCCCCGCACCGCCAGGGGGGCGTTGGCGGCTATCTCCTGCGCCATAGCCATCGCCGCGGCGTATACCGCATCAGCGTCGGCATAAACGTCATTAACAAGCCCTATTTTCTCTGCACGCGCGGCGTCGATATCTTTGCCGGTATAAGCCAGTTCGGCCACCTGCCCCTTGCCCACAATGCCCGGCAGTCGCTGCAGGGTGCCGACATCCGCCACGATGCCAATTTTGGTCTCGCGCACACCGAACAATGCATCTGCGGAGGCAAGCCGGATGTCACAGGCCGTGGCGAGGTCTACCCCGGCACCGAGACAGTGTGAATGAATGGCGGCAATAACAGGCACAGGGCAGTCGGCAACAGAGCTGATTGCTGCCTGAAAGGCCCTGGTGACTTCCATCTGCCTTACATTGGCGGTGGCGCCGGAGAGTGTTTCACCGTCGCCCGGCTCGGCATCAAAACCACCGAGGCTGGCAAGGTCTATACCCACACAGAAGCTTTTGCCGCGCCCGGCAATAATCACCGCCCGCAGTTCTTTGATTTCAGCTATCGCGGCCATCGCGCGGGGCAGGTCTGCCACCAGCTCTCTGGACATTGCATTGCGCTTTTCTGGCCGGTCCAACCACAGGGTGGCTATATATCCATTGACTTCAATCGACAAAACGGAAGATGAGAATTTCATAAGGTGCTCCTGAGGGGATGGTAGTTGCGGGCAGGGAGGCTATCACACCCGGCGTTGGCCAGCATAGACCCCGCTTGATCTGCGCGCGGCTGGCATGTAAATTGTTTAATGGCACTTGTTATGCCATTATATTGAAGCTGGTTATGCGGGACATTCTAAAACCGCCAGCTTTAGACAAAGGTGCAAATCCGTATGAACAAACGATTACTGTATGGGTTCATTACTGCTGCGTTAATGAGGGCTTTCCTATCTAGCGGGCCAGTCTCGGCACAGGAGCAGACCCAGCTCCTTTGGGGTGACACGCACTTACACACCTCCTATTCGGTAGATGCCTATATGGCGGGCAACAGAAGCGCTGACCCGGACATGGCATATCGCTACGCAAAGGGCGAACCCGTAGTGCACCCCTATAACCGTACCCGCATACAAATACTCGAACCTCTGGACTTCCTGGCTGTATCCGATCACGCAGAGTATCTTGGCATTATCCCTATCGTCATGAGCGGTGATTTTGAGCAACCGGAGGCCGGCTTCTTTGAACGGATCAAATCCTGGGCCATGCTCACCATACTGGGTTACTGGATCGAGGATCCGATTGAAGGTACCAGGCGGTTTACCAGTTACCTGCCGGCGCCGGAAATCCAGTCGGGGGATAGCAGAGACCCGATAGTGGCAGCGCAGGAAGCCGGTACGGATGGCGGCCTGGGCAGCCTGGGCCTGATCAACGACAAGGCTGCGCAACGTATCAGCGCCTCACAGTGGTCCAAATCCATGGCGATCGCGGATCAGCACAACGAGCCGGGTGTCTTTACCAGCCTCGTGGGCTGGGAATGGAGCCAAACCGCCAGCGGCGCCAATCTGCATCGCATTGTGGTATCCGATATGGACGGCGACACTGCAGCGGGTATTGACCCGATTGGTTCCGACGATGCCCCCTACCCCGAAGATTTGTGGGACGGCCTGGCCGCCGTTGCCGAGGAAACCGGTGCAGAATTTGTCGCCATCCCGCACAACTCCAATCTTTCCAAGGGATACATGTTCTCCAAAACAACCCTCAAGGGCGAGACGATCGATGGTCGGTATGCCAGCAAACGGCTTAAGTGGGAACCGCTGGTCGAAGCCACGCAGATAAAGGGCGACAGCGAAACGCATCCGGAGCTCACCCCCGACGACGAATTCGCCAATTTCGAACGCTTTGATTTTTATCTGCAGGCGTTTCCCCAGGCCCAGGGATACAAAGCACAAACAGGTGACACGGTTCGTTCGGCGCTGAAAAGCGGCCTGGAGCTGGAACACTCAATCGGCGTGAACCCGTTCAAATTCGGCATGATCGGCTCAACCGACGCCCACACCGGAATCGCCTCAGCAGAAGAGCCGAATTTCTGGGGCAAGGTGGCCATCGATTCCACACCGGAAACAAAGCGGCGCTATGATCCTGACGGCTATGGTGATGGCATACAGAGTTTTAACGGATGGAATATGTCAGCTGCCGGCCTGGCAGCCGTATGGAGCGAGGACAATACTCGCCAGTCCATAGTCGCTGCCATGAAGCGCAGGGAAACCTACGCTACAACGGGCCCCCGCATGCAGGTACGCCTGTTCGGAGGCTGGAACTTCAGCGAGGACGATATTGAATCGGCGGATATGGCGAGCATCGGCTACGCCGGCGGCGTACCCATGGGTGGCGAACTGAGCGCAGCACCCGTAGGCGCTGCGCCGGGTTTTCTGGTGCGTGCAAGCAGGGGCCCAATCGACCACAACCTGGATCGCATTCAGATCATAAAGGGTTGGACCGACGCCGCGGGCCAGGCACAGGAGAAAATATTCAATGTTGCCTGGTCCGGGGACCGCCAGCTCAATGCTGAGGGGAGGCTGCCGCCGGTGGGGAACTCCGCAAATATTTCAACAGGTAAAACGGCCAATACCATCGGCGATGCGGAGCTGGCCACCTTCTGGGTTGACCCGGAATTTGATCCCCAACAAAACGCTTTCTACTATGCTCGTGTGCTGCAAATTCCCACCGTGCGCCACTCGCAACTGGACGCCATAGCGCTGGGGATAGAGACCCCCTTCGAGGGCCCCGCCACGCTGCAGGAAAGAGCCTATACCTCGCCGATCTGGTATACCCCCTAAACAGTCAGCTCTGGTGTAACTCGCGAATAAGCGCCGGTATTTCGCTGGGGTGAAGCAAGGTGTGGTGCGGGTTGATGCCCAATTCGGCATCCAGCGGTTGCTGGTGTTGAATCCAGACGGACGTAATGCTGCTGTCGTGGGCGCCCGCGATATCGGCCGCCAGGCTGTCTCCTACATGAATGGCTTCATGGGCTTCGCAGTTGGCGAGCTTTAGCGCTTTCTCAAAGATGGAGCGCGCCGGCTTCTGTTCCGGTTCCTGGCCGCCGATGATAATGTGGTCGACATAATCCGCCAGCTTTACCGCTTCAATCTTGGGGATTTGCGAAAACTCCGGCCCATTGGTAATCACCACCAGGGTAAACAGTTTGCGCGCCTCGGCAAGAAACTCCACGATACCGGGATAGAAGTGGAAAGCCGCCAGGCGGTCGCTATCGAAATTTTCCTGCAGGGCGCGCGCACGCTCTGTACTCACCTCTGTCACACCCTGCTGCGCCAACAGGTCAGAAATTAACTGCAGGCGAAACGCGCCCTCCCCCTGTTGCTCGATAATGGGCATGTAGCGCGCGCGGTGGTCGTCGCTCCAATGCCTGTAGATCCCGGCAACATAGGCATCGGCAAAAGCTTTACCGTCAAATTCAGGGCCGTACTGCTGTTCTGCGGCGCGCGCCATTAATTGCCGGGCCTGTTCATTGGCACCAGAGGTATCACACAGCGTTTCATCCATATCCAGTAACAGGGCTTTTAGCATTGAAAACTCCGCTGATGAGCGAGCTCAGCAAGGCAGTACCGCGACCCCGCCCGCTTAAGCATTGGTAAAGCGCTCACGCACAGTATCAAGGTCAGCCTGGGTATCCACGCCGCCAGGCACTTGTTCCTGCGCCGGTGCCACGTGAATTTTAACGCCGTTATACAGCGCCCGCAGTTGTTCCAGCTGCTCCAGCTGCTCCGGTGGTGCCGGCGACCAGGTGACGTATTCATGCAGGAAGGCTGTTCTGTAGGCATATATTCCAATATGGCGATACCAGCGCCCCTCCGCTGGCATGGCCTGCTGCCCGGACTTGAACTGTTCCCGGGGCCAGGGAATCGTTGCGCGGCTGAAATAAAGTGCCATACCGTTTTTATCAAACACGACTTTTACCGCATTCGAATCCAGCAGCTCCGGCAGGGCATCAATACCCTCGCACAGCGTGGCAATTCCCGCCGTCGCTTTCTCCGCCAGATTGGCGGCAACCTGGTCTATCACCGCCGGTGGAATCATGGGCTCATCCCCCTGCACATTTACCACGATCTGCTCATCCGCCCAGCCCAACTGTGCTGCTACTTCCTGCAGACGATCCGTGCCGGAAGGGTGATCCGTTGCCGTCATACAAACCCTGGCGCCAAAGCCCTGGACGACATCGAAGATACGTTGATCATCGGTGGCAATAACCACCTCGCTGGCGGCACTCATACGCGCTTGTTCCCAGACGCGCTGCACCATCGGCTTGCCGGCAATATCGAGCAACGGTTTACCCGGTAGCCGCGTGGAACCGTGACGAGCGGGGATGACAACAATATATGACATGCGTACTCCGTATTGTGATCAGTTGCGCACCAGCGCGAGCACAGCGCCGGTGACTGCCGCTGGCAGTTGCGCATCGATCGTGAGATACCAGGCATTATCGCCTACCAGACCGCGGCATTTTACCGCGTCCTTCCCGGTCATGATAATCGGCTTATCCTGCATCCCGACAAAATCTGCCGCGCTGTAAGCATGGTGATCGGGAAAGCTGTGTTCTGCCACGGTAAAACCCAGACTGCGGAGGCTTGCAAAAAATTGAGCCGGTTGCCCAAGGCCCGCTACCGCGTGAACATCCTGGGCGAGCTCTGCAGGCTTTATCGGGCACCGCTGCCCACTGGCGAGGTTAATCAATCCGGTGCTGACATAGTGCACTGCCTGGCCGGGGTCTGATCCGTTGCGATACAGCACATAGTCCACAGTTTGCAGCCGCCCGACGGGCTCCCGCAGTGGGCCCGCAGGCAGGCAAAAACCGTTACCGGTGCCGCGCTCACTGTCCAGCAGCACTATCTCCATATCGCGCGCCAGCGCATAGTACTGCAGGCCATCGTCGCTGATAAGAATGTCCACTTCCTCCATCGCCAGCAGCGCCTGGGCAGCCGCCGCACGCAATGGTGCTACCCAGCAGGGGCAATGGGTACGCCGGTAGATCAGCAGGGGTTCATCGCCACACTGTGCCGCGTTGCTATCTGCCGTAACCTGTAGAGGCGCAACAAGCCCCTGCGCGCCATAACCCCGGCTGATGACTCCCACCCGCACACCCTGTTTTTGCAGGCTCTCAACCAGGGCGATAACAACAGGTGTTTTGCCGGTCCCACCTACTGTGATATTGCCCACCACAACCACGGGTACAGGCGCTCTATAAGTAGACATTAAGCCACTGCGGTAGAGGACCCGGCGCACAGCCACAGCGCAGCGGAACACCGCCTCCACCGGCCGTAACAACAGCAGCCACCAGGCGCCGCAATACCAGGCCCGCACGAGTGTTTCACGCAGCAGTTCCATCAATCGGCGAATTTCTGCTGATACAATTGCGCATACAGCCCGCCTTCTGCCAGCAATGCCTGATGGCTGCCACAGGCGACCACGCTGCCCCCGTCCATGACCACTATGCTGTCGGCATGCTCCACCGTACTCAACCTGTGGGCGACAACCAGTGTGGTGCGATTGGCCATCACATTATCCAGCGCGCGCTGTATTCGATGCTCCGACTCATTGTCCAGCGCCGACGTGGCCTCATCCAGAACGAGAACCGGGGCGTCTTTGAGTATCGCCCGGGCAATGGCAATGCGCTGGCGCTGACCGCCGCTCAGTCCGCCGCCATCATCTCCCAGGATGGTCTGAATACCCTGCGGTAATGCGTCAATAAATTCCCTGGCATAGGCCGACTCGACAGCCGCCAGCACCGATTTTTCGTCGGCATCTGCCAGCGAGCCGTAGGCAATGTTGTTGTAGACCGTATCGTGAAATAGAGTGACAGGCTGAGACACCATCGCCAACTGCTCGCGTAAATTCGCCAGGGTGTAGCGCGAAACCGGCACATCATCCAGCAGGATTTCGCCCTGTGCTATTGGGTAAAAGCGCGCCAGCAAGCGCACCAGCGTGGTCTTGCCGCTGCCTGAACGGCCGACCAATGCAACCGTTTTGCCCGCCGGGATATCCAGGGATACATTCTTCAGCACCAGCCTGTCGTCTGCCGGGTAGGAGAAAGACAGGCCGCGTACCTTGATATCACCGCGCACCCGCGGCACTGCATAGTGGCCATTATCCGCTTCGGCTTCCAGGTCCAGCTGCGCGAAAATATCCTCGGAAGCCGCCAGGCCGCGCTGAATATCACTTTGAATTTCGCTCAGCTGCCGTATAGGTTTACCCAGTTGTGTGGCAGCAGTGAGAAATGCCACCAGAGAGCCTGCGGTAAAGCCCTGCAATATATCTGGACTGAGGGCAAACCACACCAGGGTTGCCAGGGCGATAGCCAACAGCGTCTGAATAACAGGCGTGCTCAGCCCTTCGGCGAAGGCGAGTTTCAGGTTCTGCGCGCGGTTGTACAGACTGGCCTGGCGAAACCGTTCTTGCTGACTGGCCTGGCCGCCAAAAACCCGGATTTCCCGATAACCGCTGATGCTTTCGGCGGATATCTGGGTAACATCCCCCATGGACGACTGTATGCGCCTGCTGTAGCGGCGAAAATGCTTGCCGACAAAACTGACAACCACCGCGATCACTGGAATGACGGCTATAAAAACCAGACACAGCCGCCAGTTCAGATAAAGCATGTAACTGGCCAGCGCGATAACGGTGAGCCCCTCGCGCACCACAACCTTCAAGGCCTTGGTGACCGCGCCGGTCACCTGCTCGACATTGAACGTGACCCGAGAGATCAGCGCGCCCTGATTATGCGCATCGTAGTGGGCTGCCGGGGCAACAAGCATCCGGTCAAACACCTCGCAGCGCAGTGTGTGTATCAGGCTGCGGGCCACGTGGTTCATACAATAGTTGCCCAGAAAAAAACCGCTTGCCCGGCCGCAGGCGATGCTCACCATCGCCACGGGTACGGCAATACGGGCAAATTGCACCCGATCCAGTCCACTCGTGTCAAACAGCGCATAGGCCACACCGGCGACAATGCCCTTACCGGTTTGTGCAGAATCATCAAGGGAGTCCAGCAAAAACTGCATCAGGTCGGCAAGTAACACATTGCCACCGGCATACAACAGGTAGCCCAGCAGGCTGAGACAGAACATCTGCCAATGGGGAACAACATAGCCGAGAAGCCGACGGTATATCTGCCAATCGCTCATGCCGCGATCACCGGGTTGGCGCTGCGGCAGGTCGCGAAATCTAGCCACCGGTATCGGATCCGGCAGGTTGCCTGGTGGTGATACTCAGGTGTACGAAGCCCATTTGGCCTGCGGCATCCATAGCGCGCACAACATGCTGGTGCGCCGCGTCTGCATCGGCAGTAATGACCATGGGCAAGGTGGTATCCCCAGCGGAGATTTTGTAAATGGCCGCCTGCAGTGTGCGCATGTGGTTGTCCACCAGGCCGCGCCCGTTGACCCGGTAAGTGCCCGCCTCGTCCACCAGAATCTCTATCTGCTGTTCACTGGTTTGCTTTACCGTGCCCTCCGCCTCGGGCAGGTCAATACTCAGCTGGGTCTCTCGAGTGAAAGTAGTGGATACCATGAAAAAAATCAGCAGCAAGAAAACAACGTCGATCAACGGGGTCAGGTTAATACCCACCTCCTCAGATTGTCGGCGTCGAAACTTCAAGAGCGGGCTTCCGTGTTCTCTTCGCTGTGCAGGGCGTCAACCAGTTTGATGGTTTCCTGCTCCAGCTCCACTACAATGCCATCGATCCTGCCGACAAAATAGCGGTGCATCACGAGCGCCGGAATAGCCACGGCCAGCCCCGCCGCAGTAGTGATAAGTGCCTGGGATATGCCCCCCGCCAGGGCGCTGGCATTTCCCGTGCCCTGTGCCATGATTTCAGCAAATACCTTGATCATGCCGAACACCGTACCCAGCAAACCCAACAGGGGTGTGACAGCGGCAATGGTACCCAGAGTATTGAGGTAGCGCTCCAGATCGTGCACCACGTGTCCTGCAGCCTCCTGGATACTCTCTTTCATCACGTCGCGGCCGTGGTAGGCATTGCCCAAACCAGCCGCCAGAATACGCCCAAGGGGCGAGGCCTTTTTTAGATTGCGCAAACGCTCTGTGTCCAACTCACCTGCCTTCAGCTGCTTCCACACAGTGGCGAGCAAATGCGGAGGCGCGATCTTCCTGGGGTTTAGTGTGTAGAGTCGCTCCACACAAATCGCCAGGCCAATCACTGAGCACAGCAATATCAGCACCATCACCCAGCCGCCGGTCGTTACCAATTCAAGCACAAGCACTCTCCCCCTTGCTTTTTTTGTAATCGCACCAGTATACCCACCCGGTGGAGGGGTAAGAAGAGATTACATCCAGAAACGGCGAACTTGCTGGCGCCGCTGGTACACCTGTACCGGCAAGCCGGAAGCAAAGATAAATTCCAGCGCCCCGCTGCGGGCGGTGCCATAGACCGTGGCGCCGGCCCCCTGCAGGCGTCGCACAATATCCGGGTGAGGATGCCCAAACCGATTCGCATAGCCACTGCTGATAACGGCAATACCCGGGCGCACGGTCTTGAGCAGAGCGAGAGAGGACGAGGTACGGCTGCCGTGATGCGCTACCAGTAGCCAGTCAGCCGTCATTCCATCTCTCCAGAATCGCACCATATTTCGCTCCTGACCGCTTTCCACATCGCCCGCCAGTAACAACCGGTGGCCGGCAGCCGAGATCATCAATACGCAGGAGCTGTCATTACTGGAACGAGGCGCGTTGTCCATGGGCGCGATAAACTGAAAGATCGGGCCGTCCGGCCAGCGCCAGGCCTGTCCCGCCAGACAAGGTTTTCCCCCGGCCAGACCCGCCCCGTCCCCACCATAAAACACCTCAAGAGTAGGCATATCGGCGACGAGAGTCGCGGCGCCGGCGCTGTGGTCGTTATCCGGATGGCTTATTACCAGAGTATCAATGGCTGTTATGCCCAGGTGACGCAGATAGGGCAATATCACTGCGCTGGCCATATTGGCTCCGGCGGGGTCGCCGCCACCGGTATCGTACACCAGCGTCCGAGCGCCACTGCGCATGATAACCGCTGTACCCTGCCCTACGTCCAGCACTGTCACCTGCAGGGCTGCCCCCTTGCTGCCGTCGCCCTGCACCGGCTCAGCTACCGCCAGGCGCTGCGCTGGCAGCAGCAGGGGCACTAAAAGCAGCAGTGCCAGCCCCCTCCCCCACACTGGACTTCGCACCGCGATCAATGAGACTCCTGCCACGGCCAGGGCTATATCTGGCACAGTGGGTGACAGCCGATGATACAGCCAGCTTTCAGCGTTGCCTGCCAACGACTCTGCGGGTGGAAGTAATTGCTCCAGTGGCCAGGCCGCCAACTGCCAAAGGAACATTTCGGCAACCGGAAAAAAAAACAGGGACAGCACGGCCAACAGCGCCAGCGGCACTACCCAGAACCCTATCAGCGGCACCATAACAAGGTTCGCCAGCGCTGCCACCAGGCTGCTGCCACCAAACCACCAGGCACCCAGGGGCAACATAACCAGAGACATAAAAACGTGGGTAGACAGTAAACGCCAGCCAGCCCACATGCCACGCTGCCACAGGGCAAGCCACAAAAGCGCGGCCACAGCGGCAAAGGACAGCCAGAAACCGCTGCCCAGTGCAGCCAGCGGGTTGAGAGCAAGAATCACCACAGCGGCCAGCAGCAGGTTGTGTGCAGACCCAGCACTGCGCCCCGCCAACGCTGCCAGCAGAAAGCACGACAACATCAGTAGTGCTCGCTGGGTGGCCACTGAAAAGCCCGCCAGTGCGGTATAAGCAAAGCAGCAGAGCAGCGCCAGTAAAGCGGGTAGCCACAGGGCCGAGACACCGGCGAGCAGCAGCAGGCGCTGCAGTAACTTGCCCAGCAGTAACGCGGCGGCGGCGACCAGCCCCACATGTAAACCGGAAATCACCAGCAAATGATTGACGCCAAAAGTTTGAAACAGAGCCCAGAGGGCAGCGTTAATGCCGCTCTTGTCGGCCACCGTAATGGCCGCGAGTATGGCCGTTACCGATGGTGGCAACGGCTGCGCGTAAATACGCTCGGCAATGCGCTGCCGCAACCTGTTGTGGACACTGGCGGCCGCCGGCGACCGCGGCTCCCGGACGCCAGGCCCGCCTGACACATGCCCCACCGCGTCAATGCCGGTCTGCGCGTACCACGCCTGTAAGTTGTAGGAACCGGGATTTGCCAGACCCCAGGGCCTGCTAAGTTTCGCGGGGAATATCCAACTGTCTCCCGGCCTCACCTTTGCGGTACCGTAATAGGACAACAGAATGCGTTGCGGGCCGCTGCAGTGCCCTGGCTCAAGACTGTCAACAGCAAACTCAAAGCGCTGCCTGCGGCCACCGTCGGGAAAGTCACTGCTACGAGGCAATGATGCCACGACACCGGCCACCACCAGAGGCTGGCCCTCACATTGTGCGCTGATACGTGCGTCCAGCAGGGACTGACCGTGTGCCAATGAGAGCGCAAATCCTATTGCCAGCCCGGAACAAAACCGGCACCACCCGGCGCTGCTCACCAGCAAACCCAAACCGGCCGTAGCCAACAGCAGTGACAACCACACTGGGGGCAGGTCGGACAATACCAGCACAGGCAGCACACCAAGGACTATCCCGATCATCCATGATCTCATCTAGAGTACCCGGCACTTTATAGGCATAATGTCGCAAACCACGGCGAACACGACGCCCATTGGGCCTGCCAGGGCACCGCAGCATATCCAGTGGATCACAACTCACCAGGGAACGACAGAGCACATTCGACCACTCACTAGATGGCAAGAAAAACCCTCAAATCATTAATGCCCAGCGCCGCCCGGATACGTGAGATCAAATCTCTTTCTATTCTGGGCGACTGGATATATGCCACCAACTTGTGGCACCTGAACCGCTATTCCGCCTCCATGGCTTTTTTTGTGGGCTTGTTTGTCGCGTTCATGCCCATTCCCATTCAAATGGTGGTAGCGGCCCTGCTGGCACTGTTGTTTCGCTGCAATCTGCCATTGTCGGTCTGCCTGGTATGGATCACCAATCCCCTGACCATGCCGGCACTATTTTTTATCGCCTATAAAGTTGGTGCACTAATTATGGGGATGCCGGTGCACAACATGGAGTTTGAGCTGAGCTACGAGTGGCTCAGCAGCCAACTGTCCTATATCTGGCGGCCATTCCTGCTGGGTTGTTTTATGTGCGGCCTGTTCTGCGGCAGTCTGGGTTACTTCGTGGTAAGCATGGTCTGGCGATGGCGGGTAGCCGTGCATTGGCGCGAACGCAAGACACGGCGCGCAAACCGATTGGCGAAAAAAGCGGAGTCCAATTAGCCGGGGCAACTTCCAAGCCAACTCTATACGACTGACTCTCGCTTAATTTCTGTCCTGGTTAAGAATCATTGCCGGTGCCAGGCGCGATGCCCGCAGGGCGGGATAGAACGCGGCCACCACGCACATGGTGAACGCGACTCCACCCACCACCAGAACGTCCTGCAGCAATAAATCTACCGGCAGGAAGGAGACCGGGTACACGTCAGTGCTGAGAAAGTTAATGTCCAGTACCTGCTCCAGTTTGCTCACCAGCCGCGGCACCGCCAAGCTTCCAAGAGCACCCAGTGCAGCCCCGAGCCCGACCCCGACCACACCGATCATCGCGCCCTGCAGCACGAATATCATCGCGATATCCCGCGGCGCCGCGCCCAACGTGCGCAGGATGGCAATATTGCCCTGCTTGTCGAACACCACCAGTACCAGCGAGGAAACCACATTGAACGCCGCCACTGCGATAATGGAAAATAACAACACCGTTACCAGGTCGCGCGACAGCTGTATTGCCGAATAGAGATTGCCGTGGGTCATCATCCAATTGGTGGCGTAGTAGCCGGGGGGCATATTGTTCATCAGTTCCCAGCCTATGCGGGACACATCAAAAAGATCGGAGGTCGCTACGCGCAGGCCACTGACCGCCGTGCCCAGGCCGGACACTCTTGAAGCCATTGCAAGCGGTACCAGAGCTGCAACCTGGTCCAACTCTGTACCCGTTTCCAGCACGGCAGCCAGCCGCACCGATTCAAACTGCGCTGCCCGGGAACCCTGCCCGAATTCCGCTGCGGGAACGATCATGGTCAACTCGTCCCCCGGCGCTACACCCAGGCGCTCAACAATGCCGACACCGAGCACCAGGCCGGCGGGGTCTCGCTGAAATTCACTGACCTCCTGTTCAGTAAGTTTGCCGAACAAACGGGCAACAACAGCAGGGTCTGTGGCATCAATACCGACGCCTCTGGCAGTCTCGATACTGCTGCCGCGCATAAAAAGTGCATCAAATTCGGTGAACGGTGTGACTTCGATAACATCGGGATGCTGCAGAATTTTCTGCGCCTGGGCAGGCCAATCCTCTATCGGAATGGCTGAGTGCAACGTGACGTGGGGCACCATGCCGAGAATTCGCTCACGCATTTCCTTGTCGAAGCCGTTCATCACCGACAGCACCACAATCAGCAGGCTGATGGCCAACACCAGGCCCAGCATGGAGAGCGTCGACAGAAAGGTGGAGAGATGGCCGCCTCCGAATGCGAAGGTGTAGCGCAGAGCGATACGCAGACGATCACTGGTCTTCATGATCGCTGCCTGAGTCTGCCTTCGTCCAGTTCGAGTGTGCGATTCATTTGCGCTGCAATCAGCGGGTCGTGAGTCACCACGACAAAGGCGGCGCTCTCCCTGCCCAGCTCATCGATCAGTTCCAGTACCTGGCTGGCGGAGTGCGGGTCCAGGTTACCCGTGGGCTCATCCATAAGTACCACGTCCGGACTCGCCACTAACGCCCTGGCGATCGCCACCCGCTGGCGCTCACCACCGGACAACTGGCCGGGGCGATGGTCGAGGCGGTGTGACATGCCCACCCTGTCTAACATTTCTGCCGCTTTACGCCAGGCCTCGCTGCGAGAGTTACCCGCAATCAGCAGAGGCATGCCCACGTTTTCCCGGGCATCAAACTCCGGTAACAGATGGTGAAACTGGTACACAAAACCCAGGCGCTTGTTACGCAACTGGCAGCGCGCGCCTTCATCCAGAGTGGCGAGATCCTGGCCCGCCATCAGCACTCGCCCCCGGGTGGGGTTGTCCAACCCACCCAGCAGGTTCAGCAGCGTGGACTTGCCCGAGCCGGATGCGCCGATTACCGCTATTTTCTCACCCGCGGCCAGGTTGAGTTCCACATCCTGCAACACGGTGACCGTGCGCCCACCATCCTTGTACACCCGGCACAGGGACTCACAGCGAAGTACGCTATCACTCATAACGCAGCACCTCTGCGGGGGCAATCCGGGTGGCCCGCCAGGCGGGGTAAAGTGTGGCGAGCAAACTGAGGAGCAGGGATGCTATCACCACAGCAGCCACGTCTGACCACTGCAGGTCGGACGGTAACTCGCTGATAAAATATACACTGGGATCGAATAATTTAGCTCCAAAAGCGTTTTCAATAAATGCAGTAACACGCGATATATTAAGACCCAGCGCCACCCCTATCACCGCACCAATAGATATTCCCACCGCCGCCAGGCCAATTCCGTGAGCTACAAATATCACCATGATGCCACTGGCGCGGGCCCCCATGGTTCGCAATACGGCGATATCCCGACGTTTCTCTGCCACCGACATGACAAGTGTGGAGACTATGTTAAATGCAGCGACAGCCACCACGCTGAGCAGCAGCAGGCTTACCATCACCTTCTCCATTTTTACCGCTGTAAAAAGCGAGCCCTGAGTCTGGCTCCAATCGCTCATCTTATAGTCCCCGGCAAAGGACTCGGCGAGTGATGCCATTATCGCAGGTGCCTCAAACAAATCATTGGTTCGCACCTGTAGTCCGTCTACCAGACCACGTTGCCCCAGCAATTTTTGTCCGCTGGCCAGCGAGACGTAGGCCTGATAGCCATCCGGCTGCGCCCCCACTTCAAACATCCCGGTTACCCGCAGGCGTTTACTGCGCGGAAACACGCCCAGGGGAGTCACGGTCAACCGGGGTACGGTCACATCCACATAGTCGCCAATTCCAAGCCGTAAAATACGCGCCAGCGAGGCCCCCAGCACCACGCTGAAACCGCCGTCGTCGAGACTCTCCAGCGAGCCCGCCACCATGGCAGCCGGAATCTCTGACACTTGCTGCTCCAGCGCCGGGTCGATAGCGGTAAGCACCGCGCCGCGCATATTAGTAGAACTGGCGAGTATAACCTTGTCACTGATGTAGGGAGAGACGGCTACCACACCCGGGGCCTGTTGCAGGCGGGTACTTAACGCCTGCCACTCCTCGATACCGCCGTCGCCACCTGTGACATAACCATGGGGCACCAGCGCCAGTATCCTGCCTCGCAGCTCACCGCCGAAACCGTTCATTACCGATAAAACGGTTATCAGGCTGGCCACGCCGATTACCATACCCAGCATGGACACCATGGCGATAACAGAGGTGAAACGATTGCGTTTGCGACTGAAGCTGTAACGCAAACCGATAAAGGGTGCGTAATGGCGGATGGAGCCACGCGGGGGCATCAGAGAGCCGGGTTTACTTGTCTGCGGAATAAAACAGCTCGGGCTTCTTGCTCTCGCCTGCCTCTGTGTCGCGGGTTTCCTCATCGCAGCGCTGCGGGTCACCACCGCAAATTTCACAGGCGGTATCAATACCGAGGGCGCCCATGCCGCCACAGGAGCCCTTGATAGGCGCTCGCCCAGTCATAACACCCACGGCCATGGCTGCCATCACCATGCAAATGACCAGTACAGTTACGAGAAATAGGGCCATGTTCTGTCTCCGGAGCCCGCTGGGCTCACGTTAGTTTAATGGGTGGCAGTTTTCAGGTACCGCCCAAACGCCGGGGTGTGGCTATCGTCAAACGCCTCGCCCTGCCGACGAATGAAATATACCGCTAATCCCTGCTCCTGCGCCACCGCCATAGCATCCTCATAGCCGAGAACGACCAGGGCCGTGGCCCACGCGTCGGCGATCATCGCGCTGGGGTGTACGACCGTGACAGAAACCAGTTCATGAGCCACCGGGTAGCCCTTGCGCGGGTCGATACTGTGGGAAAAGCGCTGCCCGTCAATAACAAAGAAGTTGCGGTAGTCGCCTGAGGTGGCAAGCCCGACATCGGTGAGACTGAGGCCCTGCTCTACCGCCCTTGTGCTGCTGTCGGGCCGTTCAATGGCGATATGCCAGAGATCTCCTCTGCCACTTAAACCCGCAAGCCGCAGTTCACCGCCCACTTCCACCAGGTAGCGATCCACTCCCCGGGAATCCAGCCATTGGGCTATGCGATCCACTGCATAGCCCTTGGCGATAGAAGAGAAATCCAGTTCCACCGGGCTACGTTTCAACAGGCGTGGCCCATCGCCATCGAGCCGAAGGTGATCCTGACCGACCCGTTCGAGCACATCGGTCACGATGTCATCAGCCGGTGGTGCAGCCACGGGGCCTGCCGGACCGAAGCCCCACAAATCTACCAGCGGCCCCACGGTAACATCATAGGCTCCATTGCTCTGCCAACCTATGGCCAGTGCTGTTGAGAGCACGGCATAAAATTCGTTGGAGATGGCAAACCACTCGTCCGTTGCAAATGCATTGAACCGGCTTATTTCCGAGTCGCTGCGGTAAGTAGACATGCTCGTATTGACATCGTTCAACACCGCCTCAATTCCCTGCTGCAGCACGGCTGCATCGGGGCTGTTCGCGTCCGGCACAACGGTAACATGCCAGCTGGTGCCCATGGTTTCGCCTGCCAGCTGTATCGAGAGATCGCGCTCGACACACCCCGACAACAGGCACAAACAAAGTGTGCCCAGAAACGTAAAAAGCCACTCTCGCGAGTGGCTTTCAAGGCGGGAGGGGCCATTAGCCACCAAAGTCGTCCAGCATAATATTCTCTGGTTCCACACCCAACTCGGTGAGCATCTGGATAACCGCCGCATTCATCATGGGCGGACCACACATATAGTATTCGCAGTCTTCCGGCGCAGGGTGGTTCTTGAGATATTCTTCCAACAGTACGTTGTGAATAAAGCCAGTGTAGCCCGTCCAGTTATCCTCGGGCTGCGGATCAGACAAGGCGACTTCCCAGGTAAAGTTCTCGTTCTCGGCAGCCAGCTGATCGTATTCGTCCTGATAGAACATCTCGCGCATGGAACGGGCGCCATACCAGAAAGATATCTTGCGTTTGGAGTGCAGGCGTTTCAGCTGGTCGAACAGATGTGAGCGCATGGGCGCCATACCGGCACCGCCACCAATAAACACCATTTCTGCATCGGTATCCTTGGCGAAAAACTCGCCGAATGGCCCGTACACCGTCACCTTGTCACCGGGCTTGAGACCGAATACCCAGGACGACATCTGCCCACAGGGAATACCCGTGCTGCCTGGAGGCGGGGTAGCGATGCGAATATTGAACTTCACAACACCCCGCTCTTCCGGGTAGTTGGCCATGGAGTAAGCCCGGATAACCGTTTCCTTGACCTCGGACTCGAGTTTAAAGAAACCGAAGTGCTCCCAGTCGCCGCGGTATTCGGGCTCGATATCGAAATCGGCATACTTCACATGATGGGGCGGGCACTCAAGCTGCACATAGCCACCAGCGCGAAAGTCGACGTTTTCCCCTTCGGGTAATTCCAGTGTCAGTTCCTTGATGAACGTGGCGACATTGGGGTTGGACACCACCGTGCACTCCCACTGCTTCACCCCGAACACTTCCTCGGGTATCTGAATTTTCATGTCCTGCTTTACCGCAGTCTGGCAGCTGAGGCGCCAGCCTTCCGCTGCATCGCGCTTGGTAAAGTGGGACTCCTCAGTGGGCAACATGGAACCGCCGCCATCACTGATAATGCACTTGCACTGTGCGCAGGTACCACCGCCACCACAGGCCGAGGGCAGAAACAGGTCTGCCTCGGACAGGGTCTGCAACAGCTTCCCGCCGGCCGGCACGGTAATGGTTTTTTCGCCGTTGATCTCGATAGTTACATCGCCAGTACTCACCAGCCCGGAGCGAGCCACGAGAATAATAGCCACCAGAATGAGCACCATAACGGTGAACATGCTGACGCCGTATATAATTGTCATATCCATATCAGTACAGTCCTGCCTCGTGTCCGGTCACTATATATCTATGCCGCCGAAGGACATAAAGCCAAGGGACATGAGCCCCACCACCACGAATGTGATCCCCAATCCCTGCAGGCCTTCCGGCACGTCCGAATATTTGAGCCGTTCGCGAATTCCCGCGAGCGCGACGATGGCCAGAGCCCAGCCGACACCGGAACCGGCACCGAACACCACGCTTTCAGCAAAGTTGTAATCGCGTTCTACCATAAAAAGCGACGCACCCAGAATCGCGCAATTCACCGTAATCAGCGGCAGAAAAACACCCAATGCGTTGTAAAGAGCCGGCACAAACTTGTCCAGAAACATCTCCATGATCTGCACAAGCGCCGCTATCACACCAATGTAGGAAAGCAGACCCAGAAAGCTCAGATCCACATCTGGCAGCCCCGCCCAGGCAAGTGCCCCGTCGGCCAGTAGGTAGGTATAAATCAGGTTGTTAACCGGTACGGTGATGGCCAGCACCACAGTCACGGCGATCCCCAGACCCAGCGCCGCCTGGATTTTTTTCGAAATCGCCAGGAATGTACACATACCCAGGAAGAAGGCCAGGGCCATGTTTTCGATGAAAATAGCCCGAATAAACAAGCTCAGATAGTGTTCCACTTACACACCCTCCCTTGCCACGGTATGTTTCGCCAGCCTGAAGTCCGGCTCTTCCACTTGCTCCTTGCGCACACTGCGCAGGCCCCATATCAACAGACCGATAAGGAAGAAGGCGCTGGGTGGCAGCAGTAACAGACCATTCGGGTTGTACCAACCGCCCTCGGTGACCAGTGGCAGAATTTCTATGCCAAGCAATTTCCCGGAACCGAACAGTTCACGCACTATCGCGACGGCAATCAGTATGACGCTGTAACCCAGGCCATTGCCGATGCCGTCGACAAAACTTGATACGGGCGGATTTTTCATCGCGAAGGCCTCGGCGCGGCCCATCACAATACAGTTAGTGATGATCAGCCCTACAAACACCGATAACTGTTTGCTAATGGCATAGGCGTAGGCCTTCAGAAACTGGTCTACCACGATCACCAGAGAAGCAATAATCACCATCTGTACGATGATGCGAATACTGCCTGGAATGTGGTTGCGAATAGAGGAGATCAGAAAACTGGAGCACGCCGTAACCGCCGTAAGCGCCACACACATAACCAGTGTCACTTGCAAGGAGGAGGTAACGGCCAGAGCTGAGCAGATACCAAGGATCTGCAGCGCAATCGGGTTCTCTTTGAAAATCGGCCTGGTAAGCGTCTCTTTGACGGAATTCATTGTCAGGCCTCCCCGGCGTTCAGATTATTGAGAAATGGTTCAAAGCCGTTTTCGCCCAACCAGAAATGCACCAGATTGGTCACACCGCGTGACGTCAGGGTTGCACCCGCCAGGCCATCCACCTGCCAGGGAGCATTTGCACTTGAGGGGTCCACAGCACCCTTGACCAGGCCGATGGCCACGTCGCCATCGCGATACACCTGCTTACCCGGCCAGTGTGCTTTCCAGCGGGGGTTGTCCACCTCACCGCCCAGCCCCGGCGTTTCGCCGTGCTCGGAAAAGCCCAGTCCCGCCACGGTATTGCCATCGGATTCCAGAGCGATATAACCATAGAGCGTGGACCAGAGACCGTAGCCGTGAATGGGCAGAATAATTTTCTCCAGCTGCCCCGCCGGCCCTTCCACCACGTACACCAGCGAGTAGTTTTCGCGCCGGGATATTTTCGCTACATCCTGTTCCGGAGATAATTTCTCCGACTCGGATGGATCTTTTGCCGCCTTGCGTTGGTCGTATTTCTGCGCGTCGATGTCGTCGGTAAATTTGCCGGTGCGCAAATCCACTACACGGGTGGACACCTGAGCGAATTGCTCGTCAACGCTTTTACCTTCTTCCAGCATGCCCGCCGCGGCGAGGATACTGCGCTTGCGATCCAGCGCCTTATTGACTTCCTGTACCGGCTTCAGCATCACCGCCGCGGTGGAGACGAAAATTGCGCATACGATGCTAAGAGAGAATGCGACGATCAGGGTCTTTGCTGTGCTGTCGTTGCTAGACACGGGCAAGCCTCCGTTTGATATTGGCCTGAACCACAAAATGATCGATCAGGGGAGCAAATATATTGGCGAACAATATCGCCAGCATGATGCCCTCGGGAAACGCCGGGTTTACCACCCGGATCAGGACCGTCATCACGCCGATCAGGATACCGAAATACCATTTGCCGGTATCCGTCATCGATGCGGACACCGGGTCGGTGGCCATAAACACCATACCGAAGGCGAAACCACCGGTAACCAGGTGCCAGTACCAAGGCATTGCAAAGGCCAGATTACTGTCTGAACCGACCACATTGAACAGCGTTGACAACGCCACCATGCCGATCATTACACCCGCCATAATGCGCCAGGAGCCGATGCGGGTCAGCAGCAGGAGAGCGCCGCCTATAAAAATGGCCAGGGTAGAGGTTTCACCGATAGAGCCCGGCACAGAACCAATGAATGCCTGCATCCATGACCATTGCTGCTCCAGCGCGGCCATACCCTCGGAGGCCACTACTGACAACGCCGTGGCGCCGGTATAACCATCGACGGCAGTCCACACCGCGTCGCCGGACAGCTGTGCGGGATAGGCGAAGTACAGAAATGCGCGGCCGGTCAATGCCGGGTTGAGGAAGTTCTTGCCGGTGCCGCCGAAGACTTCCTTGCCGATAACCACACCAAAGCTGATACCCAGCGCCACCTGCCACAGGGGAATATCCGGCGGGCAGGTCAGGGCAAACAGGATGGAAGTAACGAAGAAACCCTCGTTAACCTCGTGCCCACGGCGAACAGCAAACAGGATTTCCCAGGCGATCCCCACCAGAAATGTGACGGCATAGATGGGAATAAAGAACACCGCGCCATACCAGAAGCAATCCCAGAGGCTGAGAGGGTCATAAGCACCCACCAATTCGATAAGGTAGCCATGCCACCCCTCGACGCCCTGCCCCGGCGGCATAACACTGTTGGCCTGAAAGCCCAGGTTATACATGCCGTAGAACATCGCAGGGAATGTAGCGAACCAAACGGTGATCATGATTCGCTTCAGATCTACCCCATCGCGCACATGTGCCGTGGAGTGGGTTACCGAGTCGGGTGCATACAGAAATGTATCAATCACCTCGTACAGGGCATACCATTTTTGAAAACGACCACCTTCCTGGAAGTGGTGTTCAATATTGTCCAGAATCTTACGCAATCCCACGCCTCAACCCTCCTTCTCGATTCGAGTCAGGTTGTCCCGCAGGATGGGACCATACTCGTACTTGCCTGGACACACATAGCTGCACAGGGCCAGATCTTCTTCTTCAAGCTCCATACATCCCAACGCCTGTGCCGATTCGGTATCACCCACAATCAATGCCCGCAATAAATGGGTGGGCAGGATATCCAGTGGCATTACCTTCTCATAGCTCCCAACCGGGACCATTGCTCTCTCACTACCATTGGTTGTCGTTGTCATGGCCAGCGGCTTGGTACCAAAGAAACTGGTGAAGTAAATCCCCAGACTTGAATGTTTCTTGAAGCCCGGTGACAGCCAGCCCAGGAAGTCCCTGTGGCGGCCCTCAAGTAATACGGACACCTGGTTGTGATAACGCCCGAGATAAGAAGTCGCACCGGAAACGAGGCGCCCCCCCAGGACTGAACCACTGATAATACGGTTTTCACCGGCTTTCAGTTCACCGGCACACAGGGCCTGCAGGTCAACACCCAGCCGGGTGCGCAACAAGCGGGGGTTTTCAACCTGTGGGCCTGACAATGCTATTACGCGCTGGGTATAGAGACGGCCATCGAGAAACAGGCGGCCAATGGCGATGACATCCTGATAACCCACCGTCCAGACCACTTTGTCAGCGCTGGCGCCGCCGAGGAAGTGGATATGGGTACCGGCCAGGCCGGAGGGATGTGGCCCGGCAAACTGCGCGGCTTCAATATTTGCAGCCTTACCCGGGGAAACATCCGCTCCCGCGGCGCTACACAGATACACCTTACCGCTGGTGAGTTTGGCGAGAATGTCCTGACCAAGCCCGAAAGCCTCCGCTTGTTCGGCGATGACCAATACCGGGTCGGCAGCCAGGGGGTGGGTATCAACAGCGGTGATATAGATGTCCGCGGGCTCGGCGTCAGACGCCGGCACTTTACTGTAGGGCCGGGTGCGCAGCGCAGTCCACTGACCGCTTTCGACAAGCTGTTTGCGTATATCGACTGCACTCAGGGAGGCCACGCTATCGGGCGTAATCGCAGGAAATTCCTCGGCCTCATCGCCGTCGATGTCTATAACGACCGATTGCAAAACGCGCTTGGCACCGCGATTAATCGCGGCCACCACACCACTGGCTGGCGCGGTATAACGTACGCCGGGGGTTTTCTTGTCAGTGAACAGCAATTGACCGAGTTTTACCCTGTCGCCCTCGCGCACCTCCATGGTGGGCTTCATGCCGACATAGTCGTAACCCACCACACCTACAGCACGAGGTGCGGGTGCATCTGCTATAAGCTGTTGAGGAGCACCCTGGATGGGTATGTCCATGCCCCGCTTGATCTTGACCATACGATCTGCCTACAAAAAACTAAACAATTTTGGGTGAGCTGACGCTGTTCCGTGGGCGAGCGCCCTGAGAACACGTGCATCCGTTACATGATGGAACCCAGACCGCGCGCATTATAGCGGAATGGCTCCATAAAACGCTACCGAGGGGCAGCGAGTTCTTTGATTCCGGGCAAGTTTTTCCGAAGTTGGCCAACCTGGGCCGCGGGTCCTGCCCGCTTCGGCCCCGGAAGATCTACACCCGCTACCAGATCACGCTTCCAGCGGGTATACGGCGTAATGAATACCGGCCATCCGCTCCAGAATGCGGTGCACCTGGCAACTATAGCCAAATTCATTGTCATACCAGAGATACAACACTGCCTGCTTGCCATTCACGATAGTCGCCTGGGCATCAAAAATACACGCATGCCTGGAACCGACAAAATCCGTGGACACCACCTCTGGCGAGCCCGAGTAGTCAATTTGCTTACGCAGGGCCGAGTGCAAGGCCTGGTTACGCATAAACTCGTTCACCTCGTCTGCCGTGGTTTCCCGCTTCAGAGTGAGGTTCAGGATAGCCATGGATACGTTAGGGGTTGGCACCCGTATCGCATTGCCCGTGAGTTTTCCGACAAACTGCGGCAGTACTTTGCCCACTGCACTGGCGGCACCGGTTTCGGTTAACACCATATTCAATGGGGCGCTGCGCCCGCGCCGGGATGCCTTGTGGTAGTTGTCGGTCAGATTTTGATCGTTGGTGTAGGCGTGCACCGTTTCCACGTGCCCGGTGGCGATGCCATATTCATCATCCATGGCCTTTAGAGGCGGTGCTATGGCATTGGTTGTGCACGAAGCGGCCGAAATAATGGTGTCGGAATCCTCGATGGCGTCACTGTTAATACCGGCGACGATATTTTTCAGATCCCCTTTGCCCGGTGCAGTCAGGATAACCTTACTCGCGCCTTTGCTCTTGAGATGCTGGGACAAACCGGCCTCGTCGCGCCAGACACCGGTGTTGTCAATGATAATGGCGTTGTTAATGCCGTAGGCGGTGTAATCGATATTGTCCGGGCTGTCGGCATAAATCACTTTCACCTCATTGCCATTGGCAATGAATGACTCGCGCTCCTGATCCACCCGGATAGTGCCGTCAAATGCGCCGTGCACGGAATCGCGGCGCAACAGGCTGACCCGCTTCACCAGATCGTTGGGCGCCTTGCCCTTGCGCACCACGATAGCGCGCAGGCGCAGGCAGTCACCACCGTCTGTCTTCTCGATCAGCAGGCGGGCCATAAGCCGGCCTATTCGGCCAAAGCCATACAACACCACGTCCTGGGGCTGCTCCAGCGGCCGGACCTTGTTGCCGATCAGCCCGGCCAATTCGCGCTCGACAAACTGCTCCAGGCTCAGACCGGCGGCAGCGCCCTCCTCCTGAAAGCGCACGGCGAGGCGGCCGACATCAATATGTGCAGGCCCCAGGTCCAGTTCAGACAGTTGTGTGAACACGGGGTAGGTTTCAAACTCCGATAGTTCATTGCCCTCGACCTGCCGCACATAGCGATGGTCTTTCATAATCTGCAGCACCGAACGATTAACCAGGGTCCTGCCATAGATGTAACATTTGACGTTTTTTTCCCGGGACAGGCGACCCACCAGCGGAATCATGCCCTCGGCAAGTGCTTCCCTTTCTTTCCAGTTCTTGAAGTAGTCATCGGGGCGGGGGCGCTGTCGTTCATCGGTCACTGTGGGCTACCTTTAGTCAGGGGCAGGGGTTTAGGGTCGCGTATTATCGTCGGAGCACCGGAGGGGTGCAAGTTGGGATTGCCCGAATTACCACCGGCCAGGGCTCTCTTCGCTGGAGCTGGAAGGCAGCTTGGCGCTACAATAGCGCCGCATGTAAATCACCGCGCGCCTGCAGGGCAGCGACCGACCCCAGGATCTATGTTCTCCTCTCTGATTAAAAACACGCCATGGCCTGCTAAAAAGGCTACTCGCACCGCTCTGGGGCCCTTCTCAGGTAGCGCGGATGCGCGCTGCATCGCTGAGCTGGCCCAGGGGGACCGCCTGCTGGTGGTGATTACCGCTGACACCAGCTCGGCCCTGACCCTGGAACGGGAGCTGCCTTTTTTCCTGATGGACGATGTAGAAATTCTGGCTTTCCCGGATTGGGAGACCCTGCCCTACGACAACTTCTCCCCGCACCAGGACATTATTTCCGAACGCCTGAGTACGCTGCATCGGCTGCGCCGCATGACTTCAGGCATTCTGGTGGTGCCTATTCCAACCTTGATGCACCGCCTGGCGCCCACCGAATACATCGCCGCTTCCAGTCTTGTGTTGGAGGCCGGCCAGCGGCTGGATATCGAGAATTTTCGGCGGGACCTGCAGCGCAATGGTTACCGCAATGTTGAGACAGTGTACGAACACGGTGAATTTGCCCTGCGGGGATCACTGTTCGATATCTTCCCCATGGGCAGTAAGCTGCCTTACCGCATAGACCTGCTGGATTCCGAGGTGGACACATTGCGCACCTTTGACCCTGAGACCCAGCGCACGGTAGACAAGGTGGATGCCATAAACCTGCTGCCGGCTCGCGAATACCCGCTGGACCGCGGCGCCATCAGTCGGTTCCAGATGAGCTGGTACGATACCTTCGAAGTGGACCCGGACCAATGCCACACCTATGTCGAGGTGAGCGCAGGGCGCAGCCCCGGGGGCTGCGAATACTATCTCCCGCTGTTTTTTGAGCACACAGCCACCCTGTTCGATTACCTGCCCGACAACACAGCTATTATTACCTGTGGCAGTCACCACGACAGTGCCAGCCATTTCTGGGACGAAGTGAACACCCGGTTCGAGGAGTATGGCATAGACCCCCGGCGCCCGCTGCTGCCGCCGACGCGCTGTTTTACACCAGTGGAGGAGTTGTACCAGATCCTCGGCAAGTATTCAGTGCTGGAACTGCGGTACAACCCGGACGCGCCGGTACATCAACAGACCGGCGCTCTGCCGCCGCCCAGCCTGGGCGGTGACCAACGCCACCAGTCCCCCACGGATCACTTCGTACAGTTCATGTCGGCACACGGCGCCCCGATTCTGCTGTGCGCCGAATCTGCAGGCCGGCGGGAGATACTGCTGGAATCTCTGAAGGCCCACGGCCTGACTCCGCCTACAGCGCGTGACTGGCAGGACTTTATTACCTCTGGTGCGGAATTTGCCATCAGCACTGCGCCGCTGGATCGCGGCATGTATTTTGGCCCGGGCCAGCCGACCCTGGTTTGTGAAGCCCAGTTGTTTGGCAACCGGGTTGCCCAAAGGCGGCGTCGCAGCAAGCAACAGGAAGAGACGGCCGTAGCCAATGTGTTCCGGGATATTAATGAACTGCGGGAAGGAGCTCCGGTTGTTCACCTGGAACACGGTGTAGGGCGCTATATAGGACTGCAGACACTGTCGATAGACGACCAGGAGGCGGAGTTTCTCACTCTGGAATACGCCCAGGGTTCACTGCTGTATGTACCGGTGGCCTCCCTGCACCTGGTGAGTCGCTACTCCGGCTCCGACCCCGACCTCGCTCCCCTGCACCGCCTGGGCTCAGACCAGTGGGAAAAAGCCCGCCGCAAGGCCAGTGAAAAAGCCAGCGATGTCGCGGCCCAGCTACTTGATGTGTACGCCCGACGGGAGGCGCGCGAAGGCTTCGCGTTCACCGCATTCCAGCACGATTACGAACAGTTCGCTGCAGCCTTTCCCTTCGAGGAAACCCCGGACCAACAGTCCACAATCAATGCGGTCATAGACGATATGCAAAGCCCGCGGGTAATGGACCGCCTGGTGTGTGGCGATGTCGGCTTCGGCAAAACAGAGGTGGCGATGCGCGCGGCGTTTCTCGCCACGCGCAACGCGAAACAGGTTGCCGTACTGGTGCCGACCACGCTGCTGGCGCAGCAGCACTACAGCTCCTTCAGTGACCGCTTTGCCGATTGGGATGTCACTGTGGAAGTGGTTTCTCGCTTTAAATCGGGCAAGGAACTCACCGAGGTGAGCAAGCGGGTTGCCGCAGGCAAAACCGATATTCTGATAGGTACTCACAAACTGCTGCAAAGTGACTTTCGCTTTGCCGACCTGGGCCTGCTGATTATCGACGAGGAACATCGCTTCGGGGTCAAGCAGAAGGAAACCATCAAGGCCCTGCGCTCGGAGGTCGACGTACTGACACTTACCGCGACGCCCATTCCCCGCACCCTCAATATGGCCATGGGCGGCATGCGCGACCTGTCCATCATTGCAACTCCGCCAGCGCGGCGATTATCGATCAAGACCTTCGTGCGCGAACACAATATCGCGCTGATCAAGGAAGCCGTACTGCGTGAGACCCTGCGCGGCGGTCAGGTCTACTATTTGCATAACGAAGTGAAGACCATCGAAGAGACAGCGCGCAAGTTGCGCGAGCTGCTACCGGACCTGAGCATCGCCGTCGCCCACGGCCAGATGCGTGAAAATCAACTTGAACAGGTGATGTCCGCTTTTTACCACCAGCAACACCACATCCTGTTGTGCACCACCATTATCGAAACCGGTATTGATATTCCCAACGCCAACACCATTATTATCGAGCGCGCCGATAAATTTGGCCTGGCCCAGCTACATCAGTTGCGGGGACGGGTTGGCCGCTCGCACCACCAGGCCTACGCCTACCTGATGTGCCCTCCCCGCTCGGCGATCACACCGGATGCGGCCAAACGATTGGAAGCGATAGAGGCAGCGGGCGACCTGGGAGCGGGTTACCTGCTGGCCACCAACGATCTGGAAATTCGCGGTGCCGGCGAACTGCTGGGCGATGAGCAGAGCGGGCAAATACACAGCGTGGGCTTCGGCCTCTATATGGACATGTTGCACAGGGCTGTGGCTGCGCTGAAGCGCGGGGAGATTCCCGATGTGGATGCCCCTCTGGACCAGGGCTCGGAGATCAAACTGCATATGCCAGCGCTGATTCCCGAGGACTACCTGCCCGACATTAATGGCCGCCTAATCCTCTACAAGCGCATTGCCGCGGCGGCAAGCGACGGCGAGTTGCGGGACCTGCAAGTGGAGATGATCGATCGCTTCGGGCTGCTCCCCATACAGGTAAAAAACCTGTTCCAGGTGTCTGCACTGCGCATCCGGGCCCAGGCGCTGGGTATACGCGCCATTGAAGCCGGCCCACAGGGTGGTAGTATCGACTTTCACACCAACACCCGGGTACACCCACTCAGCCTCGTGAAACTCGTCCAGTCTGATCCAAGAGCCTATAAACTGACCGGGGCCACCCGCTTGCGCTTTCAGCGCGAGTTACCTGATAACACTGAGCGCCAACAGTATGTCGAACAACTGCTGGAAGCTTTTGCCACCGACGCAACGGAAAATGCCGCCTGATGCCTGATATGACTCGCAAACTGATACTCCCGGTTCTCGCCTTGCTCGCCTCAGTAGCAAGTTCTCCCATGCTCGCCCAGGAGGACCGCTGGTTCAGGGTGGAGTTACTGGTATTTGCCAACGAATCGTCCGAGGCGCCCGCCGGAGCTGCAATAGCCGAGCAATGGGACGCGACACCAACGCTCGCCTACCCCCTTGCATCCCGCTTTTTAATTGATACCACTCGCGTTGCCGAGAACGCTGCGAAATTCGATGGCGACAGTGTGGTCGACGAATACGGTCGCCAGATAATCACCATGCTCTCGACCGGTGCGGCGACAAACACGGCAGATAATAGTGACTCTGGCCCCGCAGTGCCGCGGCAAACCAGCGAGGCCGCCACGACTACACCGACAGCCCCTGTACCACCCTCGCCTGTGTACCAGGGTGGTCAGCCCCCGGGTGCAGCCGCCACCGGCCTGGAACCGGCCCCGGCCCCGGCCCCGGGCAAACCACTCACACTTCCCCGTCCTTTTGTTCTGCTGCCCGGGGAACACCTTGAATTAGGCGCCAAAGCCGCACAGATGCAACGCGGTGGTCGCTATACCGTGCTGTTCCACGAAACCTGGGTTCAGCCAGTGCCACCGGAGGAACGCAGCCTTCCAATTGTGCTCGATCACAGTGGGGATACTGGGCAATGGTCGCGGCTGCAAGGCACCATCAAGTTGTCCCTTTCCCGTTACCTGCATGTGCAGACAAATCTCTGGCTCAACACCTCGGGCGATTACCTCCCCGGCACATGGCAGATGCCGGCACCTCCGCTGGGGCCCTCCTCCCTGATCATCGAAGAGCAGGAGCCGGTCGATATTACCACCGCAATAGAACAACTGTCGGAACCCACAGTACCCGGTATCGAAGGCGAAGACAGTGTAGAGTCTGGTCACGGTTCGAGTGAAGTGGCCGCCGCCCCGATCTACCCCTATCGGCACGCGGTGCTACTGGAACAGACCCGGCGAATGCGCAGCAATGAAGCGCACTACATAGACCACCCGCTACTGGGTGTGGTCATCAAATTCACGCCGATTACCGCCGCGGAACTGAGCGCGATAGCCGCGCAGCAGAAGCCTGTTGCCGGAGAAGACAATCAGTTGCGATAACGCTGCGCGAGCAATGCCTGCAGCAGATCCGTCACAACGCTCGCTTCGCGCTGCAGGATGTCGTGCATCATAGCCAGTGAGATAGGCTCGTCACCCAGGCCCGCGGCGGGGTTTACCACCATGCATATCGCCGCGTAGGCCAGGCCCAACTCCCGGGCCAGCGCAGCCTCGGGCATTCCTGTCATACCCACCACGCCACATCCGTCAGCGGCCATACGGCGCACCTCTGCCGCTGTTTCCAATCTGGGCCCCTGGGTTACGCCGTGTACAGCGGTGGCCTGACAGGCAATCCCCGCCGCGTAGGCGACCGACACCAGCGTCTCGCGCAATTCGCGGTCATAGGGCTCGGTAAAATCAATGTGTTGAAGCTGGCCCGAACTGCCATCGTCGAAGGTGTGCTCCCGGCCCCAGGTGTAGTCGATCAACTGATCGGGTAGCACCAGGGTGCCGGGCTGCATATCAGCGGCAATGCCACCCACCGCATTAATCGCCACGATCTCACTGACACCCAGGGATTGCAGTGCCCAGACGTTGGCGCGATAGTTGACTTTGTGCGGCGGAATACTTGAGCGGTCGCCGTGGCGCTGCAGGAAGAAAATACGGGTATCGCCCAGTGTGCCCTCCGACACGGCAGCGGATGGCTCGCCGTAAGGCGTGGTTAGCGCGTGAGCGGCGGTTATTTGCAGTCCCCGCAGCTCGCTGAGACCCGTGCCCCCGATAATGCCCAGTTGTTTCATGTTGTTATACTCCAGACCCGTCTGTTACCCGGCCAATTACCGTTGGCGCAAGCTTTTTTTAGACATTTTATTTATGTGAACAGATGCTGCTTAGCAGAGAACGAGTATATAAAAGCCACAGCCGGCTTAAGTCAACTCTCGATAGCCGGCGCAAGCGCTTGATCTCTTTTGAAAACATTTGGGGGCCCACTAAACGTAATTTGCAGGCTGATCTATATGCCAATTTCACATAATGGACAGCCGAGACCAACGTGTTATTTTGAACTGCAGACCATGAAAAAAAAGGCCGTTCGAAATGAAAATGCAGCACCCTATTGTGGGCAAATGGTTCAAAGATGTGCAGGTTGATGCACTGTTTGAGGTTGTCGATTGGGACCCGGGCTCACTCAATATAGAGATTCAGTACCTGGATGGTGAAGTGGCGGAGTTTGACCTCGACGCCTGGCGTGAAATGATGCCACAGAGGGCGGAAGCTCCGGAGGACTGGCGCAGCGCGTTTGAGCTGGATGACGACGATATGCTGGACCCGGACCTGCCCATGCACCCCGAGGACTGGAATAGCCCGGTAAATTCCATAGAACCCGATGCCATGTATGGTGTTGAGGACTTCTAGCGTAAAGCAGCTGACCTGAGGGCTCCGGACAGCACGACTTGTGCGCGGGCCAATATACTGTATATAATCACAGCACCTGTATAAATAACCACGGTGCCCGTGATGGAAAAGCTCACTGCGCGACAACAACAAGTGCTGGATCTGGTTCGCCGCCACATTGACGAGACCGGCTACCCCCCGACCCGCGCTGACATCGCCCGGGAACTCGGCTTCAAGTCCGCCAACGCCGCGGAAGAACACCTGAAAGCACTGGCCCGCAAGGGCGCCATTGAAATGATTGCCGGTGCATCCCGGGGCATTCGCTTGCCCGAGAGCGCAGGCATCCCGATCGTGGGTCGCGTGGCGGCCGGTGACCCGGTGCTGGCTGAGCAGAACATAGAAGACTACTGCGACCTGCCACCCACATTCTTCAAGCCCACAGCGGACTACTTTCTGGTGGTCAAGGGCGACAGCATGATGGAGGTGGGTATTCTCGACGGTGACCTGCTGGCCGTGCACAGCACCCCTGTGGCCAATAACGGTGATATCGTGGTGGCACGCATCGAGGAGGATGTGACCGTCAAGCGTTTACACAAAACCGGTCAGAAACACCTGCTGGAACTGCTGCCGGAAAATGCGGACTACGAACCTATCAAGGTGAACTTGCGAGAGCAGGCTTTCGCCATAGAGGGGATCAGCGTCGGTATCCTGCGACGCGGTAATTAAGCCACAAGCGCTATTCCCGAGCGACCGCTAGCGCCGGCGGTCCGTGGTGAAATGCGCTGGATGCAGACAGCTCTCGCTAGTGCAGCATGCGGGAAACCGTGGTCTCTTCACTTGTTTCCTGTTCGGCAATCGCTGCAGCAGCCTGAATGCCAGCCTGGATCATCGCCTTGGCGACCTCCAGCCCATTATCCATCATATAAATGCGCGATTCGTCAGAGAAACGGATAGTTACAAGGGGTTCCGAGTCGTCGTCTGCACGTTGCAGTACGATCTCCCCATCGCCCAAATCGACAATCTCCAGTAGAGATGCAGACATTCATTTGACCTCTGTTTGCTGAATGTGCAATGCCATTCTAACAGGGGCAGTCACACCCGGCCACCTCACTAAAAGAGCAGCTCTGATTAATACTCGTCCAGCGAGTCGCCCATGCGCTCAAACAGGTCCTCGAGCTGTTGCAGCCAATGCTCTACCTGCTCAGTGCCACGGGCGTTGTGCGTCGATAACGCCAGATTGCCGGGTTGCCGCGCACCCGGTACGTCGACGGCCGCGGTGTGTAGCATAGCGAACAACCAACCACTGGTCTCCAATTGGCGAAACTCATTTATTTCCGGAGGATACACTCGGCCTTCAGGCATCGGTGGAAGTTCCTGACAACTCTGAGGCAGGCCCTGTGGCGGCACTTCCGCCTGGCTTACAGCCAGCAGAAACCAACCATAGGCAGCCACCAGGTGGTTGCGCACTCCCGCATGGAATGCCTGTGCCAGAGTGGCCGCCGGCACATCTTCTCTGGCCAGCTCGCGACGCCAGGCCGCAATGACAATCTTACCCAGGTAGAGCTCATGATTTGCCCTGGCGCGCGCACCACTCAAGAGCTTTCGGGGCTCTTGGCTTTGGCTTTGGCTTTGGCCTTTGCCTTGGTTTTCGCCTTGCTTTTTGCCTTAGCCTTTGGCTTGGCTTTGGCACCAGCGGATTGCTCCACCACCCATTTTCCGCCGTCATAGAACGCCTTCCAGCCAGTGGGCTTGCCATCCACCTCCGTCATCACGTACTGCTCTTTGGTCTTGCGACTGAACCGTACCTGGGCGCGGTTTTTGTCGGGGTCCTGCACCGGCGCGCTGAACAAGAACTCATACTTGGGATCGATCTCGGATTTGTGCGGCAACAATTCATCGACGAAAGGTGCGCGCGTCTCACGGTTGCGCGGAAACTGGCTCGCCGCCAGAAACATGCCGGCAGCGCCATCGCGCAGTATGTAGTGATCCTCGACTTTCTGGCATTCCAGTTCGGGCATTGGCACCGGATCCATCTTGGGCGGCGCAGCCTCGCCATTGCGCAATAATTTGCGGGTGTTCTTACAGTCCTCGGAAGTACAGCCGAAATACTTACCGAAGCGTCCGGTTTTTAATTGCATGTCGGCGCCACACTTGTCGCACTCAATCACGGGGCCGTCGTAACCCTTGATCTTGAACTTGCCCGTTTCCACTTCATAGCCCGGGCAATCGGGACCGTTGCCGCACACATGCAGCTTACGCGTTTCGTCTATCAGGTAGCTGTCCATGGCGGTGTTGCACAGTTTGCAACGATGCTTGGTGCGCAGCAGCCGTGACTCGGCTTCATCATCAGCATCTTCGCGGATGGCCTCGTCACCGGGTGTAAGATTAATGGTTTGTTTGCAGCGTTCTTTCGGCGGCAAGGCGTAGCCGGAGCAGCCGAGGAATACACCTGTGCTGGCGGTACGTATATTCATCGGCCGCCCACAATTGCTGCATTCGATATCCGTCATCGTAGGCTCGTTCAGCTGCATACCTACCGGTTCAGGCTCCCCTGCTTTCTCCAGCAAGCCGGAGAATTCAGCGTAAAATTGATCCAACAGTTCACGCCAGTCGAGCTCGCCCTGTGCAACCGCATCCAGGTTTTCTTCCATCGATGCGGTGAAGCCGTAGTCCAGTAACTCGGTAAAACTTTTTTGCAGGCGATCAGTAACGATTTCGCCCATTTTTTCCGCATAGAAGCGCTTGTTTTCCAGGCGCACGTAGCCGCGGTCCTGAATGGTGGAAATAATCGATGCGTAGGTCGACGGACGGCCTATACCCCGTTTTTCCAGCTCCCGCACCAGACTTGCCTCGCCGTAACGGGCAGAGGGTTTGGTGAAGTGCTGGGCCGGATCCAGTTTGTCGAGTGTGAGCGCCTCCCCTTCCTTCATATCCGGCAATACGCTGTCATCTCCCTTGCGCCCGGCGGGTACCTGCACCCGGGTGTAGCCGTCAAACTTGACGATTCTACCTCTGGCGTTCAACTGGAAGTCCCCGGCAGTGACCGTGACAACAGTAGAAGTGTACTCAGCGTCCGGCATCTGGCAGGCAACAAACTGGCGCCATATCAATTCGTACAGGCGCTCAGCGTCACGCTCCATACCCGAAAGGGACGCCTGCAACACGTTGACGTCGGAAGGTCGAATAGCCTCATGCGCTTCCTGCGCCCCTTCCTTCGAGGAATAGCGCCGCGCCTCTTCAGGTAAATACTTTTTGGGAAAGTTCTGCCCGATATAGTCCCGGCAGGCCGCCACCGCTTCGCCGCTCAGGTTGGTGGAATCGGTTCGCATATAAGTGATGTAGCCCGCCTCGTAAAGCCGTTGCGCCATCATCATGGTTTTCTTCACGCTGAAACCCAAGCGGGTACTGGCCGATTGTTGCAGGGTTGAAGTAATAAAAGGCGCTGAGGGCTTTGAGCGGGTAGGTTTATCCTCGCGCTGACTCACCGCATAGGGCAGTGATTCAAGCGCGGCGGTCGCCGCCATGGTGTCTTTTTCATTGTCGGGGCTGAAATTTTTGCCCTGGTACTTGCGCAACTGGAAACGGACCTTGTCACCCTGTTTACTGATGAGGTCAGCATGCACCTCCCAGTATTCCTCGGGCACAAAGGCATGGATTTCCCGTTCGCGCTCAACCAGCAGGCGCACCGCAACCGACTGCACACGCCCCGCCGAAAGACCACGCGCGACCTTGGCCCACAGCAAGGGCGAGACCATGTAGCCCACTACCCGGTCCAGAAAACGTCGGGCCTGCTGGGCATTGACCCGATTCTGATCCAGGTGTGAGGGCTGTTCGAAGGCTGCCTTGATGGCTTTTTTGGTAATTTCGTTAAACACCACCCGCTGATAACGCGAATCATCCCCGCCTATTGCCTCGCGCAGGTGCCATGCGATGGCCTCTCCCTCGCGATCAAGGTCAGTTGCGAGATAGATGGTATCGGCATTCTCAGCGAGCTTTTGCAGCTCACTGACCACTTTCTCCTTCCCGGGGAGAATCTGGTAATTGGCTTCCCAATTGTTTTCCGGGTCGATGCCCATGCGCCGGATCAGCTGCTCGCGCGCCTTGGTTTTTTGGTATGCGGCTTTTTTCTCCGGCGCCATTTTACGGGTTTTTGCCGCCTGAGCCGCGCGCTGCTTGGGATCTACAGCGGTTTTACCACTGCCCGCAGTGGGCAGATCACGAATGTGACCCACACTGGATTTGACCACAAACCCCGGCCCAAGGTACTTGTTAATGGTTTTGGCTTTCGCCGGCGATTCAACGATAACTAGTGATTTACCCATAATTTCCCGTGTCACGCACCCAAAAACGGGTGTGGGCCGTGCTGTTCGGCCAATGAAAAGGTGGCATATATAAGGTGCCTGCTCCCTCCGGTCAAGTTAAATCAGGGTTTCTCAGTTGCGCGCCTCTGCCGCCCAGACCTCCAAAACCTGCCGGATCAGCTCTACATTTTCTACGCCGCCCGCCTCCTGCCAGTAGACCCCGCAACTGCCTTCATCCACGCTGGCCGCCAGTACTTCCGCGGGCAGCAAGGCCAATCCCGCCGGCACTTTAGCCCGGCGTTCCAGCCCGACCCAACTACCATTTTCGAAGCGCCAGGCCTGCGCTTTCCAGTCCCGGGTTTTTACCGGTGGCAGACGTTTTCCGTAATATATCGTGTCCCGCCCGGCACCATCCCGATCGCGGGTCCGCACCCTGTCACGGCCTGGCACACCCCTGAATTCGACAAACAGGCCGTGCACCGCGGCGTATTCGCGCATGCGGGCAATCTGGCGCTGCCGCTTACTGGGAACAAAGTGCGACAATGGCGCCAAGGCGACCGCAATGACAAAAATGATAAGTAAATAGGTCAATATGATGATTCCTGATTCAGGTCAACGCCCCTGAGCACTGGCTGTAGTTACACTGGCCTTGCTCGGAGGCCATTCTATGCTATAAATGGCTCCATAATTACGGGCAATAACGGAGTAGGTCATGTCAAATTATGCAAAGATCCTGGTTGCAATCGATCTCAGCGAGGATTCCGGCCGGATCGTGGAACGGGCCCGCGCGGTTGCCAGCGGTGCGGCTGCGCAATTACATATCATTCACGTGATAGAGCCCCTTAGCTTCGCCTATGGTGGCGATATCCCGATGGACTTTTCCGGCATCCAGGATGAAATTTACCAACAGGCCAGCCAGCAGCTGCAACGCTTTGCGGAGAACAGCAATATCGACGAGGCCCATCGACACATCGTCATGGGCCGCCCGGAAGTGGAAATCCACGCCAAGGCGGAGGAACTCAACGCGGACCTGATTGTTGTCGGCAGCCATGGCCGCCATGGACTGGCCCTGCTCATGGGCTCTACAGCCAATGGTGTGTTGCACGGTGCCAAGCGCGATGTTCTGGCAGTCCGGGTAGGTGGCAACGAGTAGTACAGTTAACACAACACTCTAAGCGCGAACAAACGCCTCTAGCTGGACAGCGGTAAACGGCCAGCCCAGTTCCTCACCCCGCTCGCTGCGGAGCACGGGAATTCGAATGCCATAGCGCTCAAACAGCATGTCTGAATCACTGATATCCACCTTCTCAAAAACGATATCCGGGTTCTGCTGGCACAGCGCTATCAGCATCTCTTCCGCCACTTCGCACAAATGACAGGCGGAAGTGCTGAACAAAGTGTAGGCACCCTCTCCACCCTCCGGGCTCACGGCATGTTTTCCCCCGCCGGCTGGTAAATGGTGGCCCGGTTAATGTGTCGGCTGAACGACTTGAATTGTGATCTCATGAGGCGTTACCATGCTGCGCTAAGTACAATAAATTATACCGACTTTTTTGGGTGAGATGCCTGTGAGCCAGAACCTGCAAGTCGTAACTGGAGTAATAAAGTGGCTCTATTTTCACAACCCACGGCCCGTGCACTGGCCATTCTGGACCTGTTGATGGCCAATCCCATGCAGGCCTTTGGCCTGACCGAGATGACCCGCAGGCTTAACCTCAACAAAGCGACCTGCCACGCGATTCTGACGACCATGGCAAACTACGGCTTTCTGGTGCAACACCCCAAGACCAAGGCATATCGCCTCGGGCCGTCCATTATAGCAGCAGGTAATGCCGCTTTTGCACAATTCCCGGTACTGGAATATGCACGCCCTGAGCTGGAGGGCCTCCAGAGTGAATTGAATATCGGCTTTGCTGTCACCGGTCGCTCCAAATTGCACCAGGTGCTACTGGCTCTGTACGGGCATGCCACCCCCCTTATCGACGCCTTTCAGTTGGGCCTGCGCCTGCCCAATACCGCGCCTATTGCAGCGTGTTTTACCGCCTTCTCCCCGGCACGCGAGCTGGAAGCCTGGCTCAGCCGCGCTCACGATGCCCGGGGCGCTTACGATGAAAAGCTCGACCAGAAACTGCGTGTGGCGGCCATTGGCATTCGTGCCCGCGGCTATGAAGTCACGCTCAAAACCCGGGCCGAGGCTAAACTCATGGAGGAGTTGAAACGCCTGCATGAAGCCTGGAGCCTGGCTGCATTGGAGGCCACCGCCAACCAGTTCCAGCTCGATCTATGCGATGAGTTCTACCATCTGGATCGCATCGACCCCAAAACACGCTATGAGGTCAGCACTATTTCGGTACCGGTATTCGTCGACAAAGATATACCTGTCATGTGTTTTGTCGGAGGGTCGATCGACAAGCCGATCAGCGGTGCACAGATAGAAGATATCGCTGCGCGCATGAAAGAATCCGCCGATCGGGTCACTCGGCTTGCCGCTGGCCAGGAGACCGTCTCCTGAAGGGGCTGGATATGGCTGACAGCAGCGAATACCGTGAAAAGAAGGCTCTTTTCAGCAAAATGCTGACAATTTATGGGCGCAAACCCGCCCTTGAGGCACTGCAGGACCCGTCCCTGCAGTGCCACACCCTGCACCTGGCAGACAATAATAAGGATGGCGGCATAATCGCCGACCTGATTGCGCAGGCAGGCAGGCGCCAGTTGGAAATCAGGTACCACAGCCGCGCCGAACTGGCGCGGATATCCAAAAATGGCAAGCAGGATCAGGGTGTAGCCCTGGACATCGCCTGCCCTCGCTTCAGTACCCTGGAGGATCTGGGCAAAACTTTTCAAACCGGCAGGCCGCGTCGGCTCCTCGCCCTGGACGGCATCAGTAATCCCGCCAATCTCGGTATGATTATTCGCTCTGCAGCGGCCGGCGAGATCGATGGCATCATCTGGTCGCGGCGCGGTAATGCTGCGCTGGGGCCATTGGTAATCAAGGCCAGTGCGGGCACCCTGTACAGGGCTCCTTTGGTGATTTGCCCGGAATTGCCGGCGGCGCTTGCCAGCTGTCGTGAACACGGCGCCAGTATTGCCATCCTGGCCGCTGACGCCCCCGAGTCACTGTTTGAGCACAAGCCCAGAGGACACTGTGTGTATGTGCTGGGCAATGAAAGTGTAGGTGTATCGGAAACGGTGCAGGCGATGGCAGACACCGCACTGTCCATCCCCATGGCCAACGGGGTGGAGTCACTTAATGTGGCGATTACAGCGAGCCTGATCGCCTATGCGGGCTTACTTGGGAACAGCAGCCCCTAGGTACGCCGCACCAGAGTGCGCGGCGACCTATTTTGAAAGGTAGCTCATGCCCTCTTCCAGGCCTTTCAGGGTCAGCGGATACATGTGACCTTCAAGCAGCTTGTGGGTAATGGCCACAGACTGCGTATACTGCCATTCTTCTTCAGGTGTCGGGTTAATCCATATCACCTTGTCATAGACTTCCTGTAACCGCCGCATCCACTGCTCGCCCGACTCCTCATTCCAGTGTTCAACCGAGCCGCCGGGCTGCACGATCTCATAGGGCGACATGGCGGCGTCCCCCACAAATATCACTTTATAATCATGGCTGTACTTGTGCATTACATCCAGCACGGAGGTGCGCTCATTGTGACGACGCGAATTGTTGCGCCACACGCTCTCGTAAACAAAGTTATGAAAATAGAAATTTTCCATGTGCTTGAATTCGGTGCGTGCCGCGGAAAACAGCTCTTCGCAAACCTTGACGTGTGGGTCCATTGAACCGCCCACATCAAAAAACAGTAACACCTTCACCGCGTTGTGGCGTTCCGGTACCATTTTGATATCCAGAAAACCGGCATTGCGGGCGGTGGAACTGATCGTGTCATCGAGGTCCAATTCGTCTGCCGCACCGGTGCGCGCAAATTTTCGCAGGCGACGCAAAGCGACCTTGATGTTACGCGTACCCAGCTCAACAGAGTCATCCAGGTTTTTAAAATCGCGTTTATCCCAGACTTTAACCGCCTTTTTATTGCGGCCGTTGGGCCCGACTCGCATACCTTCAGGGTGATATCCCTCCTGACCAAAAGGTGAAGTGCCACCGGTGCCAATCCACTTATTGCCTCCCTGATGACGTTCTTTCTGTTCCTCCAGGCGTTTCTTGAATTCCTCTATCAGCTTCTCCAGCCCGCCCAGGGACTCTATCTTCGCCTTCTCCTCTTCCGTGAGGTTTTTCATGAACTCAGAGCGCAGCCAGTCGTCCGGAATCAATGCTTCTATCACATCGTCCAGCGCTTCAAGATCCTTGAAATGCAGACCGAAAGCGCGATCGAAGCGGTCAAAGTATTTTTCGTCCTTGACCATGCAGGTGCGGCTGAAATAATAGAACTCGTCCATGCTGCCAAAAGCAATATGCTGCTTCAGGCCTTCGATCAGATCGAGTAGCTCCCGGGGGGTAACCGGAACCCCTGCATCTTTCAGTGCATGGAAAAAATTGACCAGCATGGGCTTACCTGTTCTCCCGCCGATGCATAAAAGCCAACCGTTCAAGCAGGTGCACGTCCTGCTCATTTTTCAGCAGTGCACCGTAAAGCGGTGGAATGGCCTTGCTGTGGTCGCGGTCCTTGAGAATCTCGTCGGGTATGTCGTCCGCCATCAACAACTTCAACCAGTCGAGTAATTCCGAAGTCGATGGTTTCTTCTTCAGACCGGGGATCGATCGCACATCGAAAAAGACTTCCATGGCCTCCTGTACCAGATTCTTGGCTATATCCGGGTAGTGCACGCCAATAATCTCGCGCATGGTGTCCCGGTCCGGAAAGTTGATAAAGTGGAAAAAACAGCGACGAAGAAAGGCATCCGGCAGTTCTTTTTCGTTATTGCTGGTGATGATGATGATTGGGCGGTGCTTCGCCTTGATCGTTTCGCCAGTCTCGTAGACAAAGAATTCCATGCGATCCAGCTCTACCAACAGGTCGTTGGGGAATTCAATATCGGCCTTGTCTACCTCGTCAATCAGCAATACCACCTGCTCATCGGAATCAAAGGCTTCCCAGAGTTTGCCGCGCTTGATGTAATTGGCAATGTTGTGGACTTTGTCACCGCCGAGCTGGGAGTCCCGCAGCCGCGAAACCGCGTCGTACTCGTAGAGCCCCTGCTGGGCCTTGGTGGTTGATTTGACGTGCCACTGGATGAGACGTTTGCCGAGGCCCAGGGCCACTTCCTCCGCGAGCATGGTCTTACCTGTTCCGGGCTCGCCCTTGATCAGCAGCGGGCGCTGCAGGGTAACCGCGGCATTTACTGCCATCCTCAGATCGTCTGTGGCAACGTATCGTTCTGTTCCTTCAAATTTCATGGTTTTGTCATCACTCTTGCGCTTCGAGAAAGCCGGACAGGGTACCTATTGGCATACCAGTTATCAATAGAATATCGACCCGGAGTCAGGCCGGGCGCGGTGGCTTATTGGCTTTCGGCGTGGGTTCTTTCCCACTGTTTCGAAAAATACTGAGCCGCAGCAGCAGGGCCAGTACGACGGCTGCCGCGCACATAAAGGCCAGCGGTCGCAGTGCATGCATGGCGCCCTCCAGGCCCTCCGTCAGCAACTGAAAAGCCGCTACAATCAAAGCCGGGGCAAGCGTTTCGACGCCCTCCCTGGGATAGGCCGGCGTAAGCAGTAAAGCGCCCGCCAACAGCACGCACAGCACCACTGTACCCGGGCGCCAGTGGCGTGAAAGCCACCATGCCAGATAGAGCATGGCAGCCAATGCCGCACCGATATAGACATACAGGGCAGTCATGTAGGAACTTTCGCTTAACACAGTACTCTCCTATTCCACCCAGCGGACAATGTGCTCATCGAAGCCGTCGGGATGAACATATTCATCAGAAATGGAACGGCCGCGCACCGACACGCCGGCCCGATGCACGCTGTCGCTATCACCGCTTATGAGTGGATGCCAGTCGGGCAGTAACTCGCCCTGTGAGCGCAGGCGATAGGCACAGGTGCTGGGCAACCAATCCAGTTCGCCGACGGTGTCGGGTTCCAGACGGATGCAATTTGGCACCATCACGGATCGGTTGGGATAATCGCTGCAGCGGCAGGTTTTCTCATCGAGATGACGGCAGCGCACACGGGTGTAAAACACTTCTCCGTCGTCCTCATCTTCCAGCTTATGCAGGCAGCATTTCGCACAGCCATCGCACAGGGACTCCCACTCACCGGGGCTCAGCTCTGCCAGGCTTTTGTCATGCCACCAATCACTCACCACTCCCCTCCCTGGCCATTAACTCGGCCATGGTGGGTGGCATCTGCAGGTAATAGCCCTGCGACGCGATTTTCTCCAGCACTTCCATGGCATTTGCCCGTGCCAGCTTGCGATCCTTGTCCAGCAACATGGTCATAACCGATTCCGCCTCACCAAACTGGGCAAGCAGGGACTCCGGCACCTCGGCCAAACCGATCTCCTTGTCTACATAGAGGTAGGCCTCTGCCTTGCGCGCCCCGCTGAATATCTCTATCAACCGTCGTTTCATAGCATCTCCTCAATGCTAGCCCGCAGGGGAGAGATCACTATATCAAGACGCCAGCCACGCCAGTGGAGTGGGCTGTCGAGCTCAACCCCGGAAGCTTCACGCAATAGCAATTCATAATCCCTGGCTTGCAACAGCGCCTCAGGAGCCGCAGACAGCTCGGTGGCAATACGCCGCACCTGCGCCTTGAGTTTCTTCACCTGATTGCGCTGTGCAGAGTCAAGCGGGCCGGGTAATCTCGGTGGCAACTCGGCGTCAGGTACCGCGCGTTGCACCGCGAGCAGATCCAACAGTTCGTCCGCATTTCGCCTCAGCGTGCGTGAATCCATGTCAATTTTCGCCCTGAATTCCTCCAGGTTACGCGGGTTGTGTTGGGCCAGTTGCATGCAGGCCTGGTCATCGATTATCCAGCCGCGAGGCTTATCGCGCTGACGGGCGGTATCCTCGCGCCAGCTACACACGGCCACCAGTGTTGCCAATTGCCGTGAATCGAGCTTCCAGGCTGTCTTCATTCGCTTCAGGTAATCATAGCCGGTGGTATTGAAGCTCTCTACGGCGTCCCGGCCATCGGCGAGGACCCAGTCTTCCTTGCCCTGCTCGCGGCACAGCCCCTGCAGATGACGCCACACAGGAAGCAGCCAGGCCACATCCTGGGCCGCGTACTCGCACTGGGATTCTGTCAGCGGGCGCTGCAACCAGTCAGAGCATGTTTCACCCTTGGGTAAATCCACATCGCAAATCAGTTTTACCAACGCGCTGTAGCCCAGCCCAAAACCGAGATCCAACAAGGCCGCAGCTCGCTGCGAGTCGAAAAGGGGCTCGGGCACTACACCCAGCCACCGGTTGAACACTTCCAGGTCTTCGCTGGCGGAATGCAGCACCTTGACTACCCGGGGGTCCGTCAACAGCGCAGCCATGGGAGCGGTGTCAGTGATTGCGAGAGGGTCTACCAGCAAGGCCTTGTCACCAAAACACAGCTGCACCAGCGCCACCTGGGGAAAAAAGGTATTGCGGCGCATAAACTCGGTATCCACCGCCACCACCGTGCTGCCTGCCACCTCTGCAAGCGCGCTCTGGAGCGCCTCATCGGATTCAATCAGCTGCCACTCCATCAGCTCACCGTCCTGCGGCCGGTCATGGCATGGGCCAGGGTAGAGCCGTCGACATATTCCAGCTCACCCCCCAGTGGCACCCCGTGGGCAATACGGGTAACCGTTATACCTTCGCTATGCAGCATATCGGTGAGATAGTACGCGGTAGCCTCCCCCTCTACCGTGGGATTGGTGGCGAGGATAACCTCCGCGATTCCCTCATCCACAACGCGCTGGTGAAACGATTCGAGACCGATCTCGGCAGGCCCGATGCCGTCTATCGGTGACAAATGCCCCATCAGTACGAAATAAATCCCGTTAAAACCGCCGCTTTCCTCTATTGCCAACACATCGGCAGGTGTCTCAACGACACAAATGGTTTTGCTGTCCCGTCGTTTATCAAGACAGATCTCACAGACCTCCAGCTCGGTAAAATTACGACAGCGGCTGCAATGGTCAACGCGCTCTACCGCGGTCACCAGGGCATCGGCCAGAGCTGTCGCGCCTTCCCTGTCGCGTTCCAGCAGGTGCAGGGTCATACGCTGGGCGGACTTGGGACCAACCCCGGGCAGGCAGCGCAAAGCGTTAATCAGATTTTCCAGAGCGGGGCTGAACTTCATAGCATAGAACTCAAAATGGCAGTTTAAAACCACCGGGAAGGTTGAGACCGGCGGTGAGACCTGACATGGCCTCGCGGTTATGCGCCTCGACCTTGCGCACCGCGTCGTTCACTGCGGCCGCCAACAGATCTTCAAGCACCTCTTTATCCTCAGAGAACACAGCGTCATCAATCGACACACGTTTAATGTCGTGCCTGCCTGTCATGACAACGGAAACCAGGCCAGCGCCCGCCTCCCCCTGCACCTCGGCATTGGCAAGTTCCTCCTGCTTTTTCTGCATGTCGGCCTGCATTTTCTGGGCCTGCTGCATCAAGTCTGAAATATTTCCTTTCATCGACTTCCCTCAGAACTAGGGGTGGACTTGGTATCCACCGGTGTAATAGACGAGCGATCAAGCTCACCATCGAAGCGCGTGATCAGTGCCTGCAACAAGGGGTCGGCCTCTATGGTAGCCACCGCCGCCTGCTGCCGTTCCCGACGCAATCTTTCCTGGCGCTGGGCGGGTGTCTCACCCGGAACTTCCCCCGGCTCGATTTCGACGGTTAGCTCACGGCCGAAATGTTTTTCCAGGGCACTACTAATCTGTTTCACATGGCCTTTGTTGAACAACGCGGCGTTCGCCTGATCCAATGTAAACAGCAAACAGTTGCCATCACGACTGCTCAATACGCAGTTGATGGCAATGGTATACACAATTCCACCCAGGCCCAACTGCTCCAGCAGCTGATGCCAGTTTGCGCTAACAAGGTCTTCCAGCGCGAATAGCCCTGAGACCTGGCTGGTATCCTCGCCCGGGGCCTGGTGTGAAGGCTCTACACCACCCTCGTGAGATTTTACCGGCTCCGGTGCTACCGGCGCCGGAGCATCGGGACGAGGCACAGTGACTGCCGCCTCATTCTGCCCGCCCTGCGGCTTTTCAGCAGCCAATGCCATCGGCGCACGGGGTTTTTCGGGCGCCGCTGGCGCCCTATGTGGCTTTTTTGTCGGGGGGTCGACCTCCCGCGCGACAGTCTGTTCGGCGGGTTGAGCGACAGGTACCAGATCACCCGGGCTGAGACTATCATCAACCATGGCCGCCGGGCGGAATGCCACCATGCGTAGCAGGGCCATCTCAAAACCAACACGCGCCTCACTGGCCAGCGCCATATCACGCTTGCCATTGATCGCTATCTGGTAGAACAGCTGGGTGTCTTCTGCAGTAATGCTGGCTGCCAGAGCTGCCACCTTGTCGGCATCGCCAAAGCTGTTGTCTACCGCGGCGGGCACCGCCTGGGCGACCGCCACCCGGTGCAACATCGAGATGAGTTCATCCAGACTGCTCTCAAAATCCGGCGCGTGCTCGGCCATATTCGCGACAATGGCCAGCAGGCCGGCTGGATCACCAGCGGCCAGGGCTTCTATCAGCTTGTAGATAAAGCTCAGCTCAACGCTGCCCAGCATGCTGCGCACATCCGCCTCGCCCAGCTTGCCGGAGCCGAATGAAATAGCCTGATCGGTCAAACTCAGCGCGTCGCGCATGGAGCCTGCCGCCGCGCGGGCCAGGAGCCACAATGACGGTTCGTCAAAACTGATCATTTCCTGGCCCAGCACATTGCCGAGATGCCCGACGATCTGGTCGGGCGGCATATTCTTCAGATTAAACTGCAAACAGCGCGACAGTATGGTCACCGGCAGTTTCTGTGGATCTGTCGTGGCCAGTAGAAATTTGACGTGAGGTGGTGGCTCTTCCAGGGTTTTCAACAACGCGTTGAAACTGTGCCCGGACAACATATGAACCTCGTCGATCAGGTAGACCTTGTAGCGGGACCGGGTGGGCGCGTACTGCACGTTATCCAGCAGTTCCCGGGTATCCTCCACCTTGGTACGGGAGGCCGCGTCCACCTCCAGCAGGTCCACGCTGCGCCCCTCGGCGATTTCCAGACAAGAGGAGCATTTACCACAGGGCTCCGAACTGACTCCGGTTTCGCAGTTCAGGCATTTGGCCAGAATGCGCGCTATGGTGGTCTTGCCGACACCGCGAGTGCCGGTAAACAGGTAGGCGTGGTGCAGTCGATCGTGGTCCAGGGCATTGATCAAGGCCTGGAGTACGTGCTCCTGGCCGACCATTTCGCGAAAGCTCTTGGGTCGCCATTTGCGCGCGAGTACCTGGTAGGACATGCAGGGAGTTGCCTTAGACCGGAAAAAGAGAGCTAGGATACACCAGCGGGCGGGGAACCAAAACCGGTAACACCGGTTCGGGCTGCAGGAGCGCGCAGATCTCCCAACGGACCCGATCGAGGCCCGGAAATAACCTGGAAAACCAATGACATAGTAACGCTATCAACTTGATTTTTTTGATTTAAGTACCTGGGACTCCGGTGTGGCCGAAAGCGGAGGTGTCGCGACCCTGAAAAACGCCAGATACAGCACCGGCACTACAATAAGCGTCAGTAATGTCGCAAAACTCAGGCCGAAAATAAAGGTGACCGCCAGGGAGGCAAAAAATGGATCGGTCACCAGAGGTATCATACCCAATACAGTCGTCGCAGCAGCCAGCGAAACAGGGCGCATACGGCTGATCGCGCTGTCACGAACCGCATTATAGGTATCTTTCCCTGCGTCCAGTTCAACCATGACCTGATCGACGAGGACGATACCATTTTTCAGGATCATGCCTATCAGCGCGAGCATACCGAGTATTGCTGGAAAGCTCAGCGGCAGGTTCATAACAAGCAGGCCAATGGCAACACCTATCACGGACAGCGGTACCGTCAGCCAGATCACCAGTGACCTGAGGATGGAGTTGAACAACAGAACCGTGAGCACAAACATGAGCAAGAGAGCCAGGGGCAAGCTGCCAAACGCCGCCTTCAGTGAACGTTCGGAATTCTCGAATTCGCCACCCCAATCGAGACTGTAGCCAGCCGGCAGCGCTATAGCCTCCACCCCAGGCCTGATACGCGTAAACAACTGCTCTGCCGTCTGGCCACTGAATGTGTCATAACTGGACATTACGGTGAGTGTGCGCTGCCGGTCCTTGCGATGAATCAGGTTGTCCCCCCAGCGAATATCCACCCGACCGACAACCTGCTGAATCGGCACGTAGGCCTGCAGGGATTGGCTCCACAAGCGCAGGTTTTCAATACGATCAAAATCTACCCGCTCCTGCTCCGGCAGTCGCACCAGTATGGGCAACTTACGTGTGCCATCGCGGTAGACTCCTACAGGCATGCCGCCAAAGGCGATTTTCAGACTGTTCGCTATTTCTTCGTTACTGATACCGAGACGCCGCGCTTCAGATTCATTGACCATCGGAACCAGCTCTTTGCTGCGCTCTTGCCAATCGAGATAGACGCTGCGGGCCGCGGGATCCGAGCGAATAACGTCAGCTGCCTGAGCCCCCAGTTCCCGCAGCACCTCCGGGTCGCCGCCCCGGAAGCGAACCTCAATCTCGGACCGGGTGGGCGGCCCGAATACCATCTGCTTCATCTGGTGCAAAACCTGCGGAAACTGCTCATACATCTGCGCGTCCAGCTGCTGCATGATTTCCTGCATCACCTCCAGGTTCTGGGCGCGGACCTGTATTTGGCCAAAGTTCTCGTAACTCTTCTCTGGCATGTAGGTCATAAAAAAGGTTGGCGCACCCCGGCCGACGGTGGACGCCACAAACTCCACCCCCCCCTGCTGGCGCACACGGGCTTCAATCTCCTCGACGGTGCGCAGAGTGCTGCGAATATCAGAGCCATAAGGCAACCAGATGTCCATGTAAAACATCGGAGTATTCGAAACGGTGAAAAACGCTTTCTTGACATGCCCCATACCGTAAAGCGAGAGCGCCAGTAATAGCACCATGATCACAATAACGCTGTGACGAAAATGCAGCGCCTTATCCAGCACTTTTTGATAGATGCGATAAACCAGGCCCTGGTAGGGATCGCCACCAGGTTCAACGGATATATCCACATCGCGCATCAGAATATCAACCAGAAACGGCGTGAGCGAAACTGCCAGCACCCAGCTCAAAAACAGCGAATAGGTCAGCACCCAAAACATCGCCTTCATGATTTGGCCGGAGTCAGAGTCCGAGAGGCCAAAGGGTGTAAACGCCAGGATAGCGATAACAGTGGAGGCCAGTAGTGGCCACTTGGTCTGGTTGACGATGGCATAACAGGCCTGCTGCTTGCTGACACCGCGAGTCACACCCACCATGGCGCCCTCCACCACAACGATGGCGTTGTCCACCAGCATACCCAGCGCAATAATCAAGGCGCCCAGAGACAGCCGGTGCAATTGCCAGCCGCCAATATTCATCAGTATAAACGTGCCAAGTACCGTCAGCAGCAACGTCGCACCCACAATCAGGCCGCTGCGCCAACCCATGGTCAACAACAGCGCTGCAATAACAATGAATACAGCGGCGCCGAGGTTAAGCAAAAAGCCGTCAATAGACTTTTCCACCTCCTGGGGTTGGTTGTACAAGCTCTCCACGGCAATACCCGCCGGGCGAAACTGCTGCTGCTGTTCCAGTCGCGCCTTTATAAGCTGGCCAACCTCGACCACGTTCACTTTTTCTGCAAAGGAAATACCCAGGGCAATCGCCGGCTTGCTATTCATTCGCATCAGGTGAGACGGTATTTCCTGGTATCCGCGGCTGATAGTCGCCACATCGGACAGCCGAATCAACTGACCGCTATCCCGGCCGTGAATCACCGGGTCAATGTCCAACTCCAGGCCGCCCAACCTCAGAAACATCATCTCGCCATTGACGGTTACCCGACCGGCGTCCAGTACCGTGTTCTGTTGATTCAGAAAGCCAATCACCCGATGCATATCCAGGTCCAGCGCCGCGAGTTTTTTCAGCGAAATCTCCACAAAAATCTGTTCCTGCTGCTCGCCGAACAGGGTGACCTTGCCTACACCCTTGACCAGTTCCAGCTCACGCTGCAGACCTTCGACGTACTGCTTCAATTCACTGAATTCGAAATTGTCGCCGGTGACCATCAGGGTGATGCCATACACATCGCCGTAGTCATCATATATCCGTGGCACCGTAGTACCCTGTGGCAGTTGTGGTTCCACATCGGCGATCTTGCGCCGCAGCTTGTCCCACACCTGCTCTATTTTTTGCGGCTTCATCTCCTTGTCCATTTCCACCACAATCTGGGACAGACCGGGCTTGGATGTGGAGCGGATAGTATGGACCTCTGCCAGCTGGAGAATGGCATTTTCCAGCGGGTGGGTAAGCTCCAGCTCCACTTCTTCAGCGGTGGCCCCGGAATACGCGGTGACAATCATCGCGTCCTTGCGAATAAACGGCGGATCTTCCAGGCGCCCCAGATCGAGAAATGACAGGGCACCTCCCACCACTAACAGAACAAGCACCATCCAGCTGACGGTGCGATGGCGTATTGAGTACTCGGCAATGTTCATGATGAATTACTGCCCCGGGTTCTGTAGTTTGATATCGATGGCCTGACCGGCGCGGAGGCGTGAAAGGCCGGTGGTCACAATAAAGTCACCGGCTGCCAGGCCGCCACTGATCAAAGCACCGCGCTGGGTAATTCGACTCACCTCAACTGGCCGGGGGTTTACGGCGCCATCCTCGTACCGCCAGACCCGAAAATCGCCTTGCCGTGCTGCTGCCTCCAGTGCCGTCAATGGCACCAGAAGCCCAGTCTCAGTCGTAAACCCCGCCGCCTCCAGGTCGGTGGTGATGGTAACTGGCAGGCCCGGGGGAAATGGTATCCCGGTCGTCGGCATGGTGACCCAGAACTGAAAGGCCTGGGTATTCGGGTGGCGCGCGGTAGAACTTTTCAGGTACCGCATGGGGTACACATTGGGGTTGCCGGAAAAAACCGCAGTTACCTCCAATTCCCCGATATTTTTGGCCTGATGAACCTTGGCGGGCAGGATATCCGGGATATCGATCAGTACGTCGGTTCGATCATTGCGGTAGATAGTGACTACCGTCTCCCCCGCAACCACTGCCTCATATAGTTCTTTGTTGGCGTCTGCCACGGTGCCATCGAACGGCGCCACTACCCGGGTATAGGACAGCCCGGCTTCCGCGAGCCGGAGATTGGCTTGCGCCAGATGAAAACTGGCCTGCAGCTGGTCTCGCTGGGCAGACGTAAGCGCACCCTGTTGGTGCAGATTCTCCGCGCGTTCCAGCTGGCGCTGACTCAACTTGTACTGGGCGCTGGCGTCAGCCAGAACCTGACGCTGGATGGAGTCTTCGATTTGCGCCAGGAGTTGGCCCGCGACCACGCGCTGCCCGGCCTGCACTTCCAGGTGGTCGATTTTACCGGGAATCCGGAAGGAGACGCGGGTAAGATCGGCGGCAACCACCCGCCCAAGAAATGTTCTTTCCCGCTGCATAATCGCCCTGCCAACCTCATAGATTTCGACAGTGCGCAGAGGCGACTGCGACACTTTGTTCGGCTCACAGGCTGTCAGCAGAACTGCGCTTGCGAGTATCAGCAGTGCGCAACTGTATCTGCTGTAGTAGATGTGCAATATCCTTATAGTCACTTACAGCCCCCCCTCACGCACCCAGGGTCTCACTCGCTGACCTTCCTGCAGGCGATCAACACCCGCAGCCACAATCTGGTCTCCCGGACTCAAACCTGCGCGCAGCATCCCGCCGGCATCCAGTTCAACAGCCACTTTCTGTATCGTCATATTCGATGTATCAATACGCCAGACGTATGCCGCCTCGCCAGAGCGCTCAAACAACGCCTCCACCGGAGGTGCCCAGCGGGCATCGGACAGGCTTGGATGGTGCAGGCGAACGCTAGCCGGCATGCCTGGTCTGGCGGAAAAGTCTGTAGGCGAGGTGACCAGCAGAGTGACTGGATAGCTATTGGTATCCGGGTCCGGCTGCATGCTCAGTTCCTTGTACTGAGCCTCGAGATTTATGCCCGGCATCAGTTCAAACATCACCGTGAACACCGCCTTGTCCTCCCCGTCCAGCAGGTGCTGAAAGCGCGGGGGCAAATTGAAGCGGATGTCCAGTGTCGATGTGTCCTGTAAATTCAAAACAGCTTGCTGTGGCCCGACTATTTCCGAGGGCATGGCGTAAGTAAAAGCAATCGCGCCGGAAAAAGGTGCTATGAGTTTGCAGAATGACAACTGTTCACGCGCCTGCTCCAGTCGCGCTTTATTGGTCGCCAGCATGGCCTGAGCAGTGTCATATTGATCTTCACTGATCAGCTTTTTTTTGTATAGAGCGCTCGCCCTGTCTGCCTCGAGTTTCGCCAGGTCGAACTCTGCCTGTCTGGCGTCCAGGTTCAGCCGATAGTCTGTCGGGTCGAGTTCCGCCAGCACATCGCCCCTGGTTACCGAGTCGCCCATACGCACCTTGAGTTCGCGAAGCTGGCCGGCAACGCGGAAACCCAGCATCGCACTGTCGCCTGCCTCGGCTCGACCCGGGAAAGTTGGCGCTTCATCCGCCGTGTAGGCAGTGAGAACCTTGACGGAGGTGGCTGCTTCCGGCTGAAGCTTCGCCGCTTGCAATGGGGCTTCATCAGCCCCTCTTGCTATACCGTAGAGCAATAGCGAGGCGGCCAGTGCCATACCGAGCCCAGTGAGAGTGCGCCTGTTCATTCCGGTATTGCCTCGGGGTGCGCCATTACAGCTTGCATTAATCGCTTTAACATTGTTAAAATTTTAACATTGTTATATTTTCTAACGCAAGGTCTCATATCCAATGTCTGACGCCCGCACCCAGAACATGAAGAAGCGCCGTGAGCGTATATTGGAAGAGGCTCGCAAAACATTGGCAGCCGGCGGGTTCGACGCCCTCAATCTGCGCGACCTGGCGGACGTCTCGGGGATTACCGTCCCCACGATATACAACCTGATAGGCAACAAGGCAGCCGTACTCAAAGCGCTGGTCATGGGCTACTTTGCCGATTACGAGGTGTTACTGGAGAAGCAACTCCCCTGCCCTACGAAGCAATTTCCAGCGTTAATGGTCAGCACATTTGCGGATATGATTGCTCAAAATGAGGACTATCACCGTGCGACCGCACTGGCTAGTGAGCGCATGGAATCTGAATCGGGAGAACTCAGCGATTACGGCTTCAAGCGGGCACCGTTGAGAAAGTTTGCCAGCAGACTGTGCCGCTGCGCCAGGGAAGAGGGGCTACTGCGGGGTGAGATCGAAAGCGAATTGCTGGTTGAGCACATGATCGGCAGCCACCAGATAGCGTTTCGGGACTGGGCACATCAGGTCATACCCCTTGAAGAGCTCGGAAGGCAGTCTCTCGCCGGGTTCTATATCGCACTTGCGGCGGATGCCGTGGATGAATTTCGTGCCGAGATCACCGAGGCGCTTACCCGTATGCAACCCGCAACGAAAAGCCAGTGATGCTCAGTAGGTGGAGTGGAATATTTTATAGATTTTGAAGTGTCCACAGAGATTGCCGACGTTCTAGCGGCAATCAATACCATGCCTATTCCCCCACGATCTCCGCCATTTTTCGCTGCCACAATGTATCGAAACCAACCTTTTTCGGGTCCACCAATAAAGGTGGCTCGTGTACCTTTATCGGGGGCAGCGCCCCAGTGTACTTTTCAACATCCACAAGACAGCTCTGTGAAATAGGCCCCTGGGCTAGCTGGGATGTACCCGCATCACGGGTTAACATATTGGGATTGCCATGCACATCCAACGAACCAATCACCCCCGGCTCCAGGGGGTCGTACCAAGATCCGGTCGGCAGTATCAGGACCCCCGACTGCACATCATCAGTAACCACGGCGCCCGCAAGACAGGCACCACGATCATTGAAAAGCCTGACCGTATCGCCACTCGCAATACCCCTGGCATGAGCATCTGTCGGACTGATACGCAGCGCAGTGCGGCCATTGACTTTAGCTTCTCTGCTGTTGATGGCAAAATCCAGTTGCCCGTGGAGCTTATCGCCAGGTTGGTTTGAAATCAGGTGAAAAGGATATTGTTGCGCCTTTGCAGCACCCAGCCACTCCTGTGGCTCCAGCCATGTTGGGTGAGCTGGACATGTGGGGTAAGCAAAGCCCGCTATTGTGTCTGAATAAATTTCAACCTTTCCCGACGGCGTTGCAAGCGGTCTTGCCTCGGGGTCTTCGCGAAAGGAGTTTAGCAGCGTTTTCGGATGATCGTAATCGGGCAGCTCCCAATAACCCTGGCTCCAGAATTGCTCGAAGTCCGGTGCATCGAAACCCTGGCTGCGTGCGCCAGCAACGGTTTGCTCAAACAAATGGCGCAGCCAGCCCTGCTCGTCCCGCCCCTCGGTAAATGCTTTTCCAAACCCCAGCAGTTGTGCAAGGTCACTGAAAATATCGTACTCATTGCGCGCCTGGGCATAGGGCGCAACAGCCTTTTCCATTACCTGCAGCGTCCAGTCACAGTGGCCAGAGGTAAAATCATTCCGCTCAAGTGATGTGGTGCAGGGCAGCACAATATCCGCATGACGAGCAGTGGATGTCCACCATGGTTCGTGCACTATAATAGTTTCGGGGCGACGCCACGCCTCCAGTAATCGATTAATGTCCTGATGGTGATGGAACGGGTTACCGCCACACCAATACACCAGTCGAGTGTCGGGAAAAACCAGAGTTTGGCCATCGTACGCACACTCGCCACCCGGGTTGAGCAGCAGATCGGCGATGCGCGATACCGGATAAACATCTGGCACCGGGTTCGGCGGGACAGGGAGTGCTGCCGGACGTATCGGATGATCCCATCGCGTTCCAATACCCTCGGCAGCCGCATGCCCGAAACCGAAACCCGCCCCCGGCATCCCAATCTGACCCAACATGGCCGCCAGGGTAATCAGCATCCAATAGGGCTGCTCACCGTACTCTGCACGCTGCAGCGACCAACTCGCCGTAACGAGCGTTCGGTGTGACGCCATTTTCCGCGCCAGCTGCCTTATGTCCTCAGCCGAAAGGCCCGAAATTTTCGCCGCCCAATCAGCATCCTTGGGCGTACCATCAGACAGGCCAAGCAGGTACGGTTCGAATTTCTCATAACCCACGCAATGGCTAGCCAGAAAAGCTTTGTCGTGTAGATTCTCGATCTGCAGGGTGTGCGCGATCCCCAGCATCACTGCCGTATCAGTCGAGGGTCGCGGCCGCAACCAATGGGCACCGAGTTGCTCGGCCATATCGTTCCGAGTCGGCCCGACATACACGAAATCAACACCTGCATCCTTACATGCCTGCTGACCACTCTTGACCTCGTGTTTGCCGACACCACCGGCATTTACCTGGGCGTTTTTGAGTGGCCAGCCACCAAAAGCAACGACCAACTGGCCATGTTCCGCGATACTCGCTAGTGTCGTCGAGGCAAAAATGGTCTCGTAGAACGAGCCAACCACATGAGGCACAACCACCTCGGCGGCCGCAAAAGAATAACTGTTCACCGCGTTGATATGGCCGCCAAATAAATTCAGAAACCGCCGCATCTGACTCTGTGCATGGTGGAAACGACCCGCACTCGCCCAACCGTAGGAACCAGCATAAATTGCGGTATTGCCAAATGTTTTTTTCACCCGGGAAAGCTCCGCAGCCACCAGTTCAGTGGCCCGTTCCCAAGATACGGGCACAAAGACGTCGCCGCCACGATCCTCTCTCCCCTGCTCCATCCCGCCTTGCAGCCAGCCTTTTCGAACCATGGGTTGTGTTATGCGAACCGGATGGGTTACAGATTCAACCAACGAGCGGCCGATAGGTGATGGGTTCGGATCCATTGAATTCGGCCTGACACGAGTGATGAGACCATCGTCAACCTGAATGTCGTAGGCACCCCAGTGGGTAGATGTCGAATACGATTTCCCCTGTGTCATAAATTACCTTCCGTTTAGTCTTGGCAGCTGGTGACAATTCATGAATGCGATGACAGCGTAGTGAGCTGCCGTCACCGGCCTATCCCTGTGTAGCCTGTTGAGCGATCAGTTAATCGATATTGACCGACTGATCGGCTCACATTCGTAAGAGCTCTTATTGTCATTTAAAGCTGTAGCGCAATGTTGCACCGTACGTACGTGGCGGGTTCAGCCACGTCATATAACTACCAGAGAAGAGTGGGATACCCACTTGTTGCATGATATAGGTCTCATCGTTAAGGTTCTTTGCCCAGAGCGATGCATCCCAGGTTTCGCTTTTCATACCGATACGCGCATTGACGATGCTGTAGTTCTGCTCGGCGCTAGGGTCGAGATCATCGGCTGCGATATGATCGCCCACGTAGGCGTACTCCAATCGACCATAAAGACTATTGCTGCCAATAGGATAGGAGATATCAGCAGCAACGTTTCCAGTAAAGTTTGGCGCCCATGGAAGGTCTTCGCCACTGAGGTCACAGCTTCCCGTGACAGGATCGGCATCAGTGCGGCCAAAGTAACAGGGGCCGTTGACAAAGTCCTTGTACTCCGTATCAAGATACTCTGCAGCCACACTCAGTGTAAGCCAGTCATTCACCAGAAACGAACTTTCCAGATCGACACCTGTTGACACTTGCTTGCCTGCATTGTCAACATAGAAAGCGGCAGCACTAGCGTCAAAGCTCAGGTTCTGAAAATCTTTCACCTCAGTATAAAATGCCGAAACGTTGAGCTTTACTCGCCGGTCGAAAAGATAGCTTTTGATACCAAGCTCATAGTTTAAGGACTCTTCTTCCTTATATTCGCGTTGAGAGCCAGTTCGCGGTCCAGCCGCACCATTGAACCCCCCGGCCTTGGTACCCGTCGAAACAGTCAGGAATGCCATAATCTCTTCACTGAAGTGGTATTCCCCACCCGCCATCCAGGAAGGACTGCCATCAGTGCGCTTCAGATCCTCATCCAGCGGCGGCAATATCGCTACTGCCATAACGCTGAGGGGCGACTCGGTCTGAGAGATCAATTTAAGATCCGCCTTCTTTTTTTCATGGGTATAGCGAAGTCCCGCCAACGCTGTCAGCTTCTCTGTCATCTCATAGCTAATTTGGCCAAACGCAGCCACAGATTCCTGATCCCAGGTGGCATCATAAATCCCGGTGTCCCCCTCTGCTGCCGTCAATGGAGGGGGCAAAGAACCGGGTAACACGAGGCCAGCATCAGCACCCAGAGCGACATAGGGTAATTTTCCATCACCGCGTTTCATGGATGCGTCGTAATAATACAGCCCTGTCAGCCAATTGAGATCGCTGTTTCCGTTGGAGGAAAGTCTAAACTCCTGGCTAAACGAGTGTCCTTCCTGATGATCCTGAGTGCGCCAGAAATCCAGCGACGAATGGTCCGTGTCCTCCTCGTGATCAAAGTCATATTTATCGTAAGCAGTTATAGAAACCAGCGTCATATCACCCAATTGGTAATTAACCGTTCCCGAATAGGCGCTGCTGTCCTGTTTAGATGTAAAGGGATAATCGATTGCGATCTTGCGGTCGGTGGGGTCCAACGATGGCAGCGGTACACCCAGCGCCCCGGCGAGCGCGAGATGTGCCGGGCCGGGGTCAAGCTCACCGGCACAACAGTTCTGATCACGCTTGATATAGGAGGCGATCAGGCGGATGTCCAATTGATCTGTGGGCGTAAACAACAGCTGCCCACGCACTAGCCAATCATCCACATCATTAACGGATTCGTCTCCGCCGCCACCGGCAGGATCCAGGTCGTCCATGAAACCGTTACGCTTTGTGTAACGGCCATTTATTCGGTACGCGACCGTTTCACTGATAGGGCCGCTGGACATCGCCCGGCCCTCCCAAAGGTCATAGTTGCCAGCTGTTACCTCAGCCTCGCCTTCATACTCTTGCGTCGGCCCTTTGGTGATAACATTTATCAAGCCAGCGTTGGTGTTTTTCCCATAAAGCGTACTTTGCGGGCCATAAAGTACCTCGATGCGCTCAATGTCGGCAAGATCCGACATGCCAAGACCCGAGCGGGACTGGTATATATTGTCTACGAAAAAGCCGACAGAAGGTTCAATACTCGGTTCATTGCCCTGGGAGCCGATACCGCGCAGACGTATAGCAGTGCTGAAGGCGTTGATATTGGACGCGAAGCTCAGTGCGGGAATGCTGTATTGAAGGTCCTCGATAGTATCGATTCCGGCGTTTCTGATGAATTCGTTATCGAACGCGCTCATGGTAACGGGAACATCCTGGATACTTTCCGCCCGCTTTGTCGCCGTCACGATCGTTTCCTCAAGTATCTCTGCCGCCTGCAAGCCGGTGGACGCGGCCAGCAGAGACGCAGCGAGAAGAGTCTGCCGACAGTATCGGGGACTGGCCTGACGACCTTCGTCCTGCAAACACAGCCGGAAGCCAGACTCCTGCGCACTCAATTCCAGATGACTATTATTCATTATGTACACCTTTAGCGTTGTTAATACCGTTAATTGAAACCCCACACTGGCCCTTACCGAAACTCAAGTTGCCTGCGGAGGGTGTGCGTTCTTCCGCCGTCTTCCGTTATCGACTTCACGAGCAGTAGTTCTTATAAAATACACAGGTCGAACGTTCGTTCTAGTAAGAAGAGTAAACAAAAAAACCCCGCATCACAATACTGTCAACTCAATTTTTTATTCACGGGATGATTCGGGCAACCCTTGCCTGGAGATAATGCCCTGGGCGACATGACTGGCCCAGGCGGCAATGGACATTGACGGTGCCACACCAAGCGCAGCGGGCAACGCGGCGCCGTCCGCCACGAATAAACCGGGATGCCCATAAACCTGACCAGTAGCGTCAATGACCCCGGACTCCGGCGATGAAGCCAAACGAGCACCCCCTAACGGGTGCATGGATAGGGCTCTGGGAAAATGCGTTACCGGATTGCCGCTGAGCTGTGCAATCAGATCAAAGGCCTGCCTGAGATCACCTAGCACCGGGACGCGACCGGGATCGTAATCAATATGCAGCGATCTACCGCGATAGCTCACACGCCCAATCATGCCGTCATTGCCCATTCCCGCAAGCAACGTACCCTGTTTAACGAGACGCCCCAGCAGAGGCAGTCCCGGCAATTGAGCGCTATAAGGCAGGCTACCTTCAACAATAAGCGGCCATGGTCTGGCCGAATCCCAGCGATGCGGTTCAGACAATAGAATCTTTCCCCGGGTCGGCAAGCCCACCGAGAGATCGCCATTGGTAGCGCCGTGATGCCAGTAAGCTGCGTAATCACCATTACTGCTGAAGTATTTCCCCAACGCTGGCATGCCTTGCAGGCCCCTGCTGACATCCCGGCTGTGAAGCAGGAGCTTCAAGGTATTCATGGTCCCGGCTGCCACAATCAACCTGTTGGTGGCAATCTGCATTCCTTTACCAGCGCCATGATCCCGGTACCTTATCCGGTAGCGGCTGCGACCTTTAACATCTTCTCGACATATCGCGGTAACCTCACACAAATCATGTATGGTCAGACCCTTGCCGATCGCGTTCCGGAGAAACACGTCATCCACAGTCTTTTTGGTCCCATCCTCCGACCCCAGCAGCCCGGATGAAGAGAGCCTAGCAGGACCGGTAGCTCGCGACAGGGATAAACCCATCGCCAGGTCCTGGCTGCGTTGATCAGTAACAAAATGGCCTGAGACAGCCATCCGCTCTGCGAACATATTGGGATAGCCGTCCACCTGCAACGGAATCATACTGCCCATAGCCCCGAATACGTAATCGTAATGCGCGGCCATGGAATGGCCGTTAACGCCATGATGGTGACCGTCCCAGTAATCCGGTGCTGCCGGGCGCATATTTAAACCGCCATAAACATGGCTTCCGCCACCTACCTGGCTTGAACACACCACATCCAGCATTTCACCGCTGTGCATTTCATAAACACCACTTCTGTTGAACGTAATCCCGCCGGTTGGAATACACGTCTTGTTAACCCGGCGCAACAAATGTGAAATAAAACGCCAGCCTACCGGGAGTGGTGATCGCCGGTGAACGCCCATCTGACGCACAACCTGGGTGTCGCGCCAGGGACCGCGCTCAAGCATCGTGACGCTGAAACCAGCATCGATAAGACGCGCCGCAGCAACGGCGCCGGCAAAGCCACTACCGATAACAACAACATCGTCCTCGAGCACAGGTATATTCAAACTGTGAAATACATCAGCCGATACGGCGAGGATGGTAGAATGTCAGGGCTATGGCAATCACCAGCAACATAGGCACGTCCCCCCACAGGTGCGCACGCTCCCAGTCGAGCACCAGCGCGTAATAAAGCATCACAAGGCCATGAAGCAGACTGGAAACAATGACGTAGTCTATGATTATGGCGTTCTTCAAGGGGTCACGGGCGCCCCACACCAGACAAATCGACAAGGCTAGGTACATCGCTTTAAGCATGGATGGCACGGACTCATTGGTGCGGCCGTCCTGCCAGACCATTCCTGCCCGCCAAGTGTATTCGGCAACCAACGGGGCGAGAAAAAAAATCGCCAGAAAAATCATAAAAAGCGAATATCTTCTAAGAGCTGCATTGTCGCCACGATAAATCAGCATAAGATATTCCTGTCAATGTTGCGTGGATTTTTCGCTGCTTTTCAGCTGCGCAATACCGGATCTTTCAAGTGTACTGTTCTGCACGGCCGGTCGAAGTGCAAACTGCTGGTGCCACCGATAAAGATTCGGATACTCGGGGCTGAGCTCGGCATCAACGAGGAACGCAAACTCATATATCGAATACAGAGTGCAATCTGCTATTGTTACTTTATCGCCTGCCAAATAGGTATTGCCCGCCACCATGGTTTCAAGCTGTTCAAGGGCCAGCTTCTGGCGCCTGCGCCCATATGCAATCACAGCTTCGCTATCGCCGAGTCGTTCAATGTAGAGCGGCATTTTCTGCTGTGCCATAATCCCCATCGTACCCATGATTTCCATATCAACGAAACGCTCAAGCGCTTTGACTCTCGCCCGCTCTGCCGGTGTAGTTCCAATCATTGGCGGGTTCGGGTATAGCTCTTCCAGATACTCAACGATGGATAGCGATTGTGTGATCATTACCCCGTCGTCAGTTTCCAGTACCGGCACTTTTCCTGCAGGATTCCTGCGCAGGAATTCGGGCGCCATCTGTTCGCCTTTCATCAGATCTATAACGACCTCTTCATAGGGTGGGGTCAGCCCCTTTTCCTTTAGGTATATAGCTATTCGACGAGTATTCGGGGACGCTGGATATGAATACAGAATCAATGTCTTAACTCCCGCGTACGCAAGCTGGGGATAGCTCATCGGCATGCATCGATTCGCCAGAACATGGCTCTCTGGGTGCGACTTGGGTCACAGGCTTCACTTTGAATCTCGCTGCCAGATCACCGGATATTCACTGCCTTCAAACTTCTCCCCCACCGCAAGCGGCCTGCCCCTGGGTGTAAGAGCCTCCTGGTCAAAAGCCGGTCGGGGACACCAGGTGACGTCTTCACCGATGTAACGCACCGAGTAGGCTACCCGACCCCGGCTGCTTGATCGGTTTCCAGCCGAGGAATGCATGACTCTCGCGTTGAAGAGGAAAGCATCCCCTGCTTTCAAGTCACGGCTAAGAATAGAGTACTGTTCACGAAGCTTGTCATATTCGGGGATGGTGCCCGTATCGTAATTCTGTTTTGCCTCGTCGCCGAAGTCTTCTTCACCAAAGGGCCGTATTGGAAATATTTTACCCTTGTCACTGTCTAAAACGATTTGCAGCGCACTGGACTGTACGTCGCAGTCTGTAAGCGTCAGCCATATTGAGCAGACTTGATCACCATCCAACGGCCAATAGGAAATATCCTGATGCCAATAGTAGTCCATAGGAGTGTCCGGTCCGCAACAAAACAGGTGATCAAACAGCACCCTGACCCTATTCGTACGCATTGCCCTGCCGATACTCTCACCGATACGCTCATTTAATACGTAGTCGTTGAGACGATCATCGGCTGTATAGATGAATCGCTCTTCTGAGAAGCTTCCAGACTCCGACAATGCATTCTTGTACTTGCCTTGCGGACGCTGCTGGTCAGTGGCGACATTTAGCATGTCTTCGACGGTTTGCGGATCCACGAAGTTGGGAATATAGGCTGCCCCATGCTGTTGGTATGAGGCTATTTCAGCGTCGGTAAATTTACGCACATTCATGTTGTAACTCCCAGATAAGCCAACCATCCACCCCATGCATCAACCGAGGAACAGGCGGAACTTTATTATGTATAGCTTTACTATACACTTTTATATTTTGGCGTCAATATCTGCAGTGGGCCAAACTATTAAGTACAGATATTACTCAGCGGACACTACGAGAAACGTGTTCGAAATCAGCGCGGGGACGAGTGGGAATGTATACAGACGCGACGAGAAAATAGACGACAGCTATTCGCTGCGGTTGTCTGCATCCAATTTACTGAACTGAATGCGGGTTTTCTTGTGATGAAGAGCTTCTATCAGCTTACTTACGATTAACATGGCTTCCTGAGTGACCTGCTGCGATTCGGTTTCCGAAACCCTGCACAAACCGTCTGCCAGATGTGTGATCTCCTGCACGACAAGTTGTTCTATCGCGTGATCCCACAGCTTCAGCATTTCCGGACCATATCCCTTGTCAGGGGTAAAACCCAGATCCCTGAATCTGATCCAGGAATCGACTACAACCGCATCCTCTGTACTGATAACACTTGCCGCGCCAGAACCTATGACCTTGATCAGGCCCTGCTTCTTGAAGGCCTTGAGCTCCTGGGCACTAACGTTCTTCCCAAATACCTCTTTGAGCTTGACATACTTTTCCGCGCCAGGGCGTATCGAATCCGGCAGTCCCAGCCGCATCTCGCGCACATACTGCTGCTGCTCCGCAGTTAATTCCACTGAAGCAGAGTCATCATAAAACGCCTTTATGATTTTCACCGGTACAAACTGCTGTTCACGCAGAATGCATATCTGCTGCAATCGCTCCAGGTGTTCCGGACCATAAGTAGCGGTGTTGCGCCCGGATTTTCGTGGGGGAGGTAATAGCCCTTCATTGAAATAATAGTGAATGGTTTTTCGAGGAAGGCCACTCTCTCGAATAAGATCCTTCATGCGGTATTCAATTTTAGTTAGCCTATCGGCACCCTTCCGGGGTATCGGCGAAGTAGTTTTGGTTGTTTCCTTCACGCATCACCCTGATAGCTAATACCATACCAACAATACACGGAGGCCTTGACAGGCGCGGCCAGCACTTGCTGTGTATCGTGGAAATTCGGGTAGTCTCCAATATTTTTCCGCTAAAGTCCACGCACAGCCACCTTTGTGACCGCAGTGAGCCTCAGTGCATGAATGCCCATCATTTGATTGCCGATGGATGCCTTAAATCTTTCGCTATTTGCGGGAGAAGTACGCCAGGTAAGACGCTAGAGAGGAAATGCTAGTTCGATAAGATGGAAATAGTGCAAGATTTGGTATCGCCGGCCTTGTCGCCCCCCATGCAATGGGCCAGCCCAATCCTACAGTTGGGTACCTGGCGAGGCCCAGCCTCGTGACGCAGTTGAGTAACCACCTCGACCAGTTGTGCTACTCCCGTTGCAGCCACAGGGTGGCCCCGACTCAGCAGCCCCCCCGATACGTTTACCGGCACCCTGCCCCCGAGTGTGGTGGCACCGGACTCTACCAACGGTCCTCCCTCTCCTGGCAAGCAGAGACCCAGCGCTTCGTAATGAAGTATCTCTGCAATAGTAAATGCATCGTGACACTCCACCACATCTATATCTCCAGGGCCGAGAGAGGCTCCTTCATAGGCAAGCTGCGCGGTACGATAGTCTGTCTCCCAGCGCACGAGGTCCATGGGATTATGGTAACTTCCCGAGCTGAGTACGCTGTGGCGAACCTTTACGGCACGTCGTAGCACCCGTGCCATTGAGTCACTCGCCAGGACAAGTGCTGCGGCTCCATCGGCGATGGGACAGCACTGGGGTCGTGTCAAAGGATCTGCTATCAGCGGCGCAGACAGAATATCTTCGACAGTTTCCCTGCGCCGAAATTGCGCCAGTGGATTCTGCGATGCGTGGAGACGACTTTTCACGGTAACCTGGGCCAACTGCGTAACCGTCGTACCAAACTCATGCATATGACGCATTGCCCGCAGGGCGAACCCCACCGGGGTGACCATACCCATCTGGGTATCAACATCGCTCTTGCCAGAGTTGATCAAACCAAAACCCGGTATGCACATTTTTTCGACACCGACCACCAATGCTATCTCGCACGCTCCGGCGTCTATCGCCTGCTGAGCGAGATGAAATGCAGTAGAACCCGAAGTGCAGGCATTTTCTACATTCACTACCGGTATCTTCCTGATGCCAAGCCTGGCACAAATACTCTGGCCGATCGTGGTATCACCAAGCAGCATAGCGCCTAATGCGTTAGCACAGTAAACACTCTGTACGCCGTGAATTGCCAACTCCGCATCCGCCAAAGCAAGACGAATAGCCTCCACCCCGAGGTCGTCGATTGACTGTTCCGGGAACTGACCGAAGGGGGTCAATCCTACACCGATAATTGCTGCCATAAATCAGCCCCGACCGTCTGTCTGCGGCAAAATGGCTTCCGGGCCCGGAACAAACAATGGTCTCAGACACCTATTACCTGCCGCATCGAAACCCATTTCTCGCACCTGCAATGACACTTCCTCACCGATGCTGTAGCTGTAATCCGGCTTTGGATCCAGCAGTCCAAAAATACGTAGTGGCACACCCGCCAGATCGATATAGGCTACAGAATATGGCCGCGGCAAACCCAGGGGCGGCTTCACTCGCACGGTGGTATGGCTATATATAGTGCCGGCGCCGGAAAACGATGTGCGCTCCATCTGCCCAAAACACTCACTGCACACCTCTGTGCGAGGATAGGCATACAGCTCGCAGGCCGGGCACACGCTACCGCACAACTGCGGTTGGGTGGCGCCTGACGGCCAGACCAATAATCCCGGCACCACCATGTTGAGCTCCGCATCATCACTCATACCGACGACTCCCGGTCGTAGGTATCAGCGGTGACGCCCTCTTTTCGGAGCTGGAATTTTTGAATCCGTTCCGTCGGCGTCTTTGGCATTTTGTCCACGAAGCGCAGGTACCGTGGCACCATAAAATAGGCCATTCGAGTTTTACAGTGTTCGATAAGATCCAGCGGCGACAATGTCTGGTCAGCCTTTAGACACACCACGACCATCACTTCATCCTCTCCAAGTTCGGACTTCACGGCGACGGCGGCAGACTCCAGTACCGAGGGATGCTGGTTGATTTCCTTTTCGACCTCATAGGAAGAAATGTTTTCCCCTCGTCGCCGCAACGCGTCTTTCTTTCGGTCAACAAAATAAAAGAAACCTTCCTCGTCACGCTGCAGGTAGTCACCGGTATGAAACCAGAGATTTTGCCAGGCCTCGATAGTCTGCTCAGGCATACGGTAATATTCGAGCATCATGCTGCCGAGCTTACGTGGTCTCACCAGCAATTCACCCGGCTTATTCGGGCCAACCTCACAACCTTCATCATCGAGCAGGAGGATGTCGTAGTCCGGATGCTGATAGCCACAGCTCCCCAATTTGCGCTTCGTCAGTGAATTGCTTACCGGAATGCCAATTTCGCTCATGCCGTAAGCTTCAACCAGCCGCACGCCAAAGCGCTCCTCAAAAGTGGCCGACAAATCCGCTGGAGCCCCGGCACCAACCATTACGCGCAATGGATTATCAGCATCGCGTGCATCCGGAGCCGCCTTTAGCAGAATCGGGATTATACCGCCTATATAATTGAACTCGGTACATCCGTAGTCGCGTATATCACTCCAGAATTGACCCGCTGAAAATCGCTTGCCGAGCACCATCCTGGCGCCGCTCATCAGCGCGGGCACGGTCGAAAGAAACTGGGCATTGCCGTGAAACAACGGAAGTGCGTTGTAGAGACAATCCTGATCATTATAATCAGCACTGTCCGCCACGATCTTTCCCATTGCCAAAGGATAATGTTGCGGGATTACGGCCCCCTTGGAGGGCCCTGTGGTCCCCGAAGTAAACATAATGGCGAGGGGATCCTCAGGCTGGATGCTTACATCTGGAAGACTGGCGGGAGTCCCGATCAGTGTCTGATAGTCGGTCAGCTCGACCCCCGGTATGGTCGTGTCATATTCACCCAGGACAACTATCTTCACAAGAGATTGAATATCATCCGGTACCGCTTCAAGCTGCGGAAGAAAGTCCCGATCTACAAGCAGTAACGTGCTTTCCGATTGCTCAAGCAAGTATCGTAGTAAGGTGCCTTTGTGCGCCGTATTTATCGGCACCTCTATGGCGCCCAACATTGCCAGGCCGAACCAGCAAAACAGGTATTCCGGGCAGTTGTTAAGCATAAGCGCCACTTTGTCGCCTTTGCCGATACCCATCTTGTGAAGGCCCGCGCCTACTTGTGCCGATGCCTGCCGTATATCAGCAAAACCATAAGATTGCTGTTCGAATAGCAGAAACTCGCGATTCCCGTATACGGCAACCCGATCATCCAGTAACTCTGGCAGAGTCCGAGCACTAGCCAGTCCCGTCATCGCTATACTTCCTCGAACGTCGTGTCCTGCGGCGCAGGCAATTGTGGATGAGGATAATCTCCGTAGTAGGTAAGTATCTCCTGCGGCGGCCGCAAATTTTTCCAGTTGCTTACGAAGTCGTCAAAAGGTATGCCACGCTGCTTGCGCTGTAAACGGGTTTCCTCACGCATAACATCTGTCGCCCGGGTATCCAGGCGCAGTGTTTTCTCGTCATACGCGATTCTGTAAAGGTTTTTCGCCGCCCAATCCGTAACCAACCCGCTGCGAAGATCGTCGATTACCTCACCTGCGTCACGTTCCAACACATCGCCATAGCCTGCTCCGCCACCAGCAAACGCATAGAACGTATCACCTTCGGCAGCTGGGCGTACGACATAGCTTACATTTTCGTACTTTTCGCTGCCCCGCTCCGGATTACCCGGCTGATACAACTCCATCAGGGAGGTGGGAAGCGCCACATCGCTTTCGGAAAGATGCTCGGCATAGTTACTGCCGGCAACTGTTTTGACAAACACGGTGGGCACCGCATACCCGCCAAAAAGCCCGACAGTAGAAGGAAATCGAGAACCGCTACCATGCGAACCCAGCATTAGCGCCGGCGTATCATGAATCATCAGGCCGAAGCCTACGCCCGCGCCACCGCGGTACTTGCCGTGGCCATACGAGCCATTGAAAAAATTACGGAATGTGTAAAGCACTGGCCGGTCGGACTCGGTGGCCTCCACATCAGAGCAATCAGACATAGTCGCAAAATAAGCACCCGCCGCATTGACGCCGTCCAGGTCGAAACGAGCGCCGCAACCGGTCGCGTTAATCTCCGGCGTAATGTCTGCCACCATCTCGCCAAACTGGTTTTCACCGGCGAACATCGGAATACAGAAATTGGAACACCACGATGCGACAGCGCGCGACGGATCGCTGTGATACGTCATTTTGGCGCCACACTGGAATATGCCGTGGGTGTAAGCGCTCTGGACCATTGGGGCAAGAGACGTTGCAACATCACCTTTGGCGTTACACAGTGAATCGTCATCGAACTTCCAGTCCACACAATCCAGCAAGCCATTATTGGCAGGCAGGTCATGGAAGAGCCAACCGCACAGATACACCATTGAAAGACCGATGACACCCTGGAAAAAGCTGTTCGCCGGCCTGTCCTGTAACATCGGTGAGCAGTTGGTCAGGTCAAGCGTGATGCGATCGCCCTTCTTGATAAGCTTGACGTCTATTTTTACCAGACCGCTATCCTCTCCAAGCGTATCCAGAAAGCGGGGCTGTCGATAGACACCGTCATTGAAAGCAGCTATCTTTTGTCTTGCCGCGTCGCCTGTAACAGCAAGAATTTTTCGCAGGGCACCAACAAAAAAATCCGCGCCCTTATCAGCTACCACTTCACGAACTCTGCGCTCGGCAATACGTGCAGCCGCCAGGCGTGCCTTGATATCGAGAATCATGGTGCGGGGATCTCTCGTCATGGCAGAGAGCATGGTCAGAAGATCCTCTTTCAGGCGGAAATCCTCGCCGATTTTGATCGGCGGGATCAACATTCCTTCATCATATTTACTCCGCGCGGCAGCCACCGTACCACCTGGCTCAGAGCCTCCAGCCTCACCCGTATGTACAGCGGCGCCGATAAAACAAATCAACTCGCCCTCATGGAACACGGGAATAGCCAGTCCCATATCGGCGTTGTGTACACCTGCGTAAAAGGGATCATTGTAGAAAAAGCTGTCGCCCTCCCTGACCGAAACCGACGGTTCGTCGACCCAGTGCTTGATAATATATTTCAAGGGAATCTGGCCCAAAACCGCATGGTGGTAAATACCCGTCGCGCAGACCGATAAATCCCCCTGAGCGGTAAATATACCGAACGCCACATCACCCCAACGCATCGCGGTAGATGCGCCGAGCTTCATCGTGGTTTCCTTGCCCTCCAAAGCGATCATGTGCATCTTGTGCTTATAGATATCGAATTCTATACCGGACACCAGCTCCTGGGATGCCTCCTCCCGGGCCGTCATTGGCTCAGGTCGCAAACGCTGGATTACCTCGTGATCGCGCTCATAAGACACAGCTTTCATTGACTTAACCCCTGCTCGGTATTCAGTTGTTCCATAATCCCGTTTCGGTATTTATCCATGGTGAAGCGCCAGCCGGGCTCTATAACATAGGTCGCCTTTTTTGACTCGATAATGACCGGTCCCATAAGGACATTCCCCGGCTGTAGCAAATCACATTCGTAAACAGGCGTATCCAGATAACCACTGTCTGGCGTCCAGTAAACCGGACGGGACGGTAGCCGCGCCGCAACATCGGGATCAGATCCGACTGCCTCTTCTTCAACTATTTTTGGCTGACCTGCTACTACCGAAGCGGTAAGTGTAAATGTTTCCACGTTAATACCACCTGACGGAAAGGTCGCTTCCGGGGAGTAGACCTCCGCATAGCAACGAGTGAACTCCTCACACAATGCCTGCACATCTATTTCATTTTCCATAATCAGGTTTGGCACACGCACTTTCGTCATATTATATTGACTGCCATAACGCATGTTCAGCTCCAGACCGAATTCGATCTGGTCGGTTTGATATCCCTCCAGCGCAAGATCTCGCATAGCCAGGTTTTTGAGTTCCTCGACTACGCCATTGAAGGTGACCAGATCAGACAGATATGACTGGCTTTTCCACTCGAACAGCTTGAGTGAATGAGATTTTTCCCACACCTCCCTGATTTGCATAGTAGAAGCGCCAAACGCGCCGAAAACTGGCGATTGCAAAGGTACAACAACTTTTTTTGCACCGGCAAACGGCGCATATCCACAGGCGTGCGCTCCACCGGCACCGCCACAGGCAAAAACTACGAAGGTGCGTGGGTCATGGCCCTTCAGCGCGACCTCATTGAACACCTCCTGGCCCATACGTGCATCCACCAGGCGGCGAATCCGATAGGCCGCCTCCTCGATCGAAATACCCAGAGGTTCAGCGATAGACTTTTTGATAGCATCACGTGCCAGCTCGACATCCAGCAGCATTTCGCCGCCCAGATAATTTTCCGGATTGTAAAGTCCCAGGACCAGATCGGCGTCTGATACCGTCGGCTGCGTGCCACCCTGGTCATAACAGGCAGGACCAGGCATGGATCCGGCAGACTGAGGGCCAACTTCGAGCGCATTAGCCATCAAGGAATTAACCCAGGCAATAGAACCACCGCCAGCGCCGATAGATTTGACCTCAACGGCCGGAATATTGGTACGCCATCGATCAATTACCGGGATAAAATCATGCGCCTTGATTTCCCCCCGCTCGATCAAACCGATATCGAATGAGGTCCCTCCCATATCGGTAAATACGATGTTGGGCTCGCCGGAAAGACTCCCCAAGAGCGCAGCACCGTGCAAGCCCGCCACGGGTCCGGCGTTATGCGTCAATACCGCGCGGGTTCGCGACGCTTTCTTGGTTCCACCCGTATTGTGAACAAGCACCAGCGGTTTCTTGTAACCGCTGGCACGCAGTTCATTGCCAAGCTTATTCAATTCATCAGCCATAACACCGTGTATATAAGCGTTAACTATGGCTGTCATAGTACGGGTATATTCACCCGCTTTTGGCGAAATATCAGATGACAAAATTACCGGCATAAAACCAAGATAATCCTCGGGATATTCCTGCTCGATTATCTCCTTGATCTGGCGTTCATGATCTGGGTTCACAAACGACCACAGCAATGACACAACGAAGCCCTGTGCACCCCGGTCCACGAGTGTCTGCAGCTGATTCAGCACATCTTCTTTACGCAATGGCGCAATAACTTTTCCTGCGTAGTCAATACGTTCGCGGACGCCCACAACCATATCCTGACTGATCAATGGCACAGGTTTTTGAATACGCGCCTGATCGCGACCCTGTTGCCAGCCGAGTCCGTCTGCCCAACTACGCGCCCGGCCAATAAAAATACCATCTTCAAAGCCGGCAGTGGTTATCAGGCCCAATTTCGGACCGTTGCGTTCAATCAGCGCATTGGTACCCACGGTGGTAGAGTAGCGCACTGAATTGACCTGGCGCAGAAAGGTATCAAGAGTGGTGGTATTCTGACGTGCCAACAGCTTCATACCCCGCATAAATCCGACCGAGAGATCGTAGTGTGTTGTTGGTGTCTTACAGGAGTTGGCAGTGCCCTCGATATCGGTACAGTAGAAGTCAGTAAAAGTACCACCAACATCAATACCAACATTGTACAGCGCTGAGCGTGTTGTCATTTGCATTCTCTCCGACCTTGACAGTGGTCATAAACAGGTTTATTCGTGTAATTTTCTTGTCAGGGCAATAAGTGCCTCGAGATCACTATCCGGGTCGATATCGCCAGTACTTGTTAGCAGATAGTTATAGCCTGGAAGTGCCTCGGCATAAGCCATCGCCTGCTCCCAGGCCAAATCAGGGTTTGCAAACTCAATTGGAAGACCCAGGCCACTGTACATACTGGATATCTCCCGCGCTGTCTCCGGTGCCACCAGGCAGCCGCCTGCATCTCGTCCCAGCCAGAGGAATGGTAGTTTCAGTTTTTCAAACTGCGCTATTCTTTCCGGCGCGTAATCATCCAGGTAAAGACCTACCGGCACATCAAAATACGCCGCGACATTTTTTAGTGTGTTAAATACCTTTCGCTGCGCCATGGTGATATCGCCCTGCCCCAAAGTGGCGCCCTCGCGCAGAAGCAAAAGATCGGGACGGGCCTGACATAACTGTTCTGCAAGTTCTACAATCAGGGGTTTGACATCCGCCAGTTGGTTCTCCGCGTTGCTGTACAGTTGCTGCGCCAACGCGAGGGGGCCAGTCATCATAGCCACACCGCCAGTAACTGCCTTTCCTGCTTGGCAAAAGCGATTCAGCACGTCAGTGGCAGTGGCCTGGCGCCCGGCGCTGGCAGCTGAATTCCCCACCTGCCAGGCAGAGGAAGATGACAACACGGGCCGGCCATCCAGCCATTCCACGGGGTGGCCGCAGGCTTCGGCCGCCATTGTTGTATCAACACCGATCACGAGGGCATCCACCTCCAGCAACTTTCGCAAACCATTAAGACTCGACACCCAACGGGCCGCATCACTTTGCATAGCTTCCAGCTCCAGGTTGCCTATGCGCGCACAGAGCCCCTCGACAAGAGGAACCACCGCCGCGGTGGAACCAGCAGCACTCAAATAGGCGCTCCAACGTTCACCCGCCACTGTCACGTTCCAATACCCGGCTCAAGATATTTCTTCTTCAAGCTGTCAATATCCAGCTCTATATCATGGGTAATAGGATGTCCGGGTGGCAGATACTCTGTTTCAAGCAGAGTGGCGCACTCGGGACAGTAAAATTCAAGCAATCGGCAGTAACCAGGATCGGGCATAAAGCTGTATTGCTGCCCCTCAACCAAGGCCGGATGCACTTCCTCCAATGGACGCTCAGCGACCAGTGTGCCGCGTTTATAGTTATCTTGTGCTGGCCCAAGCTTATGCCCGCAGCGATTACAACACCATTGCTCACTTGTGAGGTTCAGATCGACGTACTCGGTAATTCGCAGGGTCGTCACGGCTCAGGCCTCCTCGAGAATGGCGTTGTTGAAGCGGTCGACGCTCATACGCCATCCTTCAGCAATAAACAGTGTAGTGTTTTCCGATTCAGCCAGCGCTGGCCCATTGATTACCGCCCCTCGCGGCAGAGCGTCGCGGTCGTAGATTGCCGTATCGATAAACTTGCCGGCACTTGGGCTGTATATTGAGCGGGTTTGTTTAAACGCTTTCGCGGGGTCAGAGCTGGTTTCAGGCTGTTCGTTCAGCACGTAATGTGGCGCTGGCGCAGTTACCATCAGGGCGAGGGTGACAAGCTGCAGGTCTCCGTCCGCACAGCTCGCGCCAACTGCAGTCAGCGCCTCCCTTGCCTGGGCTACAACATCACTGACCGCACGGGCATCGTGGTGAAAATCATCAGATGTGTACACAATCACTTCTTGCTCTGCGCCAGGCCCCGCAATAAACAGCTGCAGGCTTCGCTGCAGTTGCTCAGGCAGGTAGCCCTCGCCGCGCATGTCGCGCTCTGCCTCCCGGCGCATTTCTGGTATCAGTTCGTCCAGAACGACCCGCAACAGGTCAGAGTCGATAGCCACATGGGCGCGCCGATAGTAGAGATGCCCGGGGTCCAGCAGGGAAGACGAATACGCCGAGGACACTGCAGAGAAAGGGGTAATGATAACCTTGTCAACGTTCGCCGCAGCTGCTATGTCACAGGCGTGAATGCCTCCTGCGCCGCCATAGGCCACAACAACTCGCGGGTGCCTTGCCGGTAATTGCCCCGCTACTTTCGCCACCGCGCTGCCCATATCGCGATCAACGGTTTGCTTTATACGAAAAGCCGCTTCTTCCACCGAAACGCCAAGAACTTGTGCTATATCGCTCTGAATGGCGGTACGCGCACGCTCCACATCCAGCACCATTTTCCCACCGAGAAAATACTCTGGATCAAGTAATCCAAGCACCAGGTTTGCATCTGTCACCGTCGGTTGTATGCCACCGAGATTGAAGCATGCGGGTCCGGGAAGTGCCCCTGCCGACTGAGGTCCAACGCGTACTTCACCATCCTCGCAATAGGCGATCGAGCCGCCACCGGTACCCAATGCCAATATGGACATCATCGGTAAGTTACAGGTAAAACCTTCCACATCAGGGCTCAGCGCATAACCGGCAATGCCATTGCGCACGTAGCCGATATCGAATGACGTGCCACCCATATCGGTGGAAATCAAATTATCGATACCGTAAAGCCGCCCGATCTCGCGAGCGCCCAGAAGACCGGCGGCAGGCCCTGAATTGTAGGTATTAATTGCCCGTGTTTTGGCAACCCGTGCCACTGAACCGTTGTTGTGCCCGATATAGAGTATGTGGTTGTAGTCATTCTGTCGCAGTTCCTCCCCCGCCTTGTAGAGCAGCCGCGCGAGCTTCGGATGAATGTATGCGTTCAGGACCGCGGTATTAAGCCTTTGGGCCAATCCTGTGCGGGCAGAAATGTCAGAGGCAAGAAAAACAGACACCGAACCCAGATACTCTCGAGGATATTCCTGCTTGATAATGGCGCGAACACGCTGCTCGTTGGCTGGGTTACGCTCTGAACCCGACAGCGCGACCACAAGCACGCGTGCACCACTGTCGATGAGAGACTGCGCCGCTGCCAGGACCTGCCGCCGATCGGGTTCAAGTTGCACGTACCCTGCAGGGTCAACCTCCTCGTCGATCTCTATCACCATATCCGGTTCAACCAGGGCTGACTTATCCCGGGAAGTCGAGGTGGGTGCGAGCGCTGCCATACCTTTACTGACTAACAGGCCAATTTTGGCACCGTCGCGCTGGATTATGGTGTTTGTCCCGATAGTATTGGAAAATCGAATGATTTCCGTCTCGTAGAGAAAGTCTTGCAAGGACAAGCCGTAAGCCTCCGCACTCACTTTTATACAATCAAGAAAACACAAGGTCAGGTCATGTGGTGTTGTCGGGACCTTGACGGTCCTGACGTCCAGACCGTTGGCGATGAAGCCATCCGTAAATGTGCCGCCCGTATCGATGTCTACGATATAAGCCATCTATGCCTTCCTTAAATGTTCCATGAAATTAAGTAACTATTGCGTCCTGTCCTGTCTAGCCAGGCGCTGTATCCAGACCGCAAGCGCCGTGTAAAACAAACGATATGATTTCGTCGTACACCTCGCTTTCCTCCATGCCTCGCTCGGGCTCATACCAACGCAAAAACCAGTTAATAACCCCGAGCACGTTGAAGGCCAGTATCCTGATATTTCTGTTTTTAATCAGGCCATGCGATTGGAGAATTCTCAGCTGCTCGGTATAGATATCGAGTATCTCTTTCTGGATCTTTCGATTGATTTTCTTGCCCTTCGGAGACAGCCGCTCTTCATCGATAAAAAATATTTTGGACTCTCGCCGATGCAGCGTTGACGCCTGTAAATGTGTGCGCACCAGGTTTTGAAAATTATTTATCGGCGTATCTTCTGCATACGCCACCTCGCGTAACTTGTCGGGCAGGCCTTGCACTGAATACTCCAGAATCGCCAGCCATAACTCCTCCTTGTTGCCGAAATGATGGTAGACATTGGACACGCTTCTCCCGACCGCTTTCGCGATATCCCTGATGGACGTCCCCGCATAGCCATTGGCTGAGAACAAATCAATCGCAGCTTCCAATAGTTCCTCTTTTGAATTCATTTTCCCGGCCATACCTAACACTCCAAACGTCCCACCAGTGATCCGATCCACATCATCAGTGTACCACGCCGCCGACTAAAATAACTAGAACGTTCGTTCTGTTAGATTAGAGCACCTTGCTAGATACGGTGTCAAATCAAATTTCATAGGTTTATTAATTTTATTTTATTTCAATTATATTTCAGACAGTTACGGGTTATCTTCGTAGAATACAGGACATTTATTGCGCTGCTTACAAACTATTTTTGCAGCTTGATAAGATAGAACGTATGTTCTATATTTGACCCCAATAAATTCTTACAGCGTAGTTTCAGCAACCACGAGGTCACCTGATGTCATCGATCAAGGATAAAATTGCAATAATTACCGGTGCAGCTAGTGGACTGGGGAAAGCTACGGCGGAGCGCTTCGCAAAAGAGGGTGCAAGCCTCATCCTTACAGACATTAATGTATCTGCAGGCGAGGAACTCGCGAGTCACTTGGCCGCCGCCCACAGTGACGTCGTTTTCATCAAACATGATGTCACCAAAGAGGACGATTGGAGGGGCGTATTCGCGCTGCTTACTGAACGCCACCAAAAACTCGATATCCTCGTCAATAACGCCGGTGGTGGCACTTATAGCGACATCGAGACACTCTCTCTGGAACAATGGCGAAGCATCATTGAGCTCAATCTGGACAGCGTCTTTGTCGGAACACAGATGGCGATAGCCAGCATGAAAGAGACAGGCGGTGGCTCCATTATCAATGTGTCTTCGGTTGGCGGTCTAGTGGGAAGCTCCAATCTGGTCGCCTACTCGTCAGCCAAGGCAGGCGTAAAACTTCTGACCAAATGTTCGGCTATTCACTGTGGCCAGCATGGCTATAACATCCGAATCAACTCGATACATCCCGGCTTGATCCGCACTCCGGCAGGCATAGAAATGGCTACCAGGGCCACTGGGTTGACACCTGCCGAGGCGGAGACTGCCTTCAGTCAACTCCACCCCCTGGGGCGTATTGGAGAACCGGCGGAGATCGCCAATGGCATTTTGTATCTGGCTTCGGAGGAATCCAGTTTCATGACCGGATCCGAACTGGTGATAGATGGCGGTTTTACTGCACAGTAAATATCACGGCAACCGGCGCTAACTCTCTGCATCGTGGAAGATGATACCCAGGGTATATCGGCTGCCGTTGTGAACTTCGCTCACGCCGTGTTTCACGTTCATCCGATGAAAGCCTCTGGCGCCCCTCACCGGCCGGTTATTGGTGGTGAAAATTATCATTTCTCCCATAGCGGGGTTCAGCACCATCGCCCTGCCCTGCGCTCGTGGTGCCTGCTGGGTGAGTACAAATTCTCCTCCGGTGTAGTCGACCCCGGGTTGACTGAGAATCACAGCGACCTGCAGCGGGAAGAATATTTCGCCGTACAGGTCCTGGTGCAACGCATTAAATCCGCCCGGGCCGTATTTAAGTAACAGTGGCGTGGGTTTTAGCTGCCCCTGTGCATGGCACTCGGCCCGCAGATCACTCAGGTTCTCAGGGTACGACTTATCGACGCCCAACTGCTCCATCCAGGCATTTGCAATCGGCACCAGTTGCGGATAAATGGCCTCGCGCAAATTCTGCACCAGGGAAGGCAAAGGGTAATCAAAATACTTGTACTCTCCGAGACCGTATCGGTGGCGCTCCATAATCACGGTTTTGCGATAGGCTGTGTCTTCGTTGTACAGCCCGGTAAGGGACCGGCACTCGGCTGCCGACAAAAATCCGGGAACAGTGGCGTACCCCCTGTCGTGTAACTGCCTGGCGACATCCTGCCAGGGCACCTTGCCGACGGATGCCGTTACATTATTTTTCATATTCATCTCCCCGCTCGCTTACTACCAAGATATCATGCGCCCGCTCCCCAAACATTAGTGGGTCGCAAGGCGTGGGGGCAATGGGAATGATAAGCTTGCGATAACACATTGTTGACAGGAAACATGATATGGATTTCGAAGTACCCGCAAAGCTAACCGCCTTCCTGCACGAGGTTGACCAGTTTATCGAGGAGAAAATCAAGCCTCTGGAGAACGCGGGCGATAACATCCGTTTTTTCGATCACCGCCGTGAAGATGCCCGTACAGACTGGGACCGGGACGGCCTGCCCAACGAGGAATGGGAGGCGCTGTTGTATCAGGCCAAACAACTGGCTGTGGATGCCGGCATTTACAATTACCCGTTTCCCGCCGAGTTTGGCGGTCGCGAGGGTGGCAATCTCGGGATGGCCATTATCAGAGAGCATCTGGCGGCGAAGGGGCTGGGACTGCACTGCGATCTGCAGAACGAGCACGCTGTGGTGGGCAACAATCTCGGACTGATGCTTATGCTGCATTACGGCAGCGATGCACAGAAGGCCGAGTGGCTGGATGGGCTTGCCAACGCCACTGCCGGATTTGCCGTCGGCATTACCGAACCGGAACACGGCTCTGATGCCACCTATATGGAAACCAACGCCGTACGCGACGGTGATGCGTGGGTAATCAACGGGGAAAAAACCTGGAATACCGGTGTACACATCGCCAAGGCCGACCTGGTAATGGCCCGCACCTCGGGCGAACCCGGCGACGGCCTGGGCATTACCGCCTTTCTGGTACCCATGGATACGCCGGGCCTGACGGTGGAGGAATATTTGTGGACATTCAATATGCCCTCCGACCACGCCCGGGTGTCATTCAAGGACATGCGCGTTCCCCACAGTGCCATCTTCGGCGGCGAGGGTAAGGGGCTGATGGTCATTCAGCACTTTTTCAACGAAAATCGTATTCGTCAGGCGGCCTCCAGCCTCGGCGCGGCCCAGTATTGCGTGAACGAAGCGGTACAACATGCCAATGAACGCAAGCCGTTCGGCAAATCGCTGTCCACAAACCAGGGCATACAGTTCCCCCTGGTTGACCTGAATACCCGCTGCGAAATGCTGCGGGCGCTCATTCACAAAACCGCCTGGCTGATGGATAGAGACGGCGCGTTCTCGGTCTCGGACAAAGTCTCCATGTGCAATTACCAGGCGAACAGACTGTGTTGCGAGGCGGCTGATTTTGCCATGCAGGTACACGGCGGTATGGGCTACTCGCGCTACAAGGCATTTGAGCATATCTATCGACACCACAGGCGCTACCGAATAACCGAGGGCGCGGATGAGATTCAACTGCGCAGGGCAGCCGGATACCTGTTCGGTTTCATGAAACAACACAAGCCCAAGGGCGTGAATTAATGACTAAGACAAACGATTTCGCCACAGCGCTCACCTCAGTGCTTGCACGGGAAGTGCCGGGGTTCCGGTCGCTGACCAGCTACAAACAGTTAACCGCCGGCGCCAGCCAGGAAACCTACCGCATTGCTGTAGACACCGCTACGGGAGAGCAGCGCTTTGCCTTGCGACGTTCGCAGCCAACCGCGGAATCAGACTCCAGCGTCGGCAGTATCAGTCTCGAGACCGAGGCCCACCTGTTCCAGGTAGCGAGCGCAGGACAAATACCGGGGCCCGCTGTTGTCCATGTGTTGCGCCCTGATGACGCGCTGGGCGCCGGGTTCATCATGGAATGGCTGGAGGGGGAAACCCTGGGCCAGCGAATTGTTCGCGCAGATGAGTTGGCCGCTGTTCGCCCGGGGCTGGCCCGCGAGTGCGGCGAAATACTCGCGCGCATTCATGCTCTGGACTGGCAAAGTGCAGGGTTGGGCAAAGAGCTCCCTACTATTGACCCCGCAACGCTGGTAGACGAAACCTGGGGCCTATACTGCGAACTTGATGTGCCAGTGCCAATGATCGACTACACCTGGCGATGGTTGAAAGACCATTTGCCCGGCAAATCTCGCAGCGCGCTGGTGCACGGAGATTTCCGCAATGGCAACCTGATGGTCACCCCCGAGGGAATCAATGCGGTATTGGACTGGGAGCTGGCACAGATCGGCGACCCGGTAAGAGACCTGGGCTGGCTGTGCGTCAACTCCTGGCGCTTTGGCCGACACGAATTACCGGTCGGAGGGTTTGGGGAAATCGAGGATATGCTGGCGGGATATCGGGATGTGTCCGGCATTGAGGTGTCGCGGGAAGAGCTGGCCTTCTGGCAGGTTTACGGCTCGTTCTGGTGGTCTATGACCACCTTGCAAATGGCCAGTGCCTGGCGCCGGGGAGAAACACCCAGCCTGGAACGCCCGGTGATTGGACGGCGCTCCTCGGAAGCCCAAATGGACTGTGTAAACCTGTTAATCCCCGGCGATTATGCTCTGCCGGATATGCAAAGCCCCATATCCAGGGGTACACAGTTACCCATGCAGGCTGAATTACTGGAGGGCGTAGCAGCGTTTCTGAAGGATGAGGTCGCGGAACAGCTGGAATCCCATAACAGTTTCCTGGCCAGAGTGGCGGCCAACTCGCTGCGCATTGCCCAGCGTGAGAGTCAGTTTGGACCCGCGCTGATGGCCGCAGAGCAGGCGCGCCTTGAGACTCTTCTGGGCAAGTCCGGCGACCTTGACTCACTGCGCTGGGCGCTGGTTGAAGAACTGCGGGAGGAGCGCCCGCTGGACAGCCCCGGATTGGCTGAACACCTGCGCCAGACGGTGGCCGGACAACTGGCTATCGACCAGCCCAACTACTCGGCGCTGCGGCAGGGCTCGCAACACTAGCCAAGCGCCCATGTTCAGATATACTCACGCCTTCCACGCAATAAAAATATAAGGTTGCAGACAACTAATGACTTCCTTGCACGGCATGGCGGAACGCGCCGCCAGACTGAACCCTACCGGGATGGCCACCCGTTACAACGGCAGAGAGCACAGCTGGGCAGAGTCCTGCAATCGCATGGCGCGCCTCGCATCCGCACTGCGGGCCACGGAGCTCGCCGAGGGCGACCGTATTGCCATTCTCAGCCTTAACAGCGACCGCTACTACGAGTCCATTTTTGCAGTGAGCTGGGCCGGGTTTTGCGTGGTACCCCTCAACACCCGCTGGGCCCTGGCGGAAAACAGATATGCCCTGGATGATTCAGGCACACGCGTGTTGCTATTTGACGATGATTTTGCAGAACAGGCCGCACAGTTGCTGGAAGAACTCGATACCTTGTCGGCCGCAGTATATATGGGCGAAGGCGCCTGCCCCGCCTGGGCGCAAGACTATGAAACATTGATAGCGGATAACGCGCCCGCAGTTCCCTCCCCCCGGGCAAACGGTGACATGGCGGGGATTTTTTATACCGGCGGCACTACCGGGTTTCCCAAGGGTGTTATCCAGTCGCATGGCGCACTATGGGCCAGCGCAATAGGTTCACTGCCTGACTTTCAGATGACCCGCAACAGTATCTACCTGCACGTGGCGCCTATGTTTCATGTGGCGGATTTTGCCGGTGGCATGGGCGCCACCATGTGCTGCGCAAGCCATGTAATGCTCAAATCCTTCGACCCGGGCCAGGTGTTGCAGACCTTCGCCAGTGACAAGATAAGCCACACACTCATAGTACCCTCCATGATCAAAATGACTCTGGCACACCCGGACGCTGCTGGTGCCGACGTCAGCAGTTTGCACACAGTCATGTACGGCGCGTCCCCCATGCCGGCGGCAACGCTGGAACTGTTCATGAACACCTGGCCCACAGTCGGCCTGGTACAAGCCTACGGCCAGACAGAACTTGCCCCGGTAGTCACCACCCTGGCGCGGGAAGATCACATAGCCGGCAGCGAGAAACTCAAGTCCGCCGGACGCCCCACTGCAGTCAATGATGTTCGCATAGTGGATGACAATGGCAACGATGCTGCGCAGGGCAGTTCCGGCGAAATTGTCGTGCGTGGCCCACACACAATGACCGGCTATTGGAACAAGCCAGAGGAGACGGCGAAGGCCCTGCAAAACGGCTGGGTATTTACCGGAGACGCGGGTTACTTCGATGATGAGGGCTACCTGTATATTGTCGACCGGGTAAAAGACATGGTCGTCACCGGCGGCGAAAACGTGTTTACCACCGAGGTGGAAAACGCGGTAATGAGCCATGATGCGGTTCAGGATGTAGCGGTGATTGGCGTGCCTCATGAAGAATGGGGTGAGGCGGTTCATGCCATCGTAATCCTGCAAGCGGGAAAGGAGGTTAACGAAGAGGACCTTGTTGCCCACTGCCGCGAGCAGATCGCCGGTTATAAATTACCCAAAGGCATCACTTTCCGGGCAGACCCAATGCCCCTGTCGGGTGCTGGCAAGGTGCTGAAAACCGAGCTACGTAAACCTTTCTGGGAAGGACAGGATCGTCAGATCAATTGATGATCAACGGTAATTTATAAAGATTTTTCACTGTAAGTTAAGGGTTTAACTAGTTGTTTTTATTGAAATTATCATAATCTCAACGATATTGCCGTAGAAACTCTCTGGGAGCCAGCCCAAACGCCTGCTTGAACGTTTTACTGAAATGGCTGAGGTCCTGATAACCCCAATCGAGTGCGATCTCTGTCACCGACTTGCCGGAGAGCCCCGCCTGCATAAGATCGTGCCGTGCTCTCTCCATTCTTTGCTCCTTGATCCATGCGGCCACGCTGCTCTCCTGCTTCTCAAAAAGTGAGTACAGGTGCCGAATACTTATCCCGAACACCTGCGCGATACCCGCTGGAGAGAGGTCCGGATCGCCGAGCCGGGACACCACATACTCGCGAATTCGGCTCAGGGTAGCCTGTTGCACGGAACGGTCGATGCCATATTCAGACCTGAGGGTTGTGGCGAGTAGATCAAGGGTCACATCCATGACAGAACTCAGCTGCGCGTCACTGAGTTCGTTGATTTGCAGGCCCAGCGCACGGATGTGCGCCCCCAGTATGGCCCCCATACCGGCGTCCTGACGAATTATTGCACCGATGTAATTGTGCGCCTGGGGGAAATGTGAAATGAGGGTCTCCTCCGGTATCAGCAGTGACACCTTCGAGATATTTTCGGGCACGCGGAAACGCATTTTCTGGGTGCTGTCCCACAGTATCAGGTCACCCGCATTCAGGCTTATTTCCCGCCCCTCAGCAGTCAGTTGCTCGCGGCCCTCCTGGAGATAAAGCAAGGTCAGGTAGGCCTTGTCAGTGCCGGCGACTTCACTCATCGAACGGAAGCCATCAATCCGGCTACAACTGCATTGCGCCAGCCGATATCCTCCGAAACTCCTGAAACTCAGCTCCGCCTGGAAATCTTCATCCAGGGTTTTACCGATGGCCCAGGGTAGGTGTGACGTGTGAAGCATTTCGGACCAGCGCTCGTGGCGGTCACGCAGGTTGGGTTCGGAAGCCGAACTCCAGTGGCTCGCACTGTTTTGCGCATCGATAATTGCATCGTGATTCAACATGTTCACATTACGCTCCGCAGTGTCTCGACAGGAGACCGCTAATATCCTGCCCTACCATAGTGGCAATTTGCATCCCGGGCAAACAACTCCCTCACACCGGTACAAGTCCGGCTACAATTCAGGTGATAGTATCCATTACAACAATAACATCACAAGCAGGAGTATTTTATGACTAGCACCGAAGTATCCGGAGACATCCTCGTAAAAGCCAACGACATGGGGTGGAAACCCTATACAGACGGAATCGAAGTCAAGGTATTGCGCACCTGCGACGTCAGTGGCGCATGGACGGCTTTATTTCTCTGCCATCCAGGCAGTTCCTTCCCCCGCCACCGCCACTACGGCGCGGGTGAATACTATGTGGTAAGCGGAAGAATGGAGTACCGCGCCGGCGCAGCCACCACGGGAGACTATGGCTACGAACCTCTGGACGCAGTTCATGACGAAACGCGTTTTCCGGAAGAAACCGTGCTGTATTTTACCAATTTCGGCCCTGTGCTGTTTCTCGATGACACGGACAATGTCACCGCCATTCTCGACCATAGCCGCCTCGCAGAACTCGCTGCCTAGTCGTTCGCAGGGCCATCGAACGCTAACAACGAGGAGCATTGAGCATGCAGGCAAGCCAGTCGCAGCAACTTGAAATGTATCGCCACATGGTGACCAGCCGCTATTACGAGGAAACCATTGCCACCATCTACATGGAGGGTAAAACGCCAAAGTTCGACATGGCAAACGGCACCATTCCAGGTGAGATGCATCTCTCGAATGGGCAGGAACCCGTGGCGGCCGGGGTGTGCGCCCACCTGGGCCCAGATGATGTAGTGACCGCCACTCACCGGCCCCACCACATCGCCATAGCCAAGGGGGTTAACCTCGACGCGATGACCGCCGAAATTTTCGGCAAGAAGACTGGGCTGTCGGGGGGACGCGGCGGCCATATGCACCTGTTTGATACTGCAGTGAACTTTGCCTGCAGTGGCATTATCGCCGAGGGCATGGGCCCAGCGGCTGGCGCCGCACTGGCGATGAAAATGCGCGGGCAAAATGGGGTGGCAGTGGCATTTATCGGCGAGGGTGCGGCCAACCAGGGCGCATTTCATGAAGTAATGAACCTCGTTGCGTTATGGCAGCTGCCCTTTGTCTGCGTGATAGAGGACAACTCCTGGGGCATTTCCGTGGCGAAGTCCGGCTCTACGTCCGTGCCACACAACGATGTTCGGGCCAGTGCATATGGTATCAGTGGTCATCGCGTGGGCAATGATCCCCTGGACATTTTTGCCATCTCCGGTGAGGCCATAGACAAGGCGCGACGCGGTGAAGGCCCCAGTCTTATTGAGGTGTCCACCCTGCGTATGGCGGGGCACTTTATTGGCGACGCCGAGGGTTATCGCGGGGCAAGCGAGAAAGCGAGCCTGGCGGAGCTGGACCCGATTCCCGCATTCCGTAAAACACTACTGGGCAGTGAGCTGGGGTTTTCTGAAGCGGAACTCGAAGCAGTTGAACAGACAGCCCGCGACCGGGTTGACCTCGCGGTAACACGCGCGCGAGAGGCGGATGAACCGGCTCCGGAAGATGCACTGGATAGGGTATTCGCGGAGGTTAATCATGGCTGAGCAGAAGAAACGCAAACTGACCATCGCCAGGGCCGTTAGCGAAGCCATAGGCCAGGAGATGAGCGCCGACGAAAACGTCTTTGTTATGGGCGAAGACATAGGCCCTTTGGGCGGTGTATTCGGCACCACACAGGGGCTGTACGACCAGTTCGGCGCCGAGCGGGTGCGCGATACACCCATCTCGGAAACAGCGTTTATCGGCGCGGCGGTAGGTGCCGCCAGCGCCGGCATGCGGCCGGTGGTCGAAATGATGTTCGTGGACTTTTTCGGGGTCTGTATGGATGCGATCTATAACCTCGCGGCCAAGAACTGTTACTTCTCCGGCGGCACGCAGCCCGTCCCGATGGTGCTGATGACATCCGTCGGTGGGGGCTACGGCGATGCCGGGCAGCACAGCCAGTGCCTCTACGGTACCTTCGGGCATTTGCCCGGCATGAAGGTGGTGGTTCCGTCGAACGCATACGACGCCAAGGGCATGATGACAGCGGCGATCAGAGACCCCAACCCTGTCATTTTCATGTGCCACAAAAATCTGCAGGGTATGGGCTGGCTGGGCACAGTGCCCTCCTCCATCGTGCATGTGCCACAGGAACAATACACCGTACCTTTGGGGCAGGCCGCCGTGACCAGAGATGGCAGCGACCTCACCATTGTTGGCCTTGGTGCGACTTTGCATATGGCCATGGCGGCAGCGGGCGAACTCGAAAAAGACGGCATCTCCTGCGAGGTAGTCGACCTGCGCTCAGTAGTGCCGCTGGACAGGGAGACGATTATCGCATCCGCCAGGAAAACGGGCCGTTTATTGGTCGTGGATGACGATTACAAAAGCTACGGCCTGTCCGGGGAGATTATCTGCAGCGTGGTCGAGGTGGCAGCCGGTGATCTCAAAGCCGCGCCCAAACGCATCGCCCACCCGGATGTCCCGATACCTTTCAGTCGCACCATGGAACAATTCGCTTTACCCAACAGTGACAAAATAATCCACGCCGCTCGGCAACTAATGGAGGAGAGTTAAGCAATGACACAAGTGATCGTACCTGTAGATCTCTGGGAGGAAGACATGCAAGGTGTGCTGCTCACCTGGCTGTTCGACGAGGGTGACCAGGTGGACGCGGGTGACATGCTGGCCGAGGTCATGGTGGACAAGGCGCAATTCGAAATCCCCTCTCCCTCCAGTGGTACGCTGCGAATTATCAAGGCGGTAGATGACCCCGTCGACAAGGGAGAAGCTATTGGTGAAGTCGCCTGAAGCGACGCCTCTCCCGGCCCCGGGCGGGGGCCATGCAGCTAACGTGGTATTGCTCGACAAGCGCCCATTCGCACTCTGGTATGACGCGCTTTGTCGCCCACCCCAGCCCCAGGTGGACACGGATAACTGGCTTATCGACAATATCGACCGTTTTCCACAGTCAGCGGTTTTGCGTATCTGGTCAAACAGTCCCTGCCTTGTAGTCTCCAGGCGGGACAGCACATGGCCGGGGTTCTCAGCGGCTACCCATACACTGGCGGAAGCCGGTTTCGCTGTGGCCACGCGGCGCAGCGGCGGTACAGCCGTGCTGCATACTCCGGGCGTTCTCAATTTTACTGTCTGCTACAGGCTGCCCGACCGCCGGGCGTTCTCAGTTGCCGAATCCTATGCCGTGATGAATGACCCGGTCATTGCTTGTCTGGACAGACTTGGGGTTCCATCACATATTGGTGAGGTCTCAGGCAGCTACTGCGCCGGACACTACGATATTGTCACCGATGGAAAAAAATTGGCTGGCACAGCGCAGCGCGTCAAACACGATGCGAGGGGCGCCATTGTGCTGAGCCATTTGTCCCTGAATGTGAGCAACTCCCCCGGGGAAGCCGATAAAATTATTGAAAAGTTTTATCGCACTTGCCAACGGCATATGGACATCAAGGAAGGCTTGATAACCTCGGTAAACAGCTTCCTGCCGCCTGAGAGCCAATTCGCTTCTGCCCGAGGCCTGGCTGTTACGCTCTGCCATTACCTCGAGGGGCGGCTGGAGCACGGAAACAAAGCTGTGACTGCGGCGGCTAGTCGTTAAGCTATTTCGTGTCGCGCAAGCGCCCGCGGTACTTGGCGCGCGCCAATTCCTGCATGTCTTCAATAGTATCGCTTTCGTCCATGATTTCCCGGCCCAGCAGTGTTTCAACCGCATCTTCAAGCGTGACGATACCGGCAGTCTGCCCATACTCATCTTCCACCAGAAACAGGTGGGCCCTGCGCCGTATGAAAAGGTCCAGCAATATTGGCACGGGCAGTTCTGTCGACACCCGATGAATCGGCACCATGTAATCTCTCAAAGGCTTGTCCTCGTCGCCATCCAGCATTGCACTCAAGACCCGCGGCCTGAGCACCAGCCCGACAACGGTATCCAGATCGGATTCGTATACGGGCATGCGGGTGAACGGAACCTCTTTCAAGCGCGCCAGTGCTTCGCCCACGGTGAGGGATGCATCCAGGGCGCTGACCACTGTCCGGGGCGTCAGAATACCGGCCGTGCGGACCTCCCGCAGCCGCAAAATATTCTCCAGTAATTCGCTCTCCTGCGACCCTAATGAACCGTGACGTGCCCCTAGTTTCGCCAGGGCGGCAAATTCTTCACGATTGATCGAGCTGGAGTGCCCGCCCTTGGCAAACATATCGGTCAGGCGTGCCGACAGCCACACCAACGGATAAAGCATTTTTACCAGCCATCGGATGACTTGTGCCGAGGGCAGTGCGAGTTCCTTCCAGAAGGTTGCCCCAAGTGTCTTGGGAATGATCTCTGACAGGTACAATATGGCCAGGGTAAGCAGAACAGCAATAAGCGTTTCCCAACGTGCGCCAAACACCTTTGAGGCCTGCGCGCCGACACCTGCGGCACCCATGGTGTGGGCAAAAGTATTGAGTATCAGGATGCTGGAAATCGATTTATCGAGGTTATCCTTGACCTCTTTCAGCACGCGACCCCGGAGCGGCTTAGGCTCCAGCTGGCTCTCAATAAAAGCCGGGGTCACCGACAAAAGCACGGCTTCAAGGACGGAGCAAAGAAAAGAGACGCCTATCGCTATGGCCAGATAAATTAGTAGTAACGTCATGGCTGTAACCGGGTAAGCAGGATATTCATACGAACCTAGTATACGCAAGCGGGATGTATCGGTCAGTCACATTTCGAACTCCCGATAAGTGATACAACATCAACACGGAACGATTCCTGTTTGCTGGCCGACCAGGCAAGGAGGTGAATTATCGCCGCAAGGCGGCGTTTACTTAACCCATCAATCGATGCTTGACCCGGATCAATTCTTCCTTACTTAGACCGTCCCTTTTCTTGAAAAACAACTGTTCGGACCACAATTCATAGTATTGTGAGGGGCATCCCAGATGACATAGCATTTGTCGTATGTCTTCAATGCCACGCAGTAGCTCGGGTGATTTCTGACCATTCAGTGAGGCTAAACATCACTACGGAATTACCTCCGACCTACCGGTATTGCCAAAGAGAATATTCAAGTTCATGTAAAGGAGTATTTCATGCGCACAGTAAAAACAACGGTGGCACTCTGTCTTGGATGCCTCATGGCCAGTTCGGCATTAGCCGGGGTCTCAGCGGAAGAAGCCGCTCGCCTGGGCCAGGATCTCACCCCCATGGGGGCGGAAAGAGCTGGCAACGCCGATGGCAGCATTCCGGCCTGGAACCCTGAAGGTACGCCGATTCCCGCGAACTTCGTTGCGGGCTCGGATAATTACATCGACCCTTTCCCCGATGAAAAGCCGCTCTATACTATCGATGAAAATAACTGGCAGGAGTATGCCGAGAACCTGACTGAGGGCACCAAAGCTGCATTCAAAAGGCTGGGCCCTAAAGGTTTCGCCATAAACGTCTACCCCACCAAGCGCTCTTTTCAAGCACCGGACTGGCTTTATGCCAACAATGTCAAAAACGCAACCGGGGCATCTCTGACCGAAGAGGGCCAGAAAATTGAGGGCAGCTACCCCGGTGTACCCTTCCCGCTGCCACAGTCTGCCCTGGAAGTCTTGTGGAACCACCTGATCCGCTATCAAGAAGACTTTTCGCTGGACTACCACGTGTACTACGTCGGCTCCGATGGCAACCCCATACTGGCAACCACTGCCTCTACGTCTTCCAAGTACCCGATGTACTCAACCCCTGACGAACCCGTGGGCGAGGTCCCCTGGTTAATGTTACGGATCAACTACACGGCACCGGCACGACGGGCGGGGGAAATTCTGCTGGTGCACGAACCCGGCGCGGACTATACCGAGGGCAAGGGCCGTAAAGCCTGGCAGTACCTGACCGGACAGCGCCGCGTCCGAATGGCTCCTGCAGTTTCCTTCGATACGCCTAATCCGGCCGTGGCGGGTACCTCTACCTATGACGACTTCACCATCTTTAATGGCTCACCGGAACGCTACAACTGGACCTTGCTCGGCAAAAAAGAAATGATAGTGCCCTATTCCAACTACGACTTCCTCTTCCAGCAAAATGTGGAAGATATGCTGGGCGAGCATTTTCTGAAGCCGGATCATATTCGTTGGGAAAAACACCGGGTATGGGTAATCGAAGCCAACCTGAAGGAGGGGCAGCGCCACCTCTACGCCAAACGTCGTTACTACATTGATGAGGACAGCTGGACTGCCTTGTCGGGTGAAGTGTACGACGGTCGCGATACTTTGTGGCGCGTGCAGTATGCTTATCCGGCCCAGCTGTATGACCGCAAGTCGATCTATGCCGCGTGCTATGGCGGATACGACCTCCTGCAAAATATTTATAACATCAATACCAAGCCCATCCCCGGCAAGTTTCACAATGGCGTAACCGAGGGTGACAAGTACTTCACACCTAAAGGCATGGCCCGCAGCGGAGTTCGGTGACTTAGCGCTGAAGGGCTTATTACTTTCAGGTCAGTTGCTGGCTCAGAGGCCCAAGGATGGGCCATTATCGTCCCCTGGCACTTGTCTATTTCTTCCATAACATAATGGCTTCAACAGCGTAGCCTGAAATCACCAGATCTACTGACGAAGGTAAACCGCGCTTTGTATGGCCATACCCACGCTGTCGGTAAGGCCAGCTTTCGTCCGGGAATATCCCAGTAGGTAATCAGCTCAGAAGTGCCGGACCTCTATTTATTGTCTATCAAAGCTTACATAAGCCGTTACTGTGCGATGCGCTGAAGAGCACGCAGTATGTTGCACCTCTCCATGTCATCGAAGTCACATCTTTCCCCGCGCGAGCATGCGGCGTCTATGACCTGCGATGATATTTTCCCGAGGTATTCTTCGTGGCTTCACAATGTCCTGACAAGGTCGCCGGCTGGGTGATTTCCCTGGGGCCGGTAGTGCGTAGTCCTCACCCTCGCTGTTGGTTGGTGCGTTAGAATGAGTTGTGCGCAGAGAAAACCGGAGCAGGGAATGACAAAAAAGCGTCTCTTGGAAAACAACTCGATAGCTCGCTTATGGTCTGAAGCCGTAAGTCACCATGACTGACACTGCCTGGCACACGCTGAGCGCCGAGAAGCTTGGTCAGATACTCCGGTGTGAATTTGATCAAGGGCTGGACAACGCTGAAGCTGAACGTCGGCTGCAACAGCATGGCCCGAATCAGCTGCAGGAGAGCAAGCGCCGCCCGCTCTGGCACTTGTTACTGAAACAGCTCAGCGACTTTATGATGCTGGTCCTACTCGCGGCAGCTCTGATCTCTGGATTTATTGGCGAACTGGCAGACACAGTGGCGATCCTGGTCATTATTTCGCTGAACGCCGTCATTGGAGCCGTGCAGGAATTTCGCGCTGAGCGTGCTATCGCGGCGCTAAAAGGAATGGCCGCTCCGACCGCGCGTGTGCGACGCCAGGGTCAGGTACAGGTATTGCCTTCCGTTGAGCTGGTGCCTGGCGATTTGATCCTATTGGATGCGGGAGAGATCGTGCCCGCCGACCTGCGCTTGTTGGAGGTCGCCGAGCTTGAGCTGAACGAATCAATGCTGACCGGCGAGTCCGGTGGGGTCGCAAAGCAGTTCGAGCCTCTTGCAATACCAGAGCTGCCAGTGGGCGAGCGCCGGAATATGGCGTTCAAGGGAGCGCGGGTAAACCGAGGTCGCGCCGTCGGGCTTGTTGTGGCGACGGGCATGTCTACCGAGTTGGGTCGGATTGCGCAGTTGCTGGACACGGTTCCCCAGTTGAACACTCCCCTGCAACAGCGCCTGGCGGCCTTTGGCAAAAAACTGGGCCTGGCTGTTCTTGCGATCTGCGCGGTGATTTTTCTGATGGGTTGGCTTCGTGGCGAGCCAGCACTGATAATGTTTCTAACGTCGGTCAGCCTGGCAGTAGCCGCGATTCCCGAGGCGCTACCCGCTGTTGTCAGCGTTGCCCTGGCGCTGGGAGCGCGGCGCATGAGTCAACGCCGGGCGCTGGTACGCAACCTGCCAGCGGTCGAAACGCTTGGTTCAGTCACATATATCTGCGCCGACAAAACCGGCACCTTGACCGAAAACCGCATGCGCGCCCAGCACTTCTACCAGGCCGGTAAAGTAACCGATACAATCCCAGAGGCCGCGGTTCAATTCGGGCAGGCACTGGCTGTGAGCAACGATATTGAGGTTGGCAGCGAAGAAGCCCAGGGCGAGCCTACGGAGCTGGCACTTTACAAGGCGGCGCAAGAACAGGGCTATGACAAACAGTCGCTGTTGCAACAGTTTCCGCGAGTGGCTGAGCTACCCTTCGATTCCGAACGCAAACGCATGTCCACACTGCACCGGGATGGTGAGAGCATACGCCTTTACTGCAAGGGAGCCCCTGAACAAATACTGCCACTGTGCACCGACATCGATCAACTGCTAGTTGCCGGCGAGGCCGAAAAACTCGCACTGCAGGGCAACCGGGTGCTCGCTTTAGCTACGCGTATTTATCCGACGATGCCACAAGAGGCGGCACTGATGCATGCGGAAACCGAGCTGTTATTTCTGGGATTGGTTGCCTTGATTGACCCGCCCAGAGAGGAAGTTCCACAAGCTGTGCGAGACTGTATTGAGGCAGGCATCACGCCCGTCATGATTACCGGCGATCATCCTGCGACGGCGGTCGCCATAGCTGAACGCCTGGGTATTGCGTCCTCCAAAGAGCAGTTGATCAGCGGTGTCCTTCTCGACGAAATGCCCTCGCAGGAGCTCGAAAAGCGGGTCCGGGAACTGCGTGTGTATGCCCGTGTAACACCCCAGCAAAAAATTCGTATCGTCGAAGCCCTACAGGCAAACGGCGAGTTTTGCGCCATGACCGGGGACGGCGTAAACGATGCCCCGGCGCTGCGGCAGGCCGACATCGGAATTGCCATGGGCAAGGGCGGGACAGATGTCGCCCGGGAGGCAGCCGACATGGTGCTGTTGGATGATAATTTCGCGACTATCGTGGCAGCAACCCGTGAAGGCAGGCACATATTCGACAATATTCGCAAGTTCATCAAATACACCATGACCAGTAACTCAGGGGAAATATGGGTGTTGCTGCTGGCGCCAGTCTTTGGCCTGCCACTGCCGCTGCTGCCAATCCACATACTCTGGATCAACCTGGTTACTGATGGGCTGCCCGGGCTGGCGCTGACAGCTGAGCCAGAGGAAACCGGTATCATGCAGCGACCACCAAGGCCGCCCGGACAGAGCATTTTCGCCGGGGGTATGTGGCAACATATGCTCTGGGTTGGCTTGTTGATCGGATTGGTATCACTGGCGGCACAAGCCTGGTCTTATCACAGTGGTTCCGCTCACTGGCAGACAATGGTGTTCACGGTTCTTACTTTCTCCCAACTGGCCCATGTACTGGCCATTCGATCCGAAAGTGAATCGTTGTGGCACCAGCGTATGTTCAGCAACCCGCCCCTTGTGGGGGCAGTGCTCCTGACCGTAATACTGCAGCTGCTGGTGATATACCTGCCTGTACTGAATCCGATTTTTCATACTCAGCCACTGTCATCGCCCGAATTGCTGATCTGTATCTTGCTGTCGTCGATCGTGCTGTTCGCGGTGGAAACTGAGAAGTGGTTTAAGAGGCGTAATCAGAGCGCAGCCGGAGGCCTATAGGTCAGCCAACGCGGCTGCAATGGAATCGGCCAGTCGAATCCGGTTGGTCGCATGCACTACGCTGTCACAACTCCAGATTTCGTTGACACCAGCGCTCCGTATTCGCGCCTCAGCATCGCCAACAAACAGCGCATGCGTCACCATAACAGTTATACTGGCCGGCTGGTGAGATCCAAGCTGCCTGCATGCAGACTCAAGCGTGCGACCGGTGCTTACAATGTCATCCACCAGCACGACGTGTCTCCCCCGGATGTCTGCCTCTGGCACAGTGACATTGACATCGCTGTCCCCCAACCGCTGCTTTCGGGCCACATGGCACTCGAGGCCATTTCGCTTCGCAATTGCGGCAACCCATTGCCTTGATTCTTCATCTGGCCCCACCAATATCGGATTTATCAGCCGGCCTTCCAGGTAGGCAGACATGGCGTCGGTGGCTCGAAGTGCTACTGCCTTGTTCACGGGTACCGCAACCTCCAGCCGCTTTATGCGATGTAAATGTGGGTCCACAGTGATCAACTCGTCGAACAAGTTCGCAAGCAGGCTCCCTACTATGTGTTGACTGACCGCCTCACCGGCTTGAAAAGCTTTGTCCTGCCGCATATAACACAGATAGGGTGCCACCAGGCCGACTTTCGCGGCACCAAGTGTTCGTGCCGTTGACGCGACCAGAGCGAGTTCTACCAGTTTCTGGTTTGGCTGGTTCAGGCTCCGACATATAAATACGCGTTCGGGAAGATGTACGGGAAGGCGTATACGACTCTCTCCGTCGGGAAAAAGGTGTACATCCACCTCCGCAAAATCCAGACCCGCCGCTGCGGCAATATCGCGAGCTGGACCTCCATATTCTGGAAAGCCCAGCAATAGTCCTGCTCTTTTAGTGGATAGCATCAAGTTGGCTCACGATAGAGTTTTCATTATTACAAAACATACAGCTCAGAGCCGTTCGTCGACATAGGTATCACCGATAATGTAGCCGGAATCCTGTGCAGATGACTCGCGGGAAAACTCGAAATCGGCCGGAAACTCTGCGTAGATGGAATAAAGCGATTCCCCTGCCTCTACGGCATCACCCAGTTTCTTGCGCAGATCGACACCAGCGCCCTGGTCCATGGGGGCTCCCGCCAGACGTGCGATATGGGCCAGCTGTAGGTTATCGATGGTAGTAACCCACCCACCGTGACTGGCCAGCACATCATGGCGCAAACGACCTATCCCGGGAGGATTGGCATTCTCCCCCTGTGCGCGGATTATGGCCTGCATTTTCGCCAGCGCTCTTCCGGAATCGAGAATATCCCTCGCAATCTCATAACCATGTCCCCCGCGTACGTCGGGATCAAACTCGAGAACTCGGCCGGCCAGTTGCAGGCCTTTTTCCCTCAGATCGACAGGTGCGGTGGGATCATTTGTAAGTACCTGCATAACATCCCGTGCCTCCAGCACAGGCCCGATGCCTCGCCCTATTGGCTGTCGGCCATCGGTGAGCACCACTTCAAGATGCAGTCCGAGACGGTCACCCACGTACTCAAACAGCTTGCGCAGGCCCAGAGCACTGTGGCGACTGCGTATCTTGGCCGTTGCCCCGATCGGGATATCAATGATTAGATGGGTAGCCCCTGCAGCGAGTTTTTTCGACAGAATAGAAGCCACCAGCTGGCCGGGAGAATCTATTAATAGCGGGCGCTCAACGGAGATAAGAATATCATCTACCGGCGCCAGCTCGGCAGTGCCTCCCCAGGCCAGACACGCGCGCTGACTTCGTACAACCTCGTGGAGCTCATTCGGGGGCAGTTCTACCCGGGCCAGCACCTCCATGGTGTCAGCCGTACCGGCTGGTGAGGTGATGGCACGACTGGAGGTCTTGGGAATTAGCATGCCGTGGGCGGCCACAATTGGCACCACAAGCATGGTGGTGCGGTTTCCGGGAACCCCACCAATACAATGCTTGTCCGCGACCAGGGGTTCGCCCCAATCGAGACGTTTTCCGGTCTCTATCATGGCCCTGGTCAGGTCCAGTACTTCATCGCGCTCGAGCCCAATTTCAGAACATGCGACAAGAAAAGCAGCTATCTCAATCTTCGAGTAGCGATTGCTCGTTATATCCCGGGCAATACCCTGATAATCCTCGAGATTCAGGCTATCACCGGCAATTTTTCGGTGCACGGCTTTGAGTGAAGCGGGTATTTTGGCGTGTGCAATACTGACTGCCACGCCCTCCTTCCCCCCAAGTTGGCCGAATGCCTGCTCACACAGGCCCAGTTCGTCGGGCCCGGTTATGCAATCATCGTCCACGACATTGAGTACAGCTATAATCGATGTTCCGCCAGCCTGATTGTGTATTTCGATCTTGTTCAGCGCCTGAAAACCCTCACTGCGATACAACGTACAATCTCGATGCAGGTAGGCGACGTTCTCTTTGTAAGTATCGATAGCAACTTTGCGAAGCGTCAGAGTGCTCATTATCTATTCTTTCGCCTTATGAGGAGGGAATATGGGCGCGTCAGGGTCATGGGCGGATAATAAACCGCTTCGCAGCGACTGAGCCACCACATGCCGGATGTTGAAACAGGAAAAACCTTCATTAGCGGGCATCAATCAACCATTAGCACCGGAACCGGCATTTCTGCGAGTACTTTTCCAGTGACCCCGCCAAACACCACGCGTCGGAAACGATCCTGGGTATAGGCTCCCATGACTAACATATCTGCGCCCGATTCATCGATTTGTTCCAGGAGAATCTGACCTGATGAAGCGGCGCTGCCATCCAGAGTTACAGTTCGCGAACGAACCCCATGCCACTGCAGATAGTCCGCCAAACTGTCGCCATCAGGTTCGATAGCTTTACCCTCGTTGACCGAAATCACGATGACTTCCTCGGCGGTCTTTAGAAATTCTATAGCCAGGCTCACAGCACGAGCGGCTTCGGAAGTTCCATTCCAGGCAATTGCGATTTTTTGTCCGAAGGTTTCCCTTGCTTTGGAAGGAGAGATCAACAGCGGTTTGCCAGTGTTGCGAAGCGCGACCTCCAACAGTGGTGGTGCGTCACCGGCGAAGAAGGCTTGGTCCAACGAGAAGCACGCGGTCACAATCAGATCGGCCAGCCGTCCGCGCACAGACATCGATCCGCCCACCTGACCTACCTGCTCCAGAAAGTTGACAGAGAACGCGGCTGTAGAGTCTGGCTTTGAACTACGGGGGGCCGAACAGCGGTCCGCCACCACCTCGAACAGCTCGCGCACCCGACCCCTGCGTTTAACGCTTTCTTTATCGATCATATCAATCAATGTACCCATCGAAAATCCCGGGATCCAGGGTGACAACCGGGACTGGGCAGAAGGTAAATCTGCTTCGATACAAAACACTTCGACGTGAGCACCGAGACGACGGCCGACATTGAATGCGGTCTCCAGGGCGGGTGTTTCCAGCGATTCGGGATCCGCAGGATCGTATTGTCCGCTGAGAGGCACGAGGATTTTTCTGATAGACATTTACGAACTCCTTCAGGCTATAAAAATTCTCTGCATCTGTATGACCCAGAGTCATACGGTGCAGTAGTTCGACCCATCGGGAGCGGTCTGAATTGAAGAGTTGTCATCCAGGATTAACTTTGCCGTGGCGACTGCACCGCCAGGCTAACAGCATCGCAATAATGGCACCGATAAAGGCGAGAAAAGCGTCTTTTTGAGCATCCCATTCGTCACCCTGGGTGCCGAGGTAGGCACAGCCGAGTTCTGGATCGACGATCATTGCCGCTATTGCTTCCAGCGATTCGTATACTGCGCTGAATGCCATAATGCAGTTAACCGTCAGGAGGTAAGACCAATTCCTTTTAACCCCGGATTCACGCAGCAGAAGCTCGCGAATCGGGTAGGCAATCAGCAGCCCGAACAGGAAATGGACTATACGGTCGTAATGATTGCGCTCAAACCCGAACCACGCCTGCAGCCAGAATCCAGGCGGCGTTTCCGAGTAGGTGTAGTGAGCGCCCAGCAGGTGGAAACTGAGGAACACGGCAAATAGTGCATAAGAAAGATTGGAAAATGTAAACCGTCGATAAGTAAAAACTAGAAGAGCGGCACAGATGAAGACCAGTAAATTTTCCAGCAACCAGTCCCGGGGGTAGAGAGGATGGATAGCCGTGATTGCCCAAAATACCACCAGCCACAATACAATTCCCTGTAATACGGGGTTAGATCGAAACGGCCTAATTTTCATCCAGACACCTCAATACAAAACCCGCTGTCAATGGGCCTGCAACTGCACTGCCGCCAATTGCGATAGTTACCATCTTGCTATATCTCACCCTGCGACCGATTGATCTGGCGTTACACTATAGATAATAAAGGAGAACATACGCCGATAGCAGCCCGGCGATCCACAGTGCGGTGGTCCCGATCAACCAGGAGCGGGCAAACAACCCCTCCTCCTCACTGTCGGCCGTGTGGGGCTGACCGAGATAGCGCACAGCCAGGTTTTGCAGTAACCGCTGGCAGGCGCCCAGAACTCGCTTGCGCACACCGTCCAACCTTTTAAGGCCCTGGTCCGCCAGCCCGATAAGGGCAGGCGCAGCGCGCCGCCACAACCAATCGGTGTCGAGGCTGATGGTTTCAGTACGCTTCATCAACGGCAGTAGCACGAAGAACGCGAGACCGGAAAATAGCAGTAGTTGCAGATAGAACAGTACCTTGCCCGCGGTATAGGGCTGGTATTCCACTGCATAGGGCAGCAGCGGGTAGAGTAACTCCGGGAATACACCCAACACGACGCACAAGCTGGCAAATATAATCATCGCCAGGCCCATATTCCAGGGCGCGTCCTTGGGCCGCAAACCAGAGTCGCGTTGAAAGAACACGAACCACGGAAACTTGATCCCGGCATGTAGAAACACACCAGCTGAGGCGGCGGTTAACAGCATATAAACCCACACCAGATTTTCATCAATCGCCGCCTGTGATATCAGACTCTTGGTGACAAAGCCTGAAGTCAGCGGGAAGCTTGATATTGCCAGCGCACCGATAATGCCACAGACCGCTGTCAGTGGCATGGTGCGGAACAGGCCACCCAGCTCAGTGCATTTGTTTTTCCCGGTGCGATAAATCACCACGCCAGCACTCATGAACAGCAGCGCCTTGTAAATGATATGGGCAAAGGCATGGGCCGCGGCGCCGTTGAGCGCCATCTGCGTGCCGATACCCACCGCGCACACCATAAAACCCACCTGATTCACGATGGAGTAAGCCAATATTCGGCGCACATCGTTCTCCAGTAATGCATAGACAATACCGTACATCACCATGAACAGGCCGATCCCTATCAGTACCGGTTCCCCGGGGAAGAGCAGTATCAGGGCCAGCACAGCGGTTTTCGTGGTGAAGGCAGACAGGAAAACAGAACCGGTGGGGCTCGATTCCGGGTAGGCATCCGATAACCATACAGACACGGGAGGAGCTGCCGCGTTTATCAAAATACCTATCAGTATCATCCAGCTACTGAAGTCGGTGGCCAACATGGGGGTAATTTGAATGGACCCTGTGCCCACCACCACACCCTCTATACCGACCTTGAGTATGACACCACCCAACAGATGCATGATGGCGTAGCGAATGCCTGCCGCCCGCGCTGCGGGAGTACCGCCACACCACACCACTACCGTGGAAAATAATGCCATCAGTTCCCAATACAGGAACAGGGTAATGAGATCGCCGGCAAAACACACGCCGATTGCCCCACACGCGTAGGCGTAGGCGGCAGAGAGTTCATACCAGCGTGCGACCCGGTAGGCGTAAAGCCCGCCGACAAACACCATGATGGAAAAAATCGTGGCGAATAAACGCCGCAGCGGGCTACCCTCAACGGGTTCGATATAATACGAGAGAAACTTTACCGTACCATGAACACCGTCCGGCACCTGCCATACCGCCCACAGGGTGAGCAACGGGGCTATCAGCACCACGGCCGTGCGGGCATGCCCCTTGAGAACACCAATCAATACAGCTGCTGGTAGCAGGATAAGCGCCGGTGACAGCATCTCAAATGCCATCGGTGGTCTCCTGCGCTTTATTATCGGGCTGTTGTGCCAACGGGATATCGTCCGGCTCGCTGAAATATGCCTGCGGCCGCTTGAGTACGACACCTAACACTTTGGCCACCAAAACCATTAACAGGCAGCTGACAAAGCCGTAGACCGCGCCGAACCCGAACCAACCGTCAACGCCGAAATACCCTTTGACGGGTATAACTGCCTGTAGCAACACAATACTCGCCAGCACCGCACCGAAAGCGTACCAGAGCTTGCGTATGGTAGCGGGACGCACCAGCCAGTGGATTGGCTCGTCTTTGTCCGACATCAGTTGAGTCCTCTCACGACCTGACTTTCCAATTCAATGACTGGGCCGTTGAACAAAAAGAACGCCAGGGTTAGCACGGCTGTAATGACGAGCGCCAGAACGGCAGCAAACGGTGCCTCCCCATGCTCTTTGCCGCCGCCCTCTTCACGTTCAAACCAGGCCATGTACAGAATTGGCAGGAAGTAGGCTGCGTTCAGCACTGTGCTGGCAATAATGGTAAACAATGCGACATAGTTCTCTGCCTGAAAGGCGCCCCCCAGGATATACCACTTGGAAACGAAGCCGGCGGTGGGTGGCACGCCAATCATACTAAGTGCACCTATTGTAAATGCCCCCATCGTCCAGGGCATACGACGGCCAATACCCTTCAGCTGGTAAATCTCGGTCTTTTTGGACGCCACATAAATTGCACCGGCCGCGAAGAACAGTGTGATCTTGCCGAAGGCGTGGGCCACCATATGGATCGCAGCCCCCACCTCTGCCATCGGTTTGAGTATCGCCGCTGCCATCACTACATAGGACAACTGGGCAATCGTCGAGTAGGCCAGCAAGCGCTTGATATTGGTTTGCCGCAGGGCCACCAGGCTCGCCGCCACGATAGTGAATGCCGCAACATAAAAGAGCCAGCCGGAGCTCGACGAGGCAAACAGAAAATCTATACCGAACACATACACGATAACCTTGGTTATCGTGAACACACCCGCTTTAACAACCGCCACCGCATGTAACAATGCACTCACTGGCGTAGGAGCAACCATCGCTGCCGGCAGCCAGCGGTGCACCGGCATCACTGCGGCTTTACCGATACCGAACACGAACAGGCCCAGCAGCAAACCCACCGCGGGATCGCTGAGCTTGCCGGCCAGTATCCCTCCAGGGGTAAAATCTCCAGTTCCGGCAACGGTGTAAGTCCAGATGATAGCCGGTAGAAAGAGGCCAATAGAGGTCGTCAGCAATACGCCGAGATACACACGGGCCGAGCGCACGGTAGCCGCGTCCCCTTTGTGGGATACCAACGGATAAGTCGACAGCGTAAGCAACTCATAGAACAGGAACAGAGTGAACAGATTACCTGCGAAAGCCACCCCCATGGTGGCGGAGAGCGCCAATGCAAAACAGACATAAAACCGCGTCTGGTTTTTTTCCCTGTTGCCACGCATATACCCAATGGAGTAGATCGAATTAACAATCCAGAGCCCGGACGCCAGCGCCGAGAACAGCATACCCAGCGGTTCGACCTTGAAGGCAATGCTAAGCCCCGGCATCACCTCGCTAACTTCAACACCCGGACGGCCACCCGCAATCAATGTCGGCAGCATGCTCCAGACCAGCCAGGCCAGCCCCACGGCGGTAATAAGAGTAACAGACTCGCGTAAATTCGGGCCGACCCGACCCGCCAGGGCAATGGCCAGGGCGCCAGCGAGGGGCAGGCAAAGCGCCGCCAGGATAGTCGATTCCGCAGTCACCCCGAGTACCCCATAAGCACTGCAGCAGAAGCGTTTGCCAACGTCAGTGGTAAACCGGGAAACAGTCCGAAGCCTATATTGAGCAGGGCCACCAGCCAGGTCACCAACAGCAGTTGCGCCGGCGCCTCGGAGACCGTCACCTCACCCTGCGCAGGTGCGTTAAAGTACAGCGCTTCAACAATGCGCCATATGTACACCACGGCCATCAGGGAACTGACCAGAATAACCACCACCAGTAGCCAGCCCAGGGGGCCGCTGTCCAGCGCCGCGCTGAGCAACAGCCACTTGCTGATAAAGCCAGCGGTACCGGGAATACCAATCAGGCTGAAGCCACACACTACCATCGCGGCACTGGTCAAGGGCATGCGCGCCGCGGCACCGCCCAGTTGGTCCAGGCGCAGATCGCGGTATTGGTAAGCCAGGCATGCCACCGCCAGGAACAAACCGCCCTTGGCCAGAGCATGATTGAACAGATGCATGGCACTGGCCGCCAGTCCGGACTCGCTGACAAAACTGGCCCCCAGGATGATGTAAGCGATTTGCGCGACGGAGGACGTTGCCAGTAATCGCTTCAGGTTCCCCTCAAACATGGCTACCGCAGAGGCAACCAGAATGCCGAGAATCGCCAGTGGCATCAGAAACAGTGCAAATTGCGCATCGTGGTCTTCAAGTCTGGCCTGGAAAACCATGTAATCGAAACGGATCAATACATAGATTGCAACCTTGGTGGCACAGGCGGCCAGAAAGACCGTCACCATGTGCGGTGCCTGGGTGTACGCGTTGGGCAACCAGACATGCAGGGGAAATACGGCGGCTTTCAGCGCCAGCCCAATGGTGATGAAGCCCGCCGCGACCAATATCGGGTTGAGTTCCGTGACATTACCCAACCGCGCTTCCATGTCCGCCAGGTTGAGAGTGCCGGTCATCATGTAGATCAGGCCGACGCCTATCAGGTAAAACGTGGCACCGATGGTACCCATAATCAGATACTTGAAAACCGCCGGCAAGGCACGCCGATCCGGCCCGCCCGCTATCAACACGTAGCTGGCCAGCGACGATATTTCCATAAACACAAAGATATTGAACGCGTCTGCCGACACGACAATACCCGCCAGGCCAGCCAGGGCCAGCAACCATGCCGAGTAGAAGAAGGGCTGACGCTCGAGCTCGATTTGCTGATCGATACTGGGCCTGGCCGCCAGCAATGCGCCGGCCCCCGCCCCGGTTATTACCAGCAACACCAGCGCACTGAACTCATCCACCGCCAATTCGATACCGTAGGGCGCAGGCCAGCCACCCATGGCATAGACCTGGGTCTGGCCACCCAGCACCGCATAGACCAGCGCCACAGCGATGGCAAAACTGGCCAGCGCAGCGGCGGTGGCACCCGCCCAGGCCAACCCCCGAGGTTGTAGCAGGACAATGAGTGGCGCCGACAGCATCGGTACAATCACCTGCAATGCCGGTAGATGTGCGAGAAAATCCATATCAGTCAGTCGGCGTCCAGAATCTCGTATTCTTCGATCGTGCCATATCGCTCATTAATTCGAACCACTATGGCAAGACCAAGCGCGAGGGTGGAAACACCGACCACAATGGCGGTGAGTATGAGTACCTGCGGCAGGGGGTTAGAGTAGATCTGATCTTTCACCCCGGCCTGGATAATAGGCGCGGTGCCGCCTTCCACCTTATCCATGGTGATGTACATCAGAAACACCGCAGATTGAAATATGGAAAGACCGATGAGCTTTTTTATCAGATTGGCTTTGCTGATGACTGCATACAGGCCAATCACCAGGGTGATGGCAAATACCCAATAATTGAAATATCCCAGCAGTTCAAGCAGTTTCATGGCTGGCTCTCTCTTGCGGCAAACGCGTGGAAAATTGTGAGGAGCGCACCGCACACTGCCATGCCTACACCTGCCTCGATAACAATAATACCCAGCTGCTGGCCCCAGACCGGGTCGTCCGACAAGACGGAATACTCCAGGAACGCGCCGCCCATCAACATGCATACAATCCCGACGGCGCCGTACAGTAAGGCACCGCCCACCACCAGGCCGAGTAGTACAGACCGCGGCACGGCGCGCAACGCCTCGCCCTCCCCCTCCAGCAGCGCATAGAGTATGACCCCCGCCGCTATAATCGCGCCGGCCTGAAACCCGCCTCCGGGCCCATACTCACCGTGAAACTGGGTGTAGAGGCCAAACAGCACGATAAAGGGAACCAGTAGTCTTCCCACCACCTGGGGTATCAGGTGATGGCGTAGCCCGCCGCTCTCCACAGTGCGGTTTGGGGCCTGCTCCGGAGGCCGCACCCCGAGAATAAACAGCACGCCGATACAGGCGGTAAACACCACAAATACTTCACCCAGGGTGTCGTAGCCGCGAAAACTGCCAAGAATCGCGGTAACCACATTCGGGATATCGATGTACTCCGGTGTTTTTTCCAGATACCAGGGTGCGACATGCTGGTGCACCGGCGCCTCCGGGTCACCAAGGCGTGGCTTGTCGAATGTCGCGTAGATAATCAACGCCGCCAGTATGCCCACCGTACACAGCGCGAGGAGCTGCCCGCCCGCGCGACGCTTTTCCCGTTCTGCGGTCAGGGCCAGCGCGCTAAGGAATATCACCGTAGTGATCCCGGCTCCGACCGCCGCTTCTGTCAACGCTACATCGGCGGCGTCCAGAATAAAAAAGTTGGCGGCCATCAGCAGGCTGAAAATAGAGGTCAGCATAACCGCAACGAACAGGTTTTCTGTGCGCACTATGGCGACCGCCGTTATCACCAGCAAGCTAAGCAAAAAAAGCGCAAAAACTATGATCATCCGCGGCCATTCCCCGTCTTCTTGTCTGCCAGGGTATCCGCATCGGGCTTGAGGCCGGACAGCAGCGCTGCGTTGGCCAGTGCATAGGTCGCCGTGGGCCCCGTGAGCAGCAAGAACACCATAATGGCCAGAAGCTTCATGGTGGCCAGGGAGAGACCGGCTTGCAGCATCATGCCCACAAAAATCAGGATAGTAGCCATGGTGTCCGTAAGGCTGGCCGCGTGTATACGAGTGTAAAAATTAGGCAGGCGCAAAGCTCCGACGCCGCCTATTAACACGCAGACACCGCCCAGCGTCAGCAGCACCCAACTCAGCAGGTCAATAGCAACATTAATCACGATCGGCTCCCTTGGGGCTGCGCGAGCGATTCTGGGAGAATTCCAGTACTGCCATAATCCCGACCATGTTAATCAGGGCATAGGCCAGGGCCAGATCGAGGAAGTCGGGCCTGCCGTACAGGAAAGCTATCACCGACAATAACAACACCGTCTTGGTGCCGAAAACATTCACTGCCAGCACCCGGTCATACACGCTGGGGCCCAGCAGCGCCCTGGCCAGGGCCAGTACCATGGTCACCAGAATGGCGATTGATACGACGATATACATGCTTAACCCAACCCCAGTTCAGCGGCCCGCTGGTTGGCTTCGCCTTCCTGTAAGGCCTTTGCAGCTTTGCTGGTCAGGCAATGTACGAGCAGCCTGCCCTCGTGTACATCCAGAGTCACTGTTCCGGGAGAGAGGGTAATAGAGTTGCCGAGAATGGCGCGGGCGACGTCGCTCCGGGTTTGTGCCTCTATCTCAACCACTACCGGGCTTATCGGCAGCGAGGGGCTGAGAATCAACTTCGCAACATCAATACTGGAAACGACAATCTCACGCAGCAACCACCACCAGTAGGCGGGCAGCTGCGGTAACAGCTTCAGCATGCCCTGGTGGCGAAAAAAGCCCATTCGGTGCGCCAGAATAACACTGAGCACACAGGAAAACGCGCCCAGGCCAAGCAATAGCGGCTTGTACAGCCCCGACCAAAGTACCCAGGAAAGGGCCAACACAAGCAGTAGCAACAGCACCGCCTGCGGGCTCGATTCACCGCGCTGACGCCGCGCCCTGTATACCCTCATGATTCGCAGGGGTAATGCCGCTGCAGGGAGGCATACACAACCTCCATGGCACTCTCACCCTGCCCTGCGCTATCGGCCAGCAGGTGAAGGTCGGCAACGACCACGTCAACCACATCCCGCAACGGCAGCGGCTCACCCAGGCAGAAACCGGCCAACTGGGCAGCGCGAAACTGCTCGGCGCGACTGGGCGCTCGCGTGCGCTTGGCGCGCTGGGAAAAGGTTTCACTGTCAGGGGACACTGTCTCGGCATTCAGCATCACATTAACATCGGTGGCGATAGCGCCGTCAATAAAGCCCTGGATATAACGAATACAATATTGCGCGTCAGCGCCGTCCGGATCAGACCTCAGCAAGACACAGTGCGATGCCAACTCCTCGGCAGACAGCACTTCCACCGCCCTGGCGGGCGACCCTGCAAATAGCAGCATAAACACGACCAGGGCGGCAAGCGCAGTAGTCAAAGGGACAGTTTTTGGTGCTGCGGGGTACATGGTGTGGAAAGACATCAATATAAAACCCTGAGATGGAAATACAGGACATTATCGCTGAATACCACGAAGTCTCAAGACAATATCAGAATAGCTTGTCATTGAAGCGCTACCCAGTGGGCTTTTCTTCGCCTCAAGCACGCACAATTCGACCCATCGCCGCCAGGTTCTCTCCCCGCGGCTGCCTGACTGTGCGGGTGTAAAGCGCATTCATCGCCCGTCCGACGCTAATCGATTTTACCGCAGGCATCAGGTAACCACCGACACAACCGACTATTGTGGTGCTTAGCGCCACTAGTATGCCGCCATCTACCAGGCGCGGTAACATGGCGAGCGCGCTCGCCCCGTGATCCCCCAGGGCGCACAACAAGCTATGGCGCATACCGATTACAGTCCAGATAACCGCTATACCTAAGAACAGCTTGGCACACAGACCGAGCAGTTGCTCATGACGTAACACACTGTCGATGTCGGGCGGCGGCTCCGCCAATAAACGGTGCAGCCTGTAGAGCTGTGGCAAGTAGATAATATGCACGGCAACAAAGGGAACAAAAAGGAGTGCCCGCAACCAGCGGCAACGGCCGGACGGGCGTTCGCTTACGAAGTGCGAAACCCACGTATCAGGTTGAAGAATAGCTAACATCCAGTTTTACCACTTCCCGGAAATTGTAATCCACGCTAGCGTAATGAATGAACTCATTGCAGCGGTAGGCTAATGTATACCCCACCTGTTCACGGCGGCTCTCACTATGCCTGCTAAACCAGCCGCCACCTCAGAGCACCCGCTTGAATCACCAATGCTATGGCGCGGTTTCACGGTTAATTTCCTCCTATAGACCTTGACGCTAGAGACTAATCTAGCAGGGGCTCACTGAACGAATACTGAACTGATTGAAATTTGTCCTGCTGCTATAGATCTCTCCCGGTGAGGATGTTCAAAAGTGCTCGCTCGCATCGGGGGAATCGAACAAAAAGCTAATTTAATGTATTTTTTATGTTAATACAGTTATCATACAATTCATTTTTTGAGCGGTTTAGCCCGGTAAAAGCGCGGCAAGGCTGCTGTCCTACCGTCACAAACTGTTCGGTGGGATAAAAATTGAGCCGTATGCCGCCAGGCCCGTAGTGGTAGAGAAGGAACGACTGTTACAACGGCTTGCCAACATCATCGCTTTTTTGCGGGATATGAGGCTTAAATTCCATTGCCCAAATTCGGTTTGAATACCAGCTTACAAAGGATGCCACCCTGAAAGACCTTATTAACAAACTCTCCCTTGCCGCCGACAGCGAAAAAGAAATCTACCGTACAAAAGACACTTTTGGCCCGATCGTGGTCAGAGAATACGACGGCTTACGTGTCTTATCTTTTGACTCTCTCTTCGAGCAAAGTGCTATGCGCCTGGACAATCCACTGGCACTGGTACACGAATATACCCGGGTAATGTTGTTGGCTTTACTGTTCAAGGAACCTGAACAGGTCACACTACTGGGTCTGGGGGGAGGAAGTCTTTTGCGTGCGTTGCACAAGCACTGTGCATCCACCCTCTTTCAAGTTATAGAGTTGCGAGAGAGCGTCATTCAAGTAGCGCTGGGGCATTTCGCTATACCCAGCGATGAACGGGTGGTTATGAACAACCGCGATGGCATTGAATACGTAAACGAAATGCCAGCACATTCGACAGACATACTATTCGCCGATATGTACCACGCCTATTCAATGGAAGAGTTTCAGAATACGACAACATTTTTGGAGCAATGCCAGCAGCTACTAACAGCCGATGGCTGGCTGGTCATCAACTTTCATCAGCTGCCTGAGTTCGACCATCCTTATACAGAAAAGATGTGTGCCCTCTTTGCCGAAGTACTTTGCTGTGGGACGAACACCGGAAATTATGTGGTAATGTGCGGAAAAAAACCATTAGCGCAACCGCTGCCTGCTTATAGCGACACACTGGCCGAACTGGAACAGCGTTTTGGCGTCAGTCTCCGCAACAGCTTTGCGCGAATGTTCAAGCTCAGCACTCCTGGGGCCAGAAGCATAAGAAGCAAACGTGTGAATGAAGGCGCATTTTGAATGATGGGGGTTTGAATCTGCGATCAGATGACTCACCAGGAATTGCTATGACACAGAATTCTGAACACTCGCTCACGATCTGCCACGCTTAAGCATGCTCGAATTCAGCTTTAAACATTTTGAATATTTCACACTAACAATAATCCTACTATAGCTCCAAGATCACCAATTCCACTCAACTCCCACGTGATAACTTTTTTCTATGAGGGCCGGGTCAGACCCAATCAGGACTTCTTTAAACTCTAAATGATCCCCTCCCCCCAGATTCCTGCCAGTAACGGATACGGTGGGACCATTATCCAATTGCCATCTGAATTTCACATCAAATGCCTGGTACGCGGAAATGTCAGCAAAGCCGGGCTTACTGACATAGCGATATAAGATATTGAGGTTCATCGCCGTATTAAGAGCCCAATTGCCTTGAAATATAAATTTTCGCAGAGGGTTGTCTTTCTTTGGCGTGTTGCCCTCATTTATCGGACCCGAGTCCAGGTCAAGATCCGAGGGGCCCAAATCCGCCGTGAAATCGATATCAAAGTAGCTATAACTGGACTCAAGTGAAAAAGAGGGAAATGGCTGCCATTTTACCAGCACTTCCGCACCATAGGTGTCAGCGTGGCCATTGTTGTTTGCACGTAATGGCACAATAAGATAATCAATAGGCATTGAACAAAGCGGGTCAGGAGCACAATAAACAGCGCCCTGTGTAACACCGCGTATATCCGTGTATTTATTGTAAAATGTTGCTACATCCAGAGTCACCCCCTGAGTCTCCGCCAAACGCCAACCGACTTCAATGCTGTGCAGATATTCTGATTCAAAATCTTCACTGGATTCAACCTGCACATATAAATCGGTAAACAAACCAGGTTGAGAAAAGGCATCCAATCTGTCGACTACAAACAGCGCATCTACTTCTCCCCTGGACGGGGTCTTGACCGACCTGGAAATTGCAGCCCAGACATTTTGATTATCAGTCAATGCATAATTGATACTGAGGTTCCCCATATATTCTGTACCTGTAAATGCATTCTTCTCAACTTTCAGGCCGGCAGAAATTATGGTTTTGCTGTCGATACTATAATCATCACGAATCGATATGTTCGATACGTTCGTGGTTCTGTCGTCGGGTACAAAACGAATGTAATTTGTGGGGGTTGAATCATGCTTTATTTTGCGGAATCCAGCACCAATAGTGATGCTATGCCGTGCGGCCGGGGAATTATTATAAATAAAATCCAGATCATAAGTAGTGAGCTCATCATCACCACCATCTTCCCTGGCCAGATAATCGTAATAGAACTGGGTGACAAAAACTGACTCGTTGTTGCCCCGATGCTCCCACCTGGTTTGAAAGTTTCTGCCTTTTTGAGTTACATCATCATTAAGATCTGAAACTAGACCGTCTATGGTCCAGGAACTGTCCTTGTGCTGCTGTATATCCTGATCAAACACCTCACCCCTAAAACGCAATTTGTCCGAATCAGAAAGGTTGGTATCGAATTCAAAACCTACCTGCTTGTAGTCCCAGTCGTCATTGGCGGATTTACCCTGTGGATTTGAAAACCCCCCGACATCCTTAACTGTTCCATATACCTTATAGTAACTGTCATCTCCAGCGACACCGCTGTGCCTGAAATAGTTGTTATAACGGATATGGCTGCCTGCTGATAACAACAGAGTATTTCCAATAGTGGCTTCTGGCGTTTTTGTGGTAATGCTTACAACACCATTAACGGCATTTGCACCCCAGATATTTGCACCTGGACCTCTAATGACTTCAATACGTGCAATATCCTGCAACGCTAACCCTTCTGCCTCCCAAAAAACTGTACCGTATGTTGACCCGTAGACGGTTCGTCCATCAATGATTAACAACATTCTACTTGTAATACGACTATTAAAACCCCGTGCTGAAACTGCCCATTTGTTGGAATCCAGTTGTGCGACTTCCACACCCGGGACTGTTCTTAGCAGATCAGGCAGGTTCAGCGCCGGAGAATTACTGATATCTTCGGCAGTCAGGACATAGATGGCAGCAGAAGTCTCAGACAATAATTGCTCCCTTCGTGATAATGACGATATCGAAATTTCAACATTCAGCAAATCTTCAAGACTCAATTCCAGCAAATCATTGGTGCCAATTTGCGCGACACTGACAACAGGCATCAATGCAATCAATGCAATCAATGCACTACCAGCCAGCCTGAGAGATAAATGCGCGTAAAGAGCTTTAATAGCTCTGTTAAAACCCAAGAGAGTAGTGAAAATTATCAATATTTTTTCCAGCAAAAGCCCACCCAAGGGCGCGCTCTCATTACTGGATGAATGCTGGTTTTCAGTAATAGGGAAATTTTCCAGGATCATCGTGCTATTACCGACTCACCCAGACGAAACTCTTTTTGCAGGACGTCTTTGGTTTCTTCAAAGTATTCTGCCAATAAGCTCACCGACTCCCTGATTGATGGCAGGTTTTTTTCTCGCGCGTATTCCTCAATAGTACTAACCAAGTATGCCAGCTTTTCAGCCCCTATGTTTCCGGCACCTGATTTAAAAAGATGAGTACTTTCAACCAGTCTTTCATAATCACTTTTACTTGCACAATTCTCTATTGACGCAATTTGCGTCGGTGCAATTTTCAGAAATAGCTCAACGATTTCCCTAAACATTTCAATGCCTTCCGGGCCGGAAATGCCAAACTGATCAATAATGACATTTGAATTGAAAACCAGATGGATCTTATCTGTGTAAGTTGGCCGATAGGTGACAGATTTTTCAGTGAAATCATTTATTGATTTATGCATCCATTTATTCAGGTTGTGTTGTAAGTTTTTTCTGGAAATGGGTTTTAGCAGTGTGTCATTGGCGCCGGCCATCCTGAATTCCTTGTTCACAGCAGGCTGGATATCTGCGGTCAACGCAACAATCGGTGTTTCCATATTGGGAGAGTTTCTGGATCTATTCCGTATAATCTCTGTAGCTTCCACGCCACTTATTTCCGGCATGTGGTAGTCCATAAAAATCAGGTCATACTTTTCTAAAGCAGCCTTACTAACAACGTCTGCTCCGCTATTAGCAATCACTACTTCATGACCAAAGGTTTCCAGCATTTTTCTAATGAGTTTTTGATTAATCTCATTATCCTCTGCAACCAGAATTTTCCCCGGTGCAGCCATGGGTAAGCTCTCGTCCGATTCAATTTCAAGCAGATTCTGTTCTGCGACCTTGGTTAATGGAAGAGTCACCCAGAAAGTACTACCTTCATTTTCTACACTCTCTACACGAAAACGTCCGGACAAAAGCTCTATCAACTGCTTACAAATAGCCAACCCCAGACCAGTACCGCCAAATTTACGTGTAATTGAATTATCGACCTGTACAAACGGAGAAAATATGTCCTCCAGTCTATTGGCTGGGATACCTTGACCAGTATCACTTATCTTGAAGGTAACCAGAGTTTCTGATTGACTGGATACTTGAGAGACAGCAAGCGTAATTAGGCCTTCTTCAGTAAACTTGATGGCGTTATTGAGAATATTGTTCAAAATCTGGGTCAGCCTGATCGCATCACCGGAAAAAAACTCTCTTAAGACGCTATTTTCTTCCAGTACAATTTTCAGATTTTTCTTATTTAGTCCCCCGCGATTTGACTCAACCACAGAACGCACCAGGGAGCCTAGCTCAAATACGTTTTGACCAAGCATAATCTGATTGGCATCGAGTTTTGAGAAATCCAAAATTTCATTCAGCAAATTGAGTAGCGAGCTAGCCGAAATATTAAGTGAGCTGATAATATCGGCAACTTCCTCCGAGCATTCTTCCAGACTTAATATTTCAAGATACCCGATAATCCCGTTCAACGGCGTTCTCACTTCATGACTCATTACTGCCAAAAACTCGGTCTTCGCTCTATTACCTTCATTGGCGAGTTGTAATGCATTCTCAAGGTCTTCAGTTCTGGACTTGACACGTTGTTCCAATTCGGTATTTATTCTTTCCAGTTGTATGCCACGTTTTTCAACTTCATCTAGCATCAAGTTAAAACTGTCCGAGAGTTCCTTGAATTCCGTGGTTTCGCTTGATGGCGCTCTTTGCCCATAGTCCCGGGTGTTCGTTATGTGGTGTATCACTTCGAGTATACGATCAAGTGGAATGGTAAATAGTCTCTGCAACCAGATAATCACAAGAACACTGGTAACAAATGCCGCTAAAGCTGTGAATATTAAAAAATAGTAAGACTCCCTTAACCTCTTATTTAAACCCGCGAGGTTATCCGCTATATAGACCATACCAATAGTCTCGCCTTCACTGATAATTGGCGTAAACAAATGAATGCCCAAATCATCCTGACTTGTATAAACCGAACCGGAATTCAAGATAGTTTCCATATCTAGTCGATCGTTTATCGCCGAACTCTGTATAGCGCCAAAACTGGCAAATAATTCTCCACCCTGATCGTATATTGCCGCCTCAAAAATATCCGGTTTGACGGCCAAACCACTTAGTATCTTGTCGGCTTCATGGGGGGAGTCAAACAACAGCGCGGGAACTGAATTGGTGCCTACCAGCCCGCCCAGCAGAGCCAGCTCATTGGATACCTGCTCCAAGCCGCTAGATCTTTGACTATTTACCAGGAACACTGAGGTAGCTGTGATTAAAACTATCACAACTGAAATCATTGCAACGAGTAACTTGGCCTTTAGTGATTTAAAATTAGTCATCATTAGCGACGCAATTCCATCGATAAATTGAGCAATTGGGAACCCAGGTTCACACCGGCTAACTGAACCTGGTGCAGGTTAATTTTGAAGCGCAATTTGTTATCTACAGTCTTTATTTCAATCATGCCGCCGTCATCAATAAAGCCATTGATATCGGATATTGTCAGCACCGGCTTGTCGGCCAAATTTGCGTTGAGGATGTTAAGAAGGTTGCGCTTGCTTCTGTCAAGAAAGATCACATTGCAGGTGTCTGAATCTTCTATCTCCTGAACATACTTGATTGACAGTGTTTTCTGCCCAATGGTCCTACCTTCAAGTGGACCGAAGCTGGATTGCAGGGCTGCATTAAAGAAACATATCTGAATGTTATCCCCTGTAACCGATTCAGGCCACTGGGTATATTTGGCAAAATTGTAGCTGAGCGCTGCTTTAAGAGTATATTCGTCAGAGGATTGCGCAAAAGTGGCCTCGGACCAGCATGATAAAAATACCATGCAGCCTAGGACCCATTTATTTATTTGTGCTTTCAAGTGGTACATTTTCGTAAAAGCGAAGTGTAAACGATGCAAGCAACATGAAGTCGGCGCCATCTGTCATGTAGGTCTGCTCGATTCCCATCCGAAATTGAATATTTGCCCAAAAAACCATCCGCCAACGCCAGTTCACCTGCGAATATCCTGTACTTTACCTGGGCTGCATACCGCTGGGGCGCATCCAGTACCAGGCGGGTATTCAGGGCCCTGTCGACATTTATCGACATATTGGCATGAAGGCACCAGAAGAATGGCGCTGTAAGTCGATGAATTTAATCTCTATTACCCATAATTTCATATCACATTCAGTGTTTCAGGCGCCAGCCATAAAGCACCAGTTTCAGCCCAAGAACTGCGAAACACCGTATGATTTTTCGATACTCGCATTCTATAGCAAATAGCAGTTGTTCATTGTAGGCTGCGAGGCCTTGGATACAGCTTTTTGGCGCTTAATGTGGTCAGCATTGAGTGCACGGTAACAAGGCCCATACACCCTACCATGTAAATACCGCTCGCTCGGGCTGAGCCTGTTCAATCTGTGCCATCGAGTGCGGCATAAACAACTGTTAATTCCTCGTTAAACTCAACAAACAACGATTCAAGCGTTGAAATCTCCCCGGTAGTTTTGACGCTTTCAATCCGCTCGCAAAGCACAGCGAGTTTGAAAGCGCCAATCGACTTCGCAGACGATTTGAGTCTATGGGCAGTTGCTACGGCAGCAGTGATATTTTTCTCGGAAAGAGCAAGTTCAAGTTCTTTCGCTGACTTTTCTGCACTCACCGCAAACTGACACAGTAAACTCTGAATTATTTCCGGATCGTCACCAACAAACTCTTTAAGAACGTTCACATCTATAGGAGGGACTGTCGAAGACGTTTCCTCCAATTGAAGTTCGGTTGTTTTGTCCGGCGCGGAAATAAATCGCTCCAATATGGCCTTTATATCCTTTAACCGCGCCGGTTTACTGAGGTAACCATCCATGCCCAGTTTGATACAACGTTGCTCTTCACCCTTCAGGGTATTTGCAGTCATCGCTATAATTGGAAGACGTTTTTCACCCGTTTCCTCACTGCGTATTTGTCTCGCCAACTCATAGCCATCGAGGTTTGGCATGTGCAAATCGGTTAACAGAGCTGCATAATTGCCTTTTCGCAAAAAGCTCAGCGCTTCTTCGCCGTCACTCGCCACATCAGCTTTATATCCCAGTTGTTCAAGCTGATACAAAATAACCCTTTGATTTGCCTCGTAGTCCTCCGCAACCAGAATTTTGCAGTCTTGAGGTGCGGATACCCCCGAAAACGTTTCCTGCCTATTCGCTACCTCAGAATCGACATCTGACGGATTGACTCGCTCTACAGCCGTTAATACAGCTTGCAGAAAATAGTCCCGGTGAAGTACATTCCCATCAATTTTAACTATGCCACCTTTCTCCACTCGACTGGTGCGACGCCTTCCTCGCTCTATGATTAAATAACGAGGTCCTTTGAGTGATTGCTCTAGCTGACGGCGTTCTACCATCACATAGCGCGACCCCGTATCGCCTTGCGAACAGCTCACAGCGTCCAGACGGTCGATTGATGGTTGCTCGTAGGCGGCATCAATAATATACACCCGTAGACCTTGCGCCAGATCACCGACGGATTCAGCCGCAGAACTAACATCGGTATAACGTTGTACATCAGCGCCGAAAAAGGTCAGGTACCGGGCCATGTCATCGGTCAACCCATCATGCCTGCCAATTACAACAGTGCTTATATTCGATAAATCGTACGTTTCACTCCGATTAACTTTACTAGCTTTTTCGAGTATGAAAGGAATACGCAAGGTAAACATTGAACCTATACCAGGAGAGCTTTCCACCAGAATTTCACCCCCCATCAACTCCACCAGATTACGTGATATTACTAGCCCTAGCCCGGTTCCCCCATAGAGGCGGGTAGTTGAGGTATCTGCCTGCTGAAAAGCATTAAAGAGCTTTGATTGCGTGGCATCATCTATGCCGATACCGTTATCAGTGACACAAACGTCAACTGTCCATACATCTTCTACCTTAGTGTGAAGGCTTGCGCGTATCGATACTCGACCATTCTCCGTGCAAAACTTTATCGCGTTATTTCCGAGATTCAGCAACACCTGTCTCAAGCGCAGTGAATCTCCAAGCAGATTTTCGGGTATCTCCGGATCCGTAAATACGGTTATCTCCACACCCTGTTTAATGGCTAGCTTATCCAGCAAATCTCCCGCTCTCTCAATAACTTCGACTAACGAAAACGGGGCCTTTTCGAGTTCGACCTTATCAGCTTCGATCTTTGAGAAATCGAGAATGTCGTCAATAATCGACAACAGCGCAAACGCCGAGTCGTTTACCAGATCGACCATTTCAACCTGGTGAGGTTGAAGGCTTGAAAGCTGCAGAACTTCCAACATCGCGATTACGCCATTCAGTGGCGTTCTGATTTCGTGACTCATCGAGGCCAGAAATTCAGATTTCGCCTTGTTAGCTGCTTCTGCAATATTTTTTGCGACGGCCAACTGCTTGTTGGTTTCCAAAAGCTCTTCGTTTTGAGCGCTGGCAACAAATGCTTTGAGGCTTTTCTCCAGTGTTTCCTCATTCGTCGTCTCATTGAAGTCACTACTTCTAGCCAGCTGGCGGGCTCTCTCATAACTTTTCTTAAGTTCATCTTCCAACTGAAAACGGCTTTGTGCATTGACTATTACGCGCTTTAATCGCGTTGGTGTGATGTCGGCTTTCAACATAAAATCGTGAGCCCCCGCGCGAATGCATTCCAGGGCAAGCTCTTCATTCTCCGAATTACTCAACATAACGATTGCCGTGCCCAATGTCCCGTCCGCACGCAGTTGCTTCAGCATTTCAATGCCGTCCATTTCCGGCAGTTGGTAATCGAGTAGCACGAGATCAAAGGACTCATCGCGAAAATGTGCCAGACCCTCGCGCACTGTTTCAGATTCCGTAATATGACAATCCGGCTCGCCTTTATGCAATATCCGCTTCAGGTGTGTTCGGTCGACAAAGTCGTCATCAACGATTAGTACGCGCATTATGGAATTACCCGAATTCTAATGTTTTAACCGCAACTGATTTACAAAACTTACTCACCGGGAAGCACCACTACGCGCCAGTATCCCTCAAGCAAAGAAACGATATCCAGAAAGCCCTGCCCGGTTGCGTCCTTGATAAAATAGCCGGCTATATGTCTTCCATAACTTTCTGCGATATCTTCTTCCGATTTGGATGTGGTCAAAACAAAAACGACACTGCCGCTTAGATCGGGGTCATGGCGGATTTTGTCAAGAAACTCCAAACCACCCATTCGAGGCATCTGGAGATCCAGCAAAATAATGTATGGGTGCTTTACTGTGCCGTTTCTCAGTAATTCAAGTGCCTCGATACCATCACTAGCCCTTATAAGCGGGTTTGCGATACGTTGACTGGCAAAAGATCGTTTGATGACCATGTAGTCGACGTCATCGTCCTCCACCAGCAAAATTGAAACTTCATTTTTCTGATTCATATCGTTGTCTCGTGTTGATCTGCTGGGTCATTGGCATCAGTTTTCGAGTTCATCGGCCATGTGAAAACAGCCGAAACTCCACCCCAAATGCTCACCTCATGTTTAAAACCGCCGCCATAGTGTTCGACTACCTTTTTCACCAGTGCAAGCCCCATCCCACTACCTTCAACCTGATCTCGTGGCTTGAGTGTTTGGAACATTTCAAGGACCTTTTCATGCATATCGACGGGTATTCCTGGTCCGTTGTCACTTACGCTAAATCGATAGCTTTCTCCCTGAACCTCAAGGGCTACTGCAATCTTGCCCTCTGGTTTATCATGATGCTTGATAGCATTCGACAAGAGGTTTCGAAGGACCAACTCAAACGGAACGCGTGGCATACAAAGGTTCTCATCGTCGCACGTCACTGAAAAACGACCGGAGTCGTTCAACATTTCGAATATTCCTGTAACGACAGCCTTCAGGTTAATCGTTTCTTGCTGGTACTGATAACTCCCAACGCGCGAATATGCCAGCAAATCATCCAGGAGTTTAGCCATTCGATCTGTTCTACTTACTAAAAGACTCAAGTGCTCCCGGGATTCCTCCGGTAATATTTCGCCACAATCCTCTTCCAGCCACAGGGCAATTTTTTTGATCGCATTCAGTGGCGATTTCAAATCATGCGATGCGACGTAGGCAAACTGGTCCAGATCAGCATTACTTTTTTCAAGAGCTGTGTTTTTTTCCTGAAGCTCACTGGTAAGCAATCGTTCTTTACCAATATCAATGATCTGATTAACAAATAGCTCTTCACTATGATTACTTGTTTGAAAAATGGACGCAGATAATTTGCCCCAAATAGATTTTCCAGATTTGTGTATGAAAACAATGTCGCGGTGTATCGATTCCGTATCGCCTTTTGCGAGACGCTCAAAGCCACCAATGGAACTATCGTACTCGGCAGGAGCTAGCAAATCGTAGAGTTTTATACTGAGTAGTTCCTCTCTTGCATATCCGATCCAGTGACAGAACGCATCGTTCACCTCTATTAGATCTCCTTCCAGGTTGTGAATTGCAAATCCGACGGAAGAAGCATCCACTGCTACCTTTAACAGTGCCCTCTTTTTCTGCAGCTGTTCTTGTGCGGCATGCTCTTCGGAAATATCTTCAAATATACAAGTGAAGAAATTTTCCTGCTCATTAATTCCCTCTGAGACTTTGACGTGCACCGGAAAATGCTGCCCTCCGTTTCGAACCGCTGTTAACTGATGTTCACTGCCAGCAAATTTGCTAACGATTGTGCGGTGATACTGAGCCTGGTAAATCTCATCGTCAGCACCAAAAGACTGCGGCATCAAAATGGCAATATTTACCCCAATCAAGTCAGATAGCTGATAGTTAAAAATATTTCGCGTGGCCTCATTTACCTCAAGTATCTTACCGTCGTTATTTACCACAATAAGCCCTGACATCATTGTATTCTGGGTGCTGGTTTGTCTGCTATAAAGCTTATCGAGTAACAATTTCTGCTCTCTCTGATGAAATGACTGACGCAACACCCAAAGCCAGGCAATTAGCAAAAACATCTCCAGGAAAAGGATTATGATTGTCGACGGCGCTACGCGGTGAATCTCGTAGAATCTTGGTGTAATCTGCAACCCTAGTGACCACTCCTGCCCTGAAACGGCAATTTTTTCGAAGTAATTCAACGCTGATTCATCGAAAATGCCGTCGGATTCATGTACAACGAACGCCTCGTCATTGGCGTCATGCTGGTGGAACGTGAGCGCGTAACCTTTCTCTTTCGCGACCTCAACATAGGGTTCCAATAGCTCGTGTATCATTAGCACACCATACAGCCAGCCACCAAATTTTTGCCCGACCGTCAACGGGCAGAATATTGCCAAAGAATTACCGCTTGGACCCTGTTTGACCTCGGGTGAATAGAGGGTTCTAGATTCCATTTTTGAGCGAATCAGGGTCTCCTTGCGGACAGGTTCGAAGGAAAAATTGAGTCCCACATCGGCCTCGTTTCCAGCAAGGGGCTCTACCCATCTCACTATCATCGATGGATCAACCCATCCAATACTCCTGAATAGTTTTAGTTCTTCGCTATATATATTAGCGTCAGACCGCCAGACATTTTCATTCGTGCGCCCATCGGCAGTCCACCGTTTCGCCATACGACTTACTTCGGCTCTCATGTCACGCAACTGGATAGCCATAAGTGATGAAAGCGTTTTGGTATCCCTGACGAGAATCTCACGATGTGCAGTTATCCTCTCTGCTTCCAGAACAACTTGTAAAAGAATCAACGAAGCAAAAAGAAAGGGCATTCCGCCTGCCAATAGCCAATGCTGATAGGTCTTTCGTAAGGATTCGTTGGGTCGGTAATAGATCATCAATGACAGACAAAGAAGTACAAAACCCACTGAAGTGTGAACAGCCATCCGTGTGAAACTACTCCAACCGTAGGCTGCAACATAACCAGTTACATAACCAAACAGAGCAATTGTGGCTAAGCCCAGCACAAGCGAAGCTATGGCAGTTACGATGATGGGGGTGCTAGGTATTTTCGGTGAGACTGAACCCCAGATCAGCGCCGAACTAACCAACATAAAGCATAGCGCAGTATTGGGCGCCATCCGCCCCTGGTGGGATGTATTGACGGACAGGTAGTGATGCATAAACAATTCATCTATATGCGCACTAAAACCAAATATGTACTGAGAGGCCGTCACAGCAGCGAGTAAGAATACGAGTATGGCTAGCCCGGCCGCACCGCGATTATATTTATAGACCAAAAGTATGATACTTAGGCTGGACAGTAAAAAACCCAACGCGGTATTAAACTGCATCGGAGCAAATGTGCGGTGGATTTGCACCAGGTAATCGATCCGGTTGTACCAACCCAGCATTACCAGCAGGCTTACAATTATTGTAACACTGGCCAGTAATATACTTGGGTTAGCTCGTTTCCATCGCACTATAGTGTCCTCTCCTTGAATTCATACTTCCGGCAGTAGCAGGAAGTGCTCCGAGTCGCGTCGTCTGCCCCAATAACAGGGCCAAATCCAATTCCGGCAATGCGACGACATACTATTTGTTGGTCTATTATCAAGTCAGCTCAGCGACAACTAACAGCAATACGCCGTTCGCATTTTCGGTCGCCAGCTTAGCCTGCAGTCCGGCCCACATATGATCCAGGCTTAATGGCAGGAAGGTTGTCCGGGGAGATCTTTTGACCCTCTATTTATTGCCACTGGTTGCCAGGCAACTCCGTTTTCCTCTGGAGTTGGCCAAATTCAAAGTCGCCCATCCCGACTTTTTTTGATCATAATAAATGCAGGTGAAATTCTGCTACCGACATCAATTTGAGCAATTGTTTCCAAACCCATTTCTACTGAGAGAACCTGCCTGCTCCTCAGGATATCTAACTGTTTGCATAGATTTATCTGGACAGGCTATAGGCGCTAATAACCTGTATCTCTTTGAGCATAGCCCAGATTATTAGTTTCAAGCGATAATTGCCCACGCCGTAGTGCGGCAACAGTCATCCTTGTGGCGAACCAGAAAGTGCATGGCATCGAATTTGCGATAATACTGAAGCTGACGTTAGATACCATCAAAAACTTTGGTTTAATAGCACTTTTTCTCCCCGGCCAGTATCCCATGCATTAATCGAATAACCGTTACAGCAGACCATTCTGGCGTGCTGAAGTCACCAGCGGATATCTGGTGGCTATAAGACGCCTACCGAGAATCATTGTCGCTTCATAAAAATGCTCAGCCGATTAAGTCCTCAGTATTGATACTTATTGTTTATCACCGCCAAGCTTATGATAATAGTGATCTAAACTCGTCTGAAACACATTATTTTCTGGGGTATTCTCCGGTGCAGCTTGCCAATACAGCCGCTACAAATTCTTTGAATGATTTTGGCGTCACTAAAGAAATGGTGATGCTGAACCTGGACAGCTACTATGCGTCGCAAGTTCTCCCCCTGCTGTTTTTCGGCGGTCTGTATTACCTGGTGTTAACTGCTGTGCATTTGGTGACGGGTGACGCTATCTACCAGTCTTATCTGGCAGTATTGACCGGATTCATTGCCATTTGCTGCTTTGGCGGTAATCTGCTGCTGAAGAAAAATCTCGTCAGAGATCGTTATTCACACTTATTGGCCGTAATACTGTTACTGGGGCTTGTATTCGAAACCTATTTACAGATCTCCATCGGAGCAAGTTCACAGCCAATTGTGGATATCGTCATCGCAACCATATTCGTAGGCATAGTATTGGTATCCCGTAGGGGCTTCGTGCTGGTTAGTCTTGTTCTTCTATCCGCTTTTATACTTATGCTGCGCACCAACATTGCTTTCAGTATCTATTACAAAGACCCTTATGCCTGGCTATCGATAGGCGCAACTTTTGCAGTAAGCTTGATCGCATTTGTCCAACGCAGGCACAGTATACTCAGGACAATCAGGCTGCGCCTGATAGACCAACAGCGCAATATTGAATTGGTACGCGCCAACGCGGCAAAGAACGAGTTCCTGTCATCCATGAGCCACGAGTTACGCACGCCTCTCAATGCAATTATGGGGTTCGCACAATTGATGGAAGTTGACACCCCAACGCCACAGGAGAATAAGGCCTGGGCAGGCTATATAATGGATGCCAGCAAGCACCTGTTACACCTCGTCTCACAGGTATTGAATTTGTCCAAGATCGAGTCTGAGCAGGTCGACATAAACCGCGAGCCTGTAATTGTTCAAAAATTAGTGGATGATGCTATCTCCATGACGGTAGAGTCCACCGCTGACATGACAGTAAAGATCTGCAAAAAACCCGCCCCTGATTTGCACGCACTCACTTGCTATACCGACCCAAAAGTGATGCATCAGGTACTGCTCAACCTGCTAAGCAATGCAATTAAGTACAATAACGCGGATGGGACAGTCACTATATCAATCAGTGAGACCCCGGACCAAAAAGTGACTATTAGTGTTGCAGATACCGGGCTTGGCATTCCTGAGGAATATCAGGCATCTATGTTCCAGCCATTCAATCGACTGGGAAAGGAAACGTCATCGATTCCGGGAACAGGCATCGGACTTTCCATCTCTCACAAGTTATGTGATGCCATGGATGTTGAGCTATCATTTGAAAGTGAAGTAAACGTGGGCAGCACTTTTCTTCTCACCATTCCAGCCCCTCCCCCCGAAGAAAACAACGCCAAAAGTGCAGGTCGGTAACTGCCCAGCCTCTCAACATCGGGTTATTACCTGAATTCGCGGTACGGTGTCGTGATGGTGCAGGGCAATCGGGCGCCTGTTTGTTTCATACATGCGGCGACTTACTTCAACAGGAAGTTGGCGGGTTTAACGCCGTCAAAAACGAGTACGCTGTCGAGAAATTCCGTCCATTCTTTCGTCTCTTCGGGGTTTGCGTCCCCGGAGGGTTTTTGAATTGATCATAAGCCACTCCAGCGAGAATTTTTAAAGTTTGTAACACTAACAATAAGAACTCGGGCACACCGTGGTGTGCCCGAAAACAGACTTATTTAGCCTGTAATTTGCGCTTTTCGCGCTTCTCCAACCGTTTTTCCTTCAGACTTTTTTGAGCTTCTTTTCTAGCTTTGTCCTTGTTCATGACTTAGCGTTCTCCACGTGACCCGCACCAACGAGGCTGCCGCCACGCCTCGCCGTGCCAGGCGAAATACAACAACAGTTAATGGGGCGGCAAGCAAAATGCTTCATGACGACGCTTCCTCCTTTCTTGTAGTGACCGAATCGTTGTATTGAATACCCAGAATCTGGAATTCGTGACTACTTCCCCAAAGGTTCACGCGACTGATGTCACCTTTTTTTAAGCCCAGCAGGCTTGCACCCAGTGGCGACAGCACTGAAATCCGTTTGTTTCTGGGGGCCGCCTCATTTGGCATAACCAACTCGAAGCTGACCCGAGTCTGATCTTTGAGGTCGAACAGCTCGACGACACAGCCGGGACCAGCCCGCCTGAGTTTTTGGGTATCAGAATTACGTTTGCCAGCTAAACGATCTAGTTGTTCCAGGGCATCGGCAAGCAACCGTGGTGTGTTGTATATCTGAGTACCGGCGTGCAAGGACCGCGCACGCGGCATTAAATAACTGTACATGTTAACTCCCGATACGGGCCCGACAAGGCCCGAACGACATCCGTGATATATTTGAATGTGAGAGAAAATACACCAAGCACCCGCAGGAGCTTGGCTTATACGAGTAAGGTGGGAGTCGACTCGTACATGTAAGGGTATGGGATGCTCATATGCTAAAAAGTTTGTCCTGAATTACACTTGATTTCACTGCACCAGAGACTCTAGCCAATCCCACGGAGAAAGGCAAATGGTAGTCTTTTCCAATATAAAGTAAGCCTGATGCATATTGTTTACTCGCTCAGACGATCTGGGACCGGACATTACATTCTACCCAATCCCGCTGAAGTAATGAGTACCTTATTGCTACAGACTTGTGCGTTGTTTAGGCTAGCCAGCCCGAATCCCTGGAACGATCTACACGAACTTGCCCAAATAGAGCTTCAGTACCCTAAGAGTCTTGTCGAATGTAAGATCCGAGTGTGGCCCCGCGGTGTGCGGCTTGGTCACACGAAGGAAAAAAGCGCTCGAACTGTTGTTGGCCAGGATGTTGGCTACATCCATTTTGTAGTTCTAACTTATTGTTTTTAAAGGATTTATTGTGTTGATTGGAGGCAACCCAGACAGCCACACCCCGGCACACGAGTCGATAATTACCGTTGCTCCCTTCCGGGCCTGGCGGAGTTCACTATCTATCATTGCGAGGGGACCGCCTGGATCACCATAGCATCTGTGGTAAACCGCAGAAGGCGCGTATTGTGCGTGAAAGCCGCGGCGGCTGCAACCGCAGATCGAAGCCCACCTCGCCCTGATTGAGCGTTTTTTCATGACACCGGAATGAAGCCCGCCAGATACAGGCTGAAACCGCGTATTGTTCTGGTTCCGATCCCTAATCGAGCCAGCTGGTGCTCAGCTCACGCTGTATCCAGAGGGCCTCAAGTCGACGGTAAATGTGAGCCACCTCAGCGGGAAACGGCCGCTTCACGTTCAGCTCATTTTCCGTGTAGCAAACTGGAACCGCGGGAAGTGTTACGGAATGTTCGCTGCAGGTAACCACAGCAATGATGCTGGCACCCTGGCAAGATGATGTACCCTCGGGTTCATTGATTCGAAGCTCAATGGCCGTGATGGCGCTTTGCCGCCCTGCTGCTTCCACAAACTTGTAAAGTCGATACAAAATGTCTCGTTTTAGCTGCCGCAGGTCGATACTGAAGTTCGCGGCCGGATAAGAATGTGATTCAAGGTGTGATGAGAGGCGCCTTTGAAGCATTGAAATATTGTCGGGATCTTCATCGGGGCTAATCTCCCCTGGACCAACTATCTTAAACCGGAACGTCGATTCACTGGCTCGATCTGAATAATTTCCTGCGCACGCATTTTCCATAGTCAAAACCTCCCGAAGCCCATCTGGCATAAGCCGCTCAGATACACTAATACGACACCAACTTTGTCGTTAGCATATCCCAGTAAAAATTCGATTGAATCCGTATCAATACTTAGTCAGTAACACGCTACGTCAGCTCGCTAATAGAAGAACGTTTTTTATAAACACCTGCCTTTGTCTGGCTCAAGCGGCATCCCTCAACTGCTTCGGTCCTGTTACAGCATCGTCAACACCGTACCCGAACCGGCTTCTTGGGGGCGGCTTCTCTCCTGGGTCAGCACCTCCCCGCGCTGTTTAATATAGCTGAACTCAAACTGCACAAAATCTCCCGTTATCGCCACTTGCCGTATGAGCTGTACAACCAGTTCTTCCTTGTGCCGCAGCAGGGCTACTTTCTGCTGGACTTTGAAACCGGCCCGCGGCGTGATAATCGTGGGCGGCTGGCCCTTCGGTTTAATCTCCGGTAACAGCAGTACCCGCGAGGGTGCAGTCTGCTCCCCTTTCTTCTGCTGCACCCGGGCCCCATAGGGTTGCGCCGAAGGGCTGAGCAATTCCAACCCGACCAGCGCTTTGCCATCGTCCAGCCGAGTCATCCAGCGAATGACTGACACCGCCCATTGCTGGCCATCCAGCTCCTTAACACAAAGGATGTCGCCGATGTTCACGTCACCTGATAACTCTTTCGTCCACTCCAGACAATAGCCGCCCGGACTGGTGTCGAATACCGTGACCCTATGGGCCAGGTGTCGTTTCCCATTGGCAAGATCGCGTTCGCTACCTTTCGCCAAAGACTCAAGCGTTTTCGTATCCGAAACCACCTCGTGCGTAAGTTTAGCGTCACCCGAAGCGTAGGAGGTCCCGGTAAAATCCACTCTCGGATTGGCCCGCTGCCAGAGGTCTCGGCCGTGCGGGTGTTCCTGGAAAATATTCCCGGCAATACGCTCGGCGAGAGAAGGAACGTATTTCTCACCGTATAATAGCTGCTCGAATGTTTGCTCTCCCGCCATGTGATAGTGGCAGGTGCTTAGCCCGAGACCAATCCACAGGGAACTTCCCGCGCGTTTGCGGGTAAAAAGGCGCACGCTCTTCCTGCTGAAACAGCTAACCAGATGATTGAGCAGTGCGGGACTGACCACAGTATCCTTGTCGAATACCACGCCTTCGCCTCGGTCTTTATCCGCAAGCTGTTTCAGCTGCACTGCCAGCCGGTCAGTATTGATATAGCGTGCCCTGAAACCCGGCGGATTGCGATGGTCGGTATACGAGGGTGGTCGATCGCTATTCAAATCCACGCAGAACAGATGCAGTCCGGGCTCCCTTTTGATATCCACCAGCGGGACCCACTCCTGCAGGCCGCGATGAATCGCGGCGAGCTCGTTGCGGCGCAGTTGATTGGGCTTGCAGCAGCCCAGTACCAGCGCTTGTAGATATGCGGTGGTCACGGTGCCCCCCCCGACGAGTTCGTCTTTAACCTTGAGTTCGGTAAGCTGCTGTGCCTCTGCCAGTGCATAAAGCTGGTGCAATGCCAACCAGCGGTGTTGAGCCACCGGCTGATAGAACTGAAAGGTTTGCAACAGCATTGCACCGGCAAATCGAAGCGCGCGATATAGCGCTTCGCAGGCCAATTGTGCCGGGTTGATGTCGTGTATGATTTCCCTGCGCTGAATCGCATGTACTGCCACGATGGTGTAGGCCGTGCTGGCAAGCTTGTAGAGTTCCTGTGTTAGCTCCGCCATCTCGCGCAGTTCACCTGTCAGAGCCAGCGGCTGCCGAAGAAACCGTCGGGCCATACTTGCCGTCGCAAGTAGCAGGGGTGCACGCAGCTCTTCCAGAATGCTCAGGCGTAAGCCTGGGGCCATGTCTATACGATTCAGCCGGGCAATCACAACCCCCAATTGCCCCGCTACCTGGACTGAACTGGTGACTGGTAAAGCCTGAGCCCAGCTGTGTGCCGCCTCGGCCGAAAGGGGAAAGATATCGAAACCCTGCAAATCCTGTGACGGGATTCGCAGTTTTACCGGCGCATCAGCTCTCATCTATTGTTAATCCTGGTGTCTCTTCCCCGGACCGGTCCGGAAGGTTTTCGAGGCGTACAATAATCATCTCCAACAGCTCCTGAGGCGCACGTGACAAAGGGCCTGCGACAGCGCAATACCCTGACGCGTAAGATAAATCAGAGTGCAATCGATTGAATCCGTATCACTACCTACTCGCGCGTACGTAGTTATACGAATAGTTCGACAGCACAAAGAGCGTAGCCTAGTCTTCGGCGGCTCAGTTCTATCCGGGTATCAGAGCATAGGGTTCTGGTTGTATCGGTCTACTTCCCAACAGGCGCCAGCGACCTAGAGGGTGGGAGAATGTCAGTTGGAGAAAAAGATGAATAGTCCTGTACAATTTTTGAGTGATTTCAATCCCAATGAACCCTCGAATGCAGCAGATTCGTCCAGAACGAGCATCCTGATCGTCGATGATAACATCGCGAATCTGGCGGCTACCGAAAAATCTCTGCGGAAACTTGAGGCTACCATCGTCACGGTGGAAAGTGGCAAAGAGGCACTTGCGTTGTGCCTGCGCAAGCGATTTTCCGTCATTCTCATGGATGTGCAAATGCACACCATGGATGGGTTCGAAACCGCCGAGGCACTGGCCCAGAATGAAGATACACGCGAAATACCTGTCATTTTCCTTACCGCGGTATCCAAGGATGAGCATCACTATTTCAAGGGCTACCAATCGGGTGCGGTCGACTACATCACCAAGCCTGTCAATCCAGACATTCTGGCAGCCAAAGTAAGCGTATTTTTAAAACTGGACAAACAGCGCCTCGAAATGAATCGTATGGCCGACGAATTAAAATCCGTGAACTTCCGTAACAACCTGATTCTAAACGGCACAGCTATGGGTATCCTCGGCATCGACGGCAGCGGCAAGATCAACTTCGTCAATCCGACTGCGCAGAATTTGTTGCTGGGCAGTCCCGATCTTATCGGTCTCTCATTACTTCCGTTCCTGGACGGAAAGCAGGATTTTCTAACTGACTGGGGGCAGCATGCAATTCACCGTAGTTGCTGCGAGCAGACGGTACTTAATTGCACCGATACTAGTATGTATGACACCAACGGTAATTCCTTCGCGGCGGAGTATACGTTCTCGCCGATGCCGGCCGACAGCGGTGTTTCTGGGGGTGTGCTGACCTTCCAGAATGTTTCTCAGCGGAAAACAGCCGCCGAGGAGCTGCAGAAAAGCGAGGAAAAATTTCGTGGCTTCCTGGAAAACTCCTCTGACGGCATTCTGATATTAAATGAAAAAGGCGATATAACGGTTGCAAACAGTGCCGTCGAGAAGCTCACAGGCTACCAGCAAGATGATCTGGTAGGTCACTCGATGAAAGGGCTGATACCCGCGCGTTTCGTGCGGGAAATTATGCGTCGATGGGAGGCCTATGTGGCCAGCCCAAAAAGGTTGCAGGGCGCACAAGTGGGAAATGGATTAGAACTTTCCATTCTACACCGGGACGGATATGAGATATCCGTTAAAGTAAGACTCAGTTCCATGGAAACAGGTGACGGCCTGGTGCTATGCGCAATCATTATGGACCGCACCGCAGAAAACTTGATGAACGAAACGCTGCGCAGGTCACAGCGCATGGATGCCATAGGCGAGTTCACTGGTGGTGTAGCCCACGACTTCAATAATATCCTGGCGATCATACTGGGCAACATTGAACTGCTGGAGTATGAAGAATTCAACGAAGATAAGGTGCGCGCCCGGCTCTCCGTTATCGAAAAATCGACGCAACGTGCCTCGCTGCTTACCTCGCAGCTTTTGCGCTTTTCCAATCGCAAAGCCACGACGTCTGTTACCACCAATATAAACGATATTTCTTCCCAGATAGATCAAATCGTCGCTGGCACGCTAACCCCCAAGGTGACGTTCACTCACACCACATGCGAAGACCTCTGGTCGACCTGTATCGATCCCGGGGACTTCCAGGACGCCTTGCTCAACCTGGCAATCAATGCCCGCGACGCAATGCCCAACGGCGGTCAATTGAAGCTCAAAACAGCAAACGTGAAGCTCAGTGCCAACTACTGCCGACAAAATCCCGACGCGAAACCCGGCGACTATGTGCAACTGTCAGTGACTGACACGGGGCAAGGCATTTCAGCTGACGTAATGCCCTACATTTTCGAACCCTTTTTCTCCACCAAGGAAGAAATAAAGGGCACCGGGCTGGGCCTGTCCATGGTCTACGGCTTCATCAAGCGTTCCGGCGGGCATATCAAAGTGTCCACGACACTGGGCGTAGGCACGACCGCACGGCTCTATCTGCCCAGGGATCAAAGGGAACCCGAGCAAACAGCGCTGGCCGCGCCAACAGAGGCTACAACGCAGAAAATGCACGGCGGCAACGAAACGGTGCTACTTGTCGATGATGAGCCAGACTTGCTGGAAGTCGCCAGATCGTCACTGGAGTCTCTTGGGTATCGCGTGTTGACTGCCGCTGATGGCCCTGAAGCCGCCGAGCAACTCGCCGCAGAGCCCCTTATCTCCCTGTTGATCAGCGACGTGGTAATGCCGGGGGGCATCAGCGGTTACCAGGTGGCAGCACTGGCGATGTCAACCCACCCGGGGATCTCTGTTCTGCGTAAGCTTCCCCATATCGGAGACAGGACATAAGTAGAGCTTTCTGGCATTTTATAGCCAGGAGGTTCACATGAAGAAATCGAAGTTTAGCGAGAGCCAGATTGTCGCCATTCTCAAAGAGGCAGATGCCGGAATACTGGTAAAGGATATATGCCGAAAACACGGCATTTCGTCTCCTACTTACTACTCGTGGAAGTCTAAGTACGGCGGTATGGAAGCATCAGACCTAAAGCGCACCAAAGAGCTTGAGTCGGAGAATGCCAAGCTCAAACGCATGTATGCAGATCTGGCGCTTGAAAATGCGGCGATGAAGGAACTGATCACAAAAAAGCTGTAACACCGGCGGAGAAGCGGACAGCGGCGGCTTTTCTCGTCACTGAGCAGAAGCTGTCCATTGCGCGATCCTGTCGGTGTGTGGGGTTGTCTCGATCAAGCTATTACAAGGTGCCGGATCATTGGGCAGTGCGTGACGCGGAGATAATCGCGGCATTGGCTGCGATTGTCGAAGGCCGACCCAGTCGAGGCTTCTGGAAGTGTCGAAAGCAACTGAGGCGCCAGGGATATCCATGGAACCACAAACGTATTTATCGTGTGTATAAGCTGATGAACTTGCACCTGCGCCGCAGGGCAAAAAGGCGCTTGCCCAAGCGACAAAGGGCTGAACTTTATGTGCCAGCGTTACCCGATACGGTGTGGTCCGCCGATTTCGTATCGGATGCGCTTAATACGGGCAAGCGGTTCCGCACGTTTAATGTCACCGATGACTTTAACCGCGAAGCTATCCACATTGAGATCGACACTTCAATCACATCAACGCGCCTGGTACGCGTGTTCGAGCAGCTTCGCGACCAGCATGGCTTGCCCCAGGTTCTGAGAACCGACAACGGCCCCGAGTTTTTGGGTGAGATCTTCACGGCTTGGGCAAAAGAGGCAGGGATGGCAATTCAGTATATACAACCTGGAAAGCCAAACCAGAATGCCTACATCGAGCGATTCAATCGTACCTATCGAGAGGAGGTGCTGGACCAGTACCTGTTTACATCCCTTGATCATGTTCGTGAGGCCACGTACTGGTGGATGATCGATTACAACGAGGAAAGACCACACGATTCACTGGGCGACATGACGCCCTTGGAAGCAAGACAACAATCCGCCGGGAACTCTATTTATGAACTGTCTACTTGACGGGGAAGCTTACGTATCAACCACATAACTTCGCCACACAGCCCTTGAAGGTAAGGGTGGACTAGCCAAGTTTAATACTGAGACCTTTATCTATATACCAGTTTTTATGACCAACGGATCACTGACACAGCACATAACATAAAGAGAGCATACTCGTAATACTACGTATAAAAACCTCCGTATTCTTACGAATTAGAATACTAAATCAACTTCGCTATTATCTACCCCAAGCTGATCATCTGTGTGACTGACATTTAAATTCACCCCCGGGGGTAGCAACCGATGCCTGAATTCCGCTCTGGCAATCTAATAATTCGAGCTATGGACGACAAAATTGCTTTAAGCCTTGCGGATGAAACCCGCAAATGTGCAACGGTTGATCACCGTGAGCTGCCACTAGTCCTGGAGTTTCTCACCTCTTTCTTAAGTTCCCAGTCAAACCGCCGTACCGGATTTCGTATAGAGCTACAGCAGCTCAAGCAGAGAATTTGTGATCGGTTTCAAGTTTTCGTGGAGGTGGACGGATTACGTGTGGCCACAACCCCGGTAGATCTTAGCCTCACGGGTATCTGTGTGGAATCTGATGAGATTGTTGCCAAACAGGGCACGCGTGCGAAGATCACACTGGTCTGGGAAGATAGAGAGATATTGCTGCCAGGAATAGTTATTCGTCAAAACTATTCCTGCACTCGCACGGCGTTCCAATTCATAGGGGTCGTCAAGGAGGGCAAAACCAAGCCACCCCCTGACCTGAATTTCATCTTCCGCGAGCTTGAGACACTGTGGCTGAACGACAGCCTGAGTCTGGAATGGCTTGAGCGGGAGTCTGTCACCAACGACAGCGCAATTGCAGCAACACACAACGGTTGATACACAGCCCTGAAACAATCCCGACGTTGGAACTATAGCCAGAAAGGACCAGTGCAGTAGCACGTCTCCGTAATAACGATTTTTCAATCTCGCCACGACTGGCTGAATGCAGCAGCACTCGCCTGTAGCCGCTGTACTTCAAGGTGGACGGCCCTATGCGCTTCCTGATCATTCGGGAATGTGCTGGTTGACTCATTCCTTTCAGTGTTATATTTCGCGTTACGCGCGCTGACTACCTTATTGCGTGAGACGCCATAGCTCTGCAGACCCAGGCAGATGGCGAACGGAGGTTCAAGCTGGGCGAAAAGACCATATTGGCCATTGACGATGATGCCACGACTACCTTACTGGTCGTGGAAATGTTCTCAGTGCGCGGATATCGGGTGGTCAGTGCAGCTGGCGGTGCCGAGGCGCTTGAAAAAATCGACCTGGTCCAGCCGGATATTATTTTACTGGACATAATGATGCCCGGGATGGATGGCTATGAAACCTGTTCCCGCATCAAGGCGATCCCCAAATTCGCTCTGACACCAATTGTCATGTTGACATCTTACGATGATGCCGACGCGGTGGAACGTGCTTACGAGTGCGGGGCGTCGGACTTTATCTCCAAACCGATCAACTGGCCGATTCTGATTCACCGTGTCGATTACGCGGTGCGCGCAGCGAGGGCATTTGCATCCGAGGCCCAGGCCGCCAAGCTCAGTCGCGCAATCGATATTTCCCCGAGTCAGATTCTGATGTTTCACAGCCACTCTCTGAAAATTCTCTACGCTAACACCAGCGCAAAGATTAATCTGGGCTATTCAGAACACGAATTGGAGGCCCTCGCCTTCGAAGATGTCACCACAATTCCCAAGAGCAGCCGCCTGAAGGACAAAATACTTCGTTTGGGGGAGGGGCAGCAGATCACGCTCAACGTTGATATGCGCCGCGCGGACGGCTCATGCTTTCCAGCAGAGGGTTTCGTGATTCAATCATCCGAGGGAGGCAGCCAATCGTTTATAGGGATCTTCCAGGATATCAGCGAAAGAAAGAAGGCTGAACAAGAACTGCACCGGCTGGCATTCTATGACGTATTGACTGGACTGCCCAACCGACGATTGATGCGCGAGCATGTTGAGCGCTCGCTGGCCTTCGCCGCGCGCAAAAGCACCAACTGTGCCATGTTAATCATGGATCTCGATGGTTTTAAACAAATAAACGATACGCTGGGCCACAAGGTCGGGGATTTACTTCTCAAAGAGGTGTCCAATCGGCTCAGCGGACTGCTGCGAAAAACCGACATCGTGGCACATGATACATCAACACATGCGCATGTTTCGGAAGGTCAGGTGGCCAGGCTCGGAGGCGATGAGTTTATATTGCTGCTAACGGAAGTGAGCGACACTTCTGGGCTTACAACGGTTGCCGCGCGCGTGCTCGAAGAGATCGCCAGGCCCTACAGTGTGAATGAACGGGTGCTTAACATCACATGTTCGATCGGTATTGCACTCTATCCAGAGAATGGCACAACGCTCGACGAACTGATGATGCGCGCAGATTCAGCAATGTACGATGCGAAACGGGCAGGGAAAAACACCTACGCCTTTTCCTCAAAGAAGTGACAATCTCGCGCCTCTAATGCAGTGAACACGTCCCATCCACGCCGCTGAGCCTATCGGCAGTAAGCTCTCCAGAAGATACCAATCAGCAAACCAGCTTTAGGACACTACTGTTGCCCAATCACCGTCGCGGTTAGTAAAAACTGCTTCATATGAGACAGCTTTTTATCGCGTCACGAAGCACCAGCCGAGAATGCTTGTTAAGGCTTCGCAATTCGGCGGCGAACACACTGCCCTCACGTAGCAGGCGAGCCAGCACGTGGTGAGGGATCTCTACTTGAGCCAGGTCCTGCGACAACGCGCCGTCACAAAAATGGTCAAAATGGCTGCATTCGCGAGCTTGCGAGTCAGGCGGGTTCAATGCAGAGCCCACCTCGGCAATGCGCTGCTCTCACGATCGACCAGCTTGCCGCCCCACTCCTCATCTGCCAATTCCGCCTGCTCAGGCAGGGTGAGCAGTCTTTGGCAACCGCCCAACACGATTTCGCGTTCGGCACCGCGCGATAGCAGCTCTTCCATCCGGACCATGACCCCACCTATCACGCTACGGACCAGGCTCGACTGCCCCACCCTGATTAGCGACCGGCACAGTAATATGGCGGAATCTGTGAAGCGGATAATATCGAGACTGGAGCTTCTGGCATGCGCAAAGATAAGGAGTTCTGCAACTTCAAGCGAGCAGCCAGCGTAATTCACCGCCTTCACATCTTCCCGATCATGCAGAAACCTCTCTGCAAGATCATAATTGTGTAGCCAGGAGTCGTTCGCTGCCCTCCCGTCGGATTCCAGCCAGGTTCGATGATTCTGACAGAGAAAGCGTAGTCGCATAAGACAGCTCCAAAAACGGCTTGAGTGAGTCACAATATAATACGAATGATTCTCATTAGCAATATTGAAATGCTTAATACGACAACCTTGCGCGGCCACGGGTGAGATGCTGGGCATTATCAACTGGCGTGAAGACCGCTGGCCCAAGGCGCAGTGCGCGATGATGACGCCACTACACTACGCCTCTTATGGCGGACTGCTACTGAAGACGCTTTATGCATTGCTCGGCCTTGGCGCCAGTTTGCAGATAATCTCCGGGCTGCGTATCTGGCAGTGACGCGTTCATCAGGCGAGCGATGAAAAGGATGCCGGGGAGAGTCTCGATAGACGATCGATCGGGTGAGTCATTGACATGGAGGTGCGCCGCAAACACCAATTTGCACTTCCCGGTGTTGTCGACACGCGAATATCCGACAATCAGCGCAATCGGCTTACAGCACTACAAAATAATGCTGATTCGTCCATGGGGACGCAGCCCATCCATGTCGAGATGACAGCGTTTGCTACGTATACTGAAGCCCTCTTCCGTCCGCAGCAGCTGATATGCATATCGACCTATGAAAGCATCGGTTACCCCGTCCTTGGAGCGATAGCAGACAAAAGCAGCCTCCACGCTCAGCTCATCCTGTTTGGCTTCCAGAATTCTTATGTTGCTCACCAGGTGGCGCAACTTCGACCGTGGGTATTCTGAATGCGCTGTTTTTTTACTCAAACGCAGCACCCGCTCTTCCAGGCGTCGGCGATCGTCTGCTATGTAGTACAACGAATTTTCCGGGCTGGAGTCTTCACTCAAATCAGTGGGCGGCACCTGATACTCGGCATCTTCCGCGTACAGCGACAACCATTCGTCCAGGCACCAACTGTCGAGCAATGCTGCCTCTCGAAACAGAAACTGTTGTACCTGGAAGTAGGTTTCGGCTCCAAACGATACGTTTTCAGTCATTATCTTTCTCCTTCCGAATACTTTCCAGGCGCCGATCCCATTCGCGCCAGAACACCCGCATTTGATGTTCATCGTCAAAGGAAGGTTGCTTCTTTGCCATCCCTTTGGATATATCGTTCCATGGCACCAGATCTCTTGCTTTGAAACCCGCCTGGCATTTTTCCAGCGCTTCTACATCATCCGGTGTGGCGAAACCGCCCGGCCCCAGGAACTCCAGAAAATTGTGTAAGCGAAACTTGCGCCGCCAGTCGTTTTCACCCCTGGCGGCCAGCGCCCAGGCGTTGATCATCATGTAGTTGGGGCTGGCAGGATAAAAGGTGCGAATTGTGATCGCCATGATGTCGTTGATAACAAGATTGGGGAAAATCACCATATTCCGGTTTTTGTGAGCGACCTGCTCCGCGCGCTCGGGCCCAAGTCGCTCCACCAGCTCGGCGTACACTTCGTCTATCTCTTGCTTCCCATCCTCGCCCCACATGGGAATCCACTGTGCGACAGGGCGGCCCCATGGCGCCGTATACTCGATTACTGCATGGCCATTACCCAGATTATGCGCCACACCAGCGAGCTTGGTGTCCGCCAGGCCCCCGTTAGTATTCATCAGGTAGTCCAGGTAGGTCGCGTGTGTTGTCTCGGCGTGATAGCCATCAAAACTGTTCTCTACCAGCAGCTTCCAGTTGGCGCGGATGGCGTATTCCTGTGTGCCACCAACCAACTCCATACCTTCTGGAGAATGCGCTGAAACCAGGTCCAGATACTCCTTTGCCCCCGCCAGGTAATCCGGGAGAGATTCCGTGGCGTCGTTAAAACACACGAAGTAGAAACCGGCATACTGGTCCAGCCTCGGTACTTCCCGCAGATTAACCTGGCCGCAGTCGTTGAAGTCCTTGCTATAGGACCCAGCGCCCGCCAGGTTGATCAATTCGCCGTCATCCTTGAACACCCAGCCGTGATACATGCACTGGAAACTCTTTTTCTTGCCCTGCTTCTCTCGGCAGACCGTGGCGCCTCTGTGGGGACAGACATTCAAAAAAGCGCGAATTGTTCCCTTCCTGTCCTTATTGAAGAGAATATCCCTGTCGGCAACCGTGCGGGTAACAAAACGACCTGACTCCTCCAACTCGGAGGCATGGCCCAGGTACAACCAGCAGCGGTCAAAGATGGCTTTGCGCTCCGCTTCGAATACGCTCTGCTCTACAAATGCCTTGCGTGGAACACGAAATCTCTGACCTTCCTCATCGTCCTCGATGCTTGGAATACGCTCTGTCGTCATAGAAGCCTCTATTTATATACCGTGCATTTGGTTTGTATTTGCAAAATTATCAGCTTACATTTATTGTGTAAAGCGTTTTGTTTACCCAGGGAGGTTCAATATGACAACTAGTGCCCACGCCGTTCCGGAGAATATCCAGGTAAAATTAAGAATGGCCGCTCGCGCTTTGGGCAATGCGGGACTTGTACACGCGTATGGGCACTGCAGTGTCCGGCTGGACGAGGCCCGGTTCCTGGTATGTGCACCCGAGCCGCTCAAGACCCTAATGCCCGGCGAAGTCGGCTCAGTTGTGCCCGTAGAGGGTGATCTTCCTGAAGGCGTCCTGGGTGAGGTGCGAATACACCAGCAGATCTACGCGCTACGCCCTGACATCGGTGCCATCTGCCGAATCATGCCGCCTGCCATCATGGCCCTTTCGACGCAAGGGGTATGCCCCGCTTCAAGACACGGCTTGTCCGCCTATTTTGACAACGACATCCCTCTCTGGGATGACCCGGCCCTGCTGCGTAACCAGCCCGCAGCACGAAAGTTGGCAACAACACTGGGGGACAACTTAGCCGTCATCATGCGGGGCAACGGCGCAGTAGTCGTCGGCGAGAACCTGGAGCAGGCAGTCACCTATAGCTGGTTTCTTGAGGACACCGCCAGGGTCGAAATGGCAGTTCGCCACGCAGGGTTTAACCCCGATTCCGGTCTACTCTCACAAGATGAACTCACTGCACGCAAGGTGACCACTGGCCGCGTTTTCGAGCGCATGTGGCGGCACCTCACTTTTGGGGATGCGGAACTGGATTGCCTCGAATGAGTTCTTGACGCTTCGAAATTTTCCATAATACAATGCGTACACACTGTATTTAACTAAGGTTTGAACAATGCCTACTCCATTTCTCTACGACAAGGTCAGCTACGTTGCCCTCGGTACTCCGAAGCTGGAGGAGTCCATAGCTTTCTATCGGGACCTCATGGGCCTGGAATTGTGCAGTCACCAGCCGGGTAAAAACGCCGTGTTTCGCTGTAGCGATAGTGCGGCCGATTTCGTCCTGTTCACAAATGACCAAGCGGGCTTGCAGCGGGTAGGCATGAAGGTACAGAGCCAACGAGACCTGGGCGGGGCTGCAGAACATTTCGAACAGCGTGGCTATCAACTGGCTCCACTGGAGGATGATCATCGAAAACTGTTTGGCACCGGCCCTGGCTTCAGTCTACTGGAAAGCGGCACCGGCCTGACGTTTGATTTTTTTGACAGCACTACAACTGCCTCGACACCTTTTACACCGACGCTGACCAATATCCAACGCCTTGGCCACGTGGTGATAAGGGCTAAGGAACTCGACCCTGTATGGGCCACCCTGAGAGACGACTTCAATTTTGTTACCTCCGATTACGTCGAAAACAAGGCTGTGTGGTTACGTTGCTACCCCAATCCCCTCCACCACAGTTTCGCCGTCGTCTGCGATGACAACGCCGGCCTGCACCATATCAACTTCATGGTCAGCGAAATAGATGATATCGGCAAAGCACGTAATCGCATGGAAAACGCGGGGGTGGACATTGTATTTGGTCCCGGCAGGCACACACCTTCGGGGAGTGTGTTTCTCTATTTCAATGACCCCGCAGGGATGACTATGGAATTCAGCTACGGCATGGAGGAATTTCCAATGGAGGACGCGCGTGAACCGCGCCAGCTGGAGAATTCCGCCAAGGTCATGGATCAGTGGGGCGGCTTTCCAGCGCCCGGATTTGCCAAGGGCGGAACAATTATAAGCCAGGTGGCGGAGTCGTGACCCTCAGTGGCCGGGTTGCTATCGTTACCGGCGCGGCACAGGGTATCGGCCTGGCCATTGCGCAGTCGTTACATGAAGCCGGAGCCTCAGTAGTCGTAGCGGACTTGAATGAGGAAGCGCTGCAGTCAGTGCCCGGCCAATTTGCTACGGCAGGCAGAGTAGCAACACTGGCTGGAGATCTCTCCAGGGAAGAAGATGCCAACGCCCTGATTGAATTTACCCTGCAGTCTTTCGGCCAACTGGACATTCTTGTTAACAACGCCGGCGGCGGTGTCATACTGCCGTTTCTCGATCATACAGCGGAAACCCTGCGCCAGACCCTGGACCGTAACCTTTGGACCACACTGTGGTGCAGCAAGGCGGCTCTACCTGCGATGAAGGCACGCCAATACGGGCGCATAATCCATATAGGCGCTGACTCCGTCCGCAACGGACTCTGGAACCACGCTGCCTATAATGCCGCTAAAGGCGGCGTACACGGTCTTACGACCGGGCTGGCCAGGGAGTTCGCGGAGGACGGAATTACCGTGAACACGGTGGCCCCGTCCGCAGTACACACAGCCGCACTGGAGACAGTGCAGGCGCAAAAGCCTGAGCTCGCTCGCCAATTCCTCTCGGTTATCCCGATGGGACGCGCGGCGGAGTGCTCCGAGGTTGCCTCGATGGTCTGCTACCTCGCGAGTGAGCAGGCTGCATTTGTCACCGGACAGGTGATCAGTGTCAACGGCGGCAGCACGATGCTCTGACAGACCAAGGAGAAACGATGTGGACGCAGAAATAGTTGCCAGTTCCGAGGACACACCTGAATGGATGGAATTGGGTAATATCGACGATTTTGCCGAGGGGGAGGTCTCACAGGCCAAGCTGCCCAGCGGCTTCCCTATCGCGATCTACCGGGTCGATGGTGAGTTCTATGTCACCTCTGATCGCTGTACGCACGGGGCCGCCTCTCTCTCTGATGAAGGCGAACTGGAGGGACATATCATTGAGTGTGCCTGGCATTACGGCACTTTCGATATCAGGACAGGGGCAGCCCTGACACTGCCTTGCCGCGCATCCCTGCCGACGTTCAATACCCGCATCGAGAATGATCAGCTTCTGGTAACAATGAAACCCAATAAACGCTTTCGACCGGAACAATAGGAGTCAGACCATTGAGCACCACGACGACCGGAACATCCAACCCCGAAATCGGCAAATCCATAGATATCGGTGGTTACCGGGTCAACTATCTTGACGAAGGCCAGGGGGAACCTGTCATCCTCCTGCACGGTTCGGGGCCCGGTGTCACTGCCTACGCCAACTGGCGTCTGCTGATACCAATGCTGGCTACCGACTACAGGGTCATCGCTCCGGACGTGGTAGGTTTCGGTTATACCGATCATCCGGACAACTTCGAGTACAACCTCAATGCCTGGATCGGGTTTGCCATTCAGTTCATGGATGCACTGGGAATAGAAAAGGCGAGTTTTATCGGCAATTCCTTCGGCGGTGCCCTGTCTCTGGCCCTCGCAGTGAAGCATCCGCAGAGGGTACGCAGCTTTGTCATGATGGGCGCTGCGGGCATTCACTTTCCTATTTCGCAAGGTCTTGAAAAAGTCTGGGGCTATACCCCCTCCTTCGAAGCCATGCGGGAACTGATGAATACCTTCGCCCACCGGGGCGAGGATATCAGTGATGACATCGTCGAATCCCGCTACCAGGCCAGCATGCGGCCCGGTTACCAGGAAACCTATGCGCAGCTATTTCCCGAACCGTACCAGGAGAGACTGGATGACCTGTGCCTGCCCGAGGAGGACATCTCCCGCGTTGAGCAGCCCGCGTTACTGGTTCACGGCCGGGAAGATACCATCGTCCCTCTGGACTGCTCATTACGGGCGGGTACCCTGCTCAGGAATTCTGACCTGCATATTTACAGCAATTGTGGCCACTGGACGCAGATAGAACGGGCCGCGGAGTTCGGTGAGCTGGTTCGCAGTTTTCTTAAGGCAAACCAGCTCTAAGTCGCAGTCAGCAAAAAGCAGGTCGATGATTAACAGGCCAATTTAACTGCGTTAAAGTACGGTTTATTTCGCCAGGAGTTCCTGAATTGTCTACTGCAGTCCAGAAAGATCGCATTCCACATGCAGTGCGCAGCGCCAAGATGCAGCAGCGCCTGTCCAAAGCCGCCTTTGAAGTCATCCGGGAAGTGGGTTATGCCAATTTTCGAACGTCCGCCGTCTCCAAACGGGCCGGCGTTTCCCAGGGCGCCCAACTGCACCACTATCCGACCAAAGACAGCCTGGCAATTGCCGCTCTGGAATACGCCTACGGTGAAGCCCGCGAGAAATTTGAGCAAAACCTGGCCAATAGCGAAAGCAGTGACGACCTACTAAACCTGATTCTCCAGGACTCCGCGGATTTTTATCTCTCTGACTATTTTATGGTTGCCCTGGATATTTTGATGGCCGGGGGTAAAAACGAAGAATTACACAAGCAACTTACCGGTATGTCGCGCCAATTCCGGGACCAGGTCGAAAGAGCCTGGTTGGAGAAGTTAGTGGACGACGGTTGGTCACTGACGCTGGCCGAAGACGTTCTTGCATTGTCACACAGCCTGGTGCGCGGTTTCGCTACACGCGCTCTAATCAGAAATGACCAGGCCGAGTTCGACCGATTACTGCGTCGCTGGCGGGAAATGGTCAGCTTGCTTGCCGACAAATAAAGTGGCTGCTCAACCGGGCTGACTAGCGCTCAACCATGTCGAAGTCGCTCTTTGCCGTCCCGCACATTGGGCAATACCAGTCGTCCGGCACATCGGCCCAGCGGGTGCCGGGCGGCAAGCCTTCTTCAGGGCAGCCGTCGGCCTCGCTGTATTCAAAACCGCAGCTCATGCAGATATAGATTTTGAAGCCGTGACTCATCTTTTACCCATGTCGGCTCTCAGGCGGCTCGCCCGAAACTGAATTGAATAGGAACTGATTTGGGACCGCACACCAGATCGGAAACTGCATATTTTGGAACGCCTGACAGCTTGACAGTATCCAAGCGGGGTAGCAGTTCTTCCCAGAAAATCCTCAGCTCCATACGCGCGAGATGCTGGCCGAGACAAACGTGACTGCCGAAGGCAAACCCGACATGCCGGTTGGGCTTTCGATCCAGCCTAAACTCGAAAGGATCGTCAAATACATCTTCGTCCCGGTTACCGGACACATAGGAAAGGTACATCAAATCACCCTTCTTGATGTGCTGACCGCGTATTTCGTGGTCGGTAACGGCGCTGCGCAAAAAGTGTTTGACCGGCGACACCCAACGAATCAATTCCTCGATAAAAGCGGGCAGTAGCCCTGCATCTGCTTGCAACTGTGCCAGCAGATCAGGTCGCTCCGCCAACAGCCACATGCCCGCTGCCGTGGTTGCTGCGGTCGAATCGTGTCCGGCTGTCGAGGCAATAACAAAATATGAGATTTGCGCCCTGTGCTCCATCGGGCATCCATCAATCTTGCCATTGCTGATCAGGCTAGCCAGGTCATCGCGTGGACAGTTCTGACGGTCCTTGATCACGGGCGCATAGTACTCCTCAAACTGCTTGTAAACCCGGCTCCAGGTTTCAGTGTGCTCTGCGGGATTTTCGGGGTCTGCTCCCGGGCGTCGCAAGTCGGGATCAGCGTAGTTGAACATCCACTGTGTCAACTTCAGCATTAACGGGTGATCTTTCTCGGGTATACCGATCAGCGTGCAAATGACTTTCAGGGGGTACTGGTAGGCGATATCCAGGGCAAAGTCACATTCGGGACCGCTTCGTTCCAGCTTGTCGACAAATGACCTGGCGATCTCTCTCACCATGGGTTCAGCATCGACTATGTTGCGCGGTATAAACCGGTCCTGGGTTACCTTGCGGTATTTGCTATGTTCCTCACCATCCATGTGAACCAATGTTTTGAGAATATTGTAATCGCCCCCGGTATATTCCCGGATCAGATCCTCAGAGGCTTTTGAAACGAGCATTTTAGATCGGTCGCCATTGTGAAAAATTTCGCTCAACTTGCAAATTTCCCGAATATCCTCATTTTTCGTTACGATCCAGTGCGGATCAAACCCGGGGACCTCAGCCACAGCCAGGGGGTAGTCCTTGCGCAGACGCGCGAATATTTCGTCCACTTTCCTGGGATCAGTAAACGTGGCTGGATTGAATATTGGAGCAACCAACTCCGTGGGAATGTGTGAACTCATTGCCGTACCTCAACGATTACGCAGTTTCATTGTATTGATTGTGTCCTCCACCGAAGCGGATTTTTGCGGAACTGCAATCACCGTGATTCGTGCAAAAAACAGACTGTTTCAATTTCAAACGTATTATTCAGGCGCATGCACCGGCCAAATCTTCTGCTTGATTTTCAGCTTGTATTTTACGATGCGGCAGCACACCAAGCAGGGTCATTTTTTGCCATAATGGGGACAATTGTTGACAACCACACGCGGGCCTGTTGCGGAACGCGTCGCTAAACTAAAGCGAGTAGTGAGAACTGAATGAGCTGAAGATTAAGGCGGTTCCCACTACCCCCAGCCAGGCATTAAACACCAGGCGCCACACCAAATCCTGGCAGGCAAGCTCCATGAAACTGTATAAAATGGCTCGCACCTTGAGCAGGACGATAACAATGATAATCAAGGAAGTGTAAAAGCTTTCTGCGTACCGTTCGAATATCAACCATGCTAAAAGAGTAGCAAGGAGGAGTAGCATCGCTACTATCGTGGAGCCGTTGAAAAAATAACTTTTCACCATTAGATCAGGAAGTAAATCAGGGGAAATATCAGGACCCACAAAAGATCGACCATGTGCCAGTAAGCGGCGCCACCCTCAAACGCTGCTGGAGAGAGTCTGGAAATTTTTCGGGGTGCAAGATTCAGCAAAAAGACAAGAAGAATAATCATTCCGCCAACCACGTGAAGCATATGTATCCCGGTCAAAACGTAATAGAACATGAAAAAATCGTTAGTTAATATCGTTATGTCCTGGCTCAATTTTTCCGAGTATTCGACAAATTTATTAACGACAAAAACGCAGCCACACAAAAACGCCAATGCCAGGAAAAATGCTGCTGTGCGCTGCGCCATATCACGAAAGGCTCTGGTCGCAATCACCACGAACCACGAACTTACCAGCAAAATCATGGTATTGATCATACCGAGCGTCTGGTTCAATTCGGACTGCGAAGCCTGGTACATAGCGGGATTTCCGGAACGCTCAAAACAGTAAACCATAAAAAACACGCCGAACATGCTCATATCCGCGATTATGAAGATGAGAATGCCACTTTCCAGGGCGCTCTTTTGTGACTTACTCGCGAATAGACTCATGGCATTGAGTTAACTTTTCATCCGGTACTACGAGGCGCCATTCTCGCTAAAGGCGTGGCATCGCGGCTTAAGCAGGCTGAAGTTCACCAAGGGTGATATCTTCGCCTTGCTCGGCGCGGCGCTTCACTTCTTTAAACATATATGAAGTGGCAATAGCGAACCAACCCAGCCAGCAGGCATAGGGTATGTAAAAGCTGAGTAGGCCGTCCCAAGCAAAAGGTCCTGTTTTCACAACGCCGGTCAAACTGGCGGGAATAAAGCTTAAACCGCACCATATAGTTAGATAACACACCCAACGGGGAAAGAGGAGTTGCTCGCGGCGATCAGACAATCCGACTAAAGCAGCCGCTATCATTTGCACCGTAGTACACGCGTATTGCAGATCGATGCACAGCCAGCCCAAATCAGATAATAGTAACGTCGTTTCGGGAGCCTGGTCGGGACGAAATGCTGCCGCTGCCCAGAAAAATGCGCTGAGCGAAACAACCATCATAGTCAGGCCACCACCCAGTAATTGCACATAGGCAAAGGTAGAGAAACGACCCTCGATACGGATCATTTGAGATGTTAGAAGTGCCGTCCACGGCAGATAAAGAACCACTGAAATCATCGCAAGAATAAAGCCGGCGCGTATGCTGCCCAAATTTTCGGCATAGCGTAGCGCCAGTGCATCTGCGCCTAACGCCGGCGAAGGATTCGGCAGGTTCTGCCCCAAAATACCCCAGAAAACAATAAAGCTTAGCAAGAACGCAGGCCCACACCAGGCACTGATTAGATCATGGCGTATTACACTACTATTATTCATTAGAACGACCTCTTATATATGATACTCATCAGGTAAGGGCTCCCGTCGTGCTCTTTGCTTCGTCGAGAGAAACAATCAGCTTTCTTAGTAAGCCATCCAATACGGACATCTCCTCCGCACTCAGGCCACCAAAGGCTTCAGCAACGGGTTGCGCAATTAGCGGCGTAATTCTATTTACGGCCTTTACGCCCTGCGCTGTAATCTTGATCAGGCTTCGGCGCGCATCCGTCTTTCCACTCTCTCGCTTGATATAACCATCCTTTTCCATAGCCGCCAAAAGTTTGGTCATATTCGCTCGACTGGTGCCGATCAATTCACTGAGTTCACTGGGATAGGCCTGCCTCTTCTGACTGGCAACCAGCACGCAAAGCACATGGTAGGACTTCTCGGTGAAGGACACATCTCTGAAGATATTCAGAAAATAGTCCTCCAGCCCAAAAACCCCTACCCTGATTAACCGTATCATCACCGTTTCTGTAAGCGGCAATGCAGGTAGTGCTTTTGCCAACGATTCAGTGGTTCGCTCCACTGTTCTTAAACGTTCAATACCACGCATAAACTAATCTCTCCTGGAACCCTTAAGACATTGTTTCCGGGGATACCTGGCCTGATCGGCCTTCATACTCTCGTTTTCTTAAGGACGCAAAAGCACATATTTAGTATCATAGTGTTTTACCAGTAAACTACTTTATCAATCGCCAACGGGGATAGCAAGGGGCACCTTTCGATGGCTTAGCTGCATACTGTGATTATGGGTGTCAATATTTATGGCCCATGGGAACCTCCCTGGCCCGCTAGACACGTTTTATAGTGAACGTGCGCTGGAAGAATCCTGCCAGAACCAGCGATGGGCTGTTTCGCGAAGAGGAAAATTATGTCAAAAGTGTTGGTAATGGGGGCGAGTGGCTTTCTCGGCAGCCACGTGGTGAAGGCGTTAGTGGCAGCTGGCCGGGAGGTGCGGATTATGGTGCGCACCACTAGCGATACGCGTGCCATCGACCACTTGTCACTGGAACGGGTGACGGGTGATATTGATAGCAGCGACGCCATAGCCGCCGCACTGACTGGCTGCGACAGTGTGTTTTACTGCATCGTTGACACCCGCGCCTGGTTGCGCGATCCGGCACCTCTTTACGCCACCAATGTTGACGGATTGCGCCGGGTTCTGGACGCAGCGCTAGCGGCCGGTGTCAGCAGATTTGTGTTCACCAGTACCTATGGCACCATCGGTATTAATCCCGCCGGAGTCTCTACTGAAGACGACATTTTTAACTGGGCAGACAAGGCGCCAGCATATGTGAAATGCCGGGTGCAGGCGGAGGACATGTTTCTTGCCTACTGCCGCGAAAAAAATCTCCCGGGTGTCGCCTGCTGTGTCGGAAATACCTACGGCGCTGACGATATTGTGCCGACGCCGCACGGGGCGCTGGTGAAGAATGTAGCGGCCGGGAAAATGCCCTACTACTGGCAAGGCGGTGGCCCTTGCGTGGGGGTTCGCGACGCCGCCCGTGCTCTGCTACTAGCAGAGACGCGAGGTGTGGTCGGCGAGCGCTATATCGTGGCGGAACGCTGGCTGGACTACGAAGAGCTGTTTGCTATCGCTGCAAATCGCGCGGGAGTGGCCCCGCCGAGCAAGAAGATTCCCCTGGCCTTACTGTATTGCATGGCCGCGATAGCAGACCTGGTGTCGTTCGTTACGCGCAAAGACAACCGCCTTAGCGTAGCGTCTCTGCGCTGCTCGACCCTGCTGCCCAATGTCGACAGTGCCAGGGCGCAGCGAGAACTTGGCTGGCAGCCTCAATCGGTGGAGCGGGAAGTATCTGAGGCTGTTGATTATTATCGAGCACATCCCTGAATCAGCTCTCTTTATCAAGAACACCACTCGCACAGGCACATTGCTTTGTGAGGGCGAAGTTGTTCGGTGTCGACGCCAGATTCGCCGGAAGGATTCACATGGAAAGCATCCGCTTCTGGATGCCTCGCCTCACCAGCGAGGTTTTCAAGGACTAGAGACTTGTTACCTGGGTGAAAAAAATGGCGCGCCCATCAGGATTCGAACCTGAGACCGCCGGCTTAGAAGGCCGATGCTCTATCCAGCTGAGCTATGGGCGCGGGTAATGAGACGCGAGTATACAACAGTAGTTCGGATGGTCGAAGGGCTACGAAGGAATAGAGTCGTACAGCACAATATGGGGCGCCCGCGGTGATACGATCAACCATCTCCCGGTGACAGCTGGGGAGCTTCTTTAATCCCCGATTTTCATAAAGATGTATCGAGAAGTCACGCTCCGAAGTTTTGTATTGTTTCGCTTCCTCATGCAGTCCAGCGCCAGAGAAACCACTTTAGAGCCGAGGTACAACCCGCCTTCTGCGATCAAAGTGCGATAAAAAGGATATTTTTCAGGACTTAAAGTATTGGAAAGCACGATCAGATAGTTAATCTGCGTAATTTGAAATGGAGTCGACCCAAGCAGCAACCGAACGCTTGTCGCGCAACATACACGCTTTAAAATAAATGGGTTGTAACAACGGCGTAATTGGGGTGGCCGACGGGTCTCGAACCCGCCACCTCCGGAGTCACAATCCAGTGCTCTACCTGATGAGCTACGGCCACCATCGTGAGGTGCTGAAACCGGGTTACCAAGCTCTCCTTCGTGACCGGAAAGTTGGTCGGGGTAGAGAGATTCGAACTCCCGACATCCTGCTCCCAAAGCAGGCGCGCTACCAGACTGCGCTATACCCCGATTCTTTCAATGCCGGCATATGCGCCAGGCCCCGTTTTTCAGGAGGGCGCATCATACTCACCAGAGCAGATAGCGTCAACGTCGATGGTGGGAATTTGAGGGGCAAGAAGGCTAAACCTTTCACTGGGAGGGCCGCTCGTGGGACAATACCCCCTTCAGCGGGGCAGATCCGGGCGCATCCCTCCGGGGCAGCCTGAAAAACACTCGCCGAGACCCAGAAGCTTCCACAACACATAGGATTCCTACAATATGCCCGCTCTCGTCCTGGACGGTAAATCCCTGGCAGCCCAAACAGAGGCAGCCCTACTGCAGCGAGTTGAGCGCCTGAAAGCCCAATCGGCGGGCAAAACACCCATTCTGGCGACTATTCTGGTGGGAGACGACCCCGCTTCAGCGACCTATGTGAAGATGAAAGGTAATGCCTGCCGCCGCGTGGGCATGGATTCCATGGCGGTGGAGATGCCCTCTTCCACCACCACCGAACAGCTACTGGCTACCATTGAGGAACTGAACAATAACCCGGACGTGCATGGCATTTTGCTACAGCATCCAGTCCCCCCCCAGATTGACGAGCGCGCCTGCTTCGACGCCATTGCCCTCAGCAAAGATGTGGACGGCGTGACCTGCCTGGGTTTCGGCCGCATGGCCATGGGCGAGGATGCCTACGGTTGTGCCACCCCCCAGGGCATCATGCGCATCCTGGAACATTACAAGGTGGATATCGAGGGCAAACATGCCGTGGTTGTGGGCCGTAGCCCCATTCTGGGTAAGCCCATGGCGATGATGCTGTTGCAAAAGAATGCCACGGTAACTATCTGCCATTCACGCACGCAGGATCTGCCTGCCATCGTCGCCCAGGCCGATATACTTGTCGGTGCGGTAGGTAAGCCAGAGTTTATCAAGGCGGACTGGGTGAAGCCCGGAGCGGTTGTGGTAGACGCGGGTTATCACCCGGGTGGTGTGGGTGATATCGAACTGTCGGCGCTAATGGACAAGGTCAGCGCCTATACCCCGGTGCCAGGCGGCGTCGGGCCCATGACCATCAATACCCTCATAATGCAGAGTGTTGAGTCGGGCGAGAAGAGTATTCTCGGCTAATTACTCCCGGCGCCACTTGGTGCCCTCGCGGGAGTCCTCAAGCACCACCCCCTGCGCCAGTAATTCCTGTCGGATTTCATCGGCGCGGGCATAATTTTTGGCCAGCTTGGCCTCCTGACGCTCATTGACCAATGCCTCAATAGCATCCGCTGATATGCCATCACTGGATACACCGCCCTGTAACCAGGCCTCGGGGTCCTGTTGCAATATACCCAGAAGATCGCCTGCCGCGAGAATTCGCGCTTTCAACAGTGGCCGCTCGTCAGCCGACGCCTTATGCAACTGTTTCGCCATGGCGTGAATTTCGGCGATGGCAATGGGTGTGTTCAGGTCGTCGTTCAGGGCTTTGTAAAATGGCTCATCAGCCAGCGGCACCTCCACGTCCAGCTCGATATCCTGAACATCCCGCAGGGTACTGTAGAGGCTGCCCAGAGTCGCTTCCGATTGCTCCAGTAAGTCCGCGGAGAAATTCATGGGGGAGCGATAATGCGCCGACAACAGGGCGAAACGCAGCACTTCACCACGGTAAGCCTGCAACAGACCTCGCACGGTACGGAAATTGCCCAGAGACTTGGACATTTTCTCGCCGTCGATATCCAGAAATGCATTGTGCATCCAATAGCGCACGTAGTCACCACCGTGGGCGCAGCGGCTCTGGGCAATCTCGTTTTCGTGGTGCGGGAAAATCAGGTCACGACCACCGCCGTGTATGTCGATGGTTTCGCCCAGGTGCTCACGAATCATGGCAGAGCACTCCAGGTGCCAGCCGGGGCGGCCGCGCCCCCAGGGGCTGTCCCAACCGGGCTCGTCGTCTGCGGCGGGTTTCCACAGCACGAAATCACCGGGATGACGCTTGTACTTGGCGACCTCCACCCGGGCGCCGGCGAGCATGTCGTCCAGTGAACGGTGCGACAACTTGCCGTAGTCCGCCATGGATTCAACGGCAAACAGCACATGCCCCTGCGATTCGTAGGCATGCCCTTTTTCGATCAGCGTTGCCGTCATCTCCAGCATGGGCGCGATATTGTGCGTGGCATGAGGTTCCAGCGTCGGTGGCAGCGCGTTCAGCTGGGCCATGTCCTCGCGGTATTTGGCCGTAAACTCGTCGGTAACTGCTTCAATGCTGCGGTTCCCTTCTCTGGCGGCCGCGATAATCTTGTCGTCCACATCGGTAATGTTGCGGGCATAGGTCACCGTATCGAACTGGGTCTGCAACAGGCGAAACAGCGTGTCGAATACCACCACGGGCCGGGCGTTGCCGATATGCGCCAGGTTGTACACCGTCGGCCCACAGACATACATTGTCACTGTGTTGGGCACTAGCGGTTGAAAGAGCTCCTTCTCACCGCTCAGGGTATTGTAGATGTACAGGCTCATTGCCCTGCCCCCCCCTGCCCGCCCCAGCTGTCGCGCAGACTGATGGTGCGGTTGAAAACGGGTGTCTCTGCACTGTGGTCATACCGATCTGCCACAAAGTATCCCTCGCGCTCGAACTGGAAGTTCTGCTCCGGGGTGGCTTGCAGCAGAGAAGGCTCTACCCACGCCTGCTCAACTACCCGCAGGGAATCCGGGTTGATGTGATCGAGGAAATCACGGTCGCCCTTGTCGGGGGACTCGTGATTGAACAGCCGGTCGTATAAACGGACCGTCGCCTGCGCGCCCTCGCTGGCGGATATCCACTGGATAGCGCCCTTCGGCTTAATGCCATCTGCCGGGTCTGTGCCGATAGTATCCGGGATAGTGTGAGCGTGTACCTCGACAATGTTGCCGGAGGCATCCTTCACCACGTCGTGGGCCTCTATGACATAGGCGCTGCGCAGACGCACCCGTTTGCCCAGCACCAGGCGTTTGTATTTCTTGTTCGCTTCCTCGCGAAAATCCTCGGCATCAATATACAGCTCCCGCGTAAAGGGCAGCATGCGCTCCCCCAGCTCGGTGCGGGATGGGTGTCGCGGCGATACCACCTGCTCCACCTTGCCCTCGGGGTAATCAGTCAAAACCACTTTCAGCGGGTTCAGCACGCACATCGCCCGGGGCGCGTTCTCGTTGAGGTCGTCCCGAATCGCAAATTCCAGCATGGCCACATCGACGACACCGTCGCCCCGGGTGGTGCCTATCATCTGGCAAAATTTGCGGATCGCGGCCGGAGTAAAACCGCGCCGTCGCATACCGGAAATCGTTGGCATGCGCGGGTCGTCCCATCCCGACACAATACCGTCATCCACCAACTGCTTGAGTTTGCGCTTGCTGGTAATCGTATAGCTGGGGTTAAGTCGGCCAAATTCATACTGACGTGGCCGCGCCTGCACCGGCAGATGTTCTAAATACCAGTCATACAGTGGCCTGTGGTCTTCAAACTCCAGAGTACAGATCGAATGAGTAACCCCCTCGATGGCATCTTCCTGGCCGTGCGCGAAGTCGTAGGTGGGATAGATCACCCAGCTGTCACCGGTCTGGTGGTGAGGCACCTTGCGAATACGGTACATAATGGGATCGCGCATATTCATATTGGGTGCGGCCATATTGATCTTCGCGCGCAACACCTTTTCACCCTCGGCAAATGTGCCGGCCCTCATGCCCTCCAGCAATTCCAGGTTCTCCGCAACACTGCGGCCGCGGTAGGGGCTGTCCGTACCCGGCTCGGTCAATGTGCCACGGTACTCCCGGGCCTGATCGGCATTGAGATCGCAGACGTAGGCGTCGCCCTGTTTTACGAGATGCACCGCCCAGTCGTACAATTGCTGAAAATAGGCCGATGCAAAGCGCACCTCTCCGTCCCAGCTGTAACCCAACCAGCGCACATCCTCCAGAATAGAGTCGATATATTCCTGGCTCTCCTTCTCCGGGTTGGTGTCGTCGAAGCGCAGATTGCAGCGGCCTCCGAACGTTTCAGCCAGGCCAAAATTCACGCAGATGGCTTTGGCGTGGCCCAGATGGAGGTAGCCGTTGGGCTCCGGCGGGAAACGGGTAACCACTTCCTTCACCCGGCCCGCAGCGAGGTCCTCGCTGACGATGGTTTCCAGAAAGTTACTGGCTGGGGTCTTTTCCATAAATTCCGCGCACTTGATAGCTGAAAAGGGCGCGTATTATAGCCACAGATTGCCCGGCCTAATACCCGATGAGCAGTTCAGCTGCACAGATAAAGGCGTATTTATGCTCATCTGCCGCCCCAGAGTGTTTTACTGCCCGGCAAAAGTCCGTATCATTGCCCGGCTCTGAACATTCACCAGCAGGGATACAGTATGGTCATCATTCGCACCACCTTCGGCGACATCAAACTGGAACTTGACGCGGAAAAAGCTCCCGTAACCGTCGCCAACTTTCTTGAGTACGCCCGGGCAGGCTTCTATAACGGCACCATCTTCCACAGGGTCATCAACAACTTTATGATCCAGGGTGGCGGCTTCGACATCAATATGGAGCAGAAAGCGGTAGGCAAACCCATTGATAACGAGGCGGACAACGGCCTGAAAAACGATTTCGGTACAATTGCCATGGCCCGCACCATGGAGCCGCACTCCGCCACTGCCCAGTTTTTCATCAATGTGAAAGACAATGACTTCCTCAACCACAGCGGCAAGAACATGCAGGGCTGGGGTTACACTGTCTTCGGCAAGATGGTCGAGGGCGAAGAAGTGCTGGAGAAGATCCGCAACGTGCCCACCGGCAGCAGCGGCGGCCATCAGGATGTGCCCACCGATGCGGTAATCATCGAATCTGTGGAAGTCGTCGAAGAGTAACCGGCCACGCCGGACCCCCCTCTTGTCCAGCACCTGCTTTATTTCAGATCTACACCTCGACACTGCCAGGCCCGCTGTCACGCGGGCCCTGGCGCAATTTCTCGCCGGCCATACCCATTGCACCGCACTTTATATCCTGGGCGACCTGTTTGAAGCCTGGCCGGGAGACGACGACGATTCGCCCCTCTCCCATGAAGTGACACGGCTACTGCGGGCTTACAGCGATACGGGCCCGGAGCTGTTCATCATGTGCGGCAACCGCGACTTTCTGCTGGGGGACGCTTTTGCCGCGTCGGTTGGTGCGTCGTTGCTGCCCGACCCAACCGTAATTGATCTATACGGCGAGCCCACCCTGCTAATGCACGGGGACAGCCTCTGCACCGCAGACAGCGACTACCAACAGTTTCGCCTGATGGCGCGGGACCCCGGCTGGCAACAAGAACTCCTGGCCAGGCCGTTGGCAGACCGGCGCACACTGGCCGCCGAACTGCGTGCCATGAGCTCAGAAGCCACCAGTATGAAAAGCGAGGACATCATGGATGTCACGCAGCTGGAGGTTGATCGCGAGATGAAAGCCCAGGGTGTCAGGCAGATGATTCACGGTCATACACACCGACCAGCGCGGCACAGCGACGGTAATCAGCTGCGCTGGGTACTGGGGGCATGGGATGATCAGGCCTGGTTTGTTGAGGCGTCCGTGGGTAAAGTTAAATTAAATAATATTATTATAAATCAATGAGTTATCATAACAACCTAAAGCAGTTTAGCGAGCCCTGGGGGGCCACTGTAGCCACCAAATTTACTTAACTGCCGGAACCCCGCTATGAAAACGGAACTCCTCATCGACTGATTCAATCAGTTCCCGCTCCCGTTGCAGCAATAGCGGCAATCTGGCTGCGATATCTTCGGCAGAGCCCAGTGCTCCAGCCAGCTTCAGGTAATCGGTGAAGTGGCGGGACTCCGACTTGAGCAGCGAGGCATAGAATTCTGCCAGCTCATCGTCCAGGACGGGCACCAGCGCGGCGAAGCGTTCGCAGGAGCGGGCCTCGATTATTGCCCCCACTAACAGAGTATCCACCAACCGCGCCGGCTCATGGCTGCGCACCGGCTGCCGCAACTCACCGGCGTAGCGGGAAGCGCTCAACTGGGGGTAGGCGATGTCCCGGCTCTTCATCAGGGCAATGACCTGCTCAAAATGCCGCAGCTCTTCCCTGGCCAGCCGCGATAGCCGGGTGAGCAATGTATGATGGCCCACGTAACGGTACATCAGGTTGAGTGCGGTAGAGGCGGCTTTTTTCTCGCAGTTCGCGTGATCGATCAGCAGCAGCTCCTGATTCTCCAGCGCCCATGTCACCCATGACTGCGGCGTGGGGCAGTACAGGAAATCGTTGATGGGGCCTATATCGACTGCGACAGTCACTCGCGCTGCCCCATAAACAGGTCCGGGGTCAGCATGTAGCGCTCATAGTGGGCTTCAGACAGGATAAAGAACTCACGATCTATGATCTCCCGCAGTGCTGCCAACGACAGCGCACGATATGCCTGGTCCACCTCAAAACCGAAATCCGCGGTGACATCGATCTGGCTGGCGCCGGCCTTGATCAGGCTGTAAACCCAGCAGTACTCGTCGTGGTGCGCGGGATAGTCCACCTGCTGCACCTGTAGCTGCCACTGCAACAGCGCCCTGTCGGTGATTTGCAACTTGTTACTGACACACTGTGACAGAAAATCTCCCAGACGCCGGTTTACCACCTGCTTCTGTTGTGGGGTGTAACTGTTCCAGTCGATAACCTCGTGGGAAAAGCGCTTGCAGCCCCGACATACACTGTCACCGATACCGGTGGAGCAAACACCAATGCAAGGGGTTTTGGCAGTAGTATCAAGCATTTCGTACGGGGTTTTTAACAGCGGGAATCACTGTGAAAGTGTACTTTATCACCCCGGTGAATGCACGATATAGCGCCCGGATAATTTATCTTAAACGGCGCCTGCGCTATACTCGCGCTCCGATTCCGCACCTACGACAAACGCCCCACTCTGAAGCCACTAAGGCCTCACAGGGGTGATTAAGCCAACACAAAGGAGCTCTACCGTGCTTGAAGCCTATCGCGAACATGTGACCGAACGTGCCAGCCAGAATATCCCACCCAAGCCGCTCAACGCCGAACAGGTTGCCGCGCTGGTAGAACTGTTGAAAGCGCCACCGGCTGGCGAGGAAGCGTTCCTGCTGGACCTGATCAGCAATCGGGTACCGCCGGGGGTAGACGAGGCCGCCTACGTCAAGGCGGGTTTCCTGTCCGCCGTGGCAAAAGGTGAGACACCCTGCCCTCTTATCGACGCGGCCAGTGCCGTTGTACTGCTGGGCAATATGCACGGCGGCTACAATATCGAAACCCTGGTATCACTGTTGAGCGACGACAAGCTGGCAGAAGCCGCTGCGGGCGAGCTCAAGCATACCCTGCTGGTCTTCGAGGCCTTCCACGATGTGGCCGAGCTCGCCGAAAAAGGCAACAATCACGCCAAAGCTGTTATGCAATCCTGGGCGGACGGCGAGTGGTTTACCAACCGCCCCGCTGTCGCAGAATCCATCAAGGTTGCCGTGTTCAAAGTAACCGGTGAAACCAACACCGACGACCTGTCACCCGCGCCCGACGCCTGGTCGCGCCCGGACATTCCCCTGCACGCCCTGGCCATGTACAAAATGACCCGGGACGGCCTGGAGCCCGCCGAGCACGGTGTCACTGGCCCCATGCAACAAATCGCCGACCTGCAGGCCGGTGGCATCCCGGTGGCTTTCGTAGGCGATGTCGTGGGTACCGGTTCATCCCGCAAATCAGCCACTAACTCTGTACTGTGGTTCTTCGGCGACGAGATTCCCGGTGTGCCCAACAAGCACGGCGGCGGCATCTGTATCGGCGGCAAGGTCGCCCCTATTTTTTACAACACCATGGAAGACGCCGGCGCACTGGTATTCGAAGCGCCCGTGGACAACCTGGGTATGGGCGATGTGATCGAGATTCGCCCCTACGACGGCAAGATTCTGTCCGAGTCCGGGGACGTATTGAGCGAATTCGAACTGAAGTCCGAGGTATTGCTTGATGAGGTGCGCGCAGGTGGCCGTATCAACCTGATCATCGGTCGCGGCCTCACTACCCGCGCCAGAGAGTCCATGGGCCTGGGTGCCACGGATCTGTTCCGTACCCCCGAAGTTCCCCTCGACACCGGTAAAGGCTTTTCCCTGGCGCAGAAGATGGTGGGCAAGGCCTGTGGCACCGACGGCATTCGCCCCGGCACCTACTGCGAGCCGCTGATGACTACTGTCGGCTCTCAGGATACCACCGGTCCTATGACCCGGGATGAACTGAAAGACCTGGCCTGTCTGGGCTTCTCTGCCGACCTGACCATGCAATCTTTCTGCCACACAGCGGCCTACCCCAAGCCGGTGGATATCGATACACAGCATTCACTGCCAGACTTCATCATGACCCGGGGCGGTGTTTCACTGCGTCCCGGCGACGGTATCATTCACTCCTGGCTTAACCGCATGCTGTTGCCGGACACCGTGGGTACAGGCGGCGATTCCCACACCCGCTTTCCGATGGGTATCTCCTTCCCTGCAGGCTCCGGCCTGGTGGCGTTCGCCGCCGCCACCGGTGTCATGCCGCTGGATATGCCGGAGTCGGTACTGGTGCGTTTCAAAGGTGAAATGCAACCGGGTATCACCCTGCGCGACCTGGTGCATGCCATTCCCTACTACGCCATTCAAGAGGGTCTGCTGACGGTAGAGAAGAAAGGTAAAAAGAATATCTTCTCAGGCCGCATCCTCGAAATCGAAGGCCTGAAGGACCTGACCGTGGAACAGGCTTTCGAGCTGTCCGATGCCTCCGCCGAGCGATCTGCTGCGGGCTGTACCATCGACCTGGACGAGGACACCATTGCCGAATACCTGCGTTCCAACATCGTTTTGTTGCGCTCAATGATCGCAGAGGGTTATGGCGATCCGCGCACACTGGAACGCCGCGCACGCAAGATGGAAGACTGGCTGGCCAACCCCAGCCTGATGAAGGCCGATGCGGATGCAGAATATGCCGCGGTCATTGAGATAGACCTCGCTGACGTCAAAGAGCCTATCGTCTGTTGCCCCAATGATCCGGACGACGCTCGCCTGCTTTCAGCCGTGGCCGGTGACAAGGTTGACGAGGTATTTATTGGCAGCTGCATGACCAATATCGGTCACTTTCGCGCTGCCGGCAAGTTACTGGAGAAGCACAAGGGCGGTATTTCCACCCGTCTGTGGATAGTGCCACCCACACGCATGGACGAGCACCTGCTAATGGAGGAAGGCTACTACAACATCTTCGGGGCTGCCGGTGCACGCACCGAGATGCCGGGCTGCTCGCTGTGCATGGGCAACCAGGCCAGGGTCGCCGCCAATTCAACCGTGCTATCCACCTCCACCCGAAACTTCCCGAACCGACTGGGCGATGGTGCCAACGTGTACCTGACCTCTGCGGAACTGGCCTCGGTGGGCGCCATTCTCGGCAAGCTACCCACCCCCGAGGAGTATCTGAAGTTCGCAAGTGATCTGGATTCGATGTCTGACGAGATCTACCGCTATATGAATTTTGACCAGATCCTCGAGTTCCAGAAGAGTGCGGAAGAAGGCAAACGTATAGCCGCCGTCGAAATAGAGGAAATGCGCGCCTGATTGCGGCCAAGAAGCGCTGAGAAAACCCCGCATGTCGGGGTTTTTTTATTTCACCATGACTCCAGCACCGTACTTCGCTGGACTACGCCTAAGCTCGCTACAGCAGGTTTATCAATAACTTAGGCTAATTCATCATATGCCGGTGCTTTCCGAAACTTGACCCGGCTTCCATCCGCTTGGCTCCTAACAGGCTCCTGGAAACGGGTCTTTCCAAGGAGTCAGCTATGGCTAAGATCAAGCTCACCAAGTCCGCAGTCGATGCGGCAAAACCTCAGACGCAGCCCGTTGAGCTGCGTGATACCCTCGTCCCCGGCTTCCTCTGCAAGATCACGCCTGCCGGTCGCAAAGTCTTCATGCTCCAGTACCGGACAAACGCCGGTGAGCGGCGCAAGCCCGCATTGGGTCTGTATGGAGAACTGACGGTCGATCAGGCTCGCTCATTGGCGCAGAGTTGGTTGGCTGATGTTCGCCGGGGTGGCGATCCAGGAGCTGCCAAGGCGGAAGCGCGCAAAGCGCCCACCGTCAAGGAACTGTGCGTGAAGTTCATGGAGGACTACTCCAGGCACCGCAACAAACCCAGTACTCAGAGGGGCTACCAAGGCAATATTGACCGCAACATCATCCCAATCCTGGGTCGTTTCAAGGTAAAGGATGTGAAACGTGCCGACGTGGCGACAATGATGAAGAAGCTCGATTATAAGCCAGGCGAGGCCAATAAAGCTCTGTCCGTCCTGCGTAAGATGTTCAACCTTGCTGAGATTTGGGGGTACCGCCCGGATGGCTCGAACCCGTGCCGACACATTCCGCTGTACACCGGTGGCAAGACAACCCGGCTCATTACTGACGGAGAGATGGCCAAGCTATTCAAGCACCTCGACCAAGTTGAGGCTGAACGCTTAGTGCCTTATGTCATCCCGCTGGCAATTCGTCTGCAATTCGAGTTCGCTGCCCGGCGTTCTGAAATAGTGCTGCTTGAATGGGAATGGATTGACCTGGAGAACCGCCGGGTGGTCTGGCCCGACAGCAAGACCGGTGGTATGTCAAAACCCATGAGCGAGGAAGCCTATCGACTGCTTTCCACGGCACCTCGACAGGAAGGCGGACGTTATGTGCTGCCATCGCCGCGTAACCCGCTCACCCACTTGACCTATGGGGAGTATTACGGCGGCTGGACCCGTACACTCAAGGCGGCTGGCGTCACTCACGTCGGCACGCATGGCATCCGACATCGCTCGGCCACAGACATCGCCAACTCGGGTATTCCAGTCAAAGTCGGTATGGTACTGACAGCGCACAAGACTGTGACCATGTTTATGCGCTACATCCATACCGAGGATGATCCGGTTCGTGAGGCGGCCGAACTCGTAGCGAACCGGCGTAAGACAATTATAGGGGCTCCGCGTGTCAAGGGAGCCTCAGTATGAGCAGGGTCGGTGTACAGGTTTGCCGCTCAATAGTCGCAATAGCGGTGCGACTATTGATCGTGGGCGACCATTGGGGGCTCCTGCGAGGGATAGACAATCATGCCCGTTACGGGTATAGTTATTGGGGTGGATGTGTATGAATGTCTTGAAGCGAAAGGATTTTGCGCGGTGGCAAGCGGGCGAGAAACTGTCCGATACGGCCCTGTGCAAGGCGGTCCAGGAAATGGAGAACGGGCTAATTGATGCCGACTTGGGCGGCCACCTTTATAAGAAGCGGGTAGCTCGCCCTGGTGCGGGTAAGAGCGGTGGCTACCGCACCTTGTTATCGGCCCGTGTTGGCCGCCGTTATGTATTCCTGCACGGGTTCCCGAAAAGCGACAAGTCGAACATCACGCGGGAAGAGAAAAAAGCGCTGCAATATGCCGGCAAGGTATTTCTAGAGCTGTCGGCTAAGGAATTGGTGAAGGCATTGCAGGCTGGTGTTCTATTGGAGGTATGTTGTGACAAGTAAAATCATTGAATCCTTGCGCGGTGATCTGGCTGCATTGCAAGACGCTGGCGCGATCAGCAAAGTGACGATGCGTGAATTCGACGCGATCTGCCCACCGCCGGTGCGCGAGTTCAGCGCGGACGACATCAAGCGTCTGCGTGAAGCGTTGCATTTCAGTCAGCCAGTGTTCGCCCATCACCTGCACACTACGGCTTCGACGGTACGCAAGTGGGAACAGGGTGAAACGCACCCAGCAGGCCCGGCGCTCAAGCTACTTAACGTCATCGCCGACAAGGGTTTGCAGGCCATTATCTGATGAATGTGCGACGGAGGTACAGATAGTGGCTTCACAAATTGCCCCGTTCAGCTCCCAGCACCTGGAAGCTGCCTGCCGCGTCCTTGCCGACACCGCACAAGGTCTGACTGGCACGCAGATCGGGCGGTTGTTACAAGAGGTCCAAGTAGCCGACTCATCCCCAGACATGACCAAGTGGAAACGGCTGTTCAATGCGTTGGCTGGCGCGCAGAACCAGCATAAGGTTGGTAACCATCTCATCATGTTCATCAATCGCGCGATGAATCCGGTGAGCTATGCCAGTAATCCTGGAGCATTCGCGTGGCGCCGAGATGAACTCAATGTTGTCTTGGCCTTTTCGGGTTTCTACGTGCGTGAAGACGGCAAAGTTGGATATGCCGATAAGGCCAATACGCTGGATGAGGCCCGAGCCCGAGCCGGGCGCCTCAAGGCGGCGCTGGAAAGTCGGACTGTGCATGCAGAAGTCCTGAACTACTGTCGTGCGGAGCTAATGGAAGAGAACTATTTTCACGCAGTCTTTGAAGCAACCAAGGGCGTCGCCGAGCGGATTCGCCAGCTCTCAGGCCTGAGCGGCGATGGTGCTGACCTTGTGAATAAGGCTTTTGCGGGCCAACAACCCGTTCTTGCCTTAAAGACACTTACCTCGGAGTCCGAAAAGAGCGAACAGAAAGGTTTTGCAAACCTGCTGGTCGGTCTGTTTGGAGCGGTACGCAATCCGCTTGCCCATGCTGCGAAGACGAATTGGCCGATGTCCGAACAAGACGCCCTGGACATCCTGACGCTGGTGTCACTGATTCACCGCAAGCTGGATGGCGTCACGAGGCTTGCTGCTGTGCCTGCGTAAAGGGGGAGCCAATGGACGAGGCGATTGTTGTTTTTTCCCGGAAAGGGCTTTTCCAGACCACGATTGCGGCACGTGACGTCCGTAGCCGGGAACATGCGCGCAAGCTTTGGCCATTGGTCTCTTCCGATGGATCGCGGCAAATGGTGACGTGGGTCAGTCCTTCCTTTGAAAATGGCAAATTGCGCCGACGATCCCATTTTCGAGTACTGCCTACTCAGCACACCTTTAAGCCTAAAGCTCACTTCGACGATGAAGAAGCTAACCGATGGAGTGCTATTCAGGAAAGCCCTGAACACCGGCGGGCGAAAGAACTTGTCGCGGACGAGCTCTCAAGGCGCTTGCGTGCTGGGCTTGCAATGCCCTGGTCGTTCAGCGATTTGGATTCATCGGATTATCCGCTGGAGGGGAACTTGCTGCTTGGCGCCGACCGAGTGGCAACTGAGCATCCTCTAGAGACGCCTTTCGGCAGCAAGTTCCGGCTCGATGTGGCTGTGCTTGGACCGCCGGTCCAGGCTGAACCGATGGTGCTTGGCGGTGTTGAAATCGAACTTGGCCACGCCTTTGACGGTCGGAAGGCGCTGATCGGAAAGTCTCTCGGCTTCCCACTCATCTCCATCGATATCACCGAAATGACCCTGCCCGAACTTACTCCGAAATGGGCACAGAAAGTGTTGACGGCAACCACCCGTAACCATGAACAAGGGCGACGACAGACCTACATCTATATCCATGACTTGCTATACCCACTCTATGCGCAATTGCCGGCGTTTCTCGACGACGATCAGCGCCATCAGTTCCTCGTGTTTGCCGACGATAAAACGCTGAACAAGCTGGTGAGCTGGATGAATCTCCTGGCCGAAAAGCTGGAGTATCCGAAAGGGACGGTTGCTGTGGCGATAGTCAACGGTAAGAACGACCAGGCCCGCAAGATGCTGGAGCGTGCCGGGCAGGTCGTCGGTCCTGATTGGAAGGACTTTAATGATCAGAAATGTCTCCGCTTGACCCTTCCTCGCCCCAAGGGGCCAGCAGATCTTCAGGCGCACCGTTTCCACATGACCATGGCGCGTATCCTGCTATCGCATACCGATGCCCTTGTTGGCTATAAGTATTGCAACGGTGTTGACAATAATCACCCCGAAGACGATGTCTGGGTTGCGAAGCGATGGATCGCCAATGAAAAAATCTTTTCCGAGCACCGTGTACTACCGAAGCGATTGGCCGAGCCGGTCAATAGATTGATCGCCGTAGTTTCGGATCTCAGACATAATCACGCTGCGGCCCGCTACGAGGAAACGTCCCGTACCGAACCAAATAATTCTGCAAGCTAAAGCTCGAGTCGAGCCAAATGGCTTGTCTGGAGATTGACTCGAACCTCAGTCTCTAGTTGGTGTTGAGACCCATTCCAATGGTGCTGAAGAAGGCAAAATCGGCAAGCACTCAAACAGGCGTTCTGCATAAACGAACCCCATTCGCCTAACTGCGCTCTTATCGAAATACAATAGCCAGCCAGCAAGTAACGCCATAGAAGTAAGCAACGTCAAGCCTGCGGCAAGCCCCGGCTCTGCAAGATGTGCCGGGACAAAATGGGGCGGTATTACCTGCAGAACTTTTGCAATCACTAATCCGTAGGCGATACCCAAAAGGCACGATACGATGCCAACCGGTTTCATCGCCAGCATATTGCGGTGAAATCCATAGGCAATGTTCTCTTTTAGCAAGAGCTTTTTATTAGAGCGCGTCAGCTCACGAAGCCGCCTGGTTGCACCAATATAGATATCATCCGCCTTGTCAGGGTTTGCTGATTCTTCTTCTGCTGTCGGCATAGCAATACCGAGCTTCTCCGTAATTGCAGTGTGGTAACGTTGTTTGCTGACACTATCAAGAAACCTATCACGATGACGTAACGCGATGGTTGTTGGCATGCCGCCCCATTTTGCAACCAGCATCTCTTCAAGTTTTTTCCCGCGCCCACGAGCAACACTTGCAAGGGCATAAATAGCACCGCAGCCGCCGAGCAGGCCAACCACACCTGTAAGCACAGGATGCTTAGCTCCATAGACGCACAGTAAGGGGACTAACAATGGCAAGGCCACAAGAAGTCCTGGGGTAACGCGCGCTTTACGCTCATAGGGGTCTTTGACCAGTTCGAAAATTGTTGTCATGAAGAGTCAGGCCTGCGTTGTCAATCCATCAATGTAGGGTTGAATTTCATTTCGGTTTTTCAGCGTGATCTGTTGCGTGAGAGGGTCAGGAGCTTCCTTGGTGTGCAAGCCCAAACGCCTCAATGTGTAGTACAGAAATGCTTGGCGGCACGGAAGTTTGACCTCGCCATCTTCCATGCCGTAATCCAATTCCAAGACTCGCCTCTTGGCTGTCGGCAAATCGGGGTGCGGCGCAAGGACAAGCGTCAGTACAGTATGCCAATGCGCATCCTGGCTGAAGTCCACTTGGCTTGCCTCGAAACCGTCGATGCGCAAGATTCGAGCTAGGACAAAATCACTAAAGCGCTGGCGTTTGTGGCAAAACGCGCGCACGTGCCAGCGAAAACCGTCGTTGCCAAGCGCGTGAGGGGACAGCAGGCGAATCGATTCGTCCAAGGACGTCATGGACTGGTAGCTCACCCGAATCGCTTCCTGCTGCCGGATTGCCCGGACTACTGCTTCGACGGTCTGCTCATTGATCGTGCGCCAGGGGGAAGGAGCCCAATCTGTCTCCGGCGCGGAGCCGATGAAGCTGGCCGCCGGCTCGACAACTCCCATTTTCGTCGCCAGCAACTCCGCTAGATAGCGTTGGCCCGAACTTCGTTGGTAAAGCGGGCAAAAACTCGGTGATGCCGTGTAAGTCTTGGAACTGCGGTCGTAAGTCAGGTTGCTCGGTGCCAACTCAGTGTACTTGGCAATATCCAGTGATGCTTGGGGAACCGATATGCCGAAGTGCTCGGTGAGGTCCATGCGGTTAATGCGCCGCTCCCAGCGCAGACGGAAATCAATAAATTGAAGCCTACTCTCCAACCCCCAGCTTAGTCCCTTGGGCTCAGTTGGTTCGACAGTAGTGATAGGGGTTTCTCGCATCGTTACGCCTATAAAGTAGACGGGTATAAAAAATATCCGTATAATAATTATACTCGATTACTTTTCGGCCGTCCACCCGGAGACCTGTATGCCTACAACCATCACGTTTTTCCCCGTCGACAACGGGGACATGACCCTCATCAAATTCGGCGATCTCGACGCGACGACGCTGCTGATCGACATCAACATCCGACAAGACGCCGACGACCCCGATAAGGACGTGCGCGATGTTGCCAAGGACTTGCGCGAACGGCTGAAGAAGGATGAGAACGGCAGGCCGTATGTCGATGCCTTCCTGTTGAGCCACCCGGACCAGGATCATTGCCGTGGTTTGGCGCGGCATTTCTACCTAGGATCGTTGGACAAGTACCCGGATGACAAGAAGGACGACAAGGACAAGAAGATCGTGATCCGCGAGATGTGGTCGTCCCCGATTGTGTTTCGACGCGCCAGCAAGACGCACACCTTGAGTGACGACGCTAAAGCATTCAACACGGAGGCACGTCGACGTGTACAACTGAACCGCGACCAGAACTTCGCCGTTGCAAACGGTGATCGCATTCAGATCATGGGCGAGGACATCGACGGAAAAACTGATGATCTCACCTCGATTTTACGGAAGGTGGACACGCGCTTCTCGACGATCAATGGAAAGAGTTCCGCATTCTTCTCCGCGTTCCTTCTGGCGCCTCTGGATGCCCAGGACGACGACGAAGAGTGCCTGGTCAAGAACCAGTCCAGTGTGATCCTGAACATCACATTGGCCGCTGATGCACAGACGCCAGATGGCGCGAAGTTCCTTACTGGTGGCGATGCTGAGGTATTTATCTGGAACCGCCAGTGGCAGCGCCACAAGGCCGAAGCCGATGCGCTTGAGTACGACATCATGCAGGCACCACATCACTGCTCTTGGCGTTCACTGTCCGAAGACAGTTGGTCTACCCTCCGCGAAAAGGCCAAGCTCGATACCGATGCCCGCAGTGCGCTTTCGCAGACCCGTGACGGCGCTGTCATCGTCACCAGTAGCAAACCGATTAAAGATGACGACAGCGATCCGCCCTGCATCCGCGCAAAGCGTGAGTACGTGGCAATCGTGGACGAGGTAAAAGGCGAGTTCTACTGCACCGGCGAGTACCCGAGCGAAAAATCCGTGGAGCCTCTCGTTTTCACCGTCACCGCTCAGGGGGTGCAGCCTCCATCGAAGAAGGAAGCAGGATCAAAGGCTGCCGCCGTGATCACCTCCGCGCGCACTCCCATGCCGCACGGGTCATCATGACAGACGCCATCGCAGACGCACTGCATCAACTTCAACGTCATCGTGGCTTGATCCGCGTTGGCGAGCCAAAGGCAAGCGGTGTATCGACACAGATAGAGGTCGATGTTGCCGTTCAACTGCCAAGCAGGTCTCGGCGTAACGGCGTCTCCCAAACTGGCGTACGTGCCGTCGAGACATGCGTTCTGGTATTCGATAATGACTGGCCCCTATTCGCCCCCAAGCCCTTCTTGCGTGCAGACTTCCCGCTCAACTTGCCGCACATCAACCCCCATCAGGAAGGCGAGTTGGTCTCGCCGTGCCTGTTCGAGGGGTCGTTGGACGAGTTACTGCATCGGTTTGGTCTGGACGCCATTGTCGACCAGTTGATCGATTGGCTGCACAAGGCCGCAGCCGGAACATTGCTGGATTTGGAGCATGGGTGGGAGCCGACGCGCCGAGACAGTTGTCCTTCCACCGTCATATTCAGTGCCGAGAAGGTCGCGGCCAACGCTCCCGTTGACGGCACGATTCTGGTAGTTCCCGCACGCTATGTGACGATCGATGGCGGTATGTACGCCATCATCAATACCGAACTGACCGCGCAATTCGATACTGTTTTCTCGCAGGATGTTCACAACGACAAGTTGGGGAAGTGGGGGAATGGCCATGCCGCAGCCTTCATCGCGCGGGCGCCAATGACCGGCAATCACCCGTATGTGGTCGGGCGCTATCAACCGGAGACGGTTGTCGATCTCGCGACGCTGCTCGATAGAGCAGTGGAACTGGGCATAGATCGTGACGCTTTGGCCCAAAGCCTGGATGGCTACTACGGACGTTCGATCCTGGATATGCAGCAGGACTCGCGTGGCTGGGTGTATGGCTTGTACGCGATTGTTATTCTGACTGTGCAAAGGCCAGTGTCGCTTGTGGGCTCACCAGGGAGAAGCGTCGAAGTATTGCCCTACATTGTGCGCTATGAACTCAACGCGCGATCACTCCTGGAGCGAAACGCCACGGTTCATTCAGCCTTTCACGCGCATGCGTTGTCTCCCGAGCTGCTGGCAAGGGCGTCCGGCATTCCAGCAGCAGCCACATCGCAGCCGCTGGTCATGCTCGGCTGCGGAAGTTTGGGATCGAAAATCGCGATGCAACTGGGGCGAGCGGGCTTCGGTTCGATGACTTTCGTCGATAACGAGTCTATGTCGCCTCACAATGCGGCGCGGCATGCGCTCATTGAGCGGGGACCGATGCTGGTTCCACCTCGGAAGTCGACGCTGATGAAGACGGCCTTTGAGGAGCTGTCGCATCTTCAATCGCGCGCGTTCGACGCTGACGCAGTGACCCTACTGGTCGATCCTGAACAGTTCGCCACAACGGTCCCGCAGGATGCGTCGCTCATCGTGGACACAACGGCTTCGCTTCAGGTGCTGGCCGCTGGAACACAATCGGCAGCATTGGATCAATCCCCTGCCCGACTGGTACGGGTCGCGATGTATGGTCAGGGTCGCTGTGTCGCGGTTCTGCTCGAAGGATCTGGCCGCGCCGGTCGGGTTGACGACCTCACTGCATTCTTGTTCGAGTGCTGCCGATTTACGCCGGAATTGCGTGCGTCGATTGCTGGTGATACGTCTGAGCCGACGCGCATTTTTGTGGGTGACAACTGCCGTTCACTGACGATGCCAATGTCTGATGCCGTTGTTTCGCGGTCTGCGTCACTGGCTGGGCTGCAACTGGAACGCTGGCTCGTTGATGGGCTTCCGGAGGAAGCGACGCTTTGCGCCGGGTTCTCGGATGCGGAAGGCCTCGGCATGGCATGGTCCCGCACAAGCCTTGGTTCGACCACTGTGCTTGATGTGGCAGACGACGGTGGCTGGAGCATTAGGATTCTGTACCCGGTCGAGCAAGCGATTCATGCTGATGCGCTGCGCTGGGGCGCTCTAGAAACAGGCGGCGCCTTGGTCGGTCGCATCTCGTTTGAAGATCGAACCATCATCATTGCCGGCCTTGTTGAGACACCGCCGGACAGCGTTCGAGAGGCCGCCCGTTTCATCCTCGGAACCAATGGGCTTGTTCAGAGTTTGCGCGCTGCGAACGAGGCCTCTTTGGGATATCTAGCCTTCATCGGAACGTGGCACAGTCACCCGAAAGGCGGTGCACATTCGGGCATCGACCGAAATACATTGCGCAGCATCGCCGAGGATGCTGGTGGTCTTCCCGCCGTATCGTTGATATGGACTCCGACAGGACTCAGGTGTGCGGTGGATCGCTGGTAGGAACAAAGTTGCCGGCACTTTGTTGGCATAAAACGGGAGGAACGTATGGCTGACTACTTCGAGATTGATTTTCTTGGCGTCGAAACCGCGAAAAGCGGGGATGCGATCACGCTGCGTTATTCGGTGAATGGCACTGAGGGTGTGCACGTCGTTGACGGTGGATATCTGGATACGGGAGATCAGATTGTCGAGCACCTGAAAACCTATTACGGAACAACTGTCATCGACCATGTGATCCTCACGCATCCAGACCGCGATCATGCCAATGGGCTGCGAAAAGTCCTAGAGCAATGCACGGTCAGAAATCTTTGGATCAACAGGCCGTGGATATACGCGGACCAGTTGATTGTTCGATTCGAGAACTATGAATCAGCTGAAGCACTGAGACGAAAGTTGCGATCCATCTATGATGCCACGGCAATTCTTGAGGACATTGCGCTGGAGAAGGGAATTCCAATCCATTCTCCTCTTCAGGGGCAGAGCATCGGTCCCTTCGTGGTGATGGCGCCCACACTGTCTCGCTACTTCGACCTGATTGTGGATTCCGCAAAGACACCGGAAGCTGTTGAGGAAAGTGCTTCAGATAGCGTGCTGAGCAGCATATTCCGGGTTGTGAAGGCCGCGACCACCTATATGAAGTCCCTGTGGGGGGAAGAGTATTTTCCACCAGAGCCGACAAGTCGTGAAAACGAAATGAGTGTGGTGCAGACGGCCATCCTAAACGGCCACAGCGTCCTGCTTACTGGCGATGCTGGGCGTGAAGCGCTGCAAGAGGTAATCGACCACGCGCCTGTTGCTGGACTCGCATTGCCAGGTATTCGATACTTTCAGGTGCCTCATCATGGCGGACGACACAACGTTTCGACGGAGATTATGGATCAACTTCTTGGTCCACGCCTGAACGCAATGCCTGACAAACACCACTGGAATGCTATATGCAGTTCCGCCAAAGCAGACGAGGATCATCCGAGGAAATCGGTGATTCGAGCTGTACTGCATCGGGGTGGGCATTGGACTGCAACTGAAGGCCAGAACATACGCATCGGCGCTGGCATCACTCGTGATGGCTGGGTGCCGATTCCCCAAGCTCCATATCCTGAAGATCAAGAGAATTGATTGCGGTTGAAGATCAGTATCATTTTGACTTTCCGCTAACGATATTTCTTGTGTCCCGGCGTGACGCCGTCGGGCTCGCGGGCTACGCCCCACGCTTCGTACCGAATCGCGGCCATCCGGCTTTGATCCCTGAAACCTCCGGCCCATGAGGGTCTGCGCGCTCCGCTTGCCAAGGGCGAGAGTGTGTAGTGGGTAGGGTATGGGCGGTCTTGCTGTTCCCTTCACCGTACCACGGCGTTCTCGCCGTCAAGGGCTGCGCGTGCTCGCACGCTTGCGGCCATGGCCGTTCATGACCCTGTGACAGCTTGCGCTGCGCCGTGCTGACGCCGGTTCCGGGCAATTCCGCCCGAGCAACCGGAGCACGATCATGACACAACTGTCCTTTTCCTCGTTCGATTCCTCTCTGCTGGTCCGTGACGCGCAAGGGCGCTACCTGCCGGCGTCGGTAGATCAGATTCTTGGCGCCGCGCGTCAGGTCATCGACCAGAAAATACAGCGGGGTATGTCCTTCACCTCACCGGCACTCGTCAAAGAGTACCTGTGTGCCAAGCTGGCTGGTTTCGAGCACGAAGTCTTCGCAGTACTGTTCCTCGACTCGCAGCATCGCTTGATCGAATACACCGAGATGTTCAGGGGCACCATCGACAGTGCTTCGGTGTATCCACGCGAGGTGGTCAAGGAAGCCCTGAGGCTCAATGCGGCGGCGGTGATCTTCTCGCACAATCATCCCAGCGGAAATCCCGAGCCGAGCCGCGCCGATGAGGCCATCACTAAGCGGCTCAAAGAGGCGCTGGCACTGGTGGACGTGCGCACGCTGGATCATGTCATTGTCGCCGGTAGTGACACTACGTCGTTTGCAGAGCGTGGCCTGATCTGATCCTGGGGGCTTCGGCCCCCTTTTTGCTTCGACTTATGCAGAAGATTAGTGTTCGGTTGTGACCCCTTGCAGACCATCGCGCACTAAGAAAGAGTACAACTAAGCGTCAGAGTTGATCGTCGCACGGTAGGCAGGCGCGCAGATCTGGCCTCTCTGGCAACGTTAAACCAGATGGTCGGGCAAAGTACGGTCATGCAAGAAGTAGTCATTCTTATAGTCACTATCCATCGGAGAGATTCGGTACATGAATCCATTGCTTTGAGTGTCGGAGATGTCTATAAGTTTGCGGAGCAAGGAGAGAGTCTGGCGTTGGACAGGGTTGAGGTTTTTCTTAATCTCAATCAGCTCCTCAACAGAATGCTCCTCCAAGAAATTGAAGTGGCTACCCAGCAATCCACAGATGCCATCCGACAATTGAATCTCTATGCAATCTCGGGAGTCCACGAAGGAATATTCTACGAACCTTCCCTTGTATCCAATCTGAGTGTTCCCCAGCGCCTCCTGAACCTCGGTTTCGTTGTCAAAGGTATGAGAGCTTGTTGGGTAAATGTACAAGGGTCGCAGGAATAGACTGTCGAAGCTATCAATGAGCACGTCATCTTCGTTGTCCACAATGAAGGGTAACTCTGGAAGGTTTGCCGCTTTGCGAACCATGTATATAACCAGTTCGCTGATGTCAGATTGTGGCTTCTTGGAGACTGATTCAAGAAGGTCAGAAAATTCCGTCATGAACGAAAAACTTGCATTTCGCTGAACATTTGGAAATCGATATTTTTTTAAAATTGGCACCAACCGATCTAAATCCGCATTGGCAAGGTTGAAGAGTTCGCCCTTGATGTGCATGACATACGGCATGTACTGGCGCAGCTCGGGCTCATCCCAGAGCGAATCCACAATGTCAACCAGTGACCAATAGAGAATATTGAAGTTTGTGTAGTGGATGAACACCCCATTGGCACTCAGCCACTCCAAAAGCGTCCTTATTTTCCTGGAGTTCAGCACGCCGAGATAGCTACCCGTAGCAAGCTGATTGAACTTGATTTCCTTGGCGGACTTTTGGATGTGCAGCGATTTGACCAACTCATCAAGCCCGGTTAACGGTTCGGATTTTTTGTGGGCAATTCCACCTAAGACAAAGTTCTTCGGCTGCTCGTTGAAACCGTCATCCCTGATCCAGAACTTGCGGATGTTATTGGTTTCATCGTAGAAGAAAGCATATTCTTCGTCTAGACCGTAGAGGGGGTTCCCTGCAAAGATGTTTAAGAGCATGCTTGCTCTAAGTTCTTCTGCATTCAGGATGATAGGATTTGGCTGCTCTTCACTCACTACAAACCTTTTGCAATCTTGTGAAACTCTTATCTACAGGTTGTACCTGGTAGGCATGAAACCAGATTCTCACAGTTTTACTGGCAAAAGCCAACAGGGGAACGACTTCGTTGAACATGAGCGGATCGTTGTTGTGATCGGTGGACGAATGTTCCCTATTGGATGATGGCAGTCAATCCATACAAATAGATAATAAGCGAAATGCCTCCTTGCGTCTCCGCTCTGCGGATCGCGCTGCTCCAGGTTTGCTATCCGCTTATCCTTGAAGGGACTAGCTATTACCATCGAACTAGCTACAGGCATCCTCATTGCCATTAGCAGGTGTGTTCCAGAGCTTTTCAAGGTCTACGTCCTCACTGCTAGGTTGCTTATTACTGGGCAAACGGTCTACTTGTATAACCATTGGTAAATCGAAGGCCGTACCTGTTACCACACAGCAACCTTGAGAAAGCCCTGGAATGAGGCTTCGTGACAGGGAATCCAGCGTTGAAATCGTATTGTCGATCAGGTATAGGTCTCGGTCATTCACTAACCGATGGATGAAGAAGTTGTGCAGTTGGGAAATAATGGTCGGGGAGATGTCGGCGGGGCGCTGACTAGCGATCGTGACAAACATTCCAAACTTGCGCCCCTCTTTGATGATTTCCTCGAACTGCTCTAGTCGATAATCCTTCCAACTTTCGCTTTCTCGAGTGGATTGGTCAGATAGGATGTTGTGAGCCTCATCGACAATGACATGAATCGTTCGGTCGGGAGGAGTATCTACAGCTGCCTTGTGTGCGTTGTAGTAGTGCTTGGCAAATAGCAACGGTAAGACTTTTTTGACTTCGTTGTTGCAGCGGCGTAGAGAAACGACCGTTAGTAACCTTTCGGGTTGTGGAGCATCTCCAATCACAATGACTTTGCGTATACTGGATAACGACGACTCAACGCGCTTGAGTAGTGGCTGAATATGCTCGAACTGGACATAACCTGCATTCAAGTCAGACATCAATTGCAGGTTGACACGAAGAACGAGCTCATCAAATTCGTCGAGACCTTGAATATCTAGTGTGTCTACGGTCGGTGCGATGTGTGCCGCGTATTGATTTCCATCGGGGTCAATGAACGCCCTACAATGGAAACGACCATTGCGGTACCACGTAACCTCCGCCAAGAGATCCTGAACGGCTTGGTTGTTCATGCGCCGAGCAACCGTCCGCATAAGATCTAGCGTTGCGGGTTTAACTTCGCCTGCGCAGAATGACTGGCGGAACTTCATTTTTGCGTAGTTCGCCAATGCAGCACGGTTGCCTCCGTACTTAAGTTTCCCGGAAATGACCCGATTTAGGAATGGTCGCTGCGTGTTGGTGGTCGCTTGGAAAAGTAATGATAGTGTCTCAATATCCCAGAACTCTTGCGGTGCCAATGGGAAGCGGGCATTGAGGTCTTCAGGATCAGGATTTATCAGTGTAGAGAGCTGATAGACAGTTTTGTGTTCCGCTGGGGCTAGCTGCTCGCCCCCATATTCTCCGTTGAAGTCGAGAATAATGAAACGGCTCTTCCCAGCAATTAGCTGAAGTTTTTCATCAAATAGTACGGAGTAGAGCTTCGCTAACGTATTGGATTTACCGCTTCCAGTATTTCCAAATATGCCAATATGACTGTTAAAGAGGCGTTTCCATGGAAGCCCGATTGCGATCTCCTCTTTAAGCATGTGCCCGATTTTGAATTCGCCATCAGACTTTCGGTCGAAAATGGATCGGATTCGCTCCTCTGGCATCAGGAATGCAGGGTCCTGAATCATCGGTAAGTACTTTATCCCTTGGGAGAAGCCTGTATGGTCAAAGAATCCGATAGGCCTAACCTCAACCTTCCGCACATAAGACGGCTTACCGTTCCGTGTCTCAATTCGGCTTTCGTCAAGGTATTCACCTTCAACCATGCATATGATGTCCCGAAAACCACGCTGGATAGAAAGATATTCGCGGATAGATACACCTTTGTATTTTTTACCACCGTGAAATAGCGTCTCTTTACTGGACTGTTCGTCGATCTTAAGAATCACCTTAGTGCCATGAACAGCGATGACATCACCCACGCGGATACTCATACGCTTGCTTCGGCTCCATCATCGATTACATCAGATCCTGCCTCAGCCGCAGGCTGTGCCGTTTTGATGGATGCCTCTGGCCATGCCAGAATCTTCTTATTAAACGTTGAGAAATCTATGGTTTCCCCATCGATGCCAAGACACTGGACGTTGCGGTAGCCCTTGAATTTCTCACACATCACTTGGTATTCAGCAGTATTAAAGCAGCATACAAATACTTGTAGTCCCGGATTTGACAAAGAGCGCATCACAAGATTGAGGATGTGCTCGTCAGCGAAGGAAAAACCGAAGGTAATAAGTACTGCATTTGGCTTCTCAAGTTCATAACTGAGCAATCGGAGCATCTGGTAATAGTGCTCCTCATACACGGTTTCATGGAATTTCCACTTAGTCGGGTTGACGATGGGCATCTGTTCATACTTCGCCCAAAATACAGACAGGGCATCGTCATCAAAATCTGGCTCTTGCAAATCTTCTAGCGTGGCGGTGGAGCTATCGAGAACGTCAGAAAACTGCTGCAACGCAGTTGTCAAATCCTCGCTCAACAAGGATTCTTTGGACAAAATATCGTAATCGACCAAGATGGCCCCGTCTGTTTTGCTCCAGTACACCGACCCGTGGAGATGGATCAGGTTGATCTGTGGGATGCTGGTTTGATAACGGCCGAAGACACCAGTTTGGCAAAGGTAAGAACCGAAATTTCGAGCCTGTAATATCCGCTTAGTAAATCCACGCGAACCATCGTTCAAGATAAAGTCCGTGTGCCCCTCTTTGAGCAATTGGTCGGCCACAAGCGGAAAGCATCCATCGTAATTCGTTGTGAAGACGTTGCAACAGCGATCCAATGCCTTTCGCCGCTTGACCATCTCTAAAATCGTAGTGAGAAAAGTACGATAGTTCTCAATGACCTGGTTACCGGAGTCGGTAGCCGTTGCTGTTTCGAGCGTGAGTTGTTCTGCGGGCCTGATGCAGGTGGAATAATAGTGCATGAACAACGGAACGAAACGTCGGTCACGTTCTTGCTCGAATTTCGTCGCCAGTTCCTCTAGCGTGAATTTTTCACCATTCTCATTAGATAACTGGAGTTGCAGCGTGGGAAGAAGTCCAAATGAAGCCCCTGAGCCAAACAAAAAATTGACGTCCTTATCGTAAATGTCGCTGATAGAGATCACTTCTTCCTCCAGTATGATTATTTTTCGTCGGCCTACGTGATGTTAGTGATCGATGATTTGTACGCGCAGTCACACCAGTCTGAAGTGTTTACGCACTTTGCGACAGCAAATAGTCAACCTCAGTTACCTAAAGATTGTTTTCAGTAATCTCTTCCAATTCCTGCCGTACTTGTGCAAGGAGTTGATCGGCTTGGTCTTCGCTATCACCAGTATATGCCAACGTCAACAACGTAAGCGGATGCACCTCCATCACCTCGCACAGTTCGGCCAGCTTGCTGAGGGTCGGGCTTTTCAGATCGCGTTCCAAGGTGCTCATATAGGTACGGCTCGACACGTCGGAAAACGCTTCCTGGCTCAAGCCACGCGCTTTCCTGACTGCTTTCAACGCCCTCGCCAATGAGTACTCTGCCGCCACCTATGGTTTCCTCTCAAAAACCAAGATGACAACCTATTGCATCCTATAGGGCTACAATCTATAGTGTTCATTTTGTATTGATTCCCAGTTCCGCGCTTTTACAGAAATCCGGTTTTGCGGATCTCGCCAAATTCGAGGAGTCGTATTTGTGCCTTTCCAGACCTACGCCAATGCGCCTTCACGCTTCTACGCTTCGGCTGATTCGTGGGGTTGCGCTTTTGAGTTTTCACGTACAAATGGTGAAGCGGTTTGGTGGTTCTGCTCCTTTGAGGAAGGCGTGCGGCCATGACTCTGCTCATCACCGACGCGGAGCGTGCGCAATTGATCACCAACGGCGACTCCCTGGACCCGATGCCAGTCGTGCGGCTGTTCACCCCGGACGCTCACGCTACCTGGCTGCTGGCCTCGCTCGATCCTGCTGACGGGGACACAGCCCATGGCCTGATCGACCTAGGGATCGGGATGCCTGAGTTGGGAACGGTGAAGTTGTCTGATCTGGCGTCCATCGTCGGGCCGCACCGGCAGCCCGTGATGCGCGATCACTACCTCCAGCCGGTGCGGCGGCTGTCGGAATACCTGCGGCTGGCTGAGGAGAACGGCTCGATCATCGACTGAACAATCAGAGACAACGCCAGCGCATTGTGTCTTTTTGGGTCTGGCCTCAGACCGGTTGGGTCTCAATGGCCGGCCTTGCATAGAAATGGTGCGCACCTGATCGAAACGGTCATGATGTCTGGTGCGGCTTTTGGCAGGCTGGCCGATGCGGCACGCCATTTTGGGGCAGGCCGCCGTCGCATTCGGACGAAACTTGCAATAGCTCGGAGCCAATCGGTCTTGACACTAACAGTTTATCGTTGGACCCATGACATTCTGATGATCGCTCCATAGCACGAGTATCCGCCGTGGCGACGTACCTCAAGCCGAGGGAGGTTGCGCCATGGCTGATCGCAGCTCTGAGTATTGGTATCCAGCGGCGGCCTATCTCTATGCTCTGCACTTAGATGGCCCCGCGCTGGCGTGGGAATACCTGCGCCGTCATCCTGACTATCGCCAAGACTGGCTACGCCGTCGGCGCCGGTCGGACGCGGCGCTGCGCTGGGGCTTACGCCTGCTGGAAAACCCGGCGGTGGATGCGCGCGAAGCGCATCCAGCTTGGTTTCCCGATCACGATGCAGTACTCCAACTCTATCCAGATGTCGACCCACCGCTCGATACGGAAGTCTTCACGCTTTGGCGCCTTCCGGGCCACAAGCACCTGATCCATGATGGGCGGCGATTGATACTGGTGGCCCGCTGGCCGGGTGCCTGTCTGCACTTCGCTTTGGCGCCCGACCTGGCCGATGGCATGGCTTACGCCTATGCCATTCGAGCATCCGGCACGTCCCGCGCACGCTGCCAGGTGTTGTCGGCCTCGCTGGGTAAGTTGGCAACCGTCACCGGCATCCCTCCTGTCGCGCTGACAGGACCTCGGCCATCTCTGGCGCCTCTGTTGGAACTACACACCTTGCAGGCACTCGACGCGACCTTGGCCGGCGCGTCATTGCGTGAAGTAGCCGAAGGGCTCTTCGGGGCCGATGCCGTCGCCGATGACTGGCATGCCGACAGCGCTTTGCGCGCCCGCGTGCGTCGACTGGTTCGCCGGGGTAATGCGCTGATGCGCGGCGGCTATCGCCGCTTGGTGCAACTTCCTCCGGTTGAGCAGGGACGCGCTGCGGTTACCGCAAAACGTCCCTGAACAAGAGTCCCATGTTTCTTGAGACTGCCTCCATCCGGTCACGCTGTGTGGCCGGTCGTTTTCAACCGATGGAGGTACATCCCATGCGACCCGCTCCTTTACGACCCGCCGCCGTTACTGCCGCTGCGCCCGCGCAGCCACAACGCTACCTAACCAACGACGAAGCCGCCGAATATCTACGTCTGTCGCCGCGTACGCTGGAAAAGCAGCGCGTGATCGGTGGCGGGCCGAAGTTCCGTAAGTTTGGCCGCCGTGTCATGTACGCTGTGGCCGATCTTGATGCGTGGGCCGATGCGCGCAGCTACGAGGCCACCTCCGACCCCGAATACGCCGAACGCCACGCGGGTGACTACCGTGATGGCCGCTGATCAACGGCTCGCCGGTGGCCGTCTCTATGTCCAGTCCATCGCTGCCACTCCGGCAGCAGCGAGAGCAGCTCGACCTGTTCCGCGCACTGCCAGCCGAGGATATGGCACCGCGCGACGCCCAGGACTTGATGGCCTATCCGTTCTTCTCGCTGGCAAAGTCGCGGCGCACAGCGCCGATCGACTTTCGCAGCGGCAAGATCACCATTCGTGTCGAGGGCACGCAGGAACACGGCATCGCCACTATCTGGGATGCCGATATTTTGATCTGGGCCGCCAGCCAGATTGTCGAAGCCCGCGATGCGGGCATCCAGCCGTCACGTCGAATGCAGGCCACGCCCTACGAGATCCTGCGCTTTATCGGGCGCGGTACGTCGCTGCGCGACTACCAGCGCCTCAAAGCCGCATTCGACCGGCTGCAATCGACCACGGTGGCCACCTCCATCCGCGAGACCACCGGGCGGCGCCTGCACCGGTTTTCCTGGATCAACGAGTGGAAAGAACTGGCCGATGCCAACGGCAAGCCGCTAGGCATCGAGCTGATCTTGCCGGACTGGTTCTATGCGGGCGTACTCGATGCTGCACTGGTATTGACCATCGACCCGACATACTTTCGGCTCACCGGCGGTATAGAGCGCTGGCTGTACCGACTGGTACGCAAGCATGGTGGTCGGCAGGCAAACGGTTGGCAGTTCGATGTTCCTTACCTGTATCGCAAGTCCGGCAGCTTGGCGCAGCCGCGCGATTTTGCCCGCGATCTGCGCGCCCTGGTAGCGAAGCAGTCACTGCCTGGTTACGAGCTGTCCATCGAACGCTGGCCCGGCGAACCGGAGATTCTCGCCTTCCGGCCCGTGCCGCAAACGGCACGGGGATAAGTCTGGGGATGGCAGCAGAACAAGCTGTGAACGGGCTCGTGCTATCGGACGCGCTAAGACTCGTGCTATCAGGCGCACCGGTATCGTGCTATCAGCCGCGAGAATTTAGTCTAACAAACTGGTTTATAAATACTTTTTCGGCCCTTAACTTTATATCTAACTTAAAAACTTATCTAACCAATAATAATAAACAGCTATTGAATCGGTGGATAACCGTCAACCAGCAACGACAAAAGCGTTTTTCAGGCTGTTCAAGGTATTACTTTCCTGTACGGAGGGCCGCGCCATGATCGTTGCTTTGCTCAATCAGAAAGGCGGCGTAGGCAAGACTACGCTCGCTACCCACATCGCCGGCGAACTAGCGCTGCGCGGTCAGAACGTCATTCTGCTGGATGCCGATCCGCAAGGATCATCACTGGACTGGACACAGCGCCGAAGCCAGCAAGGTTTGCCCAGGCTATTCAGTGCCGTGGGTCTCGCCCGTGAGACCTTGCATCAAGAAGCGCCAGAACTCGCCAGAAGGGCCGATCACGTCATTATCGATGGCCCGCCCAGGATTGCCGCCTTGGCGCGCTCCGCACTGCTGGCGGCCGAGCGGGTGCTGATCCCGGTGCAACCGAGCCCCTACGACCTATGGGCTTCTGCCGAGATGATGGCGCTGATCCGCGAGGCACAAATGTTCCGCCCGCAGCTCACTGCGGCCTTCATCATCAATCGGCGCGTCAGCACCACGGTGATCGGGCGTGAAGCACGACAGGCACTGGCCGAACAGCCGTTGCCCGTACTGCGCGCTGAAGTGCGCCAGCGTATCGTTTTCGCCGACAGCGTGGCCGCTGGCCGATTGGCACGCGAAACGGCGCCAGACAGCATCGCCGCATGTGAAATCATGGCGCTGGTGGATGAACTGCTGCGGTGGCCGTTATGAGCAAGGCGCACAGCAAACGCGTCGGCATCGGTGCGCGTCCTCCTGCCAATCCACAGGCGGAGGCATGGATTCGCCAAGGCGACGCCGACGCACTCAACAAGGGCGATCTCTACACCGCCCGATTGACCCTCGACATCACGCCTGCCATGCGGGCGCGCATCAAGGTCTCAGCCTTCACGCAGGGCGTGACCGTGGCCGAGTTGCTGCGTGCCTTGCTGGAACGCGAGTTCCCGGAGAACCCATCATGAACACACAGTTTTCTGCCACCCCGGCTGCATCGCCACCGCCGCTCGCCACGCTCCCCGGTCAGGCCGACAGCGCACCGCTGACGCGCGTCTCGCTGGCCTATCTCGAATCCCGCTTCAAGCTTTACCTGCGCTTCGGTGAACCCGTACGCATCATTCGATTCGATCGCTGGCGGCGCGTGGCGGGGTTCCTGCCAAACGCCATATTCTGCCGCATCCGCTGGCAGGCTAATGACTACGGCACTGTGCGTTGGCAACTCATGGTGATGCAGTCTGGTCTGCCGCGAGATGCCATGCAGCGTATCCCTGGTGTGAAGCCCGGCGCGCGTCTTCTGCTGCACACGCAAGGCGACCACAGGGTGCGCACTATGCTGGAACGCATCGACGCTATCGAGGCACAAGATATTGCACCGGCAACGGTGCCGCCCGCGTATTGGCGTACGCTCGCCAATAGGCTTGCTGCGCGTTTACCGTTGCCCGAGTACACCGCCGAGCGGCATGCCGCCTGGCTGGCCGGGAGGGCGCTGCAATGACCGTCGTGTCTAATACTGGCCCCGCATTGCGTTCTCGCTCGCCCTTGAGCGTGCGCATCTTGCTGATAGTTCTTTCCGTCTGCGGTTTAGCTGCATTGGCCTGGGCGTCCTTCGTGCAGCCGTTGCCGCGCCTGATCTACAACCCGTCGGACAGCGTGCCCGTGGGTTGGTATCGCCTCGATCCGCTGCAACACTCGTCCGATTCGCTGTCACATCGGCTGGAAGTCGGCAGCATCGTCCTGACCACATTACCGCCAGAAACGGCTGAGCTCGCCGCGCGGCGTGGTTACCTGCCAGACCACATTCCATTGCTGAAACGTGTGGGTGCAGTCGCACCGCAACATGTATGCATTTCGGCCGATCAGATACGCATCGACGGTGTACTGGTGGCGACTTTGTTGCACACCGACCGGCTTGGCCGGGAGCTACAAGCCTGGCCGCACTGCCGGCAGCTTCAACCTGGCGAACTGTTCCTGTTGAGCGTGACCAACCCAGCGTCGTTTGACAGTCGCTATTTTGGTCCGGTCAGCGTGTCTGCCGTGATCGGTGTTGCGAGCCCTGCCTGGCTGGAGAAACGTCCATGATGGCCGCCGATTTACTGTGGTTCAGCGTGACATCGAAGCTCTTCCTTGATGGCGCGTCGCCGTGTTATCGCGCGTGCAGTGCGCGCGCATCCGTGCTGCCTTCCAACGTGCAGACGTCTTGCCTCGAACATGCCCGACCTGTGGTCGTGGCTCTGTTCGCCGGCGCGCTGGCTGCTAGCAGCATAGCGCCGCCGGGCCGCCGCTGCCCGGAGCGACAGCGAAGGGCAAAGGCGGAAGGCAAGACAAAAGGACGCGGCACCAGGCCGCGTAGAAAGCCTGTCTGCACATGGGGGTGGCGCGGCACGGAGCGGCTTCGCCACCGTGCCGCTTGGGGCGCGAGGCCCGCGCCAATGCAGGCATGTCCCCGTGCTTCGCACGACAGGACACGCCAGAGCTTGCAGGGAGCGCAGCCATGACCGCCCGCCGCGACGACGATTTCCGGGTGCGTCCGAGCGCCCCGAAGAACCGGGGCAAAGGCCAGGGCCAGAGCTTCGTTTCCAAGGTACTCAAGCAGGCGGGCAAGGCCAGCGGCGGCAAGTCCTCGATGCGCCATTCCGCAGCCGGCGGCAGCGGCGCACGCGCCGGCCAGCGGCCCGGCTCGCGCCTGGGGCGCGGCCATACGGCGGCGCGCTTCGCCGGGGCGAAGCTGACGTCCATGTCGCGGCGCGTGACCATCAAGACCCTACTGGTCAATCAACGCAACGCCAGCCCGCAGTCGCTCGCCAAGCACCTGCGCTACATCGAGCGCGACGGCGCCGGCCGCGATGGCGAACCGGGCCGGGCCTACGGGCCGCAGATTGACGATGCCGACCTCGATGCCTTCAAGGAGCGGGCCGACGACGACCGGCACCATTTCCGCTTCATCGTCTCACCGGAAGACGGTGCCGAGCTTGAGGAGTTGCGCACCTACACCCGGCATCTGGTGAACCGGATGGAAGCCGACCTGGGGACGCGGCTGGATTGGGTGGCAGTCGATCACTGGAACACCGACAACCCGCACACCCACCTGATCGTGCGCGGGCGCGACGACACCGGCAAAGACCTCATCATCGCGGGCGACTACATCGCCCACGGCTTCCGCCATCGCGCCGCCGAACTGGCGACGGAATGGCTGGGGCCGCGCACCGAACTGGAGATTCAGCAGACCTTGCAGCGCGAGGTGGAACAGGAGCGGTGGACGAGCCTCGACCGCACATTGCAGCGTGAGGCCGGCGAGGATGGCCGGGTGCAGATCGAGCGCTTCAATGAGCCCCGCCTGCAACGCCAGCGGCTGCTGCTGATCGGCCGACTCCAACGCTTGCAGCGCCTGGGCCTGGCTGACGAGACGCAGCCCGGCACCTGGGCCGTGCATGCCGACGCGGAGAAGACCTTGCGCGCCTTGGGCGAGCGTGGTGACATCATCCGCACCATGCAGCGCGCCATGAGCGGCCAGCCGCGCGAGCTGGCGGTGTTTGAGCCCGGCGACGACGGCCGCACCATCGTCGGCCGCGTGGCCGGCAAGGGGCTGGCCGACGAGCTGCACGACCGCGGCTATCTGGTCATCGACGGCGTGGACGGCAAGGCCCACTACGTCGCTTTGAACGCCCGCGTCGAGCTGGCGAACTATCCCACCGGAGCCGTGGTGGAGGTACGCGGTTCCACCGAGGTGCGGGCGGCCGACAAGAACATCGCCGCGCTGGCGAGCGATGGCCTGTACCGCGCCGATCATCACCTGGCGATCGAGCAAGGCCGAGCCAAGCCCGGCCGCGACCCGCAGGAGGTCGTCGCGGCCCATGTCCGCCGACTGGAAGCCCTGCGCCGGGCCGGCATCGTGGAACGTGTGGCTGATGGACTATGGAAGGTGCCGGACGACCTGGCCGAACGTGGCCGCCAGAACGACGCACAGCGCCTGGGCGGCGTGGCGGTGGAGCTGAAATCGCACTTGCCCATCGAGCGGCAGGCCCGCGTGATCGGCGCGACCTGGCTGGACCAGCAGTTGATCGGTGGCGGTAAGGGGCTGGGCGATCTGGGCTTTGGCGGCGAGACGAAGGAAGCCTTGCAGCAGCGCGCCGACTTCCTTGAAGAACAGGGGCTGGCCCAGCGGCGTGGGCAGCGGGTGATCCTCGCCCGGAACCTGCTGGGGACGCTGCGGAATCGGGAACTGGCAAAGGCCGCCAAGGATATTGCCGCCGAAATCGGCCTAGCGCATCGGCCCGTCACCGACGGGCAGCGCGTGGCTGGCATCTACCGGCGCAGCCTCATGCTCGCCAGCGGGCGCTACGCGATGCTAGACGACGGCATGGGGTTCAGTCTGGTGCCGTGGAAGCCGGTGATTGAACAGCGACTGGGGCAGCGACTTGCCGCGACGGTGCGCGGTGGCGGCGTGGCGTGGGAAATCGGACGGCAGCGGGGAATGGGCATTGGCTAATGCTCGAAGAGTCTCAGCCACATAACCCGGCAGGCTGTCTAGAGATATGCCGAGGCAGTTGTGAAATTCTTCGCTGCATATCTTCAACGGGTTGGATCTATGGCCCGGAAGCGGCCATCCAGATAGACGAGTGGATCGGCATATGCAGATGTGAGCACACGCTCGACACTGGCCAGCATTACCGAGTGGGTGCCGACTGCATGGTGTTCAATCAGCTCACAGAACAGCGAAGCCTGCGCCCCTTGCAGATAGGGCAACCCATTGACTTCATCAAATCGCCAGGCTTCATGATCGAAACGGTCGGTCCCCGTGGCGCTACGGCAGTGCACCGCAAGTACCTCCTGTTCTGCGCGGAGTACATTGATGCAGAACCGTCGAGAAGCCAGCAGCGGCCCATGGATACGGGTTTGCTGACCAATGCACACTAGAACCGTGGGCGGCTCCAGTGAGACTGATGCGAATGAACTGGCGATCATTACGTGTCCGTGGCCATCGGGAGCGATCGACGTGATTAGCGTCACCGTGGAGGCCACGCCGCGCATCGCCTGCCTCAATTGGGCAGCAATCAAAGGGTGTTGGGACATGTAGATGTGCTCAATCATGGGTTACGGGTGTGTTTCACGCTTAGCCCAACCAGGGTGCTTTGTCAGCAAACCCAACATCTCGTCCATCGCGTCATAGGAGCGTTTGAGCGTGCTGTATGGATTCCCCCCGACCAATGTGCCATCATAGCCGACGGGGCCGGTATAACCGAACGACTTGGCAAGTCCAAGAAGTGCGAAGTTGTCGAGTTCTCCTGCATCGAGCGCCTCGAAAGTGGCAATACGACTCCAGCCAAGTGGGCTGCGGGTTGCGCCGCTGAGAGTCAATTCCCGCATGAAGGGTGTTGACGCCATTAACGCTGGCGTCGGGTCTACGGCCTGATAGCCCTCCGTCGGGCTGCCTGCATTGGTTTCGTAGCCATACCAGTGATAGCTTGGAAACACGATGCCGAGATTCGGATGGTTCACGACCGAGCAGATCTGTGCCGCAATGGAGTAATGATCCATCCAGAAGCCCAGATGAAAATACAGCAGGATGTCAATTCCGCGCCGTGCGCAAATCTCAAGTGCCCGACCAAGGAAGTCCTGCAATACCTTGTCGTCCGGTGCCTTTCGATGATTTGAACCGTGGCCTGCCGTCCTGATTCCAAGATTGACAGCCTTCACGCCTTCCATCTCCTCAAGCATCCGCAAGAGTCCTGCGTTGATGGGATGCTGTGGGCCCTGATCCAGGTCGATCACCACATACACGCTAAAGACCTCCAAACCGAAACGATCTTTCACGGTGGATAGACGCTTTGCGGTTTCCCATCGGCTCCCTGACCAGACGGCATAGGTCAGGCCGTCATAACCGATGTCAGCCAGCATTTCGCATTGGACATCGAAGGCATAGGTACCAGCCGAAGAAGTAAAAGCGAGATCCCAGGCAAAAATTTTATGACCGTGCAGCATCCTGCGCCTCCTCCAAATGGGCAGTAGCGTGCGCCGGAAAGTGCGGTACGACATGCTCGCCAAGTTCCTGAACAATCTCATGCGCCGGACGTGTCGCGTATTTCAGGTTGAGGCCAATATGATTAACCCCAATATCGCGCAAGCGGCTGAAGTAGTCAGTAAAGAATCGGTGACCAGCCCGAAACCCGAGGAAGATGGGCGATGGGGGTTCATCGGGATTCTCCGACAGGTCAATATAGAAGGATTGCGTGAAGGGTTTGAATCTTGGTGTCAGCGACCGCCAATTCTTGATTGTCATGGCTTGCTGCGCGATATTTTGGGGATAGTAAAGCCAGCCATCCCCATGCTCGGCAATCCATTCGACCGACTGGCGTGAATGACCAGTCACCATCACGGGAATGTCTCTCAACGCCGGTTTCGGCAGCGTATCTGCACCCGACAAGTTCACTCGGGGCGTGGAGATTTCCGGGAAGTCCTCACGCCAGGCTTGACGCAACACAGTCAATGCTTCTTGGAACAACGTGGCTCGCGCATCCATTGTCTGACCGAAGGCCGGGAACTCTGTTGGCCGATCACCCGTGGCGATACCTAGCACCAGGCGCTGATTTGACAAGCGGTCGATCGAGGCTGCTGCTTTGGCCACAAGCAAGGGATGACGCAGAGTGGTGATGACGCTGCCAGTTGCGAGCGCGATGCGCGACGTCTGTGCCGTGACGTAGCCCATGAATGGCCACAGGTCATGGATGTGACCCACGTCGCCAAAAGACGGGACATTGAGAAATACATCCCTGAAGTAAAGGGCTGCAAAGTTATGAGCTTCAGCCAATTGTGCCGTGCGAATCTGCTGTGCCATGTCCATCTCAGGAATGGCGCCAGGGTAGGACTCGATGGCGAAGAAAAGACCCAGCGTCAGGCTTCCTTCCTGATACATGGTCGAGTATCCACGATGATTTTTGGGGTATACGGATTTAATGGTTGATGGGGCACCTTCACCCCATCAAT